>Ga0265325_10003556_pt1 | contig 10115 bp, 8 predicted proteins | sample 41420metaG_FD_202090 | JGI IMG/M metagenome (GOLD analysis project Ga0265325, IMG submission 202090) | Rhizosphere microbial communities from Carex aquatilis grown in University of Washington, Seatle, WA, United States - 4-14-20 metaG | ecosystem: Host-associated > Plants > Roots > Rhizosphere >...
GTGGTCCCGCATCCGCAGAACGGGTCCAGCACGACGTCTCCTGGATTGCTGCTAGCGAGAATGACCCGCTCGAGCAGTGCTTCGGGCTTCTGGGTCGGATAGCCGGTCCTCTCTTTCCCGATGGCCGCGATAACGCCGACCTCCCAGGCATCGGACGCCGGCGGACCGCTGTTTGCGACGTCGTCGAGATCCCAGAAGTCCGACATTTGCGGTCCCTGGGTATCGACGTCTTCCACGGCCGGTTTGCGATGCCCGGATGAGAAGTCCGCGCGCTGCCGCTTCGTGCCGAATGTCTTCAGCGTCGAATCCGCCAGTCGCTCGTATCCGTAGAGCGTATTGAACGTGTGTATTTTTCCGGGGCTCGCGGTGTAAAAGAGAAGAACATCGTGCATGCGTTGAAAGCGGCGAGCCTTCGCTGGCCACCTGCGGTACCGCCAGATCACTTCGTTGCGGAAACAGGCGGCACCGAAGACACTGTCCAGGAGCACTTTGAGATAGTGGCTGGACGTCGGATCACAGTGCAGATAGAGGCTCCCGCTCGGCTTCATCACGCGGCGCAGTTCGACGAGACGCGGCGTCATCATGCAGAGGTACGCCATGAGGTCGCTCTCCCCGAGAATGTCTCGGAGGGAGCGCAGCGCGGCGGCGGGCCGGGCAGACTCCGCTTGCACCGCGGCGTACGACTCTTCGGCTTCTCGCCCCCACCTCCAGGTGTCTTTGAAGGCGTCCGCGCGGGCGCGCCGGTCGCCGCGTTCGTCGCCGCGCGACGCGAACACGAGGTGATAGTCCCTGCCGCTCTGGAACGGCGGATCCAGGTAGACGAGGTCGACCGAGGCGTCGGCCAACGACCGGCGCAGCACGGCAAGGTTGTCCCCCAGGAAGAGTGCATTCATCTCGTGCGCACATCGTCACACACCAATCGGAGCGCGGGCAAAGTTCTTGCCCACCTGGCCTGACGCGCCTGCAGGCAGCCGAAATGCGCGCTAAGCACGACTCATGTCGAAGCACGAGACCGTAGTGATCGAGAACCCGTGCGATCACGCCGCCGAAGCGACCGTCCGTGAAGTGAAGCGCCCCGGGGCCGGATGCGAGGATTGCCTCCGGATCGGGGGTCGCTGGGTGCACCTTCGGGAGTGCCTGAAGTGCGGGCACGTGGCGTGCTGCGATTCATCCCCGAATCGGCACGCAACCAAGCATTTCAAGGCGACCGGCCACCCCATCATGACCTCCCTCGAACCCGGAGAGACCTGGGTCTGGTGCTTTGTCGACGAGCAGGCGCTGACCGAATAGCCGCCCGCTTCTTCACTGGAAGGCGGTACAAACTCCGGGCATGGAGGGGCACGCGTAGCAAACCGAGTTTTTCCCCAGCACGGCGCAATCGGCGTTCGACTGGCAGGGCAGCGCACACACTTGGCCGATAACCCCGTGGCACAAGCCGTCGGGCCCTTCCGCAAGGTAGGTCATGCATACAAGGGGCGCGACGCAGGGGTCGGTCGCGCCTCCGGCGGCCCCTGCGTCGACCGAGCAAGACGTGAGGGCCGAGCGCGACTGACCGCAGCCACCGAGGACAGCGAGTCCCAACCCTACGGCCGCAATCCGCTCGCGCATTCGTAAACCTTGGCTCCGGCCCACGTGTCGCATAGGGCAAGGGTGGGTGTCCACTCCGAAGCGGACGCAACGTCCGCCGGCCGGGGACCGATGGGTGGGGGCCATGCCGACGCCCGTCCGGTCCAAGTCGCGCCGCGTACGTCCCGCCCCGCCGCGGCCTCACTCGGCCGCTCTTTTGGCCATCCCGATCGTCGCCGGAAGCCCGCTGGGTTGTTCCGCAGGCTCGTCGGCTTCGGACGAGGACTGCTCGCAGACCGCGCCCGCGCTCGTTGCCTGTCCTGGAGGGGCGGTGGTGCAAGGCATCGACGTGTCGACGTATCAGGGGCGCATCGTCTGGTCGCGTGTGAAGGCAGCGGGAATTGCGTTCGCGTTCGCGCGCATCAGCGACGGCACGACCGCGCCGGATCCTGAATTCGACGAGAACTGGACCGCGATGAAAGAGGCCGGCGTCATCCGGGGGTCCTATCAATACTTTCGCGCCAGTGAGGACGTCTTGGGCCAAGTCGGCCTCGTCGTCGCGGGCTTGAACGACGCGGGTGGCCTTTTGCCCGGCGACTTGCCGGTGGTCATGGACATCGAAACGGCGGACAATCAGTCGAACGCCGCCGTTCGCCAGGCGATGACGGTCTGGCTGGGGGCCGTGGCCGCAGGTACGGGAAAGCCCCCGATCATCTATACCAATTCGGCTATGTCTTCGGTCCTCGGCCCGGGGTTTGGCGACTACGCCCTTTGGATTGCCGACTGGGCCGAAAGCTGCCCGACGACGCCAAACGGTTGGTCGACGTGGCGATTCTGGCAGTACTCGGACCTGGGCTCGGTCTCCGGCGTCGGCGCTCGAGTCGATCTCGATGAGTTCGACGGTCCGCTCAGTGCCCTCATGGCCTTCGCCAATGGTGGCCCCGGCGCGGAGAGCCCGGACGGGGCCGGCGTCAGCCAGGCGGACGCGGCGACCGACGCGGTCGATACGACCGGCGACGCCACGGTTGGGCAGGAAAGGGACGCCTCTTCGAACGCAGGTGACGTCGCCACCCCAACTGCGGCTGCGAGCGTTGGCCCCGCAGACGCCGGCACGACGAGCGCCACCAAGCGATGCGCCCCCTAGTGTCCCCTCTCTGAACTGGGGTTCACGAATCGAGGATGCCGCTTGAGCCAGTTGGCGATGAGCAGCGCCTTGTACGCACAGCTTGGCGTTTTGTCGCCGACCCCGCCCACGCGGATGCGATGAAAACCGGCTGCGTAGAACCCTGGTGATTTTCGCCGAGAGCGAGCGAGCCCGGCGGCGAGCGCGCGGAGCGTACGACCGTACGCGAGCACGCTCGCTGCCGGGATCGCGAAGCTATCGGCGAAAAGCACCAGGGTTCTACGTCAGGTCCATCACGCGCTGCTCGAGGCTGCGCCCTTTGGTCACACCGCTGATGCGGACCTGATTCTCGAGAAGGGCCGACAGAACATGGCCGATGACAGCCTCGGCGTCCGCTTGTTTGCGATCGAACTGGACGACGATTTCAAATCCCTCGTCGTCGTAGTCGAGCGTCTTCACCGCAGGCAAATCGCGGAGCACCTGGAGGGGCACGGCCCCGGCCCCGCTCCCGCGCGGGGTGCCGCGTGCCACTTTCACTCGGATTTCGTCGTTCGATGCCGTGAGCTCCGCCATTCTTCCGGCGGCGATGACGCGCCCGCGGTCCAAGATCGCGGCCCCGTCGCAGATTTGCTCGAGCTCTTGCAGATTGTGGCTGGAGATAACGATGGTCGAGCGACCCCTCTTCGATTGGATGAAGTGCCGCACCTCCCAAGCGACCCGCGGGTCGAGGCCCGCCGTGGGCTCGTCGAGAAGCACGAGGTCGGGATCGCCCAAGAACGCCTGGGCAAGTGCAACGCGCTTGGCCATGCCATGGGAGAGATTCCCGCAGCGTTGCCTCCACCAGTCACCGCCCTGAACGCCGGCAAGGGCGCTGCGCGCGGCGTCGATTGCCTCCTTGAAAGGGACGGCCTGAAGCCGCGCCAAGTGGACGAGAAACTCACCGACTTCGTCGCTCGCAGGAAGGAGCGCGTCTTGAGGCAGCACACCGACGCGCGCGCGCAGTTCGTCGACCGCCGTAGGCGCAAACCCCAGTACCTCCACCGAGCCCTCGGTCGGCCGCAAGTAGCCGGCGATCATCGAGAACGTCGTCGTCTTGCCCGCGCCGTTCGGCCCAATGAGCCCGTAGACGCTTCCTTGGTCGATCGTCAGCGACAAGCTATCGACCGCCGCCTTCGACCCAAAGCGCTTGGTGACCCGCCGAAGCCGAACCGCGACCTCCGATTCGCCGGAGGGCGCACCCTTCGCGTGCTCGGCGAACACGCGTCGTGCGGCTACCGCCCCTTCGGGCTCCATCAGATGTCCCTTCGTTCGAAGACGAACGACCCCGCGGCGAGCGTTATCGCCATGAATCCCACGAGGATGCCAAGCGCGGTCAAGACTTTGGTGGTCTCTGGCGAGAGAAGCAGCGTGTCGTAGGCATTCGGGTAAGCGTACTCATACCAGGCCATGTGCGGCGCGATTCCCGCGTCGAGCGCCTGGCGCTGCCGGGAGACGAAGCCGCCCGCGCCAGCGATCCAGGACACGAAGAACGCCGCGAACGTGGTCAAAAGCGCCAGTATCGGCGTGCGGAAACACGAGCTGATGAACGTGGCCACGGCCGCCCACGCGCCGGAGATGCAGAAGGCGACGAACCAGGCGCGGGCGCCCCAGCGCACGAGCTCTCCGGGCGTCACGTACCCGCGGGCGAGAGCGACCGAACCGGCGAGCACGTTGAGCGCGAGCGTGACGGCGCCGACGAGGCCCCAGAGCCCGACGAACTTCCCAGCTAAATAGGACCACCGTCGGGATCGCACGGTCCAGAACCGGACGGTGCGGTGTTGGAGTTCTCCGGAGACGGCGTCGAAGCCGAGAAGAGCGACCAGCAGCGGCGAAAGCCATACCGTGATCTTGAGAAAAATGAGGAGCGAGGTGGGGATGCTCGCGAGGTAAGCGGCGAATTTCGCGTCGCCCGTCGCTTGTTCCAGCAGCTGTCGCTTGAGCTCGACGTAGGCTTGGGTGGATTCGGCGCTGCCCTTTGCGCGATCGGCGCCTTCGATCCAAACGCAGACGAGCGAAGCGACGAATGCGCCGAGCAGGGTCAGCGCGCCGAGGGCAATCCCTTTCGCGCTGCGGATCCCGCGCCGGAGTTCGCGGGCCGCGAGAAGTCCGATTTCGTGGACGGGGTTCATGACGAGCTCGACACGGAGGGGCGCGTGGGCTGGCCAACCAAGGCAAAGGCCCTGCCACACGCTTCCACGCTACCGTTGCTCCCTTCCGGGCCTGGCGGGGTTCACGCTTCTACGTCGGCAGGGCCGCACACGCCTCGGAAACGGCGTGGGTGCCTCCTTAGCCGTTGCGCAGAGCTCCGTCGAGCGGAATGGCGCGGCGACCGATACCCGGAGGCCAACCGGACCTGGCCTACGTTAACCCGCTGGCCAGAACGCTCGGTTTCCGCTAATCGAAGGTTAGGGAACGCGCACCGGCATATTTCCGGGACAGAGCGCCGCCCCGAAAGGTCTTTGCGTCCGCCGCCCATTACCGGGCGCGCGGTCGTTTCTCTCCCACCATCAGCCGCCGCGGCCGCCGCGCCCGAAAAGCGCACCTTGTGGTCTCGGCGTTTGCCCGAGGCAATCAGTTGCTGCGTTCCGGCTTGCGTGTTTTGTCGTGTCGTGGCGTTCCCCGCCGCGATGCGCCCGAGCTCGCGCTGCACGCGTGTGATCCCTCCCCTCGGGCGGGAAGTCCTCGCTCAGCATGGCCAAGAATATTCTCGTTATCTCGTGCGAAACGGCCGAGACCCGGGTCGCTCTCATCGAAAACGGCATCATCGCCGAGCTTCACATCGAACGTAGGGGGTCGCAGCCTCGCGGTGGCACGGTCGGCGATATTTACCTAGGCAAGGTCACCCGTGTCCTGCCGGGGCTTCAAGCGGCGTTCGTCGATATCGGGCTCGAGCGCGCCGCATTTCTCCACGTCGAAGATTTGATTCGACCCGACGACTTCGAAGCCTACCTGGCCGGGGGGCGGAAGCACGCACTCGGAGCCGAAAACGGAAGTGGCGCACACGGGACGACGTCCGACGGAGCGACGGACGCACCAGACGAACCAGGGGCGGCCGGCGAGGAAGCGATGCTCGGCGCTGCAGAGGCCCACGAGCTGACGGATGAAGCGGGGGCGGAGGAGGCGGCGCGAGGCGAAGGAGAAGTCGCTGAAGACGCGACCGAGGAGCCCTCGGAGTCGATTCCCGCGGCAGAGCCGGCGAGCGATGGGTCCGAAGATGGCAATGGGGACGAGTCCGCTCCCGAAGACGAGCCGTTCGGGGACGAAAACGATCCAGACGAAACCGATGAGTCGGCGAGCGAAGGGGAGGAAACCGACGCGGACCGGCCGGCCGCCACCGCGCCGTCCGCATCGCGGATCGCGAGCGCGGAACGCCAATCGGCGCCTGTCGTCCTCGAACCTCTCGACGACTTACTCGATGACCCCGATCTCCCGGGCTTCACGGTCAGCGACCCAGGGGTTCCCCCGCCCCTACCTTCTGCCGTGCCGCTGGGCGGGCCTCGCGGCGAGCGAGGCGCCGGGGGCGACCGCAGGCGACGAAGACGCGGCAAGGATCGGGGGCGAGGTGGACGTCCCGAACCGCGGCAGGAGACACGGAGCGAGCATCGGCCGCGGCCAGGCGCGACCCCGGGGCGACTCTCGAAGTCCACTCCGATTCGCGAAGTAGTCAAGGAGGGACAGGAGATCATCGTTCAGATTACGAAAGAGCCGATCGGGACGAAGGGCGCTCGCTGCTCGAGTCATATCTCGCTTCCCGGACGCTACGTCGTTTACCTGCCGACCCTCGACCACGTGGGCATCAGCAAGCGAATCGGGAACGACAAAGAGCGGTCACGACTTCGGGAGGCAATCGACAGTATGAAGCCCCCGACCGGCGGGCTCATCGTGAGGACCGTCGCCGAAGGGCTGACGAAGAAACAGCTGAAGCAAGACGTCGGTTACCTGGTGCGCCTCTGGGGCGAAGTGGCGAACAACCGCGAGGGGGCCAAGGCGCCCAAGACGCTCTGCAGCGAACTGGACATCGTCCTCAAGACCGCGCGCGATCTCTTCACCGACGACGTCGACCAAATGGTGATCGACGACAAGGCGCAGTACGACCGCCTACACCGCTTCGTCGAGATGTTCATGCCCGAGCGCGCGAAGGACATCGTCTTCTTCAACGAGGACGAGCCGATTTTCGACGCGTACGGGATCGAGGACGAGATCGCGCGCGCGCTTTCGCGCAAGGTCCCGCTTCCGAGCGGCGGCTACTTGGTCATCGACGAGGCCGAAGCCCTCACCGCCATCGACGTCAATACCGGGCGCTTCGTCGGCAAGGGTTCGAAGGACATGGAGGAGACGATCCTCAAGACGAACCTCGAGGCCGTGCAGGAAATCGCCTACCAGCTTCGATTCCGGAATATCGGGGGGCTCATCATTCTGGATCTCATCGACATGGAAAGGCTCGCGAACCGCGAGAAAGTCCGAAAGACCCTCGAAGCGCTCCTTCAGCGCGACAAAGCGAAAACGACCCTCAATCGCATCTCGGAGCTCGGGCTCATCGAGATGACGCGCAAGCGCACGCGGGAGAGTCTGGGGCGCCTTCTCCACGAGCCCTGTTTCTACTGCGACGGGACAGGGCACTTGCAGTCCAAAGAGACCGTCGCCTACGAGATTTTGCGAGAAATACGTAGGAAACGAAACGACTTGCCCGGGTACACGGTCATCGTCAATTGTCACCCGGCCGTCGCGGATCTCCTCACCGGTAGCGAAAAGGCAATCGTCCACGAGGCCGAATCTCGGTATATGCGACGCATTCAAGTCAACTCGCGGACCGAGTACCACATCGAGCAGTTCGACCTGACGGGGAAATGAGTGGAGCGAGACATGGACGACCCCGGCAAGCGAAGTGACGAACGCGTGACCATCAACAAGGAGTTCGAGTCGTTCGACGCCTTCATTCAGGAGTACGTAACGAACATCTCCCGCACCGGGGTATTCATCAAATCGCACAAGGTTCTCCCCGTCGGAACGCTCGTCAACCTCCGGTTCACGGTGATCATGGACGACATCGAGACCATCGAAGGGGTCGGCGAGGTGGTCCGCGTGGAGAACGAACCGCTCGGCATGGGCGTCGTTTTCCGCGAGCTCTCCACGTACTCGAAAGACCTCATCGAGAAGCTCCTCGTGCAGCGCGCGGCCAAGGCGGACTGAGCCGGCCTCGCGCGTCCGCGGTTGACAACGAGGCGCAACACGGCAATTCATCCCTCCACAGAAAAAGGAGACTGCCATGGCGTTTTCGCTCCCCCCCCTGCCCTACGACAAGAATGCGCTCGCGCCGAACATCAGTGCCGAGACGCTCGATTTTCACCACGGCAAACACCATCAGGCCTACGTCACCAACCTGAACAAGCTGCTCGAAGGCAAGCCCGAGGCGAGCAAAACCATCGAGGATCTGATCGCGACGAGCGAGGGTCCCGTGTTCAACAACGCCGCGCAGGTCTGGAACCACACGTTCTACTGGAGCTCAATGAAGCCGAGCGGCGGAGGGCTACCGGCGGGCGATCTCGCCGACGCCCTCAAACGCGATTTCGGGTCGATCGAAAAGTTCACGGAAGAATTCACCAACGCCGCGGCGACTCAGTTTGGCTCCGGTTGGGCATGGCTCGTGATCGGCAAAGACAAGAAGCTCGCCGTAACCAAGACGAGCAACGCCGATCTGCCGCTCAAGCACGGGCAAAAGGCGCTCCTCACGATCGACGTCTGGGAGCACGCCTATTACATCGACTATCGAAACGCGCGACCCAAGTACATCGAGGTGTTCCTGAAGAGTCTCGTCAACTGGGACTTCGCGCTGCAGAACCTCAAGAAGGCCTAGTCCAAGTCCAACGAATCGCCTTCGCCGACCGAGCCGCCCGCGCCCCACCTGCTCGACATGACGGCGGGCCGACTCAGGGCACGTACGAGACGACGCGATTTCTGCCGGCGCGTTTCGCGTTGTAGAGGGCTCCGTCGGCGGCGGCGAGAAGATCCGCGAGGTCGCGCGACTTCCACCCCTCGCCGGAAGTGGCATGGCCTATCGAAATGGTGACCGGCACGAGCTGGTCTTTGTCGCTTCGGATGACCAGCGAAGCGACCCGCTCGCGGATTCGTTCCGCCACGACCAGCGCTCCTTCGGCCGCCGTTGCCGGCAGGATGACGATGAACTCCTCGCCGCCGTAGCGACCCACTACGTCGAGCTGGCGAACCGACCCGGCAATCTGCCGCGCCACGGTGGCGAGTACTTTGTCGCCGACGGCGTGTCCGTGGCCGTCGTTTATCTTCTTGAAGAAGTCGATGTCGCAGAACAGCACGCTCAATGCGCGGTCGAAACGTACCGCGTGCTCATATGCCTGCGCCAGCGCAGCCTCGAGGTGTCCGCGCGTGAAAACACCCGTGAGGGCGTCGCGCGAATACTGGAGCTCGAGCGTCTTCTTTTCCGCGGAGAGGCGTTGTACGTCCGCCTCGGAGCGCGACGCGACCTGCGTCGCGCGCAAGCTCACCTCCAAGAGGGTATCCCTCGCCTGCTGGAGAATGCCCTTCATGTCCTTTGCGCTCGGAAGCGTGACTTCGAATGCTTCGGCGAAATCGCGGGACGCTTCGGCCGTTCGCGTGAGCACCTCTTGAAACGCGTCCGGCGGGAGGGAAAGCCATGTCAGTGCAGCCTGCGCGGCCGTCTTGATGGCGTTCTTGTCGGCCGCATTCAGCCAGATCGGCGAGACGTAGCCCGAGACCGCCACACATCGTCCAAGCGGCGACGCGCGATCGCCTTGGAGGGGAACGTGGCTACCGAGCACGGCTTGCGAGAGCGGTTCAGGAAGCCCCCACCCCTGAGCGAGCCAGGCGCCGACTTCGGGGTGACCCGCCCCGAACTGCTCGCGCTCGAGGCGTTCCAGCCTGAGATGGTCCTGCTTGGCATCGCGGATGACGTCATCGTATCCGGGGACTGCGGCGTGGAGGGCGAGCATGCCGATGTCTTGCAGAAGGCCGGCGAGGAACGCCTCCTCGGCGTCGATGCGCAGTTGCTGCGCGAGGGAACGAGCCGCCACGGCGTTCAGGAGCCCGCGCCGCCAGTACTGGGCGAAGTCGAAGGGCCCCCGCGCCGCGCGCTGACTGACGAGCGAGAAGCTCAGGCCCAAGGCGGTGACGGAGCTCGTGCCCAGCGCAAGGGCCGCGCGTCGAACCGTCGTCAGCGGGGCGCCGCGGCGAAACGCGGACGAATTGGCAACGCCCACGACCTTGGCGGAAAGCGCCGGGTCGCGCGCCAATAGCTCCGCGATTCGATCGATGTCGACGTCGGGACGCCGGCACTCGGTCAGGAGTTCGACGGCGACTCCCGGAAGACTGGGTAAATTGGGCGCCGTTTTGAGCA
>Ga0265325_10003559_pt1 | contig 10111 bp, 4 predicted proteins | sample 41420metaG_FD_202090 | JGI IMG/M metagenome (GOLD analysis project Ga0265325, IMG submission 202090) | Rhizosphere microbial communities from Carex aquatilis grown in University of Washington, Seatle, WA, United States - 4-14-20 metaG | ecosystem: Host-associated > Plants > Roots > Rhizosphere >...
GTGGTGCAGTCGACGAGATCGACGCCACGCGCACCGGCTTGATCAGGGCGATCGACTACCAGCCGCCAGTTGACGATCTCATCGCCGCTCGGCAGCACCTTCGGCAGCGCAGTGGCCGCCAGCCGTCCGCACACCGTCACTTCGTTGCGGTGCCCATCGGCCCCGCCGGCCGATCGTGGCCCGTCTTGCGTCGCGGGCGCCAGCCGCGGTCGCTGCCCACTCCGTGCCGCCATGCCACCTCACCTCCCCGTCTCCAAGCCACCGGACGCGAGCGGATTCGGTGCTCCGGCCGCCGTGCGTCGATGTGGCGCTTGCCTAGGATCGGCAATTGATGCGCCACGCGGTCGCGAGCGCGCGAGGTTGTGGACGGCGAGGGCGGAGGCACTGACTGTGGACAGCGAGGTGGTCACCACCGCACTCGGCCACGACGTCCACGCGATCGACACGTTGATGTCGGGCTACCAGGGCATCACCGCGGGCTACCTGATCGCCGCCGAGCGCCCTTGCCTGGTCGAGACCGGCACCGCGCGATCGGCACCGCAGGTGCAACGCGCGCTGGACTCGCTCGGGATCGGTGCGAACGATCTCGCGACGATCGCCGTGACCCACATTCACCTCGATCATGCCGGCGGGGTCGGTGACCTGGCCGCGGCGTACCCGTCGGCGCAGATCGTCGTCCACCAGCGGGGCGCCCGGCATCTGGCCGACCCCAGCACGTTGATGGCGAGCGCCAGGCGGGTGTTCGGCGACCTGATGGACACCGTGTTCGGCGCGCTCGCCGCGACCGAGGCGGACCGGATCCGGGCGGTGGATGAGGTCGGCGAGATCGATCTCGGTGGCGGTCGACGCCTGACGACGTACTACTCGCCGGGTCACGCCCAGCATCACGTCGGCCTGCTCGACTCGGTCAGCGGCGATCTGTACGTCGGGGACGCCGCCGGGATCTTCATTCCCGAGACCGGCGCGATCCGGCCGTCCACGCCGCCGCCGGACTTCGATCTCGACCTCGCCCTTCACTCGCTGCGGCACTTCGCCGACATCGCGCCGCAACGGCTGCTGTTCAGCCACTTCGGCCCGGTGAACCAGGTCGGGTCCGCGCTTGAGGAGGCAGCCGAGGAGCTGCGCAGCTGGGTCGACATGGTCCGCGAGACCCGGGTGGATGCGCTCGATCTCGACCACGCCGTGACCATGCTCCGGGAGCGGACTGCGCAGCGCTACTGGGGGCTGAAACGCGCCCCCGAGCTCGACGAGAAGTTCGAGTTCCTCAGTTCGACCGCAGCCAACATCAACGGCATCAACCGATGGCTGGACCAGCTCGAGGCCCAGCAGGCTGAAGGCGGTTCACCGGCGGCCGGACCATCGGACTGAAACCGACAAAGGACTACTCGAGCGCAGCGAGCCGCTCTTCAGCGTCGGTCTCGTCATGCTCGTCGATCGCCATGACCGATGCGAACCACTGCGCGGCCTCGGCGGTGCGTCCGGCGTCCAGCAAGGCCGCGGCGTAGGCGTACCAGAGCCGCACCGTCCACGGCGCGACGTCGCTGCGGTCGAGCTCCGGGCCCTGCAGTGCGACCACTGCGGCCTTCGCCTCTCCGCGGTCCCGGCGGGCCCCGGAGGTGACGATTGCCATCTCGACCCGCTCCGCCGGCGCCAGCCGCTCCACGTCGGGGTCGGCGGCGAGCGCAAGGGCGCGATCCGGACGGCCGAGTCCCCGCTCGCAGTCGGCCATGATCGGCAGGTAGGTAGGGTCACCGGTCATCCGGCGCACCGCCCGAAGCTCCGAGAGTGCCTCGGCGAAATCACCGTTGCGGTACGCCGCCACCCCGGCGGCCTCCCGCACGACCGCGAGCCGAGGGGCCAGGCCGCGGGCATAGCGGGTGTGCGCCGCCGCCGCGGCCGGGTCGTCATCGATCACCTGCCCGGCGGCGACCAGGTGCAACGCGATCCGCTCGGCCAGGTCCTTCGGCAGGCTTCGCAGACCCGCGCGCGCACCGCGGTCGAGCTCGCGCGGGTCGATCCCGGCCGGCAGCGGTGGCTCCTCGGGCCGGACCCGGCGAGGTCGATCCGATGGCGCTGGGGATCCGCTGCCGCGCGGCCGCGGCGACGCACCCGACGGCTGGCCGGATCGGCCCGACCGGCCGGAGCGAGGTGGCGACCCGGACCGGCGTCCGGCAGGACGCGGGTCGTCGGAGCGGCGTTCACGCGGCTCAGGCACGGCACGTCCTCGTCGTTGCGCCCGGTGGGGCGGCAGGGTCGGGTCACATGGTCTCCAACGACGATTGGCCACCCATTGCTGGGTGGCCAATCGTGAAAGATGTCCGGCGGCGTCCTACTCTCCCACCCCGTCACCAGGGCAGTACCATCGGCGCTGAAGGGCTTAGCTTCCGGGTTCGGAATGGGACCGGGCGTTTCCCCTTCGCCATTGTGCCGCCGAAACTCTATGGAGATGTGGGTTCAGCTCCCGCAAACGAGGAGCCGACCGCATCTCGGGAACCGCACAGTGGACGCGAAGCAAAGATTGTTGTGAGTCAAGCCCTCGGCCTATTAGTACCGGTCAGCTGCATGCGTTGCCGCACTTCCACTTCCGGCCTATCAACCCGCTGGTCTGGCGGGGGCCTTACCAGGTTAACCCTGTGGGAAACCTCATCTTGAAGCGTGCTTCCCGCTTAGATGCTTTCAGCGGTTATCACTTCCGAACGTAGCCAACCAGCAGTGCTCTTGGCAGAACAACTGGCACACCAGAGGTTCGTCCGTCCCGGTCCTCTCGTACTAGGGACAGCCCTTCTCAAGTTTCCTACGCGCGCGGCGGATAGGGACCGACACATCTGTTACCACAACGCCAAATCATCATTGCTCAGCGTTGCGGCCAGGTCATTTCTGCCTGGCTCTGCATGTCGCCATGCAGGTCGGACTATATCTTCACCGATCAGAGCTGCAATCGGTGTTCGGCGTGGAGTCTCTGAGGATTCTGGACGGTGCACTCGTCGGTATCGCCCCCCGCCATTCATGGCGAGCGCCGATGCCCGAAGTCGAGCGAACCCAGCAGCGTCGAGATGCTCCCCCGCCTGCATCGCGCGAACGATGCGTGCGAAGGTGACAAACTCCTGCTGCTTACCGCTGATCAATGGCTCCGTTTCGAAGAACGGGATGACCCGAGTCACCAGGTCATGCCGCCGGCGCACGACGTACACCAGTGTGGTGTCCCGTGTACCGCGATGGTTCTCCCGGATCCGTCCGCAGCCGAGACGATCCCGGATGAGGTACAGGACCTCAGCCCGTGACACGTCCTGACTGACGTGGAACTCCGGCACGAGCTGCCAACCCAACCGTGTAGTCGGATGTCGTTGGACAGCAACGTGAAAAGAACCCTCTCCATCAACGAACCCTGCGATGTACGGATCCAGCCTTTCCTGCTGATTGACCGCACTCGAGACATTGTCACTGCTCATGGCGGAACCCTAGACAGGGGCTCCGACAAGAACGAGTAGTCCGAGATACTCGGTGTTTCCAGCATTTAGCCGAATTTATAGACAGCGCGTTATGTCCACTGTCTCGCGACGTTCTAAACCCAGCTCGCGTACCGCTTTAATGGGCGAACAGCCCAACCCTTGGGACCTACTCCAGCCCCAGGATGCGACGAGCCGACATCGAGGTGCCAAACCTTGCCGTCGATATGGACTCTTGGGCAAGATCAGCCTGTTATCCCCGGGGTACCTTTTATCCGTTGAGCGACGGCGCTTCCACAAGCCACCGCCGGATCACTAGTCCCGACTTTCGTCCCTGCTCGACATGTCTGTCTCACAGTCAAGCTCCCTTGTGCACTTGCACTCGACACCCGATTGCCAACCGGGCTGAGGGAACCTTTGGGCGCCTCCGTTACCTTTTGGGAGGCAACCGCCCCAGTTAAACTACCCACCAGACACTGTCCCTGATCCGGATTACGGACCGAGGTTAGACAGCCAGTACGAACAGAGTGGTATTTCAACGTTGACTCCACAGACACTGGCGTGCCCGCTTCATAGTCTCCCACCTATCCTACACAATTCGAACCGACCACCAATATCAAGCTGTAGTGAAGGTCCCGGGGTCTTTCCGTCCTGCCGCGCGTAACGAGCATCTTTACTCGTACTGCAATTTCGCCGGGCCTGTGGTTGAGACAGCGCTGAAGTCGTTACGCCATTCGTGCAGGTCGGAACTTACCCGACAAGGAATTTCGCTACCTTAGGATGGTTATAGTTACCACCGCCGTTTACTGGCGCTTAAGTTCTGAGCTTCGCCCCGAAGGACTAACCCGTCCCCTTAACGTTCCAGCACCGGGCAGGCGTCAGTCCGTATACATCGTCTTGCGACTTCGCACGGACCTGTGTTTTTAGTAAACAGTCGCTTCAGCCTGGTCTCTGCGGCCGGCCAACGCTTCGGAGGCAAGCTCCTACACGCCAACCGGCCCCCCTTCTCCCGAAGTTACGGGGGCATTTTGCCGAGTTCCTTAACCACAGTTCTCCCGATCGCCTTGGTATTCTCTACCTGACCACCTGAGTCGGTTTGGGGTACGGGCCGCAACAACACTCGCTAGAGGCTTTTCTCGGCAGTATGGGATCACTCACTTCGCCTGAACGGCTCGGCGTCAGGTCTCAGGCACATGAACCGCGGATTTGCCTACGGTTCGCCCTACACCCTTACCCCGGGTCAACCAACGCCCGGGCTGAGCTGCCCTCCTGCGTCACCCCTTTGCTTGCCTAGTACCGGTTCGGGTCGCGCGGTCCACCGGCTCGCCCCGAAGGGCTCGCCGGCTTCATGCGCTTAGCATCACCGGATTCGGCATGGGCGTGTTATCACGGGTACGGGAATATCAACCCGTTGTCCATCGACTACGCCTGTCGGCCTCGCCTTAGGTCCCGACTTACCCTGGGCGGATTAGCCTGGCCCAGGAACCCTTGGTCATTCGGCGGAAGGGTTTCTCACCCTTCTTTCGCTACTCATGCCTGCATTCTCACTCGCGTGGCGTCCACAGCTGGATCACTCCGCTGCTTCACGCGCCACACGACGCTCCCCTACCCATCCACGCGCCTGGACGCCGCCCGAAGGCGGCGCCGAGCATGTACGTGAATGACACGGCTTCGGCGGTGTGCTTGAGCCCCGCTACATTGTCGGCGCGGAATCACTTGACCAGTGAGCTATTACGCACTCTTTCAAGGGTGGCTGCTTCTAAGCCAACCTCCTGGTTGTCTGTGCGACTCCACATCCTTTCCCACTTAGCACACGCTTTGGGGCCTTAGCCGGTGTTCTGGGCTGTTTCCCTCTCGACTACGGAGCTTATCCCCCGCAGTCTCACTGCCGCGCTCTCACTTACCGGCATTCGGAGTTTGGCTGATTTCGGTAAGCTTTTAGGCCCCCTAGACCATCCAGTGCTCTACCTCCGGCAAGAAACACGCGACGCTGCACCTAAATGCATTTCGGGGAGAACCAGCTATCACTGAGTTTGATTGGCCTTTCACCCCTACCCACAGGTCATCCCCCAGGTTTTCAACCCTGGTGGGTTCGGTCCTCCACGCGGTCTTACCCGCGCTTCAACCTGCCCATGGGTAGATCACTCAGCTTCGGGTCTAGAGCATGCGACTGAATCGCCCTGTTCGGACTCGCTTTCGCTACGGCTGCCCCTCACGGGTTAACCTCGCCACACACCACTAACTCGCAGGCTCATTCTTCAAAAGGCACGCGGTCACGGCCGCACACGAGGTGCGACTGAGCTCCCACGGCTTGTAGGCACACGGTTTCAGGTACTATTTCACTCCCCTCCCGGGGTACTTTTCACCTTTCCCTCACGGTACTTGTCCGCTATCGGTCACCAGGGAGTATTTAGGCTTACGGGGTGGTCCCCGCAGATTCACACGGAATTTCACGGGCTCCGTGCTACTTGGGATGCCACTAAGGAGGTGCGGTCGTTTTCGCCTACGGGGCTCTTACCCGCTATGGCGACCTTTCCCACGGTCTTCGGCTAACGCCGCACTTTCTTACTCCTTGCCAGTTCGGCAGAACTGGCCAAGTGGTCCCACTACCCCAACCACGCAACGCCTGCCGGCTATCACACGTGACTGGTTTGGCCTCTTCCGAGTTCGCTCGCCACTACTTTCGGAATCGCGGTTGCTTTCTCTTCCAGTGGGTAATGAGATGTTTCACTTCCCCACGTTCCCTCCACTTGCCCTATGTGTTCAGGCAAGGGTGACAGGACATGACTCCTGCCGGGTTTCCCCATTCGGAAATCCTCGGATCACAGCTCGGTTGGCAGCTCCCCGAGGCTTATCGCAGCCTCCTACGTCCTTCTTCGGCTCCTGGTGCCAAGGCATCCACCGTGCGCCCTTATTAGCTTGACTACAAAACAAAAAAGATGCTCGCGTCCACTGTGCAGTTCTCAAGGTGCGGGCGGTCCCGGTCACGGACTCGTCGCCGGCCGCCGTCCGGTTGCCCGGTGCGGCGTGGTACGACGCGTGATCGGTCCTCCCGTGCGGAAACGCCGTCCGGTCAGCGCCGGCCGGCGTTTGCCTGCGGGCTGAGCGGGCGATCCTGCGAGATCCGCAGGTCCGTCCCCTCAGGACCCAACAGCGTGCCCGATTTCCGCGCTCGACGACCCGTCCCTTACCTGCGAGCAGGCAGTACTAGGGACGTCGCGACGCGACGATCGAATAGTCAGTGTTCCACCCGTGAGCTGGACGCAGGTCGAGCCGGCCGAGTGGCCGACTGTGATCGCCTACGCCGAGAGCTCCTTAGAAAGGAGGTGATCCAGCCGCACCTTCCGGTACGGCTACCTTGTTACGACTTCGTCCCAATCGCCGATCCCACCTTCGACAGCTCCCTCCCAAAAGGGTTGGGCCACTGGCTTCGGGTGTTACCGACTTTCGTGACGTGACGGGCGGTGTGTACAAGGCCCGGGAACGTATTCACCGCAGCGTTGCTGATCTGCGATTACTAGCGACTCCGACTTCATGGGGTCGAGTTGCAGACCCCAATCCGAACTGAGACCGGCTTTTTGGGATTCGCTCCACCTTGCGGTTTAGCTGCCCTTTGTACCGGCCATTGTAGCATGTGTGCAGCCCTGGACATAAGGGGCATGATGACTTGACGTCGTCCCCACCTTCCTCCGAGTTGACCCCGGCAGTCTCCTATGAGTCCCCGGCATTATCCGCTGGCAACATAGAACGAGGGTTGCGCTCGTTGCGGGACTTAACCCAACATCTCACGACACGAGCTGACGACAGCCATGCACCACCTGTGCAGGACCCTTGCGGACCTCATATCTCTATGAGATTTCCCTGCATGTCAAACCCAGGTAAGGTTCTTCGCGTTGCGTCGAATTAAGCCACATGCTCCGCCGCTTGTGCGGGCCCCCGTCAATTCCTTTGAGTTTTAGCCTTGCGGCCGTACTCCCCAGGCGGGGCGCTTAATGCGTTAGCTGCGGCACCGAAGACGTGGAAGGTCTCCGACACCTAGCGCCCAACGTTTACGGCGTGGACTACCAGGGTATCTAATCCTGTTCGCTCCCCACGCTTTCGCTCCTCAGCGTCAGTTATGGCCCAGAGACCCGCCTTCGCCGCCGGTGTTCCTCCTGATATCTGCGCATTTCACCGCTACACCAGGAATTCCAGTCTCCCCTACCACACTCTAGTTTGCCCGTATCGACTGCAGGCTCGGGGTTGAGCCCCGAGTTTTCACAGCCGACGTGACAAACCGCCTACGAGCTCTTTACGCCCAATAATTCCGGACAACGCTTGCACCCTACGTATTACCGCGGCTGCTGGCACGTAGTTGGCCGGTGCTTCTTCTGCAGGTACCGTCACTTTCGCTTCGTCCCTGCTGAAAGAGGTTTACAACCCGAAGGCCTTCGTCCCTCACGCGGCGTCGCTGCGTCAGGCTTTCGCCCATTGCGCAATATTCCCCACTGCTGCCTCCCGTAGGAGTCTGGGCCGTGTCTCAGTCCCAGTGTGGCCGATCGCCCTCTCAGGCCGGCTACCCGTCGTCGCCTTGGTGGGCCATTACCCCACCAACAAGCTGATAGGCCGCGGGCCCATCCTCAGCCGAAAAACTTTCCACCAAGAACGATGTCGTTCCAGGTCGTATCCGGTATTAGCTCCGGTTTCCCGGGGTTATCCCAGAGCTGAGGGTAGGTTGCCCACGTGTTACTCACCCGTTCGCCGCTCAGTCACCACCCCGAAGGATGGGCTTCGCTCGACTTGCATGTGTTAAGCACGCCGCCAGCGTTCGTCCTGAGCCAGGATCAAACTCTCCATTGATGTCTACAGATAATCCGCCGCCGGCTCCGAAGAGGACGGCGTCGGTTCATCGACACATTGAAAAGTACGGTTCTGGTGAACCGTATTTCACCTGACGTTGCTCAGACTTACAAACTAGCTGTTCGTCTGTCATCGCCAATTTTTGCCCGTTTTGGGGTCGCCGAAGCGGCCCAAACGCGGACGTTTGGCACTGACTTTTGGCACGCTGTTGAGTTCTCAAGGGACGGATGCGCACCGGCCGGGGTCTCTCGACCCGTCTCGGGGCAACCGAGCCACGCTATGTCAGCCACCAGCCGGTGTCAAAGACCGCCGAGCGGGAATCGAGCGTGCCGAGGCCAACCCCAGTATCCCAGAAAGCCGGGCCGGGCCTGCGGCGGGGCGGGGCAGCGCAGCGCTAGGGACGGGCGGTGCTGACCTCGATCCCGGCGAGCTGTCGCCGGCCCCGCCGAAGCACCATCAGGCCGCCGGCCAACAGGTCCGAGGGCCCCGGTAGGAACTCGGGATCCGTGACGGGCACGTTGTTGAGAGAGGCGCCGCCTCCGCTGACCGTTCGACGGGCTTCGGACTTGGTCGCGCACAGGCCGGTGGCCTCGAGCAGGTCCACGATGTTCGCGGTCAAGCCGTCGACCCGGTGCAGGCCGGCCTCCTCGAGCGCGCCGCGCAGCGTCGCCGGGTCGAGGTCGCGCAGCTCACCGCGCCCGAACAGTGCCGCGCTCGCCGCGATGACCGCCTCGGTCTCCCGCGCACCATGCACCAGCGTGGTGAGCTCGGCCGCCAGCCGGCGCGCCGCTGATCTGGCCGCCGGCCGCTCCGCGGTCTCCCGCTCGAGCGCCTCGATCTCCTCGCGGTCGAGAAACGTGAAGAACCGCAGATACCGCCCGACGTCGGCGTCCGCGACGTTGATCCAGTACTGGAAGAACGAGTACGGCGAGGTCAACGCCGGGTCCAGCCAGAGGCTGCCGCCACCGGTGGACTTGCCGAACTTGCGCCCGGACGAGTCGGTGACCAGCGGCACGGTCAGCGCGTGCGCCGGCTCCCGCTCGCCGTTGCGCCGGATGAAGTCGAGACCGGCGGTGATGTTGCCCCACTGGTCGGTCGCGCCGATCTGGAGCCGGCAGCCGTGGTCCCGGTAGAGCCGGAGATAGTCGTAGGACTGCAGCAGCGCGTAGCTGAATTCGGTGTAGGACAGGCCCTCGCCGTTCAGCCGCGCCGAGATCGACTCCTTGCCGAGCATCACGTTGACCGAGAAGTGCTTGCCGACCTCGCGCAGGAAGTCGATCGCGGACAGCGACGCGGTCCAGTCGAGGTTGTTGACCAGCAGCCCGGCCGAGAGATCCACGAACCGCTCGAGCTGCGGGCGGAGCCGCTCGACCCGGGCCGCGATCTCGTCGCGGTCCGCGAGGGCGCGCTCCGACTCCCGTCCGGACGGGTCGCCGATCAGCCCGGTGGCGCCGCCGGCCAGCACGATCGGCCGGTGGCCGAAGAGCTGAAACCGGCGCAACGTCAACATCGGCATCAGGTTGCCGGCGTGCAGGCTGTCGCCGGTTGGGTCGAAGCCGGCGTACAGGGTGACCGGTCCGGCATCGAGGTCCTTTCGAAGGGCATCCAGGTCGGTCGACTGGGCGAGCAGGCCGCGCCACTCGAGCTCGTCGATGATGTCGGCGGTCACTCAGGCATCCTCCCCTACCTCGATCCGGGCGCCCGGCTGATTTTTGCGGCGTGCGAGATGAGGCCGGTACGCCGACACGGTCCGGTCCCCGTCGATCCAGAACCGCCACGGCCACTCCGCCGCCTTCGAGATGCCGACCCGGGGGCCTCGGCGCACG
>Ga0265325_10003560_pt1 | contig 10107 bp, 10 predicted proteins | sample 41420metaG_FD_202090 | JGI IMG/M metagenome (GOLD analysis project Ga0265325, IMG submission 202090) | Rhizosphere microbial communities from Carex aquatilis grown in University of Washington, Seatle, WA, United States - 4-14-20 metaG | ecosystem: Host-associated > Plants > Roots > Rhizosphere...
GTGGCCCAGGGCACCTTTGCGAGAGCGAAACCGAAGATGACGAGCACCATAAGAAGGTCGTAGATGCGCTCCAGAACCCATGCGGCCACCTGCGAAGGGAAGGGCACGCGCTCCCTTTGCGAGATAAGATAAGGGCGAACCAGTTCTCCGGCCCGGCCCAGCAAAACGATAGCGGTAAACCCGATCAAAGTCGCTGAGAAAATCCGCAGTACGCTGGCGTCGGGCTGGATGGGTCGCAGCATGACTTCCCAGCGCAGGGCCCGGCCATAGTAAGACACCAGAACAAATACGACAGAGAGAGTAAGCCAAGGTACATCGAGACCGTGAAACGCCAGAGCGAACTCTTCCCAATGAAAGCTGCTGCCGCGCCAGCGCCACAAAACGATACCGGCGATGGCCGCGATGACGGCTAGCGCCGTCAGCAGCTTGCGATTTCTGTTCAATCGCCTCCTCTATGGTCCCGTGCCACCGGTGTCCGGATGCTGTTGACCTGCCGGGATATGGCGCTCACCGATTGGCCGCGCTGCCAGGCGGGTGCGGCGTATAGAATGGTAACTCCTGGAACACAGTAAAGTTGTTTTCAGCGAACTTCTTATGATAGTTCCTCGTTCTATTGAGTGGAAGCGGAAATCGCTGATAGCGATACCGCGAAGCGGGCCGGAAAGCAGCCCGATTCGGCAGAGCGTAGCTTCCCTTGAGGAGCAAGGACCCAATGGCGACGGTTGCACAACTCGCGGTACCCCAGGCGAAATGGGCCTGGGCCCCGTCCAGTGCATCCGCGAATGGAAGCGGGCGTAACGTGGATGCGGACGCCCAACTCGTAGAGCGATGCCTCGGCGGCGACGAGACGGCCTGGGAAGATCTTGTCCGTCTGCATACGCGCCGCGTGTACTCCATCTGTTACCGCTTCACCAGCCGGGACGCGGAATCGCAGGATCTGTCGCAGGAAGTGTTCCTGCGTATCTTCCGCAATCTGCGCAGCTTCCGCTCCGGTGAAGGATCTTTCGTCGTTTGGCTGACCCGGCTTACTCGCAATCTGCTCATCGACCACTATCGGCGTACGCGCGCGGAACGCTCCACCGATTCGATTGAAGATCAGCTCACCACGCTCGAAGAAAAGACGGTTTCCCTCGGTCATGCCGACAGCGTGCTGGCGGGCCGCGAGGCCAGTGAAGTTTTGCAGGGCGCGCTGAGCCGGCTGTCTCCGGAGTTGCGGGAGACCGTGATTCTGCGCGACTTGGAAGAGATGGAGTACCGGGAAATCGCGCAGGTGTTAAACGTCCCTGAGGGAACCGTGAAGTCGCGGTTGAACAGGGGACGCGCGGAACTGGCAAAAGTATTGAAGAGACAGAAGGTGGCGATATGACCTGCGCCGATTTTGAAATCCTTCTGTGCGACTATCTCGACGGCACGCTGGCGACAGAGCAGCGTGCGGAAGTCGAGCGCCATATTCAGACGTGCGCCTCCTGCGCGGAGATGACCGCCGATGTGCGCAGCGCGATCAGCCTGGTGGAACGGGCTGCGGCGCCGGAGCCTCCCGCGGAATTGCTGACGCGGATTCTGCATATCATCCCGGGCAATAACGCGGCGGGAAAACGGCCGTGGTGGCGTCGTCGCTGGCTGGAACCGATTCTGCAACCGCGTTACGCCATGGGCATGGCGATGACCGTGCTTTCGTTCTCCATGCTGGCTCGTTTTGCCGGCATCGAGCCGCGGCAGTTGACGCGCTCGGATCTGGACCCGGTGAAAATGTGGATCGCGGTGGACGACCGCGCGCATCGCGCCTGGGACAAGACTGTCAAGTATTACGAAAACCTGAAGCTGGTGATTGAAGTACAGAGCCGGCTCAAGGAATGGACTGAGCAGGACACAACTCCGCCGGTGAAGAAAGCGGACGTCGGTGGAAATCAGACGAAGGGTCCCCGGGGCAACGCTGCCACGGGGCAGAGTGAACGAAAATGAACTGCGCAACTCATACCGAAACAGAGGCAACAGGGTATTGCCGGTCGTGCGGGAAGCCGCTTTGCTCCGCGTGTCAATACACGGCACAGGGGACTCTCTTCTGCGCCGAACACGCACCCGCCGCATCGGCCACTGCGGAAGGCACGTCGGCCGGGCCAGTGGGTCCGGAAATGCCTCCTCCTCCGCCGCGGCCTCAGGAATGGTCGCCTTACAATGCGCCAACGCCCCCACCGCTTGTGGTGGAAGGCGCGCCGTCGCCAGGACTGGCGTTCATTCTCGGCCTGATTCCCGGCGTCGGCGCTATCTACAACAGCCAGTATGTGAAGGGTCTGGTGCACGTGGTGGTGTTCGGGATGATTATCAGCATTCTGAGCTCTGGCGCAGCGCCTGGATTCGAGCCGCTGTTCGCCTTCATGATCCCCGCGTGGGTTCTGTACCAGGCCTTCGAGGCGTATCACACCGCCAAGCGCCGCCTTTACGGCTACAGCGTGGACGAATTCTCGGGACTGGTTCCCATGCGCCGTAAGCACGGTTTTCCCGCCGGCCCGGTGCTCCTGATGGCCATTGGCGTCCTGTTCCTGCTGAACACGATGGACCTGTTGCGCATCAGCCAGGTGGTCCGCTACTGGCCGCTGCTGCTGATCGCGCTGGGCGCTTACCTCTTGTGGGAACGGCTGATGCCGGCCGGTCCGGCCAGTGAAGCGGAGGAGCGAAAATGAACGGCTACAGCGGGGCGACGGTGATGCAGGCGGTGCGCGGGCCGCTGCTGATGATTACGCTGGGTGTTCTTCTGGCAGTGGATCATTTGGGTCCATTCCCGTTCTGGCGCACCTGGCCGGTATTGATCATTGTGTTCGGTTTGTTGAAGCTGCTGGAGCGGGCGGTGCGGCCGGAAGGGCCGGCGAATCCGCAGTATCCGGCGGGAGGCACGTCATGAGGCGAGGTTCGGTGGTCGGTCCCCTGATATTGATTGCAATCGGCGCTCTGTTTCTGACACGGAGCCTGGTTCCACAGATTCCGTTGTGGGACATGCTGGCAACCTGGTGGCCATTCCTGCTGATTGGCTGGGGCGCGTTACGGTTGGTGGAGATCTCCATGCAGGCTGCCGGCGGAAAACCGCTGTCGCCGAATGGAATCTCCGGCGGCGAGTGGGTGCTGGTAGTGTTCATCTGCATTATCGGCTCCACGGCATGGGCGGCTCATCGGCATAGCTGGTGGGCGGGCGGTCCCTGGCGCGGAATTGTGGCCGATATGGGTGAGAACTACGACTATGGGCTGACACCTGCCACCATCGCCGCCGGCAAAACGCCGAGGGTGATGATCGAAGCGTTCCGCGGCAATGCACGCATTACCGGCGTGGACAATTTGACAGACGTGAAAGTGCAGGGCCGCAAGTCGGTTCGATCGCTCTCGCAAAAAGAAGCGGATGACGCCAACAAAGAGACGCCGATGGAGGTTCTGAACAACGGCGGCCAGATTGTGGTGCGTCTGAATCAGGACAAGGCCAACGGCCGTCTGAAGGTGAGTGAGGATCTGGAAATCTCCGTGCCGAAGGGCGCGACGATTGAGGCGCACGGGCTGCTGGGCGATTTCGACATCACAGATGTCAACGGCAGCGTCGATATCAACAGCGATAATGCCGGCGTGCGGCTGCAGAACATCGGCGGCGACGTGCGCGTGGAACTGGACAAGAGCGACGTGGTTCGCGCTGTCGGCGTAAAAGGGAAAGTGGAAATTCGGGCATCGCGAGGCGACGACGTGGAACTGGACAACGTCGATGGCACGGTAACGGCCAGCGGCACGTGGTCGGGTGAAGTGGAACTACGGAACCTGGCGCAGGCGGTGAAGTTCGAAGGCTCCAACTTCGATTTCGAGGCCGCGAAAGTGCCCGGGCAAGTCCGGTTGTCGGGCAGCGACCTTACCGGGAATACCGTGGTGGGTCCAATTCGCGTGAGCGCGCAGGCGCGCGATATTCAGTTGACCGATTTCACGCAGGGCCTGGATCTGGATGTGGATCGCGGCGATGTGGAACTGCGGCCCGCTAAAACCGGCGTTCCCAAGATGGAAGTGCGTGTGCGAAGCGGCGATGTCGATCTGGCACTGCCGACCGGTGCGAAGTTCGATCTGAAGGCGAGCACCGATCACGGGGAACTGCGCAATGAATATGGTACGCCTCTGGAAGTTCACGAGACCGATAACGGCAATAGCGGAACCATCGCCGGTGTGGTCGGTAGCGGACCAGAAGTGCGCATCACCACGGATCGCGGAACGGTGACCGTGCGGAAAGCCGGAACTGACGATAAGGCTACGGCGAAATCGGGTGAGCCGGAAGCCAAGGAAGTCGAGAACTAGGGCGGTCCGGACGAGGGCGTCCGGCGCGGTCCGGGGGGACCGCCCTACCGCTCGGTTCCGAACCGCGACAGTTATGGGGCGGGCGCAACGCCGCAAAAGAAATCACGGCGGTTGGTGTTGAGCCACGTCGCCTGAATGCAGCCGGGTCCGAGCCCTCCGAAGGCCTGACCGTCGAAATTCGCGGTCAGGCTCAGCTTCGTTCCGAACGTAGTTCTCTGCACTTTGTGGTTTGGCGTCAGCCACTCGAATTCCGTCAACGCTTCGGACCCGATCTGCCGGTGGATGTTCTCAAAGAATGGCACGAGCTTGATGAGTAAATCCCTGGACTCGCGCAATTGCTTTCTGTCCATCGCCCACATTGACGGCACTCCGTAAAGCAGTTCCAGCAGCTCGCGTGTAGCGGTGAGCGCGGGGATTTTCACCAGCGGCACGTCCCAGCGATCCGTGGCCACAACAGACGCATGGAAGGCTGCCTCGTAAAGCGGGATGCGATACACCGGGTCGTATTTTGCTGCCGCGAACTCGTCATCCAGCGCCACCGGCTGGAAGAAAATCCCAGGACGCTCCGGCGGCCACCATCGGCCGAGTTGCTTCATTCGTTGCCATAACGCCTGATTCTGCGTGGAGAAAGCCCCGTGCGCGAAATCGATAACGGCCGCGCTCCACGCCACACCTTCCTCAGAGCCCAGCACCAGCCCGCGATCTCGCAGACCTTTCATCCGCTGCAAACGGTTGGCGCGATCCTCGGCCTGCGTCATCGGATGCGCGGTTGAGTAGTCGTCGAACAGCTCGCCGAAAGCGTCGGTGTCGAGGAAGTACGAATTCGCCCCGTCGCGAAGCCGCTCCTCCACGTGCTCGTTCAGGTTGTGCTCAGCGCGTTTGAGAGCTTCGGAACTCAGTTCGCAGCCACGGCCAGCGAAGCCATGCGCGATTTGTTTGTGCGCATTGACAATACAGCCAGCCGTGTAGAGCTTGTCTCCCCAGATGGAATCGTCCGAATCGGCGGTCTTTGGATTCTGCGCGTTCTCGAACGTATCGTAAGGGCCGATGAGGTAACCGGCATTTTTCGCGGCATCGGTGTAGGCGCGGTCGACAAGGAAACGGTGGGTGCGCCTGTCCTGGTCGTAGCCGATCCACGCTTTTTCAACGCCGAGCGCGCGCAGGTCGTCGAGGAATGGAAGCGTGCGGCCATCGCCGGACACGTACATATGGATCGCCCCGAGGAGCCTGGAGGCTTCGGGATTCCGCCGAATCTTTTCCGTCAGCGGCACGTATTGGCCGGAAGCGATCAGGCCTGCACGATACTCCAGTGCCGGCGAAATGGGCGAGGCACCGCCGGGCCAGATTTCGATTTCGTAGGGCGCGCCGCCGTCCCGCTGTAGAAATGCATGCCGGGTTGTCGCGGCGATTCGGCCGTTGCGTTCCTCCATGCAGACCTCGGTGCGAATATCCGAGAGCGCCAGAAACGTGACGGTGTGCTGCTCCAGCGCATAGCTCCAGAAGGGCATGGAGAGGCGGCTCTGGGCGGGGAAACAGGGATGGGCCGTTAACCGACGCAGCCACGCACGGTCGGTGAGGGGTAGATAGAGGCCTTCGCCGTCGGGCAGTACCAGGGCGGACAGAAGTGGGTCGTCGCCGGTCCGCGGCCAGTTCATGGTGAAATCTCGGGTGGAATCGATGCGAATGTGAAGGCGATTCGCGCGAGTGGCCACACTCACCTTCACTCCGAGATCGGGAATGCGCCAGCCGTTTTGTGTCACATCGGCGGCCGTGTGCGCATCGCCGGCGGCGAGGAGAATCTCGTGCGAATCGCCAGCGAGCGTGGCACGAACGGTCAGACTACCGGGATCGATGGAAGCCGACCAGTCTTCCAGATTCAGATGAACTGGCTGGACGCTCAACAGGGTTGCGACCAAGATTGCGGAGAGCAATCCCGATTATCTACTTGTGGGGGGGCATCACGTACAAATAGATGGCGTGCTTGCGGCCGTTCCCATACGGGTCGTCCTCTTCCATCTTGTTGTACTTCCAACCGGGAACCTTGAAGCTGTAGGAAACCACGCGGGTGCCCGGCTTCAGGGATTTTTCCAGCTTGGGGCGCAACAGATCGTTGCTGTCGGTGAGCAAATACATGGTCACTACATCGGCGCCACTCAGGTCGGCATCGCGGATGTCGCCCTGGATCACGCGGGCATGATTCTGCAGGCCCATTTTGGCGATCCGGTCCGACGCGGCACGCGCAATCTCCGGAGAAATCTCCACACCCACGGCGTGCGCGTGAAATTGCTGCACTGCGGTAATCAGAACACGGCCGTCGCCGCTGCCGAGGTCGTAAACGGTCTCGCCCGGCTGGACGGTGGCCAGTTCCAGCATGTGTTCCACAATCATCTGCGGGGAAGGAATATAAGGCGCCAGCGAGTTCGCATAGGGCGACGAACGGCCCTGCGCGAACACGGAACCGCTTCCCCCGAGCAGTCCTATGGCTAAGACGAGACTGTAGAAGACCCTCATTCTATTGACTAGAGATGGATGCCGTCGCCTTTTCGTTCCTTGATTTTACAATCTGCGAGCACATTTCGTTGACAGCATACCAAAGATCGCGCGGGCGGCTGATGGTGTACTCCACCCCATGGAAGAAGCGTACTGTACGGCCGATGGCGTCGCGCCAGGGTACTTGCTGGGGGTCGGAATTGTAATTCATGTAGAACATGGGGAAGTTTACAGTACCGATGTCGCGCAATGTGTCGGTAGGGACGTTCTGATCCAGCATCACCTTGGGGCCCGCAAAAATCAGCGCATCCGGCTGGCTCTTGGCGTCGCCAACCTCCTGGCGGATCAATTGGCTCAGAAATCCGGTGTCGCCGTGCTTTTCGCCAAGCTGCTGGACGTTCACGGTACCTAGTTTAAGCGCGGCAAGGGCCGTCCCGAGGGCAGGGAAGTCGATTTTATCGCCGTCCGCCTGGCGGTACATGACGCGCTGCTCCTGCATGTTGAAGGCAACCAGGGAGAATCGGCCGAAATGAGGGTCTCGCGAGATGCTGCGCAGAATGGAAACCAGGGCGCTGGTGTCCATTTCGTGCAGAGTCGGCGCCAGGGGATCCTCAGGGGCGAAATTAATCAGCACTTTGACGTTCAGTGGCGCACGGCCCTGGACGCGTTGCACCGGAGGCTCTTCCTGAAATTGCTCGCCCTCGGACCGCTCCACATCGTTCGGCGGCAGCGTGAGGGCGACATCGCGGTCGTGCGGCTGCAGGGCGGCGGAGGTGTCCCAGCTTGACGCGCAGACCCGCTCGGACCGGTCGCGCATCAGCCAATCCACATGATAGGCGCCCTCGCCAACGTCAAATGCTCCGGAGAGCGCGGCATCGCCGTGGGCATCCTCATTAATGACGGGAACGTGGACCCTTTGCTCGAAATAGACCGGCTCGGCCTTTCGAGCCGCCGGAATTACGCGGAAGACAATGGTCAGAACATTGTCGGCGCCCGCGAATTCGTTCAGCGGCACAGCCACGTCGTAGCCGGCATGGAGGCGCAGATCGAAACCGAGTTGCGGCTTCTGGGGCGTCACCGTACAGGGCAGATCCTTGCGTACTTCTCCCGCTTCCAGCACCGCCAGATCGCTGGGGAAAATGTTCAGGGGCGCCGCGGAAGAATCCCGCAGCACGGTCTGGGCAGAAACGATGGGGGCAAGAAGGCAGGCGGAGAGCAGCAGAGTGGCGATGGAACCTTGCCACAGTCCGATCTGATCCCAGCGGAAGGAAGGCATGCAGCTCACCCGCGACAGCCGTGTGATCCATTCTATCGGCATACCGGGGAATTTGTACCAGTGCAAACGAAAAATTCTCTTTCCGGTCTGATGGACTCCGTACTAGCAGATTGTGATACAGTTCGTGTGTTATGGCGTCACGCAGCGTAAATAAGGTCATCCTCATCGGGCATCTGGGGAAGGATGCCGAAACCCGGTTTACTCCCTCCGGCGTGTCCGTGACAAAGTTCTCGGTTGCGACGAACCGGCGTTGGAAAGACCAGCAGACAGGCGACTGGAAGGAAGAGACCGACTGGAGCAACGTGGTCCTGTGGCGCCAGGAGAATCTGGCTAACTACCTGACCCGCGGCAAGCAGGTGTATGTGGAAGGCCGACTGCAAACCCGCAGCTATGAGGACAAAGACGGCAAAAAAGTCTGGGCTACGGAGGTTGTGGCCGACGACGTGATTCTGCTGGGAGGTCGCGGGGAAGGCTCAGGCGAAACCGGCCCGGTGTCGGTTCCGCGAACTGCACGAGCACCTCAGGCGAGTGGTGGCGGCTCCCGTGCTGCCGACGAGCCGGGACCGAGCGAACACGGCATCACGGACGACGACGTCCCGTTCTAGGGGCAGTTGCCGCTCCGCCTGGGCGGGATTGGACCCGCGGCGACAGTCGCGCACGCTCGTTAGCACGCCGAAACGCGGCTTCTCCGCGTGTCCCATCGGCCCCATCAACCTCTAACTCCCGGCTAGGCCGCGACAACTTCCGCAGCCCGCTCCAGCTCTTCCGACGCCACGGCGAAGAGCGGAGCTTCTTCTTCGATAGCGTCAAGGCGAACTGCAATGGCTGTGCGGTCGGCCAGAGACGTCGATGCGCCGCGTGCATGCAGGATTTCCCTCACCAGATCGCGGGCGCCGATATCCGGGCGTGCCCGCAGGCAAGCCGCAATGTGCTCGGCATCGGCGGTATCCGTCACGCCGTCAGTATTGGCCACCAGCGTGTCGCCACCTTGGAGCGGGATGACGGCCTCCTCGTAAGCCGACCTTCTGGTCAGCCCGAGCACCGTCCCCCCAACACGCAGACGATACCGGCGGCGCGTATCCGAACGCAGCAGCAAAGCCGGCTCGTGGCCGGCATTCACATAGGTGAGCTTTCCCTTCTCGGGGTCCACGAGCGCATAAAACAGCGTGGCGTACAGATTATCGGGGCAAAGATCGCAGACCATACGATTCAGCTCGGCCACGAGGTTCGCCGGCCGTGTGAAGTCCCGCGACGACACGCTGCGCAGCGCGGATTGCAGGGCCGCGATGATGATGGCGGCTGGAACGCTGTGACCCGACACATCGCCCACCGCCATGGCCAGGCCGTTGTCTGGCAGAGGCGTGGAGTCGAAGAAATCGCCGCCGACCTCGCCGCGCGGCTCGCATTCGCCGTAATAATCCAGGCCGCAAACCGCGGAAAACCGCGTCGGGAAGAAACGGTTCTGCATCTCGCGGGCGGTTTCCAGCTCCCGTCGCGCGCGCTGCGCCTCGACGATATTTGTCGCGTGGTGCCAGGACATCCGGTCGTTCTCCAGCAGCGTCCCAATATGTGCGGCGGCTTCGGCGAGAAGGTTCAGGTCAGCCGCGGAGTATCCGGAGGATTGCCGCTTGGGTCCCAGCGCAATTACACCGACGGTTCGACCGTGCACGAGCAAGCTACACGTGGTGCAGGGCGTCGATTCGGTTGCAGGAGCAATCTTTCCGACCAGAAGATTCCGAGTGTGGCGCGCGCAAGCGTTCGGTTCCGGATGTGTGCCGAATGCCGCGAGCGGATGCAGCACTGCACGATCGACATTCATAGGGATTGCCCACGTGGAATCGAGCAGATTGAACATGTCCAGGGCGAATTGCAGAGTGAGGGCGGCATGGACCGCGGCCTGCTGAGGAGTCCACCGCGGCTCATCATTGTCGAGTGCGCTGGACAATGCGGGGTGAAAGCCGACGGGGCTGATATTTGACAGAATTCGTACTCATACCACAGTGACGAGGTACGTCCTGTTTTCGTGA
>Ga0265325_10003561_pt1 | contig 10104 bp, 6 predicted proteins | sample 41420metaG_FD_202090 | JGI IMG/M metagenome (GOLD analysis project Ga0265325, IMG submission 202090) | Rhizosphere microbial communities from Carex aquatilis grown in University of Washington, Seatle, WA, United States - 4-14-20 metaG | ecosystem: Host-associated > Plants > Roots > Rhizosphere >...
TTGATCGGCCGCTTTGAGATGTCGTACACGCCGAACAAGAAGTTCACCAATCCGACGCTGTCGCAAGCGTATATCGAGAAGAACGAGACCCAGTTCGCGTTCATCTTCGAGAAATATCACAAGTTCAGCAACGAAGTTCCGGCAACCTACATCGTCGCCCAGTGGCTGCACAAGACGGCGAGCGACTTGTTTGGCCGTGCGCTCGAAGGGCTCAATAACCTTCCTGGTGCGGCGCCGACGGGGCAGAGCGGGTTCAATGCCATTGCCCTTGCCATCCAGCAACCTTCGCCGACGCTGGCATGGCGCTTCGACTTCACGGCTTTGACCGATCTCAAGGGTGGCTGGCTGTTGCAGCCAGGGACCAAATGGAAGCCGAACAAGGACTTCCAACTGGATATCTATGCAAACATTCTGAAGAGCTATGGCCAGCAGAACAACCGGAACTTTGCCCAGGGCCTGACCTACGCCAACGAGATCTTCGTGCGCGGCAGCTACTCGTTCTGATTGTGCTTGCCACGCCCGTCTCCAGGTCGCCGGACCCGGAGGCGGGCGAGGGTAGGCGCATACATGGGGGAAGCCAGAATGAGCGATAGCAACGATGTCTTCCGACTCGACGGCAAGGTGGCCCTGGTCACCGGCGGCGCCAAGGGCCTGGGTGCGCTGACGGCGATGACTCTGGCTCGAGCCGGTGCCAGCGTGATGGTAACGGACGTGCTGGAGACCGAGGGTCGGGCTGTCGTCGGCCAGATTGTTGCCGCTGGTGGCAAGGCGGCATTCGTTCGTCACGACGTTACGGATGAAACGCAATGGGAAGCCGCCGTTGCCACGGCAATCAGCAGCTTTGGCCAACTCGATGTCCTGATCAACAATGCCGGCGTCGAATCTACGGAACTGCTCGCCCAGGTCACGGTGGCGAGCTTTCGCCGGACTATGGACGTCAATGTCACCGGCACTTTTCTCGGTCTGAAGCATGCAATAAGGGCCATGTCTCCAGGTGGTGCTAGCGGCCGCGGCGGTGCGATCGTCAACCTCTCTTCGGTGGCCGGCATCGTTGGCGTGATGGCTCATTCGGCGTATTGCGCATCGAAGGGGGCTGTGCGACTGCTGACCAAGGCGGCAGCGGTCGAGTGCGCCCAGCTAAGAACGGGAATCCGGGTCAACTCCGTGCATCCGGGGCTGATCGAGACGGAAATGGGCGCGAATCTGATCAAGGGCTTCGTCTCGCTTGGCCTGGCCCCCAGCATCGACGACGCCAGGGCGAGTCTGACTGCCTTGCATCCGATGGGACGCTTGGGCGAGCCGGAAGACGTGGCGAATGCAATTCTCTATCTGGTGACAGATGCCTCGAAGTGGGTCACCGGGGCAGAGCTTTCGGTCGACGGAGGGATGGCCGCGAGCTGAATGGCTCGCGCATTTCATGGCAGTTCTGAAGCGCTTTGACCGTGACTACTCGCGGCGGACTTTTCTTGCCAACACGGCCAAGGGAGTTCTTCGCGCCGGGATATTCGGCTCCGCCTGGTCTGCATTCGCGCGTAGCGGCTCGACCACCGGGGTTTGGCCGGACGAGCTGATTTCGCTCGAGGAATACACGCGCGGCAAATTGAAGCCCGGTGACGTCATCGACCGCGACAACGTCGAGTTGGTGAGGGATCTGCTCGATCCCGTACGCTACCGACAGATTGCCGACATGGGACGCCGCCTGACGCTGGCGTCGACGACGAGCGATATGCTCAAGCTGAATCCGCCCGAGTATGTTGAGGCGACCTTGCGCAACCGCGGGCAAGGGGCCTTTGACGCCAAGGGCAATGTCGTTACCAAGGACGGCAAGCCATGGATCGGCGGCAATCCGTTCCCTGAACCGCAAGCGGCGGTGGAAGTGGTCGCTGCGCATACCTTGAGCTGGGGCCGGCACGACGCTTCGCTCTATGCCAGCAAGGAGTACGATCTCGATGAAACCGGGAACGTGCTCTATCAGTACTCAACATGCTGGGCCGAGATGGCGACGATAGGCCGCACCGTGCTCGACCCGCGTCCCTATCTGCCGGGGATGACCGACAAGGTGCGCTTCCAGTCGGTCTTCTTTGTTGAGCCGAGCGACGTCCGCGGCCTGGCCTACCTGAACATTTGGGCTTACGATCAAAGCCAGTTTCCCGAGCTTTACGGCTACTTGCCCGCGTTCAAGCGCGTGCGGCAGTTTCCCACCAACCAGCGTTTCGAACCGCTGAATCCCGGTTCGGAGTTGTATCTCTCCGACGCCTGGGCGGCCGGTGATCCTTTCCTGACGTGGGGCAACTACCGCATTGTCCAGCGCGGGCCGTTTCTCGGCGCCGTGACCGGTGGCTGGAGTTCCGAACAGCCGAACTGGGAGCACAAGACCCACGGCGGGCCGAAGGGCAACCAGTTCTGGCACACCACCGTGGAACTCGTCCCGGAGGTCATCGTCGTCGAGGCCGAGCCGATTGCCTATCCCAGGGCGCCTGTCAGTCGCAAGAGGGTCTGGTTCGATGCCCGGACGCTGCTGCCTCTGGCCATGACATCCTATGATCGTCGGGGACAGCCGTTCCGCTTCTTTGATGGCGCCTATTCGGTGTACGACGATGGTCGAGGTCGGGTCATGGATGGCAAGTATCCCTATTGGTCGTGGTCCCACGTCCATGCCTACAACGTGCAGACCAATCGCATGACTCGCATCGAGCAGGTGCGTGAGGTGGCCGGCGGCTACGGCATGAAGGTGAACGATCCGAGCATTTACGAAAAGTACCTGACCATCGCAGCGATCCAGCGCTTGGGCCATTGATTGGCCGAACTGGTGCGGGCGAATGGCTGCTTGCGCCAAATTGCGGCGCCTTATCGAATACCTCCTTCGGAGGATGAACAGTGGTCGTCGCGTTCGTATTGTTGGAAGTCTCGGATCGGCCGGACAGCCGACCGAACTATTGGAGGAATGCATCATGAAGTCGAAAACCATCGTCGCCGGCGTCGGCATGATTCCCTTTCGCAAGCCCGGCGCCAGCGAGAGCTACGATCGAATGGCTGCCGAGGCGATACGTCTGGCCCTGGCCGATGCTGGCATCGCGTATGGCAAAGTGCAGCAGGCCTATGCTGGTTATGTCTATGGCGATTCGACGGCGGGGCAGGTCCCCGTCTATCAGATCGGCATGACCGGAATTCCGGTGTTCAACGTCAACAACAACTGCTCGACTGGGTCCAGCGCATTATTTCTCGCCCGCCAGGCCATCGAGTTTGGCGCCGCCGATTGCGTGCTTGCCGTCGGCTTCGAGCAGATGTCGCCGGGTCCCATCGTGGAGAAATACGCCGACCGGCCGTCGCCGTTTGCTCGCTTCGATGAGCTATGCAATCAACTGGTGACGGAGGAACTGCCGCTGGCCTTGCGCTACTTCGGCGGCGCCGGCCGCGAGCACATGCAGAAGTACGGAACCAGGATGGAGACTTTCGCCAAAATCAGGGCCAAGGCCAGCCGCCACGCTGCCAACAATCCATTGGCGTTGCTGCGCAAGGTCGTGACGGAAGCCGACGTCATGAACGACGTGGTGCTCTGGCCTGGTGTCATGACCCGCATGATGGCCTGTCCGCCGACCTGCGGAGGTGCCGCGGCGATTCTGGTTTCCGCGGACTTCGCCAGGCGCAATGGTATTGCGACGACCGTTACGATCGAAGCACAGGCGATGACTACCGACCAGTCGAGCAGTTTCGACGAGCACAGTTTGATCAAGCTGGTTGGCGCCGATATGACGCGACAAGCGGCACGGCAGGTGTATGAGCAGGCTGGTATCGCGCCTGGCGATATCGATGTCTGCGAATTGCACGATTGCTTCGCCCAAAACGAGCTGATCACCTATGAAGGACTTGGATTCTGCGGCGAGGGAGAAGGCGAAAAGTTTGTCTGCGACGGCAACAACACCTACGGCGGTGATGTGGTCACCAATCCCTCCGGCGGCCTGCTGTCGAAGGGCCATCCGCTCGGCGCCACGGGACTGGCGCAATGCTACGAACTGACACGTCAGTTGCGTGGAACCGCCGGACCGACGCAGGTGCCCGAGGCGCGCCTAGCGTTGCAGCACAACCTGGGTCTCGGCGGCGCCTGCGTCGTGACGCTATACGGGCGACATTGACGTGGCCGCCGGCGCCATCCAGTAGCCCTAGATCAGACGCCGGCTGCGGGCCAGGGCGATGGCCTGGGTTCGACTGTGTACCCCGAGTTTGGAACTGATATTGCGCATGTGAGTTTTGATCGTTGCTTCGGAAAGAAACAGCTTGCTGGCCATCTCCCGGTTCGAGTGGCCCGCAGCGACCAGCGTCAGGATCTGCATTTCGCGATGCGTCAGCGCATCGACTTCCGTGTTCGGATCCGCCAAGGGCAGAGCCGTCGTGTCGGCTGATGGGGCGTCCTCGCCGGCTGGTTGCCCGGTGAGCACTTCCAGCAACTGTGCTGCCTTCGGCGAATATCGACGCACCTTGCCCAAGAGATTCTCCAGCAGCGGCGCCACAAGATAGGTTTCGTCAAGGATCAAGCGTTGATGGCCCTCTTCGGCCGTGAACTCGAGGACATCAATCATCTCCTTCTGTGCAGCATTCTGGTTGCCGACAAGGTGGTGAGCCCGGGCCATCAGCAGTTTGACCAGCAGGTGGCGGCGAGTGACCATCGGTTGTGTCGCCACGTCGAAATCTCGGCGCAGCAGAGCCATCGCTTCGGTGCCGGCGCCGGCCTTCAGCTGCAGTCGGATGTTGTACAGCTTGATGTCGTCGAGTTCGTTGGCGTGCGGTGTGCCGCTGATGGTCTTGCGCCAGCCTTCTTCCGCCTCCTCCCGCTTGATCAGGCTGCCCGCTAGGCCGAGGTCGCCCTGGATCAGCGCGATGCGGGTCTTCTCCAGGCGCGCACTCGACACCACACGGCTTGAGCCACGAACGAGACCGAGATGTTCCATCTCGCTAAGCTGAAACTGAGCCTCCTCGATCGCGCCGCGCGCGAAAGCGATACGGCAGAGAATCCGGTGCGCGGCGATGATGTGGTCGGGAAGGCCGGTTTGGCGGATCAGCAGCAGATACTCGCACAACAGTTCCTCCGCGGCATCGATGTTGTTCTCTTCGTACCAGGCTTCCGCCAGGTAGATGGCGGCCACAGCGCTGGCACTCGAATAGCGCGACCGCTGGCTGGCATAGCGGAAAACGGTCTCGAACTGGCCGAGCGCCGTGCGCAGGCGGCCTTGCGAGAAATGGATGAGGCCCTCGATGCAATCGGCGTAGACCAGGCCGTAATCGCTGTTGGCACGCGCCATGTGCCGTTTGGCTGTGCTGAGCATCTCTTGGGCCTCGCCGAAGCGGCTTTCGGTCGTCAGGCACATGGCGTAGATGTTGATCAACGCGCCGCAAGCGAAGTCGCTGTGTCCGGACAGCTTGGGCAGGTTTTCGGCGGCGATGACGATGCACTCGTCGATTCGATCCGACCAAAGCAAGACGCAGGGGCCAAGGGTAAGAATTTCGTCTCGCGAGCGATCATCCAGGTCGCCATCGTTCTGGCTCAGGCTGGCTAGCACGAGCTTCACCTCCTGATAGCGATGAGCGAAAATCAATGCCCAGGCGTAGGCGAGGCGAACGCTGACCAGTGCGGCGATGGTTTCCTTCGGCATCGATTCGACGTAACGGATCAGGGTTGCCACTCGTCCCTCATACAAGAGCACTTCCGCCACTTGTTCGAGCAGAGTCGTCGCCAACGGTAGGTTGCCGGCCGCCAGTGCGTGTTCCAGCGCGGTGGTCAATACCCCTTCGGCCTCATACCAGGTGGCCGCCCGGCTGTTCAGATCGGCGACCAGGTCGGGATGCAGGCGCAGCAGGTGGCCGCGCAGGAAGTCGGAAAAGAGGTTGTGGTAGCGGTAGGACTTGCGCACGCTGTCGAGCGCAACCAGGAACAGGTTGGCCTTTTCGATCTGCTCCAGCAGGGCGGCGGCATCGCTGCGCCCGGTGAGCGCGTTGCAGATGTCGGGATTCAAACTGTCGAGTATGCTGGTCCTGAGCAGGAAGTCCTGCAGCAGCGGCGTTTGGTGGCTGAACACGTCCTCGGCCAGGTAGTCGGCGATGGCCGACTGGTCGCCGCCGAAGCTGCGGACGAACTTTTCGACGTTGGTCTGGCCGGCGATGGACAGCGATGCGAGCTGGATTGCCGTCGCCCAGCCTTCGGTGCAACGGTGAAGCTCGGCGATATCCCGCTCGCTGATGCTCAGGTGCCGTACGGCGTTGAAGTAGTGCGTCGCGTCGGCGAGCGAAAAGCGCAGCCAGTCGGTGCCGACCTCGATCAGCTGCTCGCGGGCGCGCAGCTTGGCCAATCCCAGCGGTGGCATTGCGCGGGTGCCGATCACCAAGTGGCTGCCGGTCGGCAAGTTGTCGATGACCTGACGCACGATCTCGTGAATCGCCGGATTGGCGATGGCTTCGTAATCATCAAGAAAGATGGCGAAGGAATTGCCGATCGACGACAATCGATCGATGACGTCGAGCAGCGAGCCCAGCGGCGCCGTCTGTGAGTCGAACAACGAGCCGCGGTCGTTCTCGCCCTGCGATTCGCCGCCACAACGATTGAGGGCGGCGACCAGGTAACCAAGAAAGCGTCCGATATCGTTGTCCTGCGCGTCGAGCGTCAGCCAGCCTGTGCCCATGCCTGCCGTCCGCAGGCGTTCTATCCATTGCAGCATTGCCGTGGTTTTGCCGAATCCTGCCGGTGCGGAAAACAGCACCAGCTTGACGCGCCGCAACATGTTGTCCGGCGTTGCCGTCGACCTGGCGATGGCAAATGGTGTCAGCGTCGGCGGGCTGAGCTTCGCCGCACTCAAACGTATGCGTTCGGGTGGGGCGCCATCGTCTGCTTCGATTTTCGGACTCACTCTATCCAGTTCCGCGAGCCCTTCGCGTTGGTTTGGCGCGCGGGCCAGCTGCATTTGGGCGCTCAAGTATAAGGCCCGTTGCATCCGCTGTGCGGTGCTCGGTTGCTTCATGCGCTGCAGCATTTTCTTGCTCGGCGACGCCCCCTGGTGCCCGGGATTCGGCTCAGCTGCCGCATCGGCGATGGAATTGTCGTTCCTTTTGACTACCGAGCGACGACGCAAAATCATCCCAAATAACGATGTCGCGCATTGGGATTTCCAAAACAATAGCCCCGCACCGATTCTCTCCTTAACACCCGTCCTTACGAGGTACGTACGTGGGAAAACTGATCAATATCGATAACGGCGGGACACTGACTGACATCGTTGTCGTCGACGGCGCGGAGGTCTATCGGACGAAGACGCTGACTACGCCATACGACCTGAGTAAGTGCTTCTTCGAAGGGCTCAAGAAGGCGTCACGCGAAATCTATGGCGAGGAAAGAGTCATGGAGCTGTTGCGGACGACCGACTACATCCGCTATTCCACGACCCAAGGTACCAATGCGCTGGTCGAGCGCAAGGGGCCGCGCCTCGGCCTGATTCTCGCCAACGGTGTCTCGCCCGACGTCCTGCGCCAATCCGCCGGTGGCCGGGCCATGTTCGATGCCATGTTCGGCCAGCGCGTCGGCCATATCGACCTGGCGCTGGATGACGAGGAATTCGAGGCCGATGTGGTGCGGGTGGTCAACGCGCTGGCGTCGACCGGCGCCAACCGACTGGTGGTCGGTATTACCGAAGCGCACCACGAGGCGCAGGAAGCCCGTATCCGCAAGGTCGTGCTGCGCAAATTCCCGTCCCATTTGCTCGGCGCCATTCCCGTGTTGTTCTCGCACGAGATGGGCAGCGATGTCGACGATGTTCGGCGCATCTGGACCTCCGCCTTCAACTCGTTCCTGCATCCGGCGATGGAGACGTTCCTCTACCACGCCGAACATGTCCTGCGCGAACATCGTTTCAAGACACCGCTGCTGATCTTCCGCAACGACGGCGATTCTGCGCGCGTGGCGAAGACCGTGGCGCTGAAGACCTACAGCTCCGGACCGCGCGGCGGCATGGAGGGCGCGCGGGCGCTGGCCGCGCACCACGGCATCGCGCGCCTGGTAACCGTCGACGTCGGCGGTACCACCACCGATATCGGCCTGATCGAGAAGAATCAGGCGCGCCGCAAGCGGCGCGGCGAGGTCGAAGCCGTCGAGGTCAGCTTTCCCCTCGTCGATGTTGTCAGTGTTGGCGTCGGCGGCGGCTCCATCATCAGCGTCGACAACGGCGCGATCAAGGTCGGCCCGGAGAGCGTCGGCGCCCAGCCCGGTCCGGCCTGCTTCGCGCTCGGTGGCAAGCTGGCGACCATCACTGATGTCTGTCTGCTCACCGGCGTGCTGGATCCGAAATCCTATTTCGGCGGCGAGTTGACGCTCGATGCCGTACGCGCCGAAACGGCCGTGAACGAGAACGTGGCGAAGCCGCTGAACCTTGAACTGCTACCGACGTTGGCGGCGATGGAGGAGGCCTGGGTCGGCAAGGTGGCCGAAAGCATCCTGCGCTTCACCGCCATTACGCCGGACACTACCTTGGCCGCCTTCGGCGGCGGCGGACCGCTGGACATCTGCGACATCGCCGACCGCGTCGGCGCCCGCAAGGTGATCGTGCCGGCGCTGGCTGCGGTATTCAGCGCCTTTGGACTTGGCTTCAGCGATATCGCCCACCACTATGAGGCGATCCTACCGACGGCGAGTCAGGCGGCCCTGAACGATGCCATCGCGGGGCTGCGGAAACGCGCCGGCCGCGACATGTATGCCGAAGGGTTCGAACTGGATGAGTGCGAGCAGGAGATCGAGATTTGCCTGGTCGCGGCCGACGGCATGGAGACCCCGCTTATCGTCGACGCCGGGCAGCCACTGGTGGTGACGCCGAAAGCCGGCGAGCACGTCGCCGTGTCGCTGCGGGTCACCAAGCTGATCCAGCACGCTACCTTCGGAGCTGCCAGCAAGGCGACCGAGCACGTCGCCGCGACCGCCGGCAGCCGACGCATCCGCCTGCCAGGCATCGGCGAGCGCGACCTGCCCCTGGTGCGTATCGCCGATAACCGTGCCGGTGCGTGCGGCGCCGGGCCGGCGATCATCGAAGAGGACTTCTTTACCTGTCGCGTTCCCGCCGGCTGGCGCTTCCGTTTTGGCGCGGGCATGGACCTGCTGCTCGAAAAGGCCGACTAGTCCCGGCAGTCGCCGGACAACACCGAACAAAGGAAATCAAGCATGAAAGTACCGATGACCGAATACCTGGCGATCGACCTGGAGCGCGAAGTCTGGGAATGCCGCCGCTGCGGGCATACGATCCACTCGGCGCGCGAAAATTACAAGGAAGGGTTGCTGGTGTACGACCGCGACCCGAGAGAGATCCACAAGCCGCTGCTGGATCCGGCGAAATACGAGCGCACCTTTGCACCGAACCCGGATTGGTGCCGCATCCTCGAATACTACTGTCCGTCGTGCGGAACCATGGTCGAAACCGAATACACGGTACCCGGCCATCCGCCGCTTCACGATATGGAGTTCGACATCGACGCGCTGAAGGTGCAATGGCAGAACAGGCCGGCGCCGGACGCGACGGAGATTCCCGAGGACGACGACCGCATCAGGAATCTGCGGCAGGTTCATTCCCATTGATGCGCGAGGAACGGAAACCATGAAACGGGTGGCTGTAGATATTGGCGGAACGTTCACCGACTGCTTCGTCGTCTGGGACGGCAGTTACGTGCAGCGCAAGGCGCTGACCACGCACCACAACCTGGCGCTGGGCTTCAACGAGGCCCTGGACTACGCTTGTGGCGACCTGGGCGTGAGCCGCCACGAACTGCTCTCCGAAGTCGACTCGGTGCGCTACGCGACGACCTTGGGCACCAATGCGCTGATCGAGCGCAAGGGGCCGAAAGTGGGCGTTCTGGTGACTGCCGGTTTCAAGAGCGTGATTCCCATTGCCCGCGGCCGCGGCTACGGTGAAGGACTGGACATCAGCCGGCAGATGGACCTGCCCAACGCCAGCCGACCCGATGCGCTGGTGCCGATTCCGATGATTCGCCAAGTTCGGGAGCGCATCGACTACAAGGGCGCGGTCGTCATGACGATCGACGAGGAAGATTTGCGCCTGCAACTGCGTGAGCTGGTCGACA
>Ga0265325_10003563_pt1 | contig 10102 bp, 6 predicted proteins | sample 41420metaG_FD_202090 | JGI IMG/M metagenome (GOLD analysis project Ga0265325, IMG submission 202090) | Rhizosphere microbial communities from Carex aquatilis grown in University of Washington, Seatle, WA, United States - 4-14-20 metaG | ecosystem: Host-associated > Plants > Roots > Rhizosphere >...
ACCAGCTCAAGGCGAAGCATCTCGGCCTGCCGCGCCTGCGCTGGAGCGACCGCAACGCGCCCATGCCGTTTGCGGATACTACGGTCGTGCCTTTCGAAGAAGCATCCGAAATTGTCACCGACGCTTACAGCGGTTTTAGTCCCGCCCTGGCGCGCATCGTGAAGAGCTTTTTCGCCGAGCGCCGCATCGACGCCCCGGCCACCAGGGAAAAGCGCCACGGCGCCTTCAATTCTTCGCGCGTTCTTCCGGGAGGCGTCCCGGTATCGTTCACGCTTCTCAATTATCTGGGAAGCAACCGCGACGTAATGACGCTAGCCCACGAGCTGGGCCACGGCGTTCACGGCATCCTCGCCGGCGAAGCCCAGGGACCGTTGATGTTCCACGCCCCGATCGCCTATTGCGAGACGGCTTCCGTGTTTGGGGAAATGACCACTTTCAGCTTCCTGAAGGACCGCCTCAGCCGCACCGGCGACACGAAATCGCTGCTGGCGCTGGTCATGTCCAAGATCGATAGCGCCATCAACACGGTCGTACGCCAGATCGGCTTTTCCAACTTCGAGCGCCGCCTCCACGGAATCGACAGTAGTTATACGGATTGGTCGCCGCCCGCGAAATTATCGGCCGAAAAGCTGAGCGCCATCTGGCTGAAGACCACTCAGGAACTTTACGGAGAAGAGGGTGAGGTTTTTACGTACGAGAATTCCAATCACCTGTGGGCATACATCTCGCACTTCCACAGCCCCTTTTACGTCTACGCCTACGCTTTCGGCGAGCTACTGACGCAAAGCCTTTATGCGCAGCGAGCCCGCCTCGGAGCGAAGTTCGAGCCGCTCTACCTCGACCTGCTACGCTCCGGCTCAACCAAAAACGTGGTGGAATTGCTCGCGCCGTTCGGGCTGGACCCGATGAGCGAAGCCTTCTGGGCCGATGGAATCAAAACCAGCCTGGAAACTCTGATCGAGGAAGCGGAGCAGCTTTCGCGCGCGGTGGGTGTGGCGTAGGCGCGCAGCCGCGGGAACTGTTAGGATGTCTCCATCGAGCTGCGAAGCGGATCAAGAAAATTCAACGGAGAAAATATGACGGAACCAACCAAAGAAGAGTTGCTGGCTCGCATCGCCGAGTTGGAAAAGCAGTCCGGGTCCCGGAAAAGGGGCACCCTGGAATTCAAAGTCGGCGCCAAGGGAGGCGTCAGCGTCTACGGCCTAGGCCGCTTTCCCGTCACACTGTATTACGAGCAGTGGATTCGTTTGCTGGACACGGCTGACGGCCTGCGCAGCTTCCTCGAGGAAAACAAGAGCAGCCTCAAGTTGAAGGAATCGGTGTGAGAGATGTGCGGGAGGCTGCGAACTTCGGTTGATTTAGCGAGTCAGCTGCCGCTCCAGCACGCTTCTGAAACCGGCGCTCGTCAGCTCGCTCTTCACATCGTGAGCGTACTTCGCATCGGGGTAAGGGCCCACGTCCACGCGGTACAAGCCGTCGCCTCCGCGATCGAACACAAACGCAGGGAAATTCTTCTGCTGCAATGATTTCGCGAGGGCTTCCGCGTTCTCCTGGTGGGCCATGGCTGCCACCTGTAGAACGAAGCCTTCATACTTGCCCGGCAAGTCGATGGCCCGTACCGCGCCGGACGATTCACTCACGCTCGTGATCGAACCGCTCGGCGTAAACCGCGGGGGAGATTCGATCGCCGAAATGTGGCCAACCGTTTTCGGAGCCGGGGACAGCGCTGGCAAGTAGTAGCCAATCGTAACAAAAGCGGAACACACGGCGACCAGTCCCAGCGCAACGCCCGCACTCCGATAAGATGCCAGGCGCTCCGCGAAACCCAGGTTTCCGCTTGATCCGCTCGCGTGCGAAGCAGACTCGGCGGGCTGGCAGGACTGCTCGGGCGCGCCGGATTCGCCGATTTCTTGCAGGATCCAGTTTCGGGCAGCGCCGGTCACCTCGCCCAACGAGTCCCAGACTCGCGCGCCCTGCGGGCTTTCCAGCGCGACGACGCGCGCCGACAGCCATCCCCGCAAGCGCTGCCTGCACTCTTCGGCCAGTTCGAGGAAGCGCACGCCCGTGCGATGCCGCGACTCGCACGTCCACACGACTTCGGCAGTTGCATCGATTGGCCCCCCGCCATCAGGGAGGTTGAATCCGACCGAAACCACGCTGGGGCCGCCCTCGACGACCAACCCGTCGAAGGCCATGCCGCCTTCGGAGAGATCGGACAGAAATGCCCTGCGCAATCGGTCCACTGATACCAGGAGAGCCGAGTCGGGGATAAGCCGAGGATGTAGCCGCCGGTCTTGAGTCATCGCCGCCTAGAGAGAGATCACGAGACGTGGCGATGATAGGCGGTATTCCGCGCGCCGGGTTCCCCTTTCGGCTGGCGGTTTGCCCAAACAAGCAATCTCCAGCTTGTCGCGCGCGAGCCGGCTCACTCAACGCTGGCGTTGACGGAAGCAGTTAGTGGGTGTTGCTGAGGCGGCGGAAATAGTCGGCTACGGAATCCTGGTAGCCGGGAGGCACGGGTGCGGAGTCCGTGCTGCGGATCTGGCCGGACTTGTCCTCGCCCTGCCGGCGGAGTTGCAGTTCGAGTTTGTCCACGTCGTTGAGCACCTGCCCGTGGAGTTGCTCGACCAGCGCGGGATTGCCGCGGAAGCGGCTGGGATCGAGCTGCTGCATTTCGTGGATGAGGTTATCGACCTGCCGGGCGGCCTCGGGATCGTCCTGGAGTTGCTGCCGGAGCTGGCCTAACTCCTCGACGTTCTGTTGAATGTCGCGCTGCACGTCCGCCGGATTTCCGCCTATGCCAGGCGCGGCGGTGCGGGGCAGCGGAGTGTTATTACCGGTGTCAACGTCGCCGTAAAGTCGCGCGCCGCCTCGGTCGCCTCCGCCGAAGGTCGTACCGAAGCCGCCGTTCGGGCTGTAGCCGTTCGCCATGCCGCCGGACGGATTGTCACCTCGCCCTCCTTGCGCCGATTGGCCGCTTTGGCCGGGCTGGTTGCCTTGCCCGGACTGATTGCCTTGCCCCGGCTGGCCGCCGCGCTGTCCCGGTTGGCCGTTGCGGCCACCCGGACTCATCGCCTGCAGCTGGTTGCGAAGCCGCTCGATGCGGTCAAGCGCGGTGTCGGCGCCTTGCGGCTGTCCTTCGCCAAGGGCCTGCTGCGCCTGGCGCACCTGATCGCTCAGCTTCTGCAAGCCGGAAGAAATTTGCTGCTCGGCGTCGGAACTCAGCGGATTGGTGCCGCGGCGGAGCCAGTCCGCGCTGCGCTGGATGCGATTCTCGAGGTCGTTCGAGTCGAGGTCGCCGAGCGCGTCGCGGAGCTTTTTGGCGGCGGGGCGCTGGTTGGAAGCCAGGTCGCGCTGTGCGTCGCGCAATTGCTTCTGAAGATTCGCCAGATCGTCGGCGAGCTGCTGCCGCTCTCCGGAAAGCTTCTGCGCTTCCGCGGAGTCACCTTGCTGGCCGTAGCCATAGTAAGACTGGCCGAAGCGGCCCATCAGGCCCGACGGCCCGGGCATTTTGCTCAGCTTCTCCTGCTGCGATTTTTCCTCTTCAGCGAGGCGATCGGCTTCGCGGGACATTTCATCGAGCCGGCCGCTTGCGTGCTGCTGCTGCGCGCCGCCAAGGAGGTTGGCCGCTTCGCGGAGGCGGTCGGCGGCGCGGCGCGCTTCCGCGTCGCCTTGCTGGCCTGGCGCGGCACGGCGCATGTCGTCATTAGCCTGCTTCAGACGATCGAGGGCCTGCTGGACGCGCGGATCGCCGGAACCTTGTTGCCCGGATTGCCCGCCTTGGCCCGACTGTCCGCTTTGGCCCGACTGTCCGCTTTGACCTGACTGCCCCGATTGACCGGATTGCCCTGATTGTCCTGACTGTCCTGATTGACCGCTCGAACCCTGCTGTCCGCTCTGATTGTTTTGTTGCGCGAGCTGCTCCATCTGCTTCTGTAGTTGTTCGGCGTCGCGCCGCAGCATTTCCTGCTCCCAGCGCTCCTGCAGACTCTGCGCACTGTTGTTGCGCTGCTGCGCGAGTTCCTGCTGGCGGCGGGCGAGTTCGTCCAGCTTCTGGAGCGCGTCGCTGATGTCCTTGGCGCGCTGGTCGGCGGAAGACGCGGTCTGATTCGTTTCGTACTGATTTTTTTCGGTGTCGAGTTCGAGATCGAAAAGGCTTGCCAGATCGCGGCCCGCGCTGCCCGCTCCGCCGCCACCGCCGCCGGTGGCTCCAAACGCGACCTGTATCTGCCGGAATGTAGCTTCGGCGCGCAGCAGATATTGAAGAGCCTTCTGTTCCGGCTGGATGGCGTCGTGCCATTGCTGCTGCTTCAGTTTGCCCGCCGCGGGGCCCATGGCCTGCGACGCGGCGATCATGTCATTTTCGAAACTGTTGAACTCTTCGTTCTGCTGGTTGATCTCCCGCGAGTTCAGGCGGCCCGCCAGCGAAAGGGCCTGGTCGCGCAGAGTGGATTGCACCTGCGAGAGAAACTTCGCCTGATCGGCCGCTTTCTGCTCCGTGGCTGTCTTGTCGGTCTGCTGCTTCCAGGTGGCGGCGATGATTTCCTTTTCGCGCTGGGAGATATCGTTCTGATTGCCGCCCATGCCGCCGCCCCCGCCGCCTCCTCCACCGCCCATCTGTTGTGACTGCGAGAACTCCCGCTCGAACGGATCGGCCTGGATGAAGAACATGTCCGTGCGGGATTCGGATTTATTGTCCTTCGCGGTGGCGTAAACGCTCACAAGATCGCCGGGAACCAGCTTGAAATTCTCGAGGGAAAGAACGGTCGAGCCGTCCGCCTGCTTTGCGCCTTTTTGCTTCAGCAGATCGACGGTCTTTTCCGGTCCGCCGTTCACGGAATAGTGGAGCGCGAATTCGTTGAACCCAAAATCTCCCGCGGCCTTAGCGGCCACGGTGACTTCTTCGATGGGGCTCGCGCGATAGTCCTGCCCGGGGCGATCGATGGCCACCTGCGGCGGATTCGCTTTGCTGGCCTCGATGAAGAAATCACCCGAGAGCCGCACCGGCTGTCCTTGGTCGATGGCGGCGACGTGGTATTCGCCGTCCTTGTCCATGTGAATGGTGCCTTTGTACAGATTGCCTTCGACGCTCGTCAGATGAACCTGCTTGTCGTCATCGAGCGCAAGAATTCCGTTGCTGAGCGGGCGATCCATCACGATTTCAAGGTCCGCGTCGGTGCCTTCGACGGCGCGCAGGTCGCCGCCGTGCTCATCGACCACATTCCGCAGCCCGGTCCAATTGGGATAGCGATAGGTGACGCGAATCTGCTTCACACCAGGAAGATCGACGACGCGGATATTGAAGTGCCGCGAGTGCAGCGCGCCCGCTTCGACGTAATACTCCACGTTTTCGGGTAGGCCGGCGAAGAGAAATTGGAATCCGGAACCATTCGACTGCGGCTGCATCTGCACCTGTTCCCATTTTGTGGTGCTTTGGTAGCGGGCGTAGAGGCGGGCCTTGTCAGTCTGGATGCCAACAGGAAGCGCGGTGACGAGCTCATCGGAATTGCGGCGGACCGAAGCGTCGCCCGGGATCACCCGCAGCTCGTACAGCGGCGAAACGCCGCCGCGCTGGCCCACCCACAAAAGGTGCGAGCCGTAGCCCAGGTAGCCGGGGCCGGCCAGGATCATCCAGAGCAACACCGCGAGCGAAGCAAGGCCCAGGCCGAGCGAAACAAGGAGAATCCTCTTCGGGAGCAATTGCTCCGGCTCGGCCTTTCGCGCAACTACGAGGGTATCCGCGGCGAGCAATTCGAGAAAGGGATCGCGGCGCGTTTCGTCGCGTTCCGCAAAAGTGACGAGGCGCTGCTCGAATTGCGGAAACGCGTTTTCAGCCGTGTGCGCGGCCTGTCGGCGATTCAGCCTGCGCAGAGGCAGAACGATCCCCACGCAGGCCGCAGCCGCGACCACCAGAAACAGGAGCGTGCGCGCGCTGATCACACTGCCGCTCGAGAACGCGAAAAGGTTCGCGATCAGAACAAGAACGATTGTGGTGACAAGCGCGGCGGAGGTGAGGATGGCCGCGCCGCGAAGGATGGCGCCCCAGCGCTGGCGGCGCTCGAGTTCCTGGAGATAGGAGTTGAGCTGATCGCGCGTGCTCATGGTTCCTCCCTTTGCGTGGCCAGGTACCGGCTGGCGAGCAGGGACTCGGCTACCGCCGCTCCCAGGGCCAATAACATAAGGTACCACCACAGGCCGAAGGGTTGCCTTTTTTGTTCGGCGTCCCCGGCAGTTGCCGATTGCTCCGCGGCGGAGCTGGTGTTGCCGCGCCAAAGCGACAGCGTTTCGTCGGGAATCACGTCGAGATTCGATTCGTGTCGATCGGGATTGACTCCGATTACGTCCTGGCGGCCGTTGGCAAGGCGCAGCTGATAGAAACCGGCTTGCGTCAACTGATAGGACTGCGCCGTGGTGGCTTCCTTTAAAGAGAGCGGGCGGCGGCCGGCCGGGTTAATCACTTCGACGCCGACGGCTTGTTCCTTCGCGGCCCGCAGCTCGAGATACGAATCGACCAGGCGTGCGCCACTACGGCTTTCCGTACCCGAGAGATACCGGGCGGTCTGCTCCACAAAAGGAACGAAGACGGGATTCAGAGGAAAGTCGTTGGTGAGATTGTCGAGACCCGAGGCGAGCAGCAGGACGCGGCCTTCGCCGATTTTCTTGTCGAGCAGAACCGGCGTCAGATCGGTGAGCCGCGCGACGACGCGCGAGTTGGAGGCATCGACCACCGTGGCGTAATAAAACTTTACGCCGGCCCAGCGCGCGGACTTGGCTGTGGACGGGTGCGACGGGTCCGAATCGCCCACCGTGAGATATCCGCCGGAATCCCGTGAGTAGTAGCGTGAATCGAGGATGCGGTCGCCGAAGACCGGCACGCGCGGGCGGTGCGCGGCGTTGCTTCCGGCGGCGATCAGGACGCTGCCGCCTCCGCGAACGTAGCGATCCAGATCGCTCTCGAACGCCGAAGGGAGCGAGACAACGTCGGAGATTACGACGAAGGCGAATTTCGAGGGGTCGATATCCCCGAGCTGCTCGACCGCAACCGTCTGCAGGGTGAAAGCGGATTGCGCGGCGGCTGCGAGCGCGGCGTTGAAATAGAGAGGCGAGCGACGGTCGCCCGGCTCATGGACGAACAGCACGCGCTCAGGATCGGAGCGCTCGACCGCGAAGAGGCTTTCGTCATCGGCGGGCAAAGCGTCCGCCGAGTCGATTTTCACCGAACAGCGGCTGAAGCTATAGGGCACGTCGAGCGACGGAAACGTAACGGTGGCGCGTCCGCCGGCGGGAATCTGGATCGTGTTCGTCGCAACCGTCTTGCCGTTGATTACCAGGGAGACGCTGCGCGTTGCCGCAGGCGTCTGATAGCCCGCGATGACAGCCTGCACATGGGCTTTCTTGGAGTCCCAGACTTGCCCCGGCGCGTTTACGCTTTCGACTGCCCAATTCGGCACGGGATCTTTGACCACCGGATGCAGCACCAGCGTCACATTCGCGGGAAGCGCGAGCTCGGAGAAATTCGCGGGCATATTGGCGCGCTGCATGTCGCTGAAAAGATGCAGCTCGATGGGCGTGCGAACGGTTTCAGAAAGCGAGCGCACCGCGCGGGCAAGTTCCCCGAAGCTTCCGCGCGAATCCCCTGGCTCAATGCTTTCGACGGCCGCGCGCAAGGCGCCGGAATCCTGAACCGGCTGCGTGAGCACATGGAGCTGCGAGCCCAGCGCGGCGATCTGGCCGCGGTCGGAGGGGCTGCGCGAGCTGAGAACCGCAAGCGCATCGCGCTTGGCATCAGCGAGGCGCGAACCGCCGCGCATGCTGAAGGAATTGTCGATGACAAGAAGTTCGAGCTTATCGCCCGAGGCGCTGGCAGCCGGGCGGTTCAGGAACGGATTCGCGAAAGCGAGCACCAGCAAAAGAAGCAGCAGGAGACGCAGCGAGAGCAGCAGCAAATAACGCAGGCGGCGATGCTTGATGGAGCTTTGCGTGCGCTGCTCGAAAAACATCAGCGAGCCAACCGGGTGCGGATTCGTCGTATGGCGGCGAAGCAGGTGCAGATAAAGAGGGACGCCGATCGCGGCTACGCCCGCGAGGAACCAGGGAGACAAAAAGCCCATCTAGTTTTTCCCCTGGCGGATGGTCAGGTATTCGCGCAAGGCGCCGTCCAGAGGGCGGTCGGTGACCAGCAGGTAGTAATCCATTCCGGCGGCGCGGGTGCGGTCGCGAAGATCGGCGATGTGCGCGTCCATTTTCTGGCGGTATTCGTTCCTGGTGTATTCGGGAGTGACTTCGAGGCGTTCCTGCGTTTCGAGATCGACCAGAATGGCGGGCTCGTTCAGGTCGAGCTGAAGTTCCTTGGGATCGAGGACATGGAAAAGCACCACTTCGTTGCCATGGAACCGCAGCGGCTCGACGGTGCGCACGATTTTTTCGGGCGATTCGTAGAAATCGGAAATCATTACGACCAGGCCTCGGCGGCGCAAAAATTCCTGAAAATGGAAGAGCGGCTTGGTGAAGTCCGTGCGCGCGCGAGGTTCGGCCAGCTCCAGGCCAGCGAGAAGCCGCTGCAGCTGCCCTTGCCGCGTGGAGGGGCGGATGTAGTTGCGCACTTCGTCGTCGAAGACGATCAGCCCGGCGGCGTCGCGCTGATCCTTGATCGCGAGATAAAAGAGCGAGGCCGCGGTGTAGCGCGAGTAGTCCATTTTATTTACGGAGTGGGACTTGTAATTCATGGAATTGCTGGCGTCGAGCAGCACGGTGAGCAGGCTGTTGGTCTCGCCGCGATAGCGCTTGAGGTAGGCGCGCTCGGTGCGGGCGAACACGTTCCAATCGACGTGGCGCAGGTCGTCGCCCGGCGAGTAAGCGCGGTATTCGGCGAACTCCTGGCTGAAGCCGAAGTCGGGCGAACGGTGCAAGCCGGCCACGAAGCCGTCCACGACCGTCTTCGCCACCAGATCGAGGCCGGAAATTCCGGCGAGCACCGCGGGATCGAGAAAGCGCTGCAATCAGGCCCCCTTCGGCGGCGGCATGTGCCCGAGAAGCTGCCGCAAAATTTCGTCCGAGTCGATGCGATCCGATTCGGCGTGGAAATTCAAAAGAATGCGATGGCGCAGCACCGGAATCACCAGCGACGTGATGTCGTCGTAAGCGACGTGATAGCGTCCTCGCGAAAGAGCGCGGGCTTTGGCGGCCAGCACGATGAACTGCGCCGCACGGACGCTGCCGCCGTAGTTAACGTACTTCTTGATGATGTCGGGCGCGCTCGCATTTTTGAAGCGCGTGGCACGCACAACCTCGACCACGTAGCTGGCCAGCGACTCGGCGATGGGCACCATGCGCACCAACTGCTGGAAGTCGAGAATCTCCTGCGCGTTGGTTACGGCCTGCACTTGCGCCACGCGCGTGGTGGTGGTGAGGTCGACCACCTTTACTTCGTCCGCCGCGCTGAGGTAGTCGAGAACGGTGTTGAACAGGAAGCGGTCCAGTTGCGCTTCGGGCAGCGGGTAGGTTCCTTCGAGCTCGATGGGGTTCTGCGTCGCGAGCACAAAGAACGGCGACGGCAGCTTGTATTGATGGCCGCGCACGGTGCAGGAAAGCTCCTGCATGGCTTCGAGAAGCGCGGACTGCGTCTTGGGCGGGGTGCGGTTGATTTCGTCGGCGAGCAGAATGTTGCCGAAGATGGGCCCGGGCACGAAGGTCCAGCGGCGATGGCCGGTGGTAGGGTCTTCCTCGATGATGTCGGTGCCGGTGATGTCGGAGGGCATCAGGTCCGGGGTGAACTGGATGCGCTTGAATTCGAGGCCGAGCGTTTGCGCGATGGTGCGGACCATCAGCGTCTTCGCGGTGCCGGGCAGGCCGGTGATCAGGCAGTGGCCGCCGACGAACAGCGCGGTGAGGATCTGGTCGATGACCTCCTCCTGGCCGACGATGACCTGGCGAACCTGGCTGAGAATGCCGTCGCGCACGGCATGAAAGCGGTCAATGCGTTTCTTGAGTTCCGCGGAGTCGAGATTCACTTCAGCAGTAGCCATCGGTCATTTCCCTTTCTCGGAGTCTTCGATCTGCAGGAGTAATTTCTGAGCGGGCCGGAAATCGGGAGCGGCTTCGA
>Ga0265325_10003566_pt1 | contig 10094 bp, 12 predicted proteins | sample 41420metaG_FD_202090 | JGI IMG/M metagenome (GOLD analysis project Ga0265325, IMG submission 202090) | Rhizosphere microbial communities from Carex aquatilis grown in University of Washington, Seatle, WA, United States - 4-14-20 metaG | ecosystem: Host-associated > Plants > Roots > Rhizosphere...
GTGTGGGGAACCGGCCAGCTGGCTTATAAGTCGGCGCCATCCCAAAAGGATCCGGTTGCTTGGTCAATATTCACGAGCCTGGGACTCTTGAAGGCAGATTTGCGCAATGGCCCGTGCTGGCTGTCGCAGGCGCGCTTGAAGTGCGTCTTGCCGAAACCGAAGCCGAAGTCGAGCAGGCGCAACGTCTGCGCTATCACATCTTCTACGAAGAGATGTCGGCGGTGCCGACGCCGCAGATGCGCGAGCAGCGGCGCGACTTCGACAAGTTCGATGAGGTCTGCGATCACCTGCTCGTCGTCGATCGTTCGGCGCTTTCCGATGACGGACAGCCGCTCGTCGTCGGGACCTATCGACTGACGCGCGATGTCGATGCGGCGCGCGCCGGCGGTTTCTACACCGCGGGCGAGTTCGACATGTCGAATATGCTGAGGGGACACGCGGGCCAGCGCCTGCTGGAACTCGGCCGCTCCTGCGTTCTGAAATCCTATCGCAATCGCACGACGACATTGCAGCTCCTCTGGAAGGGGCTCATGGCCTATGTCGCGCGGTTTTCGATCGACCTGATGTTCGGCTGCGCGTCCTTTGCCGGCACAGATCCGGAGCAGTTGGCGCTGCCGCTGTCCTACATGCACCATTTCCACCCCATACCGGCGGGGATGGAAGTGCGGGCTCGCGCGGAGCTCTATGTGCCGATGGACCGGATGCCGAAGGATGCGATCGATCCCAAGGAGGGGTTGCGTTCCCTGCCGCCGCTTCTGAAGGGATATCTGCGCGCCGGCGCCTGCATCGGCGACGGCGCGGTGATTGACAAACAGTTCGGCACGATTGACGTCTTCATCTACTTCCCGCTTTCGGGAATCGATGCGCGCTACAAGAGCCGCTTCGGCCTCGCCTCCTAAGCCATATCGAACAAGAGCACTTCGCTCGGCTTGGCCGCGCGCAGACTCACGCTGTCCGCATCCGTGATCGCGGCGGCATCGCCCGATCTCAGCGTTTCATCGCCGAGCGCAAGTTCGCCCGATACGATCTGCAGCCAGGCGCGCCGGCCCTTGCCGAGCGGATGGATCGTTTCGACGCCGGCGTCGAGTTTTGCGGCCCAGATCTGCGCGTCCTGAACCAGCCGCACTTCGTTTGCGCCCGGATCGGGAGCGGCGATGCGGCCGAACTTGTTGTGCACTGATTCAGGCGCGATCGCCTTTTGCTCGTAGGACGGTTCAAGTCCGGTCCTGGACGGCATGATCCAGATCTGCAGCAAGTGCGCCGTGCGTTCGCGCGAGGCGTTGAATTCGGAATGGACGATCCCGCGGCCCGCACTCATGCGCTGGATTTCGCCGGGCCGAATAACCCCGCCGCCGCCGATCGAATCCTGGTGCTGCAACGCGCCGTCGATCAGATAGGTGACAATCTCCATGTCACGATGGCCATGCGGTGCGAAACCGCCGCCGCCGGTAATCCAGTCTTCGTTGATGACGCGCAGCGGACCGAATCTGACATTCTGCGGGTCGTAATAGTCGCCGAACGAGAAGGAGTGTTTGGAATCGAGCCAGCCGATCTTGGTGGCGCCGCGGTCTTGCGATTTACGAATTGTGATCATGAAACAAACGGGGGATAGAGTTGCGATGCCGATATAGTGCCGGAAAATCCGGCCTTAAAGGCACAGCGATTATACCGCCTTGCGCCGCTCGATCGCATCCCAGATCAGCTTGGCGATGTCCGGCCCGCCGAACCGGCGGACTTCGTGGATGCCGGTCGGCGAGGTGACGTTGATTTCGGTCAGGTAGTCGCCGATCACATCGATGCCCGTGAAGATCAGCCCGCGCTTCTTCAGCTCTGGTCCCAGCGCCGCGCAGATCTCCTGCTCGCGTCGTGTCAGCGTCGTCGCCTCCGGCCTGCCGCCCACATGCATGTTGGAGCGCGCCTCGCCCGCAGCGGGAACGCGGTTGATCGCGCCGGCATATTCGCCATCCACCAGGATGATCCGCTTGTCGCCCTGGCGCACCTCGGGAAGATAGCGCTGCACGATCACCGGCTCGCGGTAGAATTGCGTGAACATCTCCAGCAGCGCGCCGAGATTCTCGTCGTCGGGCTTCACGCGGAAGACGCCCGCGCCGCCATTGCCGTAGAGCGGCTTGAGTATGATGTCCTTATGCTCGCTGCGAAACTCGTTGATCTCCAGCCGGTCGGAGGTGATCAAAGTCGGCGGCATCAGATCGCGGAACTGCGTGACGAAGATCTTTTCCGGCGCATTGCGCACCTGTCCCGGATCGTTCACCACGAGCGTCCTGGGATGAATATGCTCGAGCACGTGCGTTGCGGTGATGTAGGCCATGTCGAACGGCGGGTCCTGCCGCATCAGCACGACATCGGCCTGCGACAAGTCATAGACGCGCGCCGCGCCCAGCGTGAAGTGATCGCCTTTCACCGCACGAACCGAAAGCGGGCGAACGCGGGCCGTCACCTTGCCCTCGCGGAACGTCAGGTCGCGCGGACCGTAGTAGACGAGTGAATGCCCACGCGTCTGCGCTTCGAGCGCCATCGCGAACGTGGAATCGCCGCCGATGTCGATCTTCTCGATCGGGTCCATCTGTATCGCGACGGTGAGCATAGCGGTCCCCTAGTTCAATCTTCGTTTGAGTTGCGACAGTGAAATCGCAGCCTCATTGTGCAGAGCCTCGCCCGGCGGCGCGAGAGCAAGGCACGATTCATATGCCCCGCGCGCCGCGCCCAGCACGCCCAGGGCCTCGTTCAACCGCGCCAGATCGAACCACAGATCAGACCGGCGCGGCGCCAGCAAGACCATGCGACGGGTGAGTTCCAGTCCGCGCATGTGATCGCCGGCGTTCAATGCCCGCAGTTTGAGATTGTTCTGCAGCCGCAACAAGACATCGGTATCGCTGACCAGTTGTGCAAGCCCTGCATCATCGGGCGCAAGTTCGACCGGCACATGTGCCCGGTCGATCACCGCGCCGCCATGGAACGGGTCGATGGTCATGTCTTCGCCGCGCAGGGTGAGCCGCAGGACGAAGTGGCTCTGCGTGTTGAGGCCGCTGGCCAGCATGCCGCCGGCGCGCGCGGCATGGATGTAGAGAATGCCGAGAGCGACCGGCAGACCGCGCCGCCGCTCGATCACCGACATCAGGTCTGCATTGCGCGGATTGTCGTAGTCCAGCCGGTCGCCGTCGTAACCGAGGCGCCCGGCGAGCAGGTCCGAGACCGCGCGCGCGCCGTCTTCCACTCTCTGAATGAGGCCGGACTGTTCGCTCATCGCATCCTGGATTTCCTGAAGATGCGACAGATAAGGTTCGAGCGGGGACTTGGGATGATCGAGCGCGGCCAGCATCAAGGCGGCTCGCGCGATGTCGTGCGGACCGGCGCCGCTTTCCCCGACCTTCTTCAGAAACTCGAACGGATCGTCCTTCATGGCCGCCACGCATCGGGGATGTGGCGCGGGAACGGCGCCACGGTGACGATGTCGAAGCGAATCCCCTTGCGGGCAAGGTCCGGCTTGCCGGCGACGTAGAGGGACGCCGCGCGTTCGATGCGTGCGCGCTGGCGCGGGCCGACGGATTCCATCGCCGTGCGGTCGTCGGCGCGCGCTTTCACTTCGATGAAGCAGAGAATGCCTGAGGGCGAACGCGCGACCAGGTCGATCTCGCCAGCATGCGTGCGCACGCGCCGCCCCAGGATGCGGTACAGCTTCAATTGCAGCAGAATCGCCGCAAGCGACTCGCTGCTGCGTCCGCGCGATTCCGCCGACCGGCGCGAATGGGTGAAGCGATCAGCCGTCATCGTCCTTGATCTCAAGCGCGCGCCGGTAGATTTCCTTGCGCGGCAGCTGCAATGCTTCGGCAATCAGTTCCGATGCGGCGCGAACCGGCATGAACGGCAGGGCTTTGTCGAGAAGCGCGTCGATGCGCGCAAGATCGGCCTGTTGTTCGGGCGGCGGCCCGACGATGATCGTCACTTCGCCTTTCGGCGGCGGCTCCTGCGCATATTGCGCAGCGAGAATGCCGAGCGTGCCGCGCCGCACTTCTTCATGCAGCTTGGTCAGCTCGCGCGTTACCGCGACGGCGCGATCCCCCAACACGTCCGCCATCTGCGCGAGGCTTTCGGCGAGACGCTGCGCCGACTCAAAGAAGATCAGGCTGGCGCGGATGGACTTCAGTTCGGCGAGCGCCGTGCCGCGTTCGCCGGTCTTGGACGGGAGAAAGCCGACAAAGAAGAACCGATCCGTCGGCAGACCGGCCAGTGACAATGCCGTCAGCGTCGCCGACGCGCCCGGAATGGCGTGGACCGGAATGCCTTCGGCCAGCGCCTCGCGCACCAGCTTGTAACCGGGGTCGGAAACCAACGGCGTCCCTGCATCGCTGATGAGGGCGATCCGCGCGCCATGCTTGAGGCGCGCGATCAGCTTGGGCCTTTCTCTCGCGCCGTTGTGGTCGTTGTAGGCGGTCAGCGGCCGTGAAATTCCATGAATGGCGAGCAGCTTTGCGCTGACACGGGTATCCTCTGCCGCAATCACGTCACAACCGGTCAGTACATCCAGCGCCCTGAGGGTGATGTCGCGGGCGTTTCCGATCGGTGTGGCAGTGATGTAGAGGCCGGGTGCGAGATCGCCCTGCCCGCCCGATTTACGGAACGCGCCCAAAGCCTTAGGGTCGCCGCTCAGAGGAGCTTTTGATGCCCGTTCCATTTCGTCTTGCCGATGCCGTGCGTGCCGCCCGCCTTTTTGCCATTGCCGGAGCCGCGGCGATAGCGCTGACCGCATGCCAGGTGAAGCCGGTGGCGCCGCCGCCGCTGGCGCCGACCATGCCGGAAGGAACCGTTCCCACCCGTCCGCTGACGGAAAACAAGCCGAGCTTTCTCACGCTGCCGAACATTCCCGCCGATCATGCCCCGGTCCGCGTCGGCATACTCCTGCCGTTCGACAGCACAACACCGGGCGTAAAGGCACTCGCCGCCGCGATGCTCAGGTCGGCAGAGCTCGCACTCTACGAATCCGGCAACCGGGACGTCATCCTGATGACGGCCGACGAGGGCGCCACGCCCGAGACATCGGAAGCGGCCGCCATCAAGCTGCTGGACCAGGGCGCGGAGATCATCGTCGGACCGCTGTTCGCGCCGGCCGTCAAAGCCATCTCGCACGAGGCGCGCGACCGCGGCGTTCCGGTGCTTGCCTTCTCGACCGACAAGAGCGTTGCCGGCGACGGCATCTTCCTGATGGGCTTTCTGCCGGAGAACGACGTCATGCGCGTGGTTTCATACGCCGCAGCGCAGGGCCACCACAAATTCGCGGCGCTTGCACCCGACACGCCCTATGGCGACGTGACGCTCGATTCGTTCAGGGCCGCCGTGGTTATCGCCAAGGGCCAGATCGTCGATGTTGAACGTTTCGCCAACAGCGCGGACGCGGCAATGAAGCCGGCGCAGGATATCGCCAAGACCGATGCCGACGCCGTGTTCATTCCGCTCGGCGGACAAATCCTTCGCGCGGTATCGCCGACATTGGGCGTGAGCGGGCTTGATCCCAAGAAAGTCAAACTCCTTGGCACGAGTATCTGGAACGAGCAGAGCAATCTGTCCGAGCCGACGTTGAACGACGCCTGGTTCGCCGCGCCGTCGCAGGTCGATGACGACGCCTTCGCGGCCAAGTACAAGGCCGCCTATGGCGTGAACCCGCCGCAGCTTGCGGCACTCTCCTTCGATGCCGTATCGCTGGTCGCGTTGCTGGCCAAGGGGCCGGCCTACAGGCGCTTCACGCGCGCCGCGCTCACCGATCCGAACGGCTTTGCCGGAGTCGACGGCATCTTCCGATTCCTGCCCGACGGCACGGCGGAGCGCGGCCTTGCCGTTGTCGCCGTTACGCCGAACGGATTCCGCGAAGTCGATCCCGCGCCCAAGACATTCGTAAAGCCGGGATCGTAAAGGCCGCGCAAAAAAATGGCGGCATGTCCGGCGCGCGACGCGCCGGCGAATGCCGCCTGTCCGCCAGGGCCGGCGAGCGCAAGACCCTCACGGCCAACCGATCGCACCCTGGGTTCACGCCACGGTCCTTGCGAAAGCCGGAAAGCGTTCCCCGCCATGGGCGAGTAGGAAGGCAGATCCGTGTCGCGCGGGTGCACGCGAGCTTGCACCCGGCCCTGTATGGCCTCGCGGCTTTTTCGGATCGGCACTTTCAGGTGGCCGCGAAAAACCTGGAACATCTGCGCTCTTCCTCCACCGGGCAGAGGTAAGAGGGCGGACAGTGTATTCTCAGTGTGGATAAGTAATTTAATCCGAACGCGAATTTACGAGCGCGCTCCGCATGCATCGCCCTCGGCATGCGTAAGATCATGCGGACTTATCCAACGCAGCGCTTGTTGTCATGGCCCGCGACTGCGGGTCATGACAGACGTCGCATTCGAACTATTCCACCAAAGCCGAGATCACGCTGTTGAGCAGCAACCGTCCGCGCGGTGTTGCTGCCAGGCGCTCGCCGCTGTGCGTCAGAAGGCCCTGCTCGACGAGCGACGCGATGCGCCCGGCGGCCGGCGCGGTGTTCCAGCGCGCGCGATAGGCAGCAAGATCGATACCTTCGGCGAGGCGCAGATTCATCAGCAGGTGTTCGCGCGCGGCATCGTCCGGCGAGATCACGGCCTTCTCTATCAAGCCCTGGCCGTTGCGCGAAACCGCTTCGCGCCAGCGCTCCGGAAGCTTTTCGGTCTGCGTCGCGATGCGTTGGCCGCCGAGATCGAGCCTTCCATGCGCGCCGGGCCCGACGCCGGCATAGGAACCATAGCGCCAGTACATCAGGTTGTGCCGCGCTTCGGAGCCGGGGAGAGCATGATTGGAAATCTCGTATGCCGGGCGGCCCGCTGCCTGCGTCATCTCCTGCGTCGCCTCGAAAAGTTCGGCGGCGAGGTCCTCGTCCGGGATGTGCAGCGATCCGTTCTTGTAGAGCGTGAAGAAGGGCGTCGCAGGCTCGATGGTCAATTGATAGAGCGACAGATGATCTGTGCCGAAGGTCAGCGCTTCGCCGAGTTCTCTGCGCCAGGCTTCAATCGTCTGGTCGGGCCGCGCATAGATGAGATCGAGGGAGACGCGCTCGAAATTGTTCATCGCCAGTTTCAGCGCCGCTTTCGCTTCCGCTACATCGTGCAGGCGGCCGAGCAATTTCAGGTCCTTGTCGCTCAGCGCCTGCACGCCGAGCGACAGGCGGTTTACGCCGGCGGCGCGATAGTCGGCGAAGCGCGTCGCATCGGCGCTCGCCGGGTTGGATTCCAGCGTCACCTCGACATCGTTCGCCGTGCGCCACAGCCGCGCAATCGTATCGAGCGTGCGGCCGACGCTTGATCCCTGCATCAGCGAAGGCGTGCCGCCGCCGAAGAAGATCGTCTCGACGATCGGCCTGTCAGCGACCTGCTGTTCCGCAGTCCATTCCAGTTCGCGCACGATGGCGTCGATCCATCCCGCTTCGTCGATCTTCGTGCGGACATGGGAATTGAAATCGCAATAGGGGCACTTGGCCGCGCAGAACGGCCAGTGCACATAGATGCCGAACCCGCTCATTTCAGTCGGAAGCGGGCGCGAAGACGGCGCTCTTTACAAGCTTGTCGAAGGCGCGGGCGCGGTGGCTCATGCCGTGTTTCGTCGCCGGCTCGATTTCGCCGAACGTCTGGCTCATGCCCTCTGCGACGAAGATCGGATCGTAGCCGAAGCCGTGCGCGCCGCGCGGCGGAAAGACCAGCGTGCCGTGCACCTCGCCTTCGAACACTTCGACATCGTCATGCGGCGCCGCGAGCGCCAGTGCGCAGACGAATTTTGCCGACAGATCCTTGGCGCCCTTTTCGCGCAATTCCTTCTCGACGCGCGCCATGGCTTCGTCGAAACGTTTCTGTGATCCGGCCCAGCGCGCGGAATATATGCCGGGCGCGCCATCCAGCGCCGTGACGGAGAGTCCGGAATCATCGGCGAGCGCAAAATGGTGCGTGGCGTTGGCGGCCGCGCGCGCCTTCAGAACCGCGTTGCCGACAAAGCTGGTTTCGGTTTCTTCTGGCTCTTCGAGCTCCAGCTCATTGGCACCCACCACATGCAGGCGAAACGGCGCGAGCAGTTCGCGAATCTCGCGCACCTTGCCCTGATTATGGCTTGCCACCACAAGCGTTTCGCCGGCACGCAGCTTCATGCGCCGATCACACTCTTTTGCAGCGTCACAAGATCGCCGATCCCCTTTCGCGCAAGCTTCAGCATCTGTGCGAACTGTTCGTCGGTGAAGGGCGCGCCTTCGGCCGTGCCCTGAAGCTCCACCAGTCCGCCCGAGCCCGTCAGCACGAAATTGGCGTCGGTCTCTGCGGTCGAATCCTCGTCATAGTCGAGGTCCAGCACCGCTTCGCCCTTCCATACGCCGCAGGAGATCGCGGCCACATGATCCTTGATCGCCGGCTTGGTCACCATGCCGGTCTTCTTCATGAAGGCGATGCACTGGTGCAGCGCGACGAACCCGCCGGTGATCGAGGCGGTGCGCGTGCCGCCGTCCGCCTGGATGACGTCGCAGTCGATGACGATCTGGCGCTCGCCGAGAGCGGTCATGTCCACGACGGCGCGCAGCGAGCGGCCGATCAGGCGCTGGATCTCCAGCGTGCGGCCCGACTGCTTGCCCTGCGCGGCTTCGCGCCGCATGCGCTCATGGGTCGAGCGGGGCAGCATGCCGTATTCGGCCGTGACCCAGCCTTTGCCCGTTCCGCGAAGGAAACCGGGGGCGGTTTCTTCCAGACTGGCCGTGCACAGGACATGGGTATTGCCGAACTTCACCAGACATGACCCTTCGGCATGCTTGGCAACGCCCGGTTCGAGGGTCACGCTGCGCATCTGATCGTGAGCGCGGCTGGATGGGCGCATGGTTGTTTGCCTTGAAGTTTGGGCGTTGCGCCGTTACCTAGCGGCTTTGCGGGCGCAGGTGCAAACCTTTCGGCATCGGCTAGAATAAATTTCGTGAAATCAGGAACTTAATTCCTTGGATTCGGTGAGTGCACAGGCCCTGAACAAAGCCCTTGGCGAGCGGCCACGGGAAGTGTTCCGCCATCTTGTCGAGGCCTTTCTGGCCTCCGGCGAGCCCGTGGGCTCGCGCACGCTGTCCCAGCGCCTGCCGCTGGCGCTTTCGCCGGCCTCGATCCGCAACGTCATGGCCGATCTGGAATCGATGGGCCTGCTCTATGCGCCGCATACGAGCGCGGGCCGCGCGCCGACCGAGAAGGGACTTCGCCTGTTCGTGGACGGCCTTCTGGAGATCGGCGAGCTGGCGCCCGACGAGCGCGTCGCCATCGAAGCGCGCATGAGCGGCACGGGGCGTCTCGTCGAAGACGTGCTGACTCAGGCGACGAGTCTTTTGTCGGGCCTGTCCAATTGCGCGGGTCTCGTTGTTTCGTCGAAACAGGATTCGACGCTCAAGCACATCGAGTTCGTCGGCGTCGCGCCGGGCAAGGCGCTGGTCGTGATGGTCAGCGAAGACAGCCAGGTCGAGAACCGGCTCATCGACACGCCAATGGGCCTGCCGCCATCGGCGCTGATCGAGGCGTCGAACTATCTCAATGCGCGCCTGCGCGGCCGCACGCTGGACCAGGCGCGCGTCGAATTCCTGCAGGAGCTGGAGAATGAGCGGTCCGAGCTTGACCAGCTGACCGCCAAGATCGTCGCCGAAGGTCTGGCGACGCTTTCCTCCTCCGGCGGCAATACGCGCAACAGCGAAGAAAAGGTGCTGATCGTGCGCGGCGCGTCGCATCTGCTCGACACCGTCGAGGCGCAGGCCGACATAGAGCGCGTCCGCAACCTGTTCGAGGATATCGAGCGCAAGAACGAGCTGATCCGCCTTCTGGAACTGGCCAAGGACGGCGACGGCGTTCGCATCTTCATCGGTTCGGAGAACCGGCTGTTCAGCCTTTCCGGCTCCTCGATCGTGGCCGCGCCCTATGCCAACGCGCAAGGTAAAGTGATCGGCGTGATCGGCGTGCTTGGTCCCACCCGTTTGAATTATGGTCGCATCATTCCGATGGTCGATCACACTGCAAAAGTCGTTGGCCGGTTGCTGGGCTGACGCGTTAGGAAAACAGGATGAGCGA
>Ga0265325_10003569_pt1 | contig 10090 bp, 7 predicted proteins | sample 41420metaG_FD_202090 | JGI IMG/M metagenome (GOLD analysis project Ga0265325, IMG submission 202090) | Rhizosphere microbial communities from Carex aquatilis grown in University of Washington, Seatle, WA, United States - 4-14-20 metaG | ecosystem: Host-associated > Plants > Roots > Rhizosphere >...
TCACGCCAATAGCCGCCGAACGACGGATCACGGCAATAGCCGTATCGAATACCGGTGAGGATGACTCCCCAGAATCGTCGAATTACTTCGGGAGCTCACGGGAAGATCGTGCCACGAAACCTGGTTCGCAAACGCTGGGCGGTCTATCGCAACCATAGCCTTTGCCCCGCTGTGAGCGACAGTCGCGGTCCAGTTCTGAAAGTCGGATGTGTTGAGCGCCCACAGTTCATTCTGATCGGGCACCTGTGCGACCACTCTTAATCCAGCGATCCAGGCGTAATACGGCTCATAAGTCTCCCCAACAACCAGGATCCCATCGCCCTCGTGCACCCCAAGGCTGTTGAGGGTTCGCGCTACCGTTGCCTCACCGGTCGGCATCGGGTTGATCACGTTTGTAACGATCCGCTCCCCCGCCAGCGCAAGACGAAGCGTAGCAGGCGTCAGCAGGATGATGCCAATGATGGCCACAATCGCGCCGTGCGCCGCGATGCGCGTGGATCGCAGACCAATTGACAGGATCTCTATCCAGAAGAGAATCATGAAGCCGCCAATATAGCGCGCCTCCACATGCACGGCCGCATATAGAATCAATGCGCCAGCGGGCCATAGGATTAGCCAATCACCGTGGCGAATGAATCCCCAATCCCGGTGCGGACTCAGTGAAAAAAAGAGAATTGCGGAAACGATCAACACCGCCAGGGGCAGAAACATCTCGACGTAATCGGCCAGCGCGACCCGGAACGCCGCAATCTGCTGCCTGAGGTCGAACGAGCGATGCATTCCCTCCGTCCAATAGTAAGGATCGAACCAAAGCGGATAAGTAGCCTGAACAGGCACCCCAAATTCCAAAGTGACCGGATGCTCCGTGATGTGCCGAGGTGGGTGGATGAAATGGCCTCGCGGATCGATGGGGCCTCCGTGGTGGATTCCTCTAATCCCGTTCACCCACCAGGCGTAATTCAGATTTCCGCTCTCGCCGAAACTCAGATGCCCCGCCTTGCGCGTCTGGAGCACAATCAACGGCGCCGCCACAATGGAGAAACTCAAAACCGCGATCAGGATGGAAGGGCGGGAAATCCGCGGCGGAGGCACGCACAGGAGCAAGAGCAAAAGGAAGATGGACAGAAGAAACAGGGGCGCTTTGACATAGTATCCAATGCCCAGAACGAAACCGAGGAGTACTAACAGAGGAAACTGCCGCGGCCCTTCGGTGCCAAGCCGGACAACGATGCCTGCCACAAACAAGACGACGGCACCCACGCCCAGATCCGGCGTGCAATTGTGCACCCCGAGCCAGTCCATGGCAAATTTGAAAAACAGCACGAATCCGAGTGGAACGAGCAGCCAATCGTATTCGTGATTGCGCGCCACAAAGCCGCGAAGGAAATATAGAAAGGCCACGGCGGCGACAATAAACAGTAAGTAATTCAGAAGATGAGCGACAGCGAATGCACTTTCTGGAGAAGGTCGAAATCCCGCGAGCAGAACTGCCAGTAGCGCCGGATAGCCCGGACTCCATAGGGAATTAACAAGCGCCGAGAAATCACCGGTTGCCGCCCGAGCAGCCATTTGCAGGTAGCTGAATCCATCCGGATCCATTTCATCTTTGTGGGACCACGCGATGACGCCGGCCCATGCCAGGCACAGTACGACCCAGCTCCGAATCGAGCCAAGGCGGGCCTTTAGAAGATTTTCGAAACCACCGCTTGAGCGAGCGGACAAGTACGGCGCTCCTCGCACTTTCTGGTGCGAATGATCTACGCCTACCCGAGCGAGGCTGCTCGTGGACTACTGAACCGCGACTGTGCCAAGCGCGCTTGTAGTTGTGTTCGATCCGTTCCGGCGCTGGACCTGATAATAGACAATGCGTCCAGGTATGGCTGGAATCTGCACCGTACATCCGCCGGAACAGGGCGTGAAGCTTTGTACTTCACCAGCATACACAAACGGGGAGGCTGCAGTCGCTGTAGCCGATGTGTAGCACGCTTCCGCGCGCGACGTGCAATAGAAATTCGCCGGTCCGCCGTTCTCCGCATATCCGAAAGCGACGCGTACTGCGTCGCCCGGGCCGCCACTCACTTGCAGAGTGAGTCCGGTTGCGCCCGGCGCCGTTCCAGCGTTGGATTCGGGCCCCGGGAATGGTGGCAGCTTTACCCAGAAAATATCCGTACGCTGCCCTTCCAGCCATTGCGGCAGAACTTGAATCCACTTTGCATCCGGCGTGACTTTTGCATTTGTAAAGTTGTACTGACGCCCCGGTGCAACCAAGGCCGAAGTCAGTCGCCGCGAATTCTCGCCGATCTTGTCGGTCACAGTAGTGTTGAACTGCGTTACCCAAAACCCCCAGGGGTAATTGTTGCTGATACAGGGAGCCGTGTATGCGTATGAGTTCACCAAACACTGCGAGCTGCTGAAGTCATGCGGAATGCTGGCGTACATACTGCCCTGCGTCGAAGTGCTGATGCATTCGCCGGTGTTGTACGCGTAGCAATAATGCCAGGGCGTTGAGTCCATGCAGTTCGAACCCGTCCCCGGTGCGCTCGCATCAGCGAGCATCTCATATCCCGCCCAGCCGATAAAACCGGTGTGCTTTGGGTCCGGACTTTGATTGCCGGGCATCGTGATTCGGTAGGTCTGCGTACAACCGGCAACCGGAGTGACCTTGTTGCCGAATAACCATTCCGCCGTTTCGGCGGAATTTCCACCGCTGGGATTGTAGTGTCTGACATCCAGCGCCCAATCCATTTCCGACGCTGGCGCCATCGAACTTCGCTGGCGTTTCGATGGGTAACTCTGCATGAAGACGTCCGGCAGATTCGTCGATCCGAATGTCGGATTCGCCCAGACTGTCCCAGTAGGTCCACCGCCAATCTGATCGGGCAATGGTTCATTCGCTCGTAAAGTATAGCCGGTTACGTAGTTCGCACCCTCAATCCAGGTGAACCCTGAAGAACCCTGGCCGAAATCCGGATGGGAACCAAGAATATTTGGATTTTCTGCCAGGAATGCATGGGAAGAGTCTGTTGCGTTGGACCAGAAGGTGGATCCATTGCAGCCCCGAAACGGAAGCGCATACATGGTCCAGCCATTCGCGTGCGACCACTCAGAGCCATTGTACGTGCCACAAGTGAACTCAGAATTCGGCGTTACGGACTGATTGCTGTACCGAAACACCAGTAAATCGATATCGGTCGGCGAGTTCCTTGTTACCTTCACCACCAGCATCTTCTCGCCGTAACTGGCGCCGCCATAAATGATATCGCCCAGCGCGTCGCCCTCTCCGATTGGCTTGATGAGTGAATAGTTCGACGAAGCATTCCACGGACACGGATACGCGGCCGATTCCGCGGCAGTCGCCCGGCTCGAGCAAAAATCGCCAGGAACCTTAAACTCCAGACACCGTGCGATTCCTCCGGCCGCAACAGGCTTGGCACCTAAAGCCTGCCACCTGGCATCGAGTCCGGCAGGGCACTCAAACCCATCCGTTTGGCCAACCGATGTATTCGATACGTAGCCATTGCCACTGTTGTACATTGTGGGAACCTGCGCCCACGGGCCCCGCATGGTTCCGCCAAGGGATCCCCCGTTTCCATTGATAAATACAGCGTTGACCTGTCCATTCCCGAGATTGATGCACGAGTGGATCCCACCGTAACCCACGGGAAAAGCATCAAAACTGTAGGCAGCCCAGCTCAACACCGCCGGAATTGAGCCGATATTCCACATGGTTACGTATCCCGGGCTATCCTGGCCCCCGCCCAGGACGCCCCCGCACAGAACCATGTAATTCCCTTCGATGGCTGCGCCGGTCTGTGGAGGGGAAGGAGGAACGCCGAAGAGAGCCGCGTTTATCCCGTTGTTGCACGTCCCGTTGATCTTGCAATTCGCGATCTGCGTTGGGATGTCGTTCCCTGGCCCTGCGAAAATATCGGTAAAGGTCAGTTGCTCCGCCGTCCCCGGTGCGGCCGTATTCTGCGGGAATCCAGGTGTGTAGGCGCGAAAGTCTCCGCCATACACCACCTGAAAGACGCTTTGACCGGAATAACTGGTGAACCACGCAGCGCCGTTGGTGGGATGCCATCCCACCCAAGCCCGGTAATCGCCCGCGGAAGTCTGGAAATTTCGCGCGATCAGGCGCGTCTCTCCGGTTGCGGGAATAAATAGATAGATCGGAGTCACGGCCTGTGACAGGGGACTGCCATGCGCCATGCAAAGGTAACCCTGCACGGAGGGAGAAATCGGATTCCCGTCCGCATCCACGCTGACGGTCACATAATTTGAATTGCAGATATCGCCGGACCCATCCAGTCCCATGTCGAAGGTTTCGCTACTGACGAAATCGTAGCCGGCCGATACCGACACCGCGCCAGTCGATGTCGTCTTCGTCACCAGTAATGAGAAATTCGCCGAGTTCCAGTTCGCCGCGCCGATCGTCAGGCTCTCAACGAGAGTCAGGTGTTGAGCATCAGTCACAGAAGCTATGGTGCAAAGATTGCCGGTGCACATCGGCGACGACCCGGCAATATAGATTTTTGTGCCCGGCGCCCAGTTAGGGTCGAAGATCGATGTTGAACCGGAACTTGTTAGAACAACCGCTCCGGCTGTCGCTGTTACTGTGCCGCCCCCATGCTGACCCACCATGTTATGCGTTGGTGGCGTTCCCCACGATGCCCATTGAGCCTGCGGAAAGTTTGGTGATGCGATCAACTCACCGTCGGTATAGGTTCCCGGATAGGCATTGCTGGCAAATGTCAGACTGCTGGAAGTGGGAGTCGATACGATTGGGTGGCAGCCGTTCAGTCCATTGCCACCCTGTTCCGCGGTTATTGAATTCCGAATTCCATTGATGCAGATCCTGCTGCCTGCGCTCATTCCATGAGCCGCCGCGAAGTTTACCGTCGCGCTGCCGCCTGTCACCACAATGTTGGTCAACGCGGTGGTCGAGGCTCCGGACCAGGGTGATTGAACACTCCACGAGCGTGGAGCAGTTCCCGCGAATCCAGCGGAAGTCTGCGGCAGTACGATGTTTTGTGAAGAGGTAAAACACGTTTGATCGTCAATCGACCAGCAGACCGCCACCGTGCGATTTTCCGCCGCCGCATCCGTACCGCTGCCCCACATCCTGACCAGAAAATCGAGATAGCCGACCTCGGGGTCCCATGCTCCGTTAGGCCGGTAATTGGTCGCGCCGGTTGGGACCACTGCAATTAACGTCAACGGATCGTTTGGACCGCAGGAGCCAGAGGTATCGCACACAGCAAAACTTGCCGAGCCTGCTGCAATCGCGGTGCCCGGGTTCGCCCAGTGCCCGTTGGCGGAAATCCCATAATTGAATGTTTGCCCCGCGTTATAGAACGCGACATCCGAGGGGTCGGTCATTCGATGGAGTTGTGTCCCCATAATCGGATCGTTGTACGTAGTCGATCGATTGGCCCAGTCGATACTCGGCACTGCCACATTGCCGAACGCCGTCGGATCGAATGGCATGAGTTCCGGTCCATCCGCTCCGAGTGGCGGGTTCAACGTTTGGAACGTCGTCGCAACCTCCGCATCGGCGCCGCAGATGACACCCACCCAATGCAGTGTATTCGCCTGCAAGCTGCGCGAATAGAATTTCCCGTCGGAGGCTCGCGTCGCTGTCCTTGTACCGGCAACAAATACGTGTTCGCTTCCGAGACTCGTCTCCGCAAGCCGCCCCGCATCCAAACCCGTGATGATGGAGCCAGCGCGCGCATCGGAATTCGCTCCACTGAACAGAACAGGGTTCACATCGTTTACCAGCGCGCTGAAGCTGGCACCCTCGCTCACGCGATAGGTGCAAAACCCCGGCTGGTCGGTTCTCACGCGGACAATTGCCTGGGTGGATGTGAGATCACGCTTTCTGACTTCCACGAGGGTGACGCCAAAACTACTGACCGCGAGAGAAAGCGCCGCCGCGATCACGACACCGAATTTCATCTTCTGCATTGTATCCCCTATCCGCGCTTCTAGAACGACGACAGCGCCGCACGCATCCAGGTGTTTGTGCTCACGCAGACGTAGTAATAAGAACTGCTCGCTGCCCACGTCCCGGCCACGCAGGCTGAGGATGATGTGGCAGGCGCAGCCACGCGCAAGCCAACCGTTGTGGGATCGGCCATCACCGTGTTCTGTCCCGATGTCTGAGTGAGTTGGATGCCGGCGCCGGCCTCCAATACCTGCGTACTCAGGAATGCCCGCTCATCCGTCCCGCCGTTCGCATCCCACGTGCCATTGGTAGCCGTCCATGTAAAGAGCGGAATGCAATCGACCGGAAACGCGGTGATCCCCGCCTGTGCGGTGCAACCAGTCGAGCAACTCGCCGACAGATTGTTCCCAGCCGTGAGCACGCCGGTGCTCGAAATGTAGATATATGCTGTCCCGCTGCCGGAAGAAAGCGTCAGCGTGCCCCCCGTCGAAAAGGAATAAACCTGCGCGCCGATCCGGACGTTGCAGGGTGTGGCCGAAGAGCACGCCGCTCCGATCGTGAGCGCAATGGAACTCACCCTCGTTGCCACAAAATCTCCGAGCCCACTCGACAGCGTTACCCCGCCGGTCCCTACAGTTCCACCGCCCTCCAATGACCAGATATTTGTCGCTGAGCACCCGTACAGATTGGAGCCCGCAGCTGCCGTGGTGAGAAAAAACATCTGACCGGTTGTGCAGGTCGACGGAATCGCGACCCCGGTCTGCAGCGGCTTTGTGCTGGCCGCTCCAGAGAAATCGATATTCTTACTCTGCGTGCGCAGGTCGACGGCTGTCTGTCCAAATGTAATCGCAAAGCTGAGCGCCAACAAAAGTGTCCGATAGATCGGCTTCCGCATTCTGATTCAACTCCTCGCAGGCTTCTTCCTGCCGTCTTGAAATTACGGGGCAGATGCCGGGCATTTGTCCAAGGTGTTGAATAATAGGGCGCAGTTAAAAGCACCGCGCCTCACAGCAAAGCATTTCGCGGAATGAGTTAATTCCGATCGCTGCCGACATGGACGATCTTGCTGCCCTGCGGGTCCAGCGAGAACTTCAACTCACGCAGGTCCGACAGTTCGTCACGCAAACGGCCGTGATTGTGCGGCTCGCAGAAGAACAGGAGAAAACCACCGCCGCCGGCGCCGAGAAGTTTTCCGCCTAATGCACCAGCGCGCAGACCGCGCGCGTAGAGCTCGTCAATCCGCGAGTTGCTGATGGCATCCGTGATCGATCGTTTGGCTTCCCAGCCTTCATTCAGCAAGGCGCCGAATCTGCTGAGGTCGCGGCCGGAGGTCAGTACATCGCGCATTTCACTGGCGATCTCGCACATGCGCCGCAGTACCGGCATTTTCGCCGCGGTTGCCGCTCTCTGCTTCGTCAGCACCTGGCGTGCATCGCGCGCATCCCCGGTAAAGAAAATGAGCAGACGCTGACCGAATTCTCTCCGCGTCTCGGGCGAGAGGATCACCGGATCCACAAAGACAGTGCCGTCCGCGTTGAACTGAATAAACTGCATGCCCCCGTAAGCCGCGATGTATTGATCCTGCTTGCCAATTGGCTCGCGCAATCTTTCGATTTCGATGCAACAGGCCTCGCGGGCAAGTCTTTCAGGGCTTACCACGCGGCCTTCCATCGCATACAACGCGTGCAGCAAACCCACCGTGAAACTGCTCGACGATCCCAGTCCTGTCCGCGCGGGCAGGTCGGCCATCGAAACGATCTCGATACCGCGACTGGTTGCGAGCATCGTCAAACATTCGCGGACAATCGGATGCTCGATCTGCGCCACCGACTCCACGATTTCGGTCCGTGAATAGCTGATCCGAAACGTCTGATCGAAATGCTCCTTGACGGCGACGTACATGTACTTATCGATCGCGGTGGACAACACCACGCCAGGCTCGTGCAAGTAATAGGTCGCCAGATCGGAGCCTCCGCCCGCGAAGCTCACGCGGAACGGAGTTCGCGTCATGATCATGGTTTGTGCCCCGCGGCGAAGAACTCCTCAATGACCGAGAGTCGCTCCGGTGTGCCGATATCGTAAAAGCGTTGTGCCGTCACCAGCGCTGCCAATTGTCTCCGCTCGATTAACTTCGGGAAGATCTCTTTTTCGAGCGACACAACCCCCTCCGCCGGCATCGAACTGACCACCGATCGCCGAAAAGCCAGCACCCCTGCCTCGACGAATGACAAACGGTCGGGTGAATCCTTCTCGTAGCGGCTCACGTACTCATCATCGTCCAACTCGATGTTGTTCTTTACGGATGTGTCCGCCAGCCCATTGTCATAAACTACGACCACTCCCTCCGCGCCGCTCGACAACAATCGCTCGACGGCTTCGGCGTACTCAATCGGGAGGTAAGAGTCGCCATAGATGAGCAGAAAGGCGTCGTGCAAAAGCGACCGCGCCTCGCGCAGCGCGCCGCCAGTTCCCAGCGGCGAGCTTTCACACATATAGGTGACGTGCAGCCCCAGGCGGCTCCCATCGCCGAAATACTCCTCAATGGATTCACCCAGATATCCGGTCAGGAGGAGAACATCGCGAATATCCTGTTTGGCCAGTAATCGGAGCTGATGCTCAAGATAAGGCAGGCCGGCAACCTGCACCATCGGTTTTGGAATCGCTTCCGTCAATGGCAATAGACGAGTGCCAAGACCACCCGCCAGAATTACGGCTTGCATGCGATTGTGCTCGCGATTGCCACACGCACCGCTTCTTCTGAATTGAGCCGCGCGGTCCATCCGAGCCGGTTCAGCTTCGATGGGTCCAGCCGAAAACGAGGTACATCTCCGGGCCAGCCACCCTCGCCGCCTGTAAATTCGTATTCAACGTCACTCAGTCCCAGAGCATCCACCACCATGTCCGCAATGCGACTCACCTGCAACGAGTCGGAGCACGCCAGATTGTAAATGTTTAGCGGTTCTTTTGCATGTTCAACCAGAAAAAGCATCGCGGCCACGCACTCCTCCGAAAGCAAGTACGACTTCGCCTGCTTCCCGTCCCCGAGGATTCTCAGCGTGCGCGGATTCTCGCGCAGCCGGGCGACGAAATCGCCAATCACGGTGCGTCCCTTTTTTCGCACTTTCGGGCCGACGATATTTGCAAATCGAAAAATCCATGCTTGCCATCCGAATAAATTCTGAAAAGCGCAGATCAACGATTCACAGCCCAGCTTCGTCGCGCCGTACAGGGAAATCGGCTCAGGAAAGAATCCGCTCTCTGGAATCGGTTGTACAGGAGAAATCCCGTAGACGGCGGATGTGGATGAGAACGCAATGCGCCGGACCCCAGCCACCCGCATTGCCTCCAGAACATTGTAGGTGCAGATGATGTTCTGTCGGAGATCCTTGTCCGTGGAATCACCTTCGGCAAACTTCACATCCGGATTGGCAGCCAGGTGATACACCATCTCGACGCCGCCCATCGCGGATTTCACCAGCGCGAGATCCTCCAGATCGCCTTCGATAAAACGGAAATTGGGGTGGTCGCGCATCGGGGCGATATGCTCCAGCTTGCCGCTGCTGAGGTTGTCGACGACAAGAACGTAATCGCCTTGAGCCAGCAGCGCTTCTGCAAGATCGGACCCAATGCAGCCTGCCCCGCCCGTGACCAGGACTTTCATGCTTTAACGAATATACCGCGACCATCCTGCGGGTTCTCCGTGGTTCCATCACCTTGCCGCAGACTCGCGCCCTGCTGTAAGCTGAGTGCTTGCAATCGCTTCGAATCGCCTGTCTGATTGCGCAACACCCTGCCATCAATCACGCCGTGATTCTTCGAGAAGTGCGATTGCTCCGGCGGGAGTTGGAAGTCCACACTGTTTCCGTGCGCGCGCCCGATCGGCCCTTCTCTCAGTTATCCGCGGAGGAGCGCGAAGAAGCCGAGCGAACTTACTACGTGAATCCAGCCGGAGCGGTCGCCGCTCTGACCGCCATCGCCGCCACCTTCTTCTCCAATCCAGTGGGGTTTTTCAGAGGACTTTGGTGCACAGTAACACTCGCCGGCTTCCGGGTTCGCCAACTCGGCTTGAATCTTGCCTACTTCGCGCAAGCCGTTCTCGTGGGTCGCTGGATGCGCAAGAATACTCTTGCTCATCTCCACACG
>Ga0265325_10003573_pt1 | contig 10085 bp, 6 predicted proteins | sample 41420metaG_FD_202090 | JGI IMG/M metagenome (GOLD analysis project Ga0265325, IMG submission 202090) | Rhizosphere microbial communities from Carex aquatilis grown in University of Washington, Seatle, WA, United States - 4-14-20 metaG | ecosystem: Host-associated > Plants > Roots > Rhizosphere >...
TCTCGTAATAGATCTGCGATCCGTTGCCCAGCATCAGCACGCAACTCTGGCTGAGCGGCACGATCAAGGTGTCGGTCGGGGGGTGATAGCTGGTGGCGGGCCAGTCATGACCGCCTTCCGGCCCGGGGCATGACGCCAGCCACTGGTCGATCTTCTGGTCGACGATGTCTTTGCGATAGACCGGCTGGCCCTTCTTCTTGTCGAAGCTGGAATAGACGTTCTGGAACACGGTCTGGGTGGCGTCCAGGAACTTGCCGGTGACCCGATCCAGCTTCCACAGGATGCCGGGCTTGCCCACGGTCATCAGCGTCTTCTGGTCGCCATGGTCGATCAGCACCCGCTCGAACACCTCGTCCAGGTCGAGCGATTCACCGGGCGCATGCTGGTAGTACCATTTCAGTTTCCCGGTATCGGGATCGAGCGCCAGGGTCGAATTGGCATAATCGGTGGCGCCGGTGCCCGAGCCGCGCAGATCGCGCCGCCACGGCTTGGCCTGGGCAGTGCCCCAATAGGTCGTGTTCAATTCCGGATCGTAGGTGCCGGCGATCCAGGTCTCCGCCCCCTCGCGCTCATTGTCGGGCATGCCGCCCCAACTGTCGCCGCCGGGCTGGCCGGTCAGCGCAATGGTGGTGAACTTCCACACCGGCTTGCCGGTCGCCGCGTCCCAGGCGCTGATGAAGCAATGATCGGGCGAGCCCTTGCGGCCGCACTCGGTCAGGCCGGTCAGCACCTTGCCGTGAATCACCATCACCCCGCCGGTGTTGCCGCCGATGCCGGGCTTGTTGTCCACCAGCGAGGTCTGCCACACCACCTTGCCGCTGCGCGCGTCCAGCGCATAAAGATTGGCCTGGGGCGTGGCGACAAAGACATTGTTGCCCCACAGGCCCAGGCTGCGGGTCTCCTCGGTCGAGCTTCCGGGGCCGGCGCTGCGCGGATTAGGGCCCAGCCGGTTCTCCCACAACAATTCGCCGGTCTTCGCATTGACCGCCTCCACCGTATTGCCGCTGGCCGACAGGAACATGATCCCGTCATGCACGATGGGCGTGATCTCGGTGGTGCCGCCCTCGTTGAGCGCCCACATCCATTTGAGCTGCAGATTGCCGACATTGCCGGTGGTGATCTGGCCGAGCGGGCTGTAGTTCCAGCCCTGATAGTTACGCCGGAACATCGGCCAGTCGCCGTCGGCGGGATGGGTCAATGTCGCGTCGGTGACGGGCGTATAGTTCCGGATATGGCCTTCCAGCAGCAGCCCCGGCTTCTGGTTGGCGATAAAGCGGCCGGGCACCGACATCTGGCCCTGGGCGGCGGCGCGCGCCTGCTCGGCAGGGGTCAGCGGCACGGGATGGGCGACATCGTCAGGGATGCTGCCATTGGCGACGCCGCCGATGCGCACTGCCGTCGTGGTGGTGAAAGCGTTGGTGCCGGCCCTGGCGCCATTGGCATGCAGGATGAACGCGACCAGGTCGATAGTGGTCGTCTCGTCCAGGCTGCCGGGCGCGGTGGCCGGCATGGAGAGATGGATTTTGTCGTAAAGCTGTTTGGTGGTGCGCCCGCTCCAGGCGCTCATGAAGCCGGAGCCTGCCAGGGGCAGGGCGTCGGTCGCGCCGCTCAGGTCGGATTTGTGGCAGGCGGCACAATTGCCCGCAAACGCCGCGCGCCCCGCCTCAACTTGCGCTGTGGTGAACGGACCGGGCGCGTTCTGCGCCCGCGCGCTGAAGGCCCCCGCGGCGGCCAGCGCCGCCGCGGTCAGCATCAAACCAGTCCTGCACCGCATGAAAAATCCGCCCGTGCCTCAGATCGTCACATTGCCGGCCTTCGCCGCCTTGACCAGATGATCGGCGGCGCGGAACGCCAGCGCCGAGATCGTCAGGGTGGGATGGTTGCGCCCTCCGGTGACGAAGGAACTGCCGTCCACCACGAACAGGTTCGGCACGTCATGGGCACGGTGATATTTGTTGACCACCGACGATTTGGGATCGTTGCCCATGCGGCAGGTGCCGCGCGAATGGGCGCCGCCGCGCGAATCGTTGATCTGGTCGGCCCAGACTTCCTTCGCGCCCGCCGCCTTGAGAATTTCCACCGACTTGTCGATGAAGAACTGCATCGCCTTGAAGTCGTTGGCGTGGCTGGTCGAGGTGATGCGCATCGCCGGCAGGCCCCAGGCGTCTTTCATTTCGGGATCGAGATCGACGACATTGGTCTCCACTGGCAACTGGGTAATGAAGTTCGACACGTCCATCCGCCGGTTGGCCTGCTCGATCAGCGCCTTCTTGTAGCCGGCGCCCCATTCCGGCGCATTGTGCGGCCCACGCAGGCCATATTCCATCGGCATCACAAAGCCGCGCGCCGTCATGCGCCCGCCGCCATAATAGCCGCGGCCCTTCACGTCGTTGGGCACATAATCCAGAATCGCCGCCCCGGTGACCGCGCCCTTGTATTCATTGAGCGGCTTGTCGAACAAGCCGTGGGCGCCGCCGCCATTGCCGCTCATCAAATATTTGCCGACCACGCCGCTGGAATTGGCAAGCCCGTTCGGGAAGCGGTTGGACTTGGAGAGCAGCAGCAGGCGGGGCGTTTCCGTGCCATTGGCGCTCAGCACCACCGCCTTGGCCTTCTGGAACACTTCGCGGTTGTTGTTCTGCTTCTCGAAATAGACCGCGCCGGTCACCCGCCCGCTGGCATCGACCGAGATTTCCCGCACATAGGAATGGGCCCTGATCTCGCAATTGCCGGTGGCGACTGCGACCGGCAGCAAGGTCACCGCCGACGACGAGCGCGCCTTGACCTGGCAGCCGAAGCCCGAGCACATGCCGCAATTGATGCAGCCGCCGCGCCCCATATAGGGCTCGGTGATGATCGCCGCGACATTGGGCACCACGGTAAGGCCCAGCTTCTGGGCCGCGACCTTGAACAGCGCCCCTGAACTCTTCAGCGGCAGCGGCGGCACCGGATAGGGCCTGGACATCGGCGCCATCAGCGGTGTGTTGATGCGCTGGCCGGAAATGCCGATCTCCCATTCCGCCTTGGTGTAGAAGGGTTCGAGTTCGTCATACTGCACCGGCCAGTCGGCGATGCCGGTGCCCGCCATGGTGCCGAAGCGGCTGGCCTCGTTGAACTCCCAGGGCAGATGCCGCCAGCTCGATGCGCCATAGGTGATAGTGCCGCCGCCGACCACGCAGCCATAGGAATGCGAACCGCGCGTCGCCTTTTCATTGGCATTGCGGCGGAAGGTGTTGGGCTGACGCTTGGGATCGGTCATCAGCATGTCTTCCTGCGACGGGAAGCGGTTGGACAATTCGTCCTTGCTGTAGTCCTGCTCATGGCCATAGGCGCCCCAGGGGCCCTGTTCCAGCACCACCACGGAGAAACCGGCGACCGCCAGTTCCTTGGCCATCACCGCGCCCGCGGCGCCCGAGCCGATGACGACGAAATCGACTTCTTCGGAAGGATTATACTGTTTCATCTCATTCCTCCCTTACGCGCCATAAGCGCCGAACGGCGCCTTGAAATTGAGACTGTCGTCGAAATCGATCAGCTTCCAGCCGACCTTCTTGTAGTTGCCGCCATGCTGGGGCGCGCTGAACATGCCCATGATGGTGTGCTCGCGCACGGCGCGGAAGAAAGGCGCCTTCTCGATGGCGGTGAGAAGCTGGATCTGCTGGTCGGAACTGAGTGCTGAGAAGGATGCGGCGGCGGGGAACATCTCCTTGGTCTTGGACTGAAGCTCGCCAAAGCCCTGCTTATAAGTGTCCTGCCGTTCCTGGGCGAAGGTGACCAGCGCCAGGTCGATGAAATAGACCACCTGGGCTTCGCGGGCGCCGGGCGTGTCGTCAGTGGGGAAAATCTGCGCCGACATGGCGTCGATCTCGATCGCCTGGGCCGGCGTCAGATAGGCGAAGCCGCCGGATTTCTGGGCCTGCTCCGCGGCGGCGACGGCCGCCGGCCAATTGGCGGTGAGCCAGGCGATGCTGACCCCGCCCACCGATTGGCCAAGGAATTTTCGCCGGGAAGATTCTGTCTCGCGCATGGCTAAAGCCTCCAACTAGCGTTTGGGATATTTGGTGATGCCGTGGGGCGCGACATTGACCGCGCCATACAGGTTTCCGTCGGGCCCGACCACTACGCCTTCACCCGCCTGGGGGTCGGGCACAAAGCCGGTCGGCTTGCCGGTCGCGGCATCGCCGATCCACACCCCTTTGGGAAAGCCGGGATTGTTCTTGTCGGTGGAGTCGGCATCGATGGAATATAAAGTGTCATGCCCGTCGATGTAGAAGCCACTGGGGCGGCCGAACTGCTTCCACTCGTCAAGCAGCTTGCCTTCGCTGTCGAAAATCTGGATGCGGTTATTGCCGCGATCGGCAAGGAACAGCCGGCCTTTGGAATCCAGTGCCAGAGCATGGGGATTGCTGAACTGGACGGGGCCCGAGCCCTCGCTACCCCATTGCTTGAGGAATTTACCGTCCTTGGAGAATTTCACTATGCGCGCGATGGTCGGTTTGGGCACGGTGGGCGCGATGGCGGTATGGCCATCTGACACATAGATGTCGCCATTGGGCGCCGTGATGACATCGCTGGGTGAGGAGAAATGGGTTTCATCCGAACCCTGCACGCCCGCCGTCCCCAGCCGCATCAGCACCTTGCCGTCGGGCGAAAGTTCGATGACCTGGAGGCCCTTGGTGCCGTCCTTGCTGACGCCGCTGTCGGCGACCCACACATTGCCATTGCGGTCCACATGCAGGCCGTGGGGAAACGCAAACAGGCCCTGGCCAATGGCTTTGAGCGTGTTGCCGGTGGCAAGATCGAGCTGGAAGATCGACGGCAGCTCCGAACCGTCGCAATTGTTGCCACCGCAGCGGCCGATCGCCCAGATTTCGCCGTGGGGACCTCGCTCGATGCCTGCCGAGGAGCCCCATTCCACCCCGCCAGGGGCGTGCGCCCAGTTGTTCTGGGGCGTTCCGAACGGGTCGGGCAGGCCGGCTGCAGCCGGGGGCGTGGTTTGCGCCAAGGCGCTTCCGGGCAACATCGCCCCAGGTAACATCGCAAGTGCAACAATTTGCAGCCAGAATTTCACGAGATGCGGCCTCCCAGCGCGACAGCCTTGAACGGGCGATTTTGCCGGGACGCTAGCACCAATCGGGGAGGGTTCAAAGCTGCCGGAGCCGCGGTTGCGCACCAGCGAATGCCGGGTCCGCGCCGCGCGTTAAGCATGCGCGCCGCCGCGACTATTTGGTTCGACATGCAGCGGGTGGGCGTATTAAATCCCGCCGGCAGGGGGCCGCATCGCAATGCCATTTTCGCGCAAGCACATGATTCATGCCGGGCTCGCCACCTGGACGATTTTCGCACTGGCGGGTCCGGCCCTGGCCGCGACGGGGTTCGAGGCCGAACTCGATCCCGCGCCTTTCGATGCCAGCAACAAGGCCGACACGGTGGGGATCGGCAACGTGACCGCCAGCCTGGACGGCCGAAGCCTCACCATTACCGGCACTTTTTCCGGCCTGTCATCGCCTGCCACCGGCGCGCAATTGCGCATGGGGCTGGCGATGGGCGTGCCGGGCGAGGCGATTGGTCCGCTCACCCTGGACAAGGCCGCCAGTGGCGCGGTTTCGGGCAAGATCGACCTGACCGCCAAACAGCTCGCCGCCCTGCGCGCCCGCGCACTTTATATGCGCATCGACAGCGCCAAGGCGCCGGACGGAAATCTGCAGGGCTGGCTGGAGCCCAAAGGGGAATAACACCATGTCCCGCAGCGCAAAATTCCTCGGCGCCGCCTCCCTGGTGGTTGGGCTTGGCGGCACCTATGCCCTGGCCCAGCAGGCCGGGGTCTATACCGCGGCCCAGGCCGGGGCGGGCCAGGCGGTCTATACCGCAAGCTGTGCCGGCTGCCATCGCGCCAATCTGGCGGGCGGCGGCGACGCGCCCGCGCTGGGCGGCAGCGGGTTCATCGGCACTTGGGGCGGCCGCTCGACCAAAGAACTTTACCAGTTCATCGCCACCTCGATGCCGGCCGGCGCACCCGCCAGCCTCACCGAGCAGCAATACACCGATGTCACCGCGTATCTGCTATCCGCCAACGGCGCCAAGCCCGGCGCCATGCCGTTCGGCAAGACGACCGATGTGAAGATCGGTAGCATCGCCGATGGCAAGATGCCGGCGGGCGCTCCGGCCACCGCCTCCGCGACCGGTTCTACCACCTTGGGCAAGATGGCGGCGATGGAAGCCGCCGCCGCCCGGGCAGCAGCGCCGCCGCCCCAGGGTCTCACCGTCACCGGCACCGTGAAGAATTATGTCGATGTCACCGACGAGATGCTGCGCCATCCATCGGATGGCGACTGGCTGATGTACCGGCGCAATTACCAGGGCTGGAGCTATTCCCCGCTTGCCCAGGTCAATGCGGACACGGTGAAGACTCTTCAGCTCAAATGGGCCTGGAACATGAACGAGGGCGGCGCCAGCCAGGCGACGCCTATAGTCCATGCCGGGGTGATCTTCCTGTCGAACACCTCCAACACCGTGCAGGCGTTGGATGCGCGCACCGGCGAGCTGATCTGGGAAAACCGCATCGGCCCGGTGTCCAAGGTCGCCTATGGCGGCACTCGGAGTCTGGCGGTGTACGAAGACAAACTCTATGTCGCCACCACCGACGCGAAAATCCATGCTCTGGACGCACGCACCGGCAAGATCGTGTGGGAACAGACCTTGGGCAATCCCGACAATTCCAACACCGGCGGGGTGGTGGCGATTCACGGCAAGGTGCTGACCGGGTTGACCGGCTGCGACAATTACTCGGAAAACAATTGCTATATCAGCGCTTTCGACGCGGCGACCGGCAAGCGCGACTGGATTTTCCACACCACCGCGCTGGAAAGCGAGCCCGGCGGCGATACCTGGAACGGATTGCCCAATTTGCTGCGCGGCGGCGGCGACACCTGGATCGCGGGCACTTACGATCCCGATCTCAACCTTACCTATTGGGGCGTCGCCCAGACCAAGCCCTGGATGCGCGCCAGCCGCAAGAGCGGCAATGCCGCGACGCTTTATTCCAGTTCGACCCTGGCGCTCGATCCCGACACCGGCAAGCTGAAATGGTATTTCCAGCACGCCCCCGGCGAGTCGCTCGATCTCGACGAAGTGTTCGAGCGGGTGCTGATTGACCATGGCGACCAGAAGACGGTGATGACCATCGGCAAGCCGGGGCTGTTGTGGAAGCTGGACCGTGTCACCGGCAAGTTCCTCGACGTGAAGGAGACGGTGTTCCAGAACGTCTTTGCTAACATCGATCACAAGACCGGCAAGGTCACCTATCGCTCCGACATCTTGAATCAGAAGACCGGCGAGTGGCTGTCATCCTGCCCCGGCCCGGAAGGCGGCCATGACTGGCAGGCCACCAGCTACAATCCCCCCACCGACACCCTCATCATTCCGCTCAGCCAGAGCTGTGTGATGATCCAGGGTCACGATGTGGACATGAAACTGGGCGGCGGTGGCACGGCGGCGTCGCAAAAATTCTTCTTCATGCCCGGCACCCATCAGAACATGGGCAAGCTCGCCGCCTGGCGTACCGCCGACATGAAGGAACTGTGGTCGTTCCAGCAGCGCTCGCCCTTCCTCACCGCGGTGCTATCCACTGCCGGGGGCGTCGCTTTCGTGGGCGACTTCGACCGGCACTTCAAGGCGGTGGATGTGAAGACCGGGAAAATCCTCTGGCAGATTCGCCTGGGCAACACGGTGCAGGGCCATCCAGTGTCGTTCAGCCTGGACGGCAAGCAGTATATCGCGGTGATGACGGGACTTGGCGGCGGCAGCCCGCAGCAGAAGCCGTCCATGCTGCTGAGCGAAGTGCACCGCGCCGCCACGGGCCACCAGCTCTATGTCTTCGGCCTGCCGGACGCGCCATGAGGGACACCGCGCGCCTACTCCTCATCGCCGCTGTTCTGATGACGGCGTCGACTCCCGCGCTGTCCTCCGACCTCACCGTGTTCGCGCCCGGCATCGCCAGCGTCGGGCTGCGAAAGCTGGCGGATGAGTGGACAGCCCAGACCGGCAACAAGGTCACCATCACCGGCGCCAATGTTGGACGCATCCTCACCAGCGTGAACGGCAATGTGCCCGCCGACCTGGTGCTGCTGCCGCCGGACAATCTGAAGGAGATTTCCACCAAGCTGGCGCCCGGCAGCATGGTGACGCTGGGCCGGGCCCTGTTCGGCATGGCGGTGAAAGCGGGCGGGCCGCATCCCGATATTTCCACCCTGCCCAAATTCGCTGCGGTCCTCAAGGCCACGGGCGTCATCGGCTATCCCGATCCGCTGGTCGGAAGCCTCTCGGGCGCCATGGTGGCGGACATGTTGAAGCGCCCGGAATTCACCGGCGTCGCGGGCCGCCCGTTGAAGGAGAACGCGGCCAACATCGTCAAGAATGGCGACGCACCTTTTTCCGGCGGCGTCATCAGCGAGGAGATTACCGATCCCGGCGCGGAGCTGGTGGGATTGTTCCCCGCCGCGCTGGACATGCGGATCGACCTGTCGGTGGCGGTGCTGAGCTATGCCGCCGCGCCGGACGATGCTGCCTCTTTTTTGCGCTACATCACCCGGCCCGAGGCGGCCGCGATCTGGCATGGCTGCGGCGTTGAGGTGAATGACGCCATCGTGACAGCGCCCCGCATGGCCTGTCCCATTCCCCCGCCCGCGCCGCGTCCACCGGGGCAATAGGGCGCGGGACTCGTCGCTCTGCCAACGGCTATGATCGCGGGCGTGCGGTGGAAGGGTTTTGCCATGAAAACCAAATCGGCAGTGGCGGCAGTCCTGCTCGCGGGCGCCAGCCCGTTCGTTCTGTTTTCCGCCTCGGCCCAGCCGGCGCCGGCGGATTTCCTCATCACCAACGGCAAGGTCTATACCGGCGACGATGCTCCCGCGATCAAGGCCGATGTGGTCATCGCCGGCGACAAGATCGTCTATGTTGGCCCCGACGGCGCGAAGAAATACCAGGCCAAGCAGACCATCGACGCAAAGGGCGACATCGTTTCGCCCGGCTTCATCGACGGCCATTCCCATCCCGAGAAATGGCTCAACGATCCCGATCCCAAGACCCGCGCCCTGCGCCCCTGGATCACCCAGGGCGAGACCCTGCTCATCATGGGGGTGGAAGGCGCGGGCACGCCCAACCAGACGGAGCAGGCCGCCAAGTTCGCGCATACCGGCATCGGCCCCAATGTGCTGCCGCTGGTCGGCTATGGCGTGCTGCGTTCGCCGAACGGCATCCTGCACAGTGAGGCCCGTGCCGCCACGCCGGAGGAGATGACCGCCGCCAAGGCACTCATCAAAAAAGGCATGTGCGAGGGCGGGTGGGGGTTGTCGGTCAGCCTGTTCAATGCGCCGCAGAATTTCGCCACCACCGAGGAAGTGATCGAGCTGGCGAAGGAAGCCGCCAAATATGGCGGCATCTATCACACCCATCAGCGCGACGAGGCGTCCTACAATATCGGACTGATGGGCTCGACCCTGGAATCCATCCGGGTGGGGCGCGAGGCCCATATCCCGGTGCAGATCACCCATATCAAGGGCCTTGGCCCCGATGTGTGGGGCATGGCGCCCAAGGTGGTCGAGGCGATCGACAAGGCGCGCGCCGAAGGGGTGAATGTGTGGGCCGACCAGTATCCCTGGCCGGCGGCCAGCGCCGGGATCGAGGGCATGGTGTTCCCCGAATGGGCCGAGGATGGCGGCCGCGCCGCTGTTTTGAAACGGCTGGACGATCCCGCCCAGCTTGAGCGCATCCGCAAGGAAGGCGCGGAGAATATCCGCCGCCGCGGCGGGCCGGAATCGCTCTTGATGGTGACGCTGAACGAGGAATGGACCGGCAAGACCATCGGCCAGATGGCCAAGACCTGGAACGTCACCCCGGTCGATGCCGTCATCCGCATCGTCAAGACCGATGCCACCGGCGGCGGGGTGGTATCCTTCGCCATCAACGAGGACGACATCAAGGTGTTCATGAAGCAGCCCTGGATCACCGATTCCTCCGATGCCGGCGCCAATCATCCAAGGCTCTATTCCTCCTATCCCCGCAAATATGAAAAATATGTCGTGGCA
>Ga0265325_10003575_pt1 | contig 10083 bp, 9 predicted proteins | sample 41420metaG_FD_202090 | JGI IMG/M metagenome (GOLD analysis project Ga0265325, IMG submission 202090) | Rhizosphere microbial communities from Carex aquatilis grown in University of Washington, Seatle, WA, United States - 4-14-20 metaG | ecosystem: Host-associated > Plants > Roots > Rhizosphere >...
CGGTGGCTCAAAAATGCCGCCGGCACGAAGCTTTGCGTAACTGCCACGCTTGTTGACGCTATCGTGCTGGCGCGTTCGGCTTTCAACAGCTCGATGAACTACCGCTCGGCGGTGGTGATGGGCGTTGCGGAGGTGGTGGAATCCGAGGATGAGCGGAATACGGCACTCGAGGCGCTCGTAGAGCACGTTTGTCCGGGCCGGTGGGCCGACGTGCGGCTGCCAACCGAAGGCGAGCTGCGGACGACGCTCGTCGTGAAGCTGCCGATCGAAGAGGCTTCTGCGAAAATTCGCAGCGGTCCGCCCGGCGATTTCGAAGGTGATCTCAGCAGCGATTACTGGGCTGGATTGTTGCCGCTGCGCACGGTGCGCGGTGAGCCGATTCCGCATCCCGAGCTACGAGCAGGTATCCCCGTTCCGCGGTACTTGCGCTCGTAGCGTCATCGCTCGGTCGGTGCTACTGGGCTTGGTCTTTGAAAAAGCCGGCCATCGCGCCGCTGGAATCGATGACGAACATGAGCGGTTGAGTGCCGTTGGCGAAGTTACCGCGGTAGTGGTAGCGCTGGTAGCCTTCAACCGCATCGTGCGAAACATAGGTCAGATCTTTGAACGCGCCAAGTGACGCGAAAGATTGATCGACCTGTGCGATTGCAGAGGGCGTTAGCGAGGACTTCATTTGCGGGATCATCGGCGTTGCCGGCACGCGATGCGCCAGCAAGTCCTGAAAAAATGCGGTGAAACGGGCGGTGAGCGACGCATCGGGGGCAGGCCCGGGGCTCGCGGGCGGGCTGTCTTGGAAGAAGCCGACGATCGTGCCGTTGGAGTCGGTAACGAAGATTACCGGCAGCTGCCCCTTCGCGCAAATCGCGAGATAGTGATAGCGATGATATTTGTTCATCGACTCTTGGCCGACGTACTGGAGGCGCTCGAACGACCCACACGGAGTAAAGTCGCCCTGGATCTCCTTCTTCAAGCTCGGCGTGAAACCCGAGCGCATCGTGGAGGAGATTCCTGAGGGCGTGCGGCCGGCGAGCACGTCTTGCACGAACGACGTGAAGTGCGCCGTCGTTGCCGTGCTCACCGAGTTTGAACTCTGCGCGTACGCGGGCGCCACACATAAGAGGAGTGCCGCGAACACGACCAGCGCGAGTCTGGCGGCGCGTTCGCGCAGCTTGGTGCGCGCCAGGTCGATGCGGCGGGCACGGGTTTCGAGTTTTTTGGCGTCTTCAATCCACATTACATACTCTTTACGGTGCGTATAGGACATTTTATCGTAGGCGCGGCGTTCGGCGGCAGTCATGGCCTTGGCAAAATCTTTCGGCAATGCGACCTTGCGTTCTTCGGCGTCGGTTTCCAGCGCGATGGTGATGCGTTTGCCGCGCTCTACGCCGGCCGCTTTTCGCAGGGCACTAGGAACGCCGATCATCGGGCCCATGCCCATGTTGCAAATCGTAGTACGGTGCTCGGCGCCGTTGATGGTGACGCGGACCGGCACGCGGACCTTCCCGCCGAACGTCTTCATCACCGCCGGCGGCACCAGGACGTAGGTCGCCGTTGAATCCGGCCTGCCTTGGAGCAGCGCGCGGAACTCCTTTGTCACAACGGCGAATTTCGTGGCTGCAGGGGGCGTGCCTTTTACTTAGCCTTACTTTAACTTCGCGTATAGGAATGCGTCGGAGATCCCGCCGTCGCGGTCGATGTAGAGCGAGCGCAGCCTCCCTTCGAGGGTAAACCCGCATTTCTCGAGGACGCGAATCGAGGCGAGATTGTCGACGAATACGCTGGCCTCGAGGCGCCGGAGGTCGCCTGCCTCTAGAGCGTGATCGGCGAGCATCCGAGCGGCTTCGGTGGCGATACCACGTCCCCAGTACGATCGGCCCAGCCAATAACCGAACATCGCAACCCCTTCGCGCTCGCTCTCGAGCGGCTCGATCCCGAGTCCACCGGCCAGCGCACCATCCACCTCAATTACGAGATAGGTACTGCCGCTCTGATCCGCGACCGCGTGCGCGACCCATTCTTGCGCGTCGCGCATCGTATAGGGATGGGGGAACCGCTGCGTCATCCACCGTGCCACTAAAAATTCGTCGGCCTCGTGTTGTAAGGCGATGGCGTCGTCAATACGATAGGGGCGAAGGCGGCAGAGTTTGCCTATCACGTGCGAGTTATGCGCGTTTCCATACTAGGATGTTGGAGGTGCCCCAGATTTCGGGTGGTACCGTCCGGATCGTTAGGCGGTCGCCTTCGATGGTGAAGCGGCGCTCCAGCGTGGTTCCGATGAGATTGGTGAAAACGCTCACCTCCACGTGATGGAAGACGCGGTCGCCGCGCACTTCGTAACGTCCCGCGTACGCGAGAAAGTTTTGCAGTGCCTGCGTGCGCGCTTCTTCTGAGGAGGCCGTGCCCGAGGGTGAGGTCAGCGCCGGACGATGCGTGCCGGCCAAGACGGCGGACATGCGCGAATCGGCGCTATAGATGAGATAGCCGACCGGCTCGGGGCCGAAGCGCGGCCGGGACTTTCCGCTCGGCTCGTCGACGTTGAAGCTGAGCAGACTCCAGGCGCCGACGACGCCTTCGGCGGCCGCAGCTTTGATCGGCGTGGCGCTCGCAGCAGCGAGCAGACCGAACCCCGCGGCCAACTGAAGAATGCCGCGACGCGAGTAACCTTGAAATTGCTCGGGGTGGTGTTCGGTAGATGATGGCATGATTCGACGGGCATTCGCCGCGCTCGCGGTTTCGCTTGCTGCCGTAACGTCGGCCGCCGCCTCCTCCACCGTCGCGCAAGCCGACGCTGACGGCTTCTTAAGGCCGACGATTTTTCCGCGGCTGCCTTGGTGAGGGAACGCCGCTCAGCCGGTTTCCCTTTACCGTATGGGGGCTCATTTCGAACGATTTTCTGAAGCATTATGCCTTTACGGTCGATTTCGACGCGATGAAGATTGTTACCGCGGCGATTGAGACTGAGAGGCGCCTTAGTAGTAGACGATCGTTCGAAAAAGAATATCGGTCGGCCGGATCGTAGCGGTGTCGTGGTCCGGGTCGTTCCCAGAATCGTACTCTTTGATCCAGTTTCCGTACTTGTCGAACTCATAGCGGCTCGTTTGAATCTCCGTTCGTCCGTCACCAAAGTGAACGACTCGGCGAACGACGTGACCGCCCGCGTCACGGGTAAATGTCGTGACGTCGTAGGGTTTTCCCGCAGCATCGAGCCCATCGATTCGAACCACGCGATCGTTGCCATCGTAGACGAACAGCGAGCGTTCGACAAACTCGCCTTGTCCGCGCGTCGTACGCGATTCGACGAGGCGCCCGGTTTCGTCGTATCGCTCGTGCAGCGTTCGGTCGCCCATGTTCGAATGCACGATCACCGTCGTCGCGTCGACGCGCTCAAAGTGCTGATCGTCGACGAAATCGCCCTTATATTCCTTACTCTCGACCAAAGTGCACGTGCGATCGTACGTATCTTCGGCAACCAGCAGTTGAGACGTGTCAGGCCTGCCGTCGGCGCCGTCTTGCACGATTTGCCTTGTCGTGACGACGGTGTGCACCGGCCCCGCTAGCTCGTCGCGCGCGCAATCGCTTGGTCGCGTGGGGGTCGAGGCGCCCACGGCGATTGCGATCAAAAGCGTTAACGTCTCTCGCATAACTATACCGGCCCCCGCGTACCGTAGCGGCGGTCAACCCGGCAAATCGCGGGTGGCCGCCGGGCCGAGAAGCCATCCAGCAGGGCAGATTCGCTACTCACCGCTTTGCCAGCGGCTTCTCCAGAGACGCAGCATGACGTAGAACAAGAACGCCGTGCTGGTCCCAAAGAGGAGCATTCCATCGCCCGCCTCTGTGGCACCCATCATGCGCCACTGGCCGGCGAGTTCTAATCCGGACGAACCCCGCGTCGTGATCGAGTCGACTGAATAAAGAGCGGCATCTGCCGCAGATGGAAGCGCGCCCAGCTCCACGTATGCGACTGCCCAAAGCAGAGACTCGATCGCGTGCAGCACTGCCAGCAAAAGCGCAACCGCCACGATAATGACGATCGTTCCCGAAACGCTGTCTAAATACTTAGACCCTGGATGCAGAGGTCTGGCCCCGCTTCGTTCGATTGCACTCGCGATTAAAACGATAGCAATGATATGGATTGCGAGGGTGATTGCGACAAGCGCCAAGCTCCAGGCCCAGCTCGCGCCCCAGGTGCCCCAATTTTGCAAGATTTATATACCCCGCTCTTTCTGCACGGTACCGACGCCGCCGATCATTGGAGCGGGGCCGAGGGGAGATTCCATTTGCCATAGATCGCAAACACGCGTAAAAGAAAGCAGACGGCAACGGCGGCGATCGCAATAGCTCCGCTTGCGGGAAAGCCGACTGCACGTGCCGTGAGGACTAGCGCGATTGCCGCGAGCGCCGCGCTCGCATAGAAGCCGGAGCGCAATACCATGGGTTTGTGGCCCGAAAGCAGGTCGCGCAATATCCCGCCACCGATTCCGGTTATCAAGCCGAGGGTGCCGGCCATGATGGGATCGATGCCATGCGTAAGGGCTCGCTGCGTACCATCGACCGCAAAAAATCCCAGGCCGGCGGCGTCAAATAGCTGGACCGTGTGCTGCAGACGCCGCACGAGGCGATTCGCGCACATCACCAGGAGCGCCGCACCGACCGTTATCGCCAACACGTGCCAGTTTTCGAACGCGGCCGGTGGAATCGCCCCGATGATCAAGTCGCGCAGGACGCCTCCGGCAACGGCCGTGATAAAGGCCAAGACCAGTACGCCGAAGATGTCCATCCGCTCCCGGACGGCGACCGTTGCACCGCTTATGGCGAACGCAAACGTGCCGGCGAGATTGAGCCCTATTAACAAGTCGCTCATTGAGATCCCCACGCTACGGCTAGCTTTGTTCCGGCTCGCGCAAGTTTATTTGGGAGTGGCCATCCATCGTTGGCAAGATCGGTGGAGAATCGGCGGTTGCGCGGATCTCATCGAAGCTAATACTCGCCGTCGAAAAGGTTCTGTCGTGCTGGAATGTCAGCGGCTGGAGCGCGGTCTCGCTCTGAATGTAGCGACTTCCATCAACGTCTTGAAAGGTCACAAGCCACGGAACATCGGCCATGGGCCGGCTCGTGAAATTACCTTGCGTTTGGAGCTGCAGGATCTGATAGGTGTCCGCATCTACCCACAGCCCTCTGATTCTGTGGCGCTCGGGGTGACTTATCGGCTCCAGGCGTAAGTGATAGGCGTACAGACCGCCGAGGGGCTCGATGCCGAGCAGAGATATCTTATAAGCGCGATCGATTGCCGTGACCGTGGCAATCGTGGGTAGGTTGGACGCGCCGGGTAGGGTTGGGCCCTCGGCTCGCGCCGACGTCAGGCCGAACGAGTAGTTTGGAGTAACGAGCGGGATGCCCAGAAAATCGGGCGAGGCTTCCTTACGGTGCGCGTCTTGAGCGACGGTCTCGCTCTGTCCGCCGGCCCCCGTGTTCCACCCTAACGAAACACCAAGCTTAAGGTTGACGCCGCCGCTTTCGTGCGGCGTAGCCTGCTCTTCAACGCTTACTCCCTCGACGCGCACGTCGGCGCCGGAAAGGCCTTCGCCTTGAAAGTGTTCGGTCTCGTCCTTGTCGCCCTCGGAAACGTGGACGGTAATCCGATAGTAAAGCGGGTTTGGATACGACTGCGCTTGAAGGACGCGCTTAGCATGTTCGAAAATTTGATACGCATCGCCCGCTGCCGGCGCACTCGACGCGATACCGATAAACACGGTTAAGGGCAGAGTTATCAGCGTGGCTCCTCCACTTAGAGCGACGTGGCGCTCCGCTAGGTTTTCGGTACCGAGAGCGCCACTCCCACTTTAAACGAATAGGGGAATCTCGATTGTAGGCGTACCCGACGGGCATGGGAGGCTCGTTCGCGGCAGGTAGCGTTCTCTCGGTAAACGTCTCCGCTATTCGCACGGTCGAATATCACGGCGACCTCGTAACTACCGGCATCTTCAAATCACCGGTCGAAGGGCGTATTCGATTCGAGGGCGTGAACCTGCGTGGTGACGACCAGGCCGATCGTGAAAACCACGGTGGCCCAATCCGTGCCGTATATGCCTACGCCAACGAAGACTACCGGTGGTGGCAGGGCACTCTTGGACGAACGCTCTCTGCGGGGAAGTTCGGCGAGAATCTCACGTTAGAGGGAGTCGACGTTAGCAGCGCACTCGTCGGCGAACGATGGCGCGTCGGAACGGCGATCTTAGAAGTCACCTCGCCGCGCGTACCGTGCTATAAGCTCGGAATTGCAATGCAGGACCCGGGATTCATCCGGGCTTTCGCGCGTGCACTGCGTCCGGGCGCCTATTTAGGAATCGTCGAGGAGGGAGATGTCGGTGCCGGCGATTCGGTCGCGGTTACCTGGAAGCCCCAGCACAATCTAACGCTGGAAACGATGGCTCGAATTTACTTGTTCGAGCGCAAGCGCCTCGGAGAGCTGCTCGTGCCGCAGCTCCCCGACGAATGGCGAGAGTGGGTTACGTCACAGAGCGACTGAGAATACGGTTCCGAAACCCGACGTGCCGCCGGTCTTGGTCGTTCCGTAGAGCTTGCCTTTGACATCAATCATGGCAGCGGACGGGTTGCCCCCATCGGCTCCAAACGTGAAGCTATGGAGAAGCGTCTCGTCGCCCGACCTCGTCATTTGGAAGACCGTTCCGAAGTCGTCCGCACCGCCGGCAAACGTCGTGCCGAATAGCGTGCCCTTGACGGCCACCAGGCCGGCTTCGGGATCCGCGCCGTCCGACTCTCCCTTGAACTTATGGATTACGTGTTCTTTGCCGGAGCGACTCACGCGAAAGACCGTTCCGTTGTTGTTGCTGCCGCCGCCTTCGGACGTTGTGCCGTATAACGTACCATTAAGATCGATCAGCCCGGCGTCGGGATTGGACCCATCGGAACCGCCTTTAAACGCGTACACGATGCTTTCAGTGCCGGACGGATCGATCTTGAAAATCGTGCCGCATCCGCGGAAGTTACAGCCCGAGCCTCCGCCAAAGAACGTCGTGCCATAAAGCATACCTTTAACGTAGATCATTGGTGCGGAGGGCGCCTGACCGTCCGATCCGCCTTGGAATCGGTACAACACGCTTTCGGTGCCCGACTGATCGATCTTGAAAACGGTGCCGCAGCCGATACCGGAGTTACAGCTGGTGCCGCCGCCGGCCGACGTCGTACCGTACAGCGTTCCGTTGACGTTCGTTAGACTCGCCTCAGAGCCGGCGCCGTCGGTGCCGCCCATAAAACTATAGGCGACGTTCTCCACACCTTTCTTGGTGGTTGTGAAGACAGTCCCGTATGCGGTCGTACCGCCGTTCGGCGTCGTTCCATAGAGCAAACCCTTGACGGCAATCAGGCTCGCCTGCGGAAACTGGCCGTCCGGAGTGCCTTCGAAGCTGTGCAGAACCGTTTCGTCGCCGGCCAGCGTGATCTTGAAGATCGTTCCGTCACCATTGGCGGTGACCGTTCCGCCTTGAGAGGTCGTGCCGTAGAGGCTGCCGCCCACTTGCAGCAACGGCGCTAAAGGAAATGCTCCATCGGGGTTTCCTTTAAAGCTGTAGAGAGAGGCAAAAGTACCTGTGGAGACTTTTGACGCCGCCGATTGGGGGTTCTGACCCGGCGTAAACGGCGAGCTGCCGGCTGCTCCTTGCGAGCAGTCCGCGAGTAATGCGCAAAGCAAAACCAAGCTAAGACTTCGTACCTTCACTGTGTCTTTCTATAGGGAAGCGCTTGCCGGTAAATCGGCAAAGCAACGGGTGAATGTTTGTTTCTATCTAAGAGTGATGAAGAATTTGTGAGCAAAGGCGACGATGCATCTGCAGTTGGGATCGGGCCATACATCGCGTTCAGTAGCCAAGCGTAAGGCTCGATGAAACCCAATTGCATCAAAGGCGTCTCGCAGCGCGGCGTCTCCGATTTTCTCACCGCGCTTGCAGTATAGCGCAAATGCGGCCTTGAGCGCTGCGGAGCTTGCCGCTGCTTGTCCGTTTGCCCGGTGCACGCAGGCGGCGATCCAAAAATGACGAGTTGGCGACTGCAGCGCGGCGGTCCCATGTTCGTCGATCATCTGCTCGTTGCGACCGCTATAGGCGGCGGCATCCGAAGCGTTGCCGCTACTCAGGTACGTTAACGCCAGGTCATCGAGGACGTCGATCTCGTCGCCGTGACGACCCAAGCGCTGAAAACACGCGAGCGCCTCGTGCAATGAGGTGAGCGCGTCATCGGTCTTGCCTTCACATCGGGCGAGGCGCCCGCGACTCAATGCGACGTGTCCCGGATAGCGCGTATCCGACAGTGCCGGGGCCTCGCGCGGATACTCGGCGGCGGCACGCATCAGGTCGACGCTTCCCCGCTGCCAGGCGGCGTCCATGAGATTGCTCATGGCCAACAAGAACCCATCGTTAAACTGGTGCGCTTCTGCGACTTCGCGCGCACGGAGCAAAGCGCGCTGGGCTTCATCGAAGTCGCCGAGCTCGGTCAGCAAACATCCAAGGTTCATCAATGCGACGACCACGCGCGGGCTGCGCAGCGAATCAAACAGAGCCACGGCGGATCGCAGATGGACCAGCGCGTCATCCACTTCCCACAACCCAAAGCTCCCCGTTCCAACCAATCCGCTCGCGTCGGCTTCTGCTCGCCGGTCGCCGGTGAGCCGGCACAGCTCCAGCGTGGAACGCCCGATCTGGGCCAGACCGCCGAAGTCTCCCCGTTCTTGCGCGGAGTTGGCACGATCGCGCAGGACGCGCAGCTGCAACTCGAGGCTGCCGGTTTCCTCGGCCAGAGCGCGCGCAGACTCCGCGCAGCGCGCGGCCTCGTCGGTACGGCCGGAGTTGGCGTAAGCCATCGCCAAAATGGCCTCGGATCGAGCCCTTCCTGCCACGTCGCCGAGACTCTCGAAATTTTCTCGCGCGCCGGCCGCCGCGGCAATTGCTGCGTCCAAATCAAATCGCCGCACCGCATGACGCGCGCGCGCTTCTAGAGCAATCGCGCTCCAACGCGCATCTTTGTGACGCTTCACGCGCTCGTCGAGCAGGGCCATCGCCGCAAGCTCGCTGGTATGGTCGTCCTGACGCGCCGCAACGCGAATTCGTTCACTCAGTGCGGCGCAGATCTCTTCCTCTCCGAGCAGCGCGGCGACAGCGTCGAGCTTATCGAGGTCGGCGGCGCGTGCGCCGTCGAGCCGCGAACTCATGCGAACCCGCAACATCAGCGCATCGAAGATCAAGCGCGGGTCGCCCGAATCAAGGGCTAAGACGCGATCGGCGAGGTCCCGCGCATCGGCGTTGGCAAAGAGCCCGGCTGCGCGCGACGCCGCGATAAAATAGCGCTCGGCGGCGCGCCGCGTGTCATCGCCGCGCTCGTAGTGCGAGGCGATCTCTCGAGCACGATCGGCATCTTGCGTGCAATCGAGTATCCGCGCGATGCGGCGGTGACGATGGACGCGCGAACGCTTCGGCACCTCGTTGTAGATAGCACGGTGAATGAGGTGATGGGTGAACGCATAGTCGAAGCGGCCGCGTTCGGTAGATTCCCGGACGAGCTGAAGGTCGAGCAGCTCGTCGATGGCGCCCGAGACTTCGAGTTCGGGCAGGCCGCTGACGTCGCGAACGACGTCGAGCGTAAACCCGCCGCCGGCGACGGCCGCGACGTCGGCAACGAGACGAGTCGTCGTCGTTAAACGACCGATTCGCGTCGCGATCATCGCTTGAATGCTCTCGGGGATTTCTTGGCTTACCGTTCCGCCGTGCAGCGCATCGCGCACCATCTCCATAACGAAGAGCGGATTTCCTTCGCTGCGTTCGGAGATAACGCGGGCCGCGTCCCGGAGATTTAAAGCGCCGGGCGCGATCGCCGCGATGAGCTCGCGAACCGCGCCGTCGCTCAAGCCCCCCAGCGACATCCGTTCGGGAGTCGCCATACCCGAGGCTGCGCGTTCGAGTGCGCGCACCGGACTATCGGGCTTGACCTCGTCGTCGCGATACGTTGCGACGATCGCTATGGGGCGTGCGGCGCAATGTTGTGCCAGCGCCGCGAGCAACTCGATCGTTGCGACGC
>Ga0265325_10003576_pt1 | contig 10083 bp, 9 predicted proteins | sample 41420metaG_FD_202090 | JGI IMG/M metagenome (GOLD analysis project Ga0265325, IMG submission 202090) | Rhizosphere microbial communities from Carex aquatilis grown in University of Washington, Seatle, WA, United States - 4-14-20 metaG | ecosystem: Host-associated > Plants > Roots > Rhizosphere >...
CCAGCTGGTCAATTCCAGCGCTTTACGTATGCGCTGATAGGCTTCGCGGAAACGACCGGTTTGATGGCAAATGACGCCGAGCATGTGTTGGGCGTCAAAAGTGTCCGGGGCACGGTCGATCACTTGCCGGTACAGGTCGGCGGCCTGCGATATATCGCCGCGGGTCTGCGCCTGAAGTGCAAGTTGCATGGTTTGCCAAAGCGACTCTCTTACCCCCTCCGGCAGGTTGCGCCAGGCCGGATAGTCCGGCGCGGGCTGTTTGGCTGGCGCGGGCTGCTTCGACGGCGCCGGCTTGGTGGCGCAGCAGTGCTTGTAGCGCAGGCCGCTGCCGCAAGGGCATGGATCGGTACGGCGAATCGGCGCGAGGGTTTGGCGGCTCATGGCTGGCAAGCTATGGCTGTCGCTGACTGATGCCGGAAGCACATCGTCGAGACATCAGCCTACCTCGAGGCCGCCGGTCGGCGTGTCGTCGCGCGAGCCGACAAGATGTTCTTCAGATAGCGGCCGGTGTAACTGCCAGCGGTTGCGGCCACAGCCTCCGGTGTGCCCTCGGCGACAATGCGGCCGCCGCCATCGCCCCCCTCGGGGCCGAGGTCGAGCAGCCAATCCGCCGTCTTGATGACATCGAGGTTGTGCTCGATGACCACGACGGTGTTGCCGTGGTCGCGTAGCCGGTGCAGGACGGTGAGCAGCATCTCGATATCCTGGAAATGGAGGCCGGTCGTCGGCTCGTCAAGAATATACAGCGTGCGGCCAGTATCGCGCTTCGACAGTTCCAGCGCCAGTTTGACGCGTTGTGCCTCGCCGCCGGACAGCGTGGTCGCCGACTGGCCGAGCTGGATGTAGGTCAGCCCGACCTCGATCAGCGTTTGCAGTTTGCGCGCGACTACCGGCACCGCCGCGAAGAACTCGTGCGCCTGTTCGACGGTCATCTGCAAGACTTCGTAGATTGTCTTGCCCTTGTAACGGACTTCCAGCGTTTCGCGGTTGTAGCGCTTGCCGTGGCAAACGTCGCAGGGGACATAGATGTCAGGCAGGAAGTGCATCTCCACCTTGATCATGCCATCGCCCTGGCAGGCTTCGCAGCGGCCGCCCTTGACGTTGAAGGAGAAGCGGCCCGGGCCATAACCGCGCTCGCGTGCCTCCGGCACGCCGGCGAACAACTCGCGGATCGGCGTCAACAGGCCGGTGTACGTCGCCGGGTTGGAACGAGGGGTGCGCCCGATCGGCGATTGGTCGACATTGATCACCTTGTCGAAGAACTCCATGCCTTCTATCTCGCGGTGCGCGGCTGGCTCGACCGCCGAGCCGTAAAGGTGGTGTGCGGCCGCGGCGTAGAGCGTGTCGTTGATGAGCGTGCTCTTGCCGGATCCCGAGACGCCGGTGACGCAGGTAAACAGGCCGACCGGAACTTGCGCATCGACCTGCTTGAGGTTGTTGCCGCTGGCGCCGAGGATTCTCAGTTGGCGCTCCTTGTCCGGGGGCGTGCGCTTCTTGGGCAAGGCGATACTGCGCCGACCGGACAGGTAGTCGCCAGTCAAAGACGCCGGATTGGCGGCGACTTGCTTGGGCGTGCCTTGGGCGACCACCTGGCCGCCGTGCTCACCAGCGCCGGGGCCCATGTCCACGACAAAGTCGGCTGACTCGATTGCCTCGTGGTCGTGCTCGACGACGATCACCGTATTGCCGAGATCGCGCAGATTGCGCAGCGTGTCGAGCAGGCGCGTGTTGTCGCGCTGGTGCAGGCCGATCGACGGCTCGTCGAGCACGTACATGACGCCCGTGAGGCCGGAGCCGATCTGGCTGGCCAGGCGGATGCGTTGCGCCTCGCCGCCCGAGAGTGTCTCCGCCGAGCGATCCAGCGACAGGTAGTCGAGACCGACATTGATAAGAAAGGTGAGGCGCGAGGTAATTTCCTTGACGATCTTCTCGGCAACTTGTGCCCGATGGCCGGTGAGTTGCAAGAGATTGAAGAAATCGCGGCACTGGATGAGCGACATGCCGCTCACTTCCGGCAAGCTGCGGCTGCCGATGAAGACGTAGCGCGCTTCGCGGCGCAAGCGCGTGCCAGCGCATTCGGGACAGGGCTTGGCATTCAAGTATTTGGCCAGTTCCTCACGCACCATGACCGAGTCTGTCTCCCGATAGCGCCGCTCAAGATTGGGCACGATGCCCTCGAAGCTGTGGTTGCGGTCAAAGCGGGTCCCCTTCTCGTTGAGATAACGGAACTTGATCTGTTCCCGGCCGGACCCGTAGAGCACGATGCGCTGGGTGTCTTGCGGCATTTGCTCGAACGGCAGTGTCGTGTCGAAATCATAGTGCGCGGCCAGCGATTCCAGCATCTGGAAGTAGAACTGGTTGCGCTTGTCCCAGCCCTTGATGGCGCCGGCGGCAAGGGAGAGATGGGGGAAGGCGACCACGCGCGCCGGATCGAAGAACTGGATGCTACCCAAGCCATCGCATTTCTGACAGGCGCCCATCGGGTTGTTGAAGGAGAACAGGCGCGGCTCCAATTCCTGCAAGGCATAGCCGCAGTGCGGACAGGCGAACTTGGCAGAAAACAGATGCTCGGTGCCGCTGTCCATTTCCACTGCCAGAGCCCGGCCCTCGGCGTGGGTGAGTGCCGTCTCAAAACTCTCCGCCAGACGCTGACGCAAGTCGGCCCTGACCTTGACGCGGTCCACGACGATATCGATGGAGTGCTTGCTGTTCTTGGCCAGCCGGGGCAAGGTATCGACGTCGTACACCTTGCCATCGATGCGCAGGCGCACGAAACCCTGCGCCTTCAACTCCGCGAACAGGTCGAGCTGCTCGCCCTTGCGGTTGGCCACCACGGGCGCGAGGATCATCAGCTTGCTGTCCTCGGGCAGCGCCAGTACGTGATCGACCATCTGCGACACGCTCATGGCTTCCAAGGGCTCGCCGTGCTCGGGACAGTGTGGCGTGCCGGCACGCGCGTAAAGCAGGCGTAGGTAGTCGTGGATCTCCGTCACCGTGCCGACCGTCGAGCGCGGATTGTGGCTGGCGGCCTTCTGCTCGATGGAAATGGCCGGTGACAAACCTTCGATCAGGTCGACGTCGGGTTTCTCCATCAACTGCAAGAACTGGCGGGCGTAGGCCGACAGACTTTCCACGTAGCGGCGCTGGCCCTCGGCGTAGAGCGTGTCGAAGGCGAGCGAACTCTTGCCGGAACCGGACAAACCGGTTATTACGGTCAACTTGTTGCGCGGCAGGTCCAGATTGACGTTCTTGAGGTTGTGCGTCCTGGCACCGCGGATCTTGATCTCATCCATTGGGGGCTAGAGAAATGAGGGGCAACCGGGAAATATACGCGGCTTCGCCTGGCAAAGAAATCACTGGCGCAGACTGTGGCCATAGCGCTTTAGCCGCCCCTGCTAAGATACGCAGCCCCTCCCGCTTTTCCGTGGCCGCGCATGCTCTCTCCCGTTCCTGATCCGATGACCCGTACCGAACGGCGCGCCGGCGTGGCTTTGGCCTCCATTTTCGGTCTGCGCATGTTCGGGCTGTTCCTGATCCTGCCAGTGTTCGCCATTTACGCGCCGACGGTGGCCGGAGGCAATGACTCCTTGATGGTCGGTCTCGCGCTCGGCGCCTATGGTTTGACCCAGGCACTGTTGCAGATTCCCTACGGGATCGCATCCGACCGTTGGGGCAGAAAGCCCGTAATCATCGCCGGACTATTGTTGTTTGCCCTCGGCAGTGTCGTGGCGGCGATGGCCACCAGCATCTACTGGATCATCGCCGGCCGGGTCATCCAGGGGGCTGGCGCCATTTCTGCCGCGGTCACGGCATTGGCCGCCGACCTGACCCGTGAGCAACACCGTACCAAGATCATGGCCATGATCGGTTCCACCATTGGCTTGGTGTTCGCGCTTTCGCTCGTCGTAGCGCCGCTACTGTACGTGCAGCTTGGCATGGCTGGCATCTTCTGGCTGACGGCAATCCTGGCGCTGTCGGCGATCGTGCTTCTCGCCAAGGTGGTGCCTTCGCCGCCGCTGCCCCAACGCATCGTCCGGACGGCGTTTCGCGATGTTCTGCTCAATGGGCAACTGGCGCGGCTCAATTTTGGCGTCCTGGCATTGCACATGATGCAGACGGCGCTCTGGGTCGTGGTACCGCCACTGTTGGTGGACGTCGGAGCATTGCCGGTCGGCCAGCATTGGCAAGTGTATCTACCGGCGGTGCTGTTGTCCTTCGTCGTCATGGTGCCGGCAATCATCGCCGCCGAGAAATACGGACAGATGAAGCCGGTATTTGTCGGTGCCATCCTTTGTCTGCTGGTCGTCCAAGGCGGCTTGGCGTGGTTCGGCGATGGCAAATATGCCATTGGCCTATGGTTGATGGTATTCTTCTGTGGCTTCAACATTATGGAGGCGATGCAGCCCTCTTTGATTTCGCGGCTGGCGCCAGCCGAAGCCAAGGGAACTGCATTGGGCATCTACAATACGACGCAATCGATCGGGCTGTTTCTCGGCGGCGCATTGGGCGGTGGCCTCATGAAGCATTTTGGTGCCGGCGTGGTGCAGTCGTTTTGCGCCATCCTCGGCTTGGTCTGGTTGTGGCTGGCGGCGACGATGACACCGCCGGCGCGCAGAGCTTCGTCTTAGGGAGGAGAATGGCATGGCATCGGTCAATAAAGTGATTTTGGTCGGCAACCTCGGTGCGGACCCCGAGATCCGCTATATGCCCAGCGGTGAGGCGGTGGCCAATCTGCGTCTGGCCACTACGGATTCGTGGAAGGACAAGGACGGCAACAAGCAGGAAACCACCGAGTGGCACCGTGTGGCGTTCTTTGGCCGCCAAGCGGAAGTCTGTGGCCAGTACCTGAAGAAGGGCAGCCAGATCTACGTCGAGGGCTCGATTCGCACCAAGAAGTGGCAGGACAAGGAAGGCCAGGAGCGCTCCACGACGGAGATTCGCGGTGACCGCATGCAGATGCTCGGTCGGCGGGAAGGATCCGGCGAAGCGCCGCCACGCGAAAGCAGCGCACCGGCGCGTAACGGTGGCGCCAAGCCGGCTGCTCCGGCAGGCAACTTCAACGACTTCGACGACGATATCCCGTTCTAGTGGGCAAGCCAGCGTTCACAGCGATGGCTTCGGTATTGCCGCAACGTTACTGGGCGTGGGTGCTGACCATCGTCGCGGCGGTGATCAGTCTGGCGCTGATCGGCTACTCGTCGGTGTGGCTCTGGTCGGCGGCGGTCTGGTCGCTGCTGGCGGTTGTCGGTCTGATCGACTTTCTCCAGCCTCGGCAGGCGATCCGGCGCAACTATCCTGTCTTGTCGCACCTGCGCTTCTTCTTCGAGTTCATCCGGCCTGAGATTCGTCAGTATTTTCTCGAGACCGACACCGAGGAGTTGCCCTTCTCCCGCGCCCAGCGCAGCATCGTCTACCAGCGCGCCAAGAATGTTGTCGACAAGCGTCCGTTCGGCACGCAACTGAGCGTCTACGAGCCGCACTACGAGTGGATCAACCATTCGATTGCGCCGAGCGAAATCGCCGGCCACGATTTTCGCGTCGATGTCGGCGGGCCGCACTGCCGGAAGCCCTACCAGGCCAGCGTCTTCAACATTTCGGCGATGAGCTTCGGCGCCCTGTCGGCCAACGCGGTGCTGGCCTTGAACGAGGCGGCAAAGCGGGGCAACTTCTATCACGATACCGGCGAGGGTTCGATCTCACCCTACCATCGGCGCCCAGGTGGCGACATCGTGTGGGAAATCGGCAGCGGCTATTTTGGCTGTCGCGACCAGGAGGGCCGTTTCGATGAGCGCAAGTTCGCCGAAGCGGCGGCTGCCGATCAGGTCAAAATGATCGAGATCAAACTGTCGCAGGGCGCCAAGCCGGGGCACGGCGGGGTGCTGCCGGCGGCGAAGGTGACCGCAGAGATTGCCGCCACGCGCAGTGTGCCGGTTGGTGTCGACTGCATTTCACCGGCGAAGCACTCTGCATTTTCGACGCCGCTCGAACTGATGGCGTTCGTCGCTCGCTTGCGCGATCTGTCCGGTGGCAAGCCGGTCGGAATCAAGTTCGCCGTCGGCCATCCCTGGGAGTGGTTCGGCATCGTCAAGGCGATGCTGCAGACCGGCATTTCGCCGGACTTCATCGTCGTCGATGGCGGTGAAGGCGGCACCGGTGCCGCCCCCCGGGAATTCACTGATCACGTCGGTGCGCCGCTGCGTGAGGCCCTGATCCTGGTGCACAACACCCTGGTTGGCGTCGATCTTCGGAGCCGGGTTCGCATCGGTGCCAGTGGCAAGATCGTCACGGCCTTCGATGTTGCCAGGACCATCGCCATGGGCGCCGACTGGTGCAACTCGGCCCGCGGCTTCATGTTCGCGCTCGGCTGTATTCAGTCGCAGACCTGCCATACAGGGAATTGTCCGACCGGCGTTACTGCCCAGGATCCCAAGCGGATGCGCGCTCTGGTGGTGAGCGACAAGGCCGAGCGCGCCTACCGCTTCCAGCAAAATACCCTCAAGGCGCTGAAGGAATTGCTGGCTGCGGCAGGACTTGCGCATCCGCAAGAGCTGGCTCCGGAGCATGTGATTCGGCGCGTTTCGTCGACCGAGGTGCGCTCACTGGCGGCGCTGCATCAGTGGGTGACGCCGGGACAACTGCTGTCCGGCATTCCCGATCATCCGGCGTTCAAGGTGTTCTGGCAGGGGGCACGCGCCGACAGCTTTGCCGCGCCGGAAAGCATTCTAAGCATGCGCGGCGCCAAGAATTAAGCGGCTAAAGGTGCTTGATCTTCTCGACCAGGGCGGTAGTCGACCGCTGATGGATGAAGGGAATCGAACATACTTGGCCACCCCAGGCGAGCACTTCGCGGCTGCCGACAATGCGGTCAACCGGCCAGTCGCCACCCTTGACCAGGATGTCCGGATGGCACTCGAGAATCCGGGCCAGCGGCGTTTCTTCGTCGAACCAGGTGACCAGCGAGACGCATTCCAACGCCGCCATGACCGACAGTCGATCCTCAAGCACGTTTAGCGGTCGTTCGTCGCCCTTGCCGAGTTTCCTTACCGAGGCATCGGAATTGACCGCAACGACCAAGCTGGCCCCGAGAGCCCGGGCTTGAGCCAAGTACGTGACGTGCCCGCGATGAAGGATGTCGAAACAGCCGTTGGTAAACACCAGCGGTCGCGGCAGCGTTTGCAAGCGGCTGGCGATTCCGTCAGGCGGGCAGATCTTCCGCTCGAAGCCCGGAGCGCCGAAAGTCACTTGTTGGTCGCTTTGCCCGCGTCCTGGCTCTTCGCTGCCCCCTGGTCCAGACGTTTGGCGTCGTCGCCAGAAATCATCTCGAAGACGCGGACGACCTTCAGCACGCCGCTGGTGGTGCGGGCGATCTCTACGGCATCGTCCGCCTCGCGCTGAGTGACCATGCCGAGCAGATAGACGGTGCCGGCCTCGGTGACGACTTTGACGTGAGTGGCCGGGAACTTGTCGGCGTCAACGAAACGCGCCTTGACCTTGGATGTGATGTAAGTGTCGCTGCTGCGACTGGAGAGCGAACTGGCGTTGCCGACCTGCAATTCATTGACTGTCGATTTTACGTTGGGTACGCCGGTAACGATCTTCTCGATCTCTGCTTTCGCTGCGGCATCGGCAACTTCGCCGGTCAACAGCACCATACGGTTGTAGCTGGTAACGTTGACGTGCGTCTGTGACCCGAATTTCTCGCTGATGCGGTTGCCGGCGCGAATCTCGATGCCTTCGTCCGCCAGGTAGTTTTCCGTCACGCGTCGATCGGCTACCATCAGCGCGCCGGCGCCAACACCGACGACAGCCGCGCCGAAGCAGCCGGACAAGAGGGAAGTCAGCGACGCCAGAAGCAGGATGCGGCCGAAACGGGGATTGGTGCGGGTCATTCGTTGTCTCCGAATAGTAGGGTGTCGATGCCGTCGCACAGACAATGCAGGACGAGCAGATGCACTTCCTGGATGCGGGCCGTGCGATCCGCCGTAACACAGAGATGGACATCGCCCGGATGCAGCGCGCCGGCCATGCGGCCGCCGCCTTTGCCAGTCAAGGCGACGACGTGAACGCCAAGTTCATGCGCCTTGGTCATGGCCTCAATCACGTTGGGCGAATTGCCCGAGGTCGAGATCGCCAACAAAACGTCACCCTTGCGGCCGAGCGCCCACACTTGCTTGGCAAACACCTGGTCGAAGGCGTAATCGTTGGCGATCGAGGTCAGCGTCGACGTGTCGGTGGTCAGGGCCAGTGCTGCCAGCGGCACGCGTTCCTTCTCGAAGCGGTTGAGAAGTTCGGCAGCGAAATGTTGCGAATCGGCGGCCGAGCCGCCGTTGCCGCAGGCCATGATCTTGCCACCCATGCGTAGCGAGGCCACCATCAGGCGGCAGGCGTCGGCAATCGGTTCCGCCAGGGTTTTGGCGGCATCGAGCTTGGTCTGCGCACTGTCGGCAAACTGCCTGGCGATCCGGTCGGTGAGGTTCATGATTTCATCGAGTGGCAGGTGAATTAATTCTAGCATGCGGCCATTGGCGACTTTTCGTCGTCACAGGGTGACATAGACATCGATCAACAGACGCCGCCACGGGTCGCTGTCATCGCGCAGATCACCTATGCGTCCGGAGACCCTGGCGCCGTGGTCGATTTCGGCAGCGACTGAGCGGTTCTCGGCCCGTGGCAGGTAACCGAGGACATGGCCGCGCCATTCGACGCGCACGGCATTACCATCGTGCCGGTTTTGCGCTTCGCGCACCAGGCCGAGCGGATCGCCGACCTTCAACTGCGACCAGACGGCTGCGCCGTCATGGTATTGAAATCCTGCCAGCGGCGAACTCTGAACCAGCATCTTGATGGCCTGGGCGCTCGCTGCAACCGGCAACAGCAACAAGCTAATCAGCAGTGAACGCATTTTCCAGCCAGGTCAGGGCGGCACCGTCGATCAGGACACAGTCGAAGCGGCAGGGGCGCTCGCCGTGGCGGGCCAGCCAGTGACGGGCCGCGGCGATCAACCGCCTTTGCTTGGCGGCGTCGATGCTGGCTCCGGCACCGCCAAAGTCCTGACGGCTGCGTGAGCGGACCTCGACGAACACCGTGACGGCGCCATCGCGACAAACCAGGTCGATTTCGCCCTGGCGGATGCGATAGTTGCGGCCGATCAAGGTCAAGCCGCGGTCGGCGAGAAATCGCAGCGCCCGGTCTTCGGCCAAATTTCCCTGGACTTGCGCAGTCGTCATGGTGACGGGACAATGCTGAGTATGGGAACCCAAAATAGGACAAATGCATTGTACGTCGTCGCCACACCGATCGGCAATCTAGCCGATATCACGGTGCGCGCGATCGAGACCCTGCGCTCGGCAGACCTGATCGCCTGCGAGGACACCCGCCACAGTCGGCACCTGTTCGAGCACCATGGCATTCGTGCTGCGACACTGTCGTTGCATGAGCACAACGAAATGGCGGCGGCGCAAAAGCTTGTGGCGGCGCTGGCCGACGGCCGACGGGTGGCGTTGGTATCCGATGCCGGGACGCCTGGAATCTCCGATCCGGGCGCCCGCACCTGCGCAGCTGTGCGCGCCGCCGGCTACGCGACGGTGCCGCTACCGGGGCCGAACGCTGCCATTGCCGCGCTGTCGGCGGCCGGACTCGCCGACGCGCAGTTTCTGTTTGCCGGCTTCCTGCCGACCAAGGCCGGGGCGCGGCGCAAACAGATCGAGGCGCTGAAGGGTGTTGCCGCGGCATTGGTGTTCTACGAGGCGCCCCATCGAATCGTCGATGCCGTGACAGATCTGGCCAGCGTGCTCGAAGCGCAGCGGACGCTGGTGATCGCCAGGGAACTGACAAAGTTGTTCGAACAGATAGCCGTGCTGCCGCTGGCTGAAGGACTCGCCTGGCTGGCGGCCGACGAGAATCGGCAGCGCGGCGAATTCGTCCTCATTGTCTCCGGGGCGCCTGAGGGTTCGGGCGTTGATGCCGAGAGTGAGCGCATCCTGCGCCTGCTGCTCGAGGACTTGCCGCTCAAGCAGGCGGTTCGGCTCGCTGCCGAGATTTCTGGCGTGGCGAAGAACATCCTGTATGACCGGGCTCTCGAAC
>Ga0265325_10003577_pt1 | contig 10083 bp, 7 predicted proteins | sample 41420metaG_FD_202090 | JGI IMG/M metagenome (GOLD analysis project Ga0265325, IMG submission 202090) | Rhizosphere microbial communities from Carex aquatilis grown in University of Washington, Seatle, WA, United States - 4-14-20 metaG | ecosystem: Host-associated > Plants > Roots > Rhizosphere >...
CGGCAATCGCGAAACCGTTGACCCCGGTTGGGGCTGCGCCGTCCTCCGAACCGATCACCGTGGAGTACGCCAGAGTCGAGTTGCCTCCGTTGGATGGAGGCGCTATCTTTGATGCGAAAGCATCGCCAAATCCTGATCCATCGTCGAGCTGGTTATAGTGGCCCCAGACAACGCCAGCGGTGACAGGGAAGGCGGAGGAGTGCGGTGTGGAATTGTCGGAACCGACGTTAATCGACCCGGTCACGTAGGCGTTGTCGGAGCCGTCCACGGCGATCGCGCTGATCGCGTTCTCCGAATCCCCGCCGCAGAGAAACGTTGAGTAGACCAGGCTGGAACCGGCCTGCGATAGTTCCAGGACTACTCCGCACGTGTGACCGTAGGTCGAAGGATAGTAGGACGCAAGCGGCGGTATCGTCGCTTGGAACGCCTTCACAATGGGAAACGTAGTGTCAGAGGTCGTTCCCCCGACGAACGCGAATCCGTTGGCATCGACCGCGATGGCCGGCTTGAAAGGGTTATTGCCGGGCGTCGTCCCGGAAATGTAGGTCGAGTATTTGAGCGCAGTCCCGGCGGCGTTCAGGGCAGTGACGAAATAAACTGAGGTGACGCCGTTCGGAAAAGTTGTTTGATATGTCCCCCCGGTGACGGGGAAGCTGGACGAAGCAGTAATGCCGGTCATGAAGGCTTCGCCTGCGGAGTCCACGGAGATGGACGAAAAGGTGTCTGCCGAGCTGAATTGCATCCCAACACCCGAGCCCAGGTACGTGGCGTAATCGACCGACAGTCGCGACGAAACTGTGGGGTCGATCACCAGTTGCTGCCGGCGGTCGTAGCTTCCCAGCCGGAATCCCACTTTTCCGTCCGCCAGTACGCGGTAACCCCCGTCCACCGGCACCCGTGTCTTGCCCATGTATTGGTAGATCACCGGCTTGCGGATGGTAGCGGCGCCTGCCTCTGTGTCGAGGATGAGATCGCCGGCGTCATTCACATGTATTTTGGACTCGCCTGAGTAAGCCAGCTCAATCTTGCCGGGGTCGGCGCCCGGAGCCACGCGGAAGTCGAACTCGAGTTCCTGGCTGGTTCCGCGGTACGACAAATCGATCCCGGGGTAAACGTGATCGTAATGAACCTCGCCATAGGTGGGAATCCGCGTGTGCCATTTGCTGGGATCGTTGCCGATCAGATAGTTGACGATGCCCTCTAAACGGTCGCTGCCCCATGGTTCGGTGGACGCTTTGGAACCCGCCAGCGACATGCGGATGACCGGCCCAGTTGGCTCTGCGGGTGTTTCGACGGCCGGCGCGCGTCCAGGCTTCTGTCCCGGCTTGCGTGTCTCGTATTGCAGTACAGCCTCACGACCTGTGAGGAATGCGGTGTAGCCCGTGCCTCGAGCCAGAAAGCGCACCTGCCCAGCCGTCTGTCCCTGATTTTCCTCGAAATACAAAGAAACGCTTTTCGACGGGGCTTTCTGGGCCTGCCCATGCGCCGTGACCGCGCCAATACCGAGAATTGCGGCCGTTGCCAACATCAACCGGCACATAGCATGGACTCGCATACGACCTCCGTGAAACGAATGACTAGCGAAACTTCGTGTTCAAACTGAATCTGAATACCGCGAAATAAACAACCGGGCGCGTTCGCAAGCGTCGCAGCGGCACTCAATTAGTAAGGAACGGAATACAAGCCGATCCGAGGGGTTATGGTCGATCATCCGATACGCTCCCTCGTTTATTGCGGCGAATCTCACCTACATTCGCGTTCTGAAATAGGGTCAGCGGGAAATACAGCGGAGACGGACAGCCCGATTCCATGAAGGCAACTGATCCAGCTGGCGGGCGCAAAGTGGCCCGCGAACATTCTGACTTCGCCAACGCAAGGACTACCCACGAGCACTCCCGGCTGGAAATAAGGAAAAGACGTGCAAATGTGGAGTCGCCAGTTACGCAGCTTTAACTAGCGATGTCAAGTTAATTAACGTTTACGTTTGCAGGCTCAAGCAAAACCATCGGTACTGTCAGTACTAATCGCACTCAACACCCGGGTGGGTATAATTTATAAAATAAGGGTATATGTAACTTGGTCCGTGTAACGGCTTTCAAGGTCAGCCACACAGCTGCAGATTACGTGTCTTGAGGGAATAAAGGACAAGCTCGACCCTCCTCGAAATCCCAAGCTTTTCATAAATGTTGAACAGATAGTTGGTCACCGTGTTTTCGGTGCGGCCCAGTTTGTTGGTGGCCTTCCGGTTGCGGTAGCCTTCGACAACAATTTTCGCGATATCTTCCTCGCGCTTGTTCAACAGACGCAGGCCTGAAACGGGTCCTTGCGACTCCGCATGGAGGTTCTCTCCTTGAGGAGTAATTCGTATGTCGGGAAAGAGTGATACGACGGTTAGGCAGCCGGCGATACGCGGAGCTCTTCAGCGAACACCGTGCGATACGGAACAGTTTCGTTCATAGCGCGGCCTCATAGTTGTCATCGGGACGCAGCTTGATGGTCTGAGAGCGAATACCCGGGGAGATCATGAAATGTCCAAAGCAAATTCGGTTGTTGCAGTGTATCGCACGCATACAGAAGCTGATGAAGCAGTGAAGGAACTTCAAAGCGGCGGAGTCGACATGCATAAGTTGTCGATCGTTGGGAAGGGTTACCACACGGAGGAGCAGGCGGTGGGCTACTACACTACCGGCGACCGCATGAAATATTGGGGCAAGATCGGCGCGTTTTGGGGAGGTTTCTGGGGATTGCTGTTTGGATCTGCCTTTTTCCTGATTCCGGGAATCGGACCAATCCTGGCGGCCGGGCCGGTCGTTGCATGGATTGTGGCGGCATTGGAAGGCGCGGTAGAAGTGGGCGCGCTTGGTGCTTTGGGTGCCGGACTCTACAGCATCGGAATTCCCAAGGACAGCATCGTGAAATACGAAGCAGCCCTCAAGACGGACCAGTTCCTACTGATCGTCAATGGCACAGCTGCAGAGGTGTCTAAGGCGAAAGATATCATCGAAAGTACACATCCCGCCCAATTTTCGCTGCACTCAGACCAACTAGTCGCCGCTGCAGTTTAGCGCTCCTCGGACCGCGGGCAAAGGTTGCATTGATGAGGGAGGGGTATTCGCATCGGGAGATAACCCGCCTTGCGAAGACCCCTTCTCCCACCCCTGTCTTCGCGGTCTAGCGCCGTACTTGTTGCTCAACGAGCGGAGATCAAATGAAAAGAACGGCCCCGATCACGGCGCTGTTTGTGGATGTCGGTGGTGTCCTGCTCACCAACGGCTGGGATCATCATGCCCGCAGACGGGCGGCGAGGAAGTTCCACCTGAAGTGGCCTGCGATGGAAGAACGGCACGCCCTGAACTTTGCCGCCCACGAGGAGGGAAGGGTTACGTTCGGACAGTATTTAAATCGGGTGATCTTCTACAAGAAACGGCCGTTCACGCGGTCCCAGTTTCGGCTCTTCATGTTCGCGCAATCGAAACCTTACATCAAGATGATCGAGATGGTTCGCAATCTGAAGGCGCGCTACGCGCTGAGGATCGCCGTCGTCAGCAACGAATCGCGAGAAGTGAACGCGTATCGGATTCACAAGTTTAAGCTGGACGGGTTCGTGGACACCTTTATTTCCTCCTGCTTCGTCCACGCTCGCAAACCCGACGTGGAGATATTTCGGCTCGCGCTCGACATCGCTCAGGCGTCACCTCGCCAGGTGATCTACATCGAAAACACGCCGATGTTTGTCCAGATCGCGGAAAGCTTGGGCATTCGAAGCATTCTTCACACGGACTACAAATCCACCCGAGCAAAACTCGCTTCATTCGGATTACAGAACAACAACGAAGATATCTATCCGCTCGGTCCGCGGCGGCTTAAAAAAAGGAGAATTGAATCATGAAAACGAACGCGCTGGCACCGGAACTGCACGACACGACATCCGACACGGTGGACAGAAAAGAGCTAACCGCGAACAGCAGCACGCTTTCTCCGGAACTCCTGCACAAGATGAATGCCTACTGGCGCGCCGCGAACTATCTGTCGGTCGGCCAGATTTATCTCTACGACAATCCACTGCTGAAGGAGCCGCTGAAGCTGTCGCACGTGAAGCCCCTGGTGGTGGGGCACTGGGGCACCACGCCCGGCCAGAACTTTATCTATGTGCACTTAAACCGGGTCATTAAGAAGTATGACCTCGATATGTTCTACATCGCTGGTCCCGGCCACGGCGGCCCTGCGATTGTGGGGAACGTATACCTCGAAGGCACCTGGACCGACATCTACCCGAACGTCACCAGGGACGAAGCGGGAATGAAGAAGCTGTTCAAGCAGTTCTCGTTTCCCGGGGGAATTTCCAGCCACGTTGCGCCTACGACGCCTGGGTCAATTCACGAAGGTGGTGAGCTCGGGTACTCCCTCAGTCATGCCTTCGGGGCGGCGTTCGATAATCCCGACCTGATCGTCGCTTGCGTTATCGGTGACGGCGAAGCGGAAACGGCCTCCTTGGCGACCTCATGGCAGTCCAACAAGTTTCTCGACCCCGTCACTGATGGGGCTGTGCTGCCAATCCTGCACCTCAATGGCTACAAGATCAGTAATCCAACCGTGCTGGCCCGCATCGAGCATGAGGAATTGGAGCAATTTCTACGAGGCTGCGGCTGGACACCCCACTTTGTGGAAGGCAGCGACCCGGAAAAGATGCATGAACTGATGGCCACCACTCTGGAAGCGGCCATCGAAGACATCCGCCAGATCCAAAACAATGCGCGGAATAATGGCGATACCACTCGGCCGCGCTGGCCAATGATCGTTCTCAAGTCACCCAAGGGCTGGACGGGCCCGAAATTCGTCGATGGCCTGCAAATTGAAGGCACTTTCCGAGCGCACCAGGTGCCGCTTCTGGTCGATGCCGAGCATCCCGATCATGTCAAGCAGCTGGAAAGCTGGATGAAAAGCTACAAGGCCGAGGAGTTGTTCGATGGGAATGGCCGGCTCATGCCGGAATTAGCTGAGCTGGCACCGAAGGGCGATCGTCGGATGGGAGCCAATCCCCACACCAACGGCGGCATTCTGCTGCATGACCTGCGCATGCCAGACTTCCACGTTCACGCTGTGAATGTGCCTTCTCCGGGGGCCGTTAACGGCCAGGATACGCTCGTGCTGGGCAACTTCCTGCGGGATGTGGCCAAGCTAAATGAGGATCAGCATAATTTCCGGGTCTTCGGTCCCGATGAGACCCTCTCGAACCTTTTGGGAGCGGTTTTTCAAGTCACCAATCGCCAGTGGGATGCTCGAGAAGTAAAAAACGATGAATTCCTCGCGCCCGCCGGACGCGTCCTGGACTCGATGCTCAGCGAGAACCAGTGCGAAGGCTGGCTCGAAGGATATCTTCTGACCGGGCGGCACGGGCTCTTCAATAGTTATGAGGCTTTCATTCGCATCGTCGATTCGATGTTCAGCCAGCATGCCAAATGGTTAAAGGTATGCCTGGAACTGCCCTGGCGCCGCAAGATTTCGTCGCTGAACTATCTGCTGGCTTCGCACGTCTGGCAGCAGGATCACAATGGCTTCACGCATCAGGATCCCGGCTTCCTCGATCACGTCATCAACAAGAAAGCCGATATCGTGCGCGTGTATCTTCCACCCGACGCCAATTGCCTCCTGTCGGTGTTTGATCATTGCCTGCGCAGTAGGAATTACGTCAATGTCGTGGTTGCCGGCAAGCACGCCCTCCCGCAATGGCTGACCATGGATCAGGCCGTCGTGCATTGCACGGAAGGAATTGGCATCTGGCAATGGGCCAGCAACGATCAGAACTCCGATCCGGATGTCGTAATGGCCTGCTGTGGGGACACCCCTACGCTCGAGATTTTGGCTGCCGTTTCGATCCTTCGCCAGCATCTGCCCGATCTGAAAATCCGGGTGATTAATGTCGTTGACCTGATGAAGCTGCAGTCCTGCACGGAGCATCCGCACGGACTCAACGAGACGGATTACGACTCCCTTTTCACCAAAGATAAACACATCATCTTTGGCTTTCACGGCTACCCATGGCTTGTCCACCGGCTCACCTACCGCCGTACCAATCGCAACCTCCACGTCCGAGGCTATAAGGAAGAGGGCACCATCACGACAGCCTTTGACATGAGGGTGCAGAACGATCTGGACCGTTTCCACTTGGTGCAAGACGTGGTGGATCGCGTGCCGAATCTTGGCTCCAAGGGCACCTACTTGAAGCAGCAGATGCAGGACAAGCTTATCGAGCACAAACACTACATCGACCAGCACGGCGAAGACATGCCGGAAATTCGCAGCTGGAAATGGAGCGAAACCAAGTGAATACACAATCGCTCATCGACACCGCGAAGGCCATGGTCGCGGGCCACAAAGGCCTGCTAGCGATGGATGAGAGCAATCCCACATGTAACAAACGATTTGCCAAGTGGGGCATCCCACAGACCGAGGAGGCCCGGCGCTCTTATCGAGAATTAATTGTGACCACGCCGGGTCTCAGTGAGTTCATTAGTGGCGCAATCCTTTACGACGAAACGATCCGGCAAACAAAGAAAGATGGAACTCCGTTTGCTAAAGCCGTCAGCGATGCGGGAATTATTCCAGGCATTAAAGTGGATATCGGTGCAAAGGACATGGCCGCTCATCCCGGAGAGAAAGTCACCGAAGGCCTGGACGGGCTGCGCGATCGGTTGGCTGAATATTCTCAAATGGGCGCGCGTTTTGCCAAGTGGCGCGCAGTCATTGCGATCGGCAGTGGAATTCCGAGCCGCGGTTGCATCGAGGCCAATGCCCAGGCGCTGGCTCGCTACGCCGCTTTGTGCCAGGAAGCCGGAATGGTCCCTGTCGTCGAACCGGAAGTGCTCATGGAAGGCGGCCACACTTTGGCGCGATGCTGCGAGGCAACCGAGGAGGTCTTACGAGCCGTTTTCGATCACATCTACTCGCAGGGCGTGATGCTGGAGGGTCTGATTCTGAAGCCCAACATGGTGCTTCCAGGATCGGCCTGCTCCAAGCAGGAAACGGTGGACGAAGTAGCCGACGCAACCGTGAAGTGTCTGTTGCGAGTCGTTCCCGCGGCCGTTCCGGGGATTGCATTCTTGTCGGGCGGCCAATCTGGTGAACTCGCCTCTGCCCGTTTGAATGCAATGAATGTCCGATTCAAGTTGCGAATGCCTTGGGCATTGGCATTTTCCTTTGCCCGCGCCATCCAGCAACCCGCGTTAGAGATCTGGCATGGCGAGGAGAGCAACGTGACGGAAGCACAAAAAGCTCTGTATCACCGAGCTATGTGCAACCGGGCCGCCCGCCAGGGGGCGTACAGTCCTGCGATGGAGGCAGATGCAACGAACAGCGCGCCGCGTTGCGGATCACCAGTCAAAGCCTTCGTAAAGGCCCAATGAAGAAACCGGACCTACACAAGAAATTTGTCGTCGGCAACTGGAAGATGCATACCACCAGCGCCGATGCAACGCACTTGGCCAAAGCGATCGCGGATGGCCTGGGCACTATGAATATTGGGGACCGCGTATCGGTCGCCGTCTGCCCCCCCTTCCCCTACCTGACCCTGGTCGGGGAAATTCTTAAGGGAACCCGCGTCGCGCTCGGAGCACAGAACCTCTATCCCGCGAAGGATGGCGCTTTCACCGGCGAGGTTAGCCCGACGATGCTCCTCGATCTCGGTTGCAAATACGTCATCCTCGGACACAGCGAGCGTCGGCGCATACTTGGCGAATCCGATGCGTTCATCAACCAAAAGGTGCGGGTTGCACTGACCGCTGGCCTCGACGTGATCCTGTGCATCGGGGAAACTCTTGATCAACGCAAGTCCGGTCAGACCGAGGAAGTGCTCGACCGCCAACTCACTCAGGGATTGGTTGAAGTGTCCTCCGGTGTTTTGAGTCGCATGACGATAGCGTATGAACCGCTCTGGGCAATCGGCAATCTCGGACACCAGGCAACCCCCCAGCAGGCTCAGGACGCGCACGCCCTCATTCGACGCCGCGTCGGACAGATGTTCGGACAGACATCAGCTCAGACGCTTCTCATACAGTACGGGGGAAGTGTGAAGCCAGAGAACGCGGCTGCGCTGCTAGGCCGACCCGGGGTGGACGGCGCGCTCATCGGCGGCGCCAGCCTGGATGCCGACCAGTTTCTGGCCATAGTCCGAGCTGGAATCGGTGAGCCACAAACCAAAGCGAAATCGGCATGACGGCAAGTGCCCGGCCCACGGGACTCGCGGCCTAGAGGCTTGGGAATGTTTTGTACGCAGCAGCGCAGCAGCGCAGTGGCCAACTTCTTTGAATTCGGCCAAAGGCATCGAGCCCAGGGCCGTCGCCACACCTTCTAGGAAGCTATTTTTAACCGCGGCGCGAAAGTAGCATTCATAGCTTCACCATCCGAGCTGTCCGAAACAGTACAGTCTCCCTGATAGCGCTGTGCCAGACTTGAGCCTAGCCATGTGAAATTCAGCGTGTGAAGTGAGTCCAATTTGACGTGCCAACGATGAACAAAACGGACAGTTGCAATGGCGGCACAGTCATTTCAGTTCGAGGCGGCGTGGTTGATGTGCGCTTTGACCAATGCTTACCGCCAATTTACACGGTTCTGCGCGCGGGAGCGCATAGCCAAATCGTAGTCGAAGTCATGGCACAGCTTGACGCGAGTCGCGTGCGGGGCATCGCGTTGACGCCCACACAGGGCTTGGCCCGCGGAATGCCGGTCGAGGATACGGGCGGTCCATTACTGGTACCCGTTGGCAAAAATATTGTTTCGCGAATGTTCGATGTGTTCGGGAATGCTATTGACCGCCAACCTCAGCCATCGGACGTGAAGTGGCGCTCCGTTCATCGCCAGCCGCCCGCGCTATCCGAACGTTCCACGAAATCGGAGATTTTTGAGACAGGTATCAAAGTTATCGATGTTCTCGTACCACTCGAACGCGGGGGCAAGGCGGGTTTATTCGGGGGCGCAGGTGTTGGCAAGACGGTTTTGCTGACCGAGATGATCCACAACATGATTGAGCACCAGAAAGGGATGAGCATTTTCTGCGGGATCGGAGAACGCTGCCGCGAAGGCGAAGAACTCTACCGCGGGATGAAGGAAGCCGGCGTATTGAAGAACATGGTGATGGTCTACGGGCAAATGAATGAGCCGCCGGGCAGCCGTTTCCGCGTGGGGGGCGCCGCGCTCACAATGGCCGAGTATTTCCGCGACGACGAGCATCGTGACGTCCTTTTACTAATCGACAATATCTTCCGTTTCATCCAGGCGGGCATGGAAGTATCCGGCTTGCTGGGAAGAATGCCATCGCGATTGGGTTATCAGCCTACGATGGGCACTGAATTATCGGGACTGGAGGAACGCATCGCCAACACCGAAGCAGGAGCCATCACGTCCATTCAGGCGGTGTATGTCCCTGCGGACGATCTGACCGACCCAGCAGCGGTCCACGTATTTTCGCATCTCTCCGCATCCATCGTGCTCTCTCGCAAGCGGGCGAGCGAAGGCCTTTATCCCGCGATCGATCTGCTGCAATCCAGCTCGAAAATGGCGACGGCGGGCATTGTCGGCGAGCGGCACTACAAACTCGCGCAGGAAATCCGTAAGACCATGGGGGAGTATGAGGCGCTCAAGGATATAGTCGCGATGCTCGGCCTCGAACAACTATCCCCGGAAGATCGCAACACCGTCGCGCGCGCCCGTAGGCTGGAACGCTTTCTGACGCAGCCGTTTTTTACCACCGAGCAGTTTAGCGGGATCCCCGGGAAACTCGTCAGCCTCAACGACTCCCTGGATGGCTGCGAGCGCATTCTCCGGGACGAGTTCAAGGATTATCCGGAAAGCGCGCTCTATATGATCGGAGCCATTGGGGAGGCGACAAAAGACGCTCCGCCGCCGAACGCAAAAGTCGCAGGCGCCCATGCATCTTAAAATACTTCTTCCCTACGGCATCTTCGCGGATAAAACGGACGTGGCGCGGATCGTCGCCGAAACTTCCGCGGGATCGCTCGGAATTTTGCCCCACCGGCTGGATTGCGTGGCGGCGCTGGTTCCGGGGATTTTCACTTTCGAGGCGAAAGA
>Ga0265325_10003580_pt1 | contig 10077 bp, 7 predicted proteins | sample 41420metaG_FD_202090 | JGI IMG/M metagenome (GOLD analysis project Ga0265325, IMG submission 202090) | Rhizosphere microbial communities from Carex aquatilis grown in University of Washington, Seatle, WA, United States - 4-14-20 metaG | ecosystem: Host-associated > Plants > Roots > Rhizosphere >...
GGTTCGTCGCCGGGCTGCATCTCCAGGTTGGCCCAGTCGATGGTCCGGCCATCGAGGCGCGGCGGGGTCCCGGTCTTCAGGCGCCCCAAGGCAAATCCAAGCCGCTCCAGAGTCTGGGATAGGCCCAACGCCGGCGCCTCGCCGACCCGGCCGGCCGGGGTCTGCCGTTCGCCGATGTGGATCAGCCCACGAAGAAACGTGCCGGTGGTCAGGACAACGGTCCCGGCGCTAAATTCGCGCCCATCGGCCAAGCGAAGTCCGGTCACCTGCCCCTCAGAAATGGTCAGATCGTCAGCCTCGGCCTCAATCACCGTCAAATTCGCCGTTTCGCGGACGGCGCGCTGCATCGCTGCAGCATAGAGCCGGCGATCGGCCTGGGCGCGCGGCCCGCGCACCGCCGGCCCCTTCCGCCGGTTGAGAACCCGGAACTGGATGCCGCCCTGATCGGCCACCCGGCCCATCAAGCCGTCCAAAGCGTCGATTTCCCGAACCAGATGCCCCTTGCCAAGACCGCCGATGGCCGGATTGCAGGACATGGCGCCGACGGTGGCGAACTTGTGCGTCGCCAGCGCGGTTTGCGCGCCCATGCGCGCTGCTGCGGCCGCGGCCTCGCAGCCGGCGTGGCCACCGCCGATGACGATTACGTCGAACCGGGAATTGCTCATGGAAATTCGCTTTTAGCCGGCGTCCGAACAATGGTCAAAACAACCCGCCGTGTTTCACGTGAAACAAAGAAGTGAATCTACTTTCCAATACAAAAATCACGGAAGATTGCTGTCAAAAGGTCCTCGACGTCGATCCGGCCGGTCAGCCGCCCCAGGGCCACTGCAGCACCTCTCAAATCCTCGGCCAAGATATCCTCGGCGGACTCCGGGTGCGAGAGGGCCCGATCCAGCGCAGCGTTGGCATCGCGGAGCTCGGTTCGATGCCTTTCGCGAGTGACAAATGCGGATTCCCCGTCGAATTGCGTCGAAATATGCGATTTCAGGGCGTCGATCAGGGGGTCGACACCTTCCCCAGTATCCGCCGAAAGATAAAATACAATATTCGATGGATTAGTATTATTCCTTAGTTCATTTCTTTTTGACACCGATAGGAGGTCGGTTTTATTGCCGATGCGCCATGTCGGAGGGTTGCCTGGAAGGTCGCGACCGCCACCGGGAGTGCTGTCAACAGACTGAACTCCGTCGGTCAGGACGCTCCTGGGAGGCCCGCCACCCTCCGCCCCAGTCCCCGAAGGCTTGCTCCCGTCCTCAGAACACGCATCAACAACCCAGAACACGATGTTCGCGTCTCTTGCACGCTCCCGCGCACGCCGGACACCCTCGCGCTCAACCGGATCAACGGTGTTTCTGATCCCGGCCGTGTCGACCAGGGTCACCGGATAGCCGCCGAGGTCGAGATGCACCTCGATGGCGTCCCGGGTCGTGCCGGGCACCGGCGAGACGATGGCGGCATCGCGCCGGGCGATGCGATTGAGCAGGGTGGACTTGCCGGCGTTCGGCGGCCCGGCGATGGCGACCACCAGCCCCTCGCGCAACCGCTCGCCGCGCCGGCCGTCCGCCAGCACCGCGGCGATCTCGTCCCGCAGCTCGCGGGCGATGGCCAGCGCCGGGCCGATCAGGTCCTCCGGCACATCGGCCTCGTCGGAAAAATCGATTCGCGCCTCGACCAACGCCAGGGCCTCGATCAGCCGCTTTCGCCAGCGTTCGGCGCGGTCGCCGAGCAACCCCTTGAGCTGGCGATAGGCCTGCCGGCGCTGCGCCTCGGTTTCGGCGCCGATCAGGTCGGCGAGACCTTCGACCGCGGTGAGGTCGAGCTTGCCGTTCTCGAACGCGCGCCGGGTGAATTCGCCGGGTCCCGCCAGCCGCAAGCCCGCGATGCGGCCGAGCGCGTCGAGCGCCGCCGCGATCACCGCGCGACCGCCGTGCAATTGCAGCTCGGCGGTATCTTCGCCGGTCTCGCTGTTCGGGCCGGGAAACCACAGCGCCAGCGCGTCGTCGATCGGCTCGCCGCTCGCCGGATCGCGCACCCGCACGAGCGCGGCCTTGCGCGGTTCCGGGAGGCGGCCCGTCAGCGCCTTCAGCGCGTCGCCCGCGCGCGGCCCGGACATACGCACCACCGCGATCGCCGCCGGCGGCCGGCCGGAAGAGAGGGCATAGATCGTGTCGCCGCTGCCAGGCATCGCGCGCACGGAAGCGCCGCGGCAGACTTGGCGTCAAGGCCCGCCGGCACAAGGCTCCGAACCGGCAAACATTGTACTTCCGTCGACAAACCCCATATATTAAGGGCACTCAAGAAACATCGCGCCGGATGGGACCAGGCCGCCTTTCGCTGCAAGCAGGGCGATCGCAACTCAGTCGGGACGAAGATACCGAATTTCTATCCCGGAGAGATCGGCCGATTAGCTCTCGCCGAAAGGATTGCCATGTCCAATGAAATCCAAACGCTCGCTCCCGGTTTGAAAACCGAACCACGGCGGCGCGCGATCGGCTTCGACTACACTGCGCCAGCCGAACTGTTTCCAAGCCGCATGAAGAAGGGCAGGCCGCAAACGCGCTATCGGCGATTCGAGACCGCCGCAGAAGCGATCCGTTTTGCCGTCGAGGAAATTGCCCCGCCCGCGCTTCTCGGTGCGTATCTCGAGGTCAACGAAACCCGGCTTGGGATGAACGAGATCCGCGAGCTTTACGAGGACGCGGCCTTTCCGCTCCGGCGTCTCACGGACAAGAAACGGTGACCGGCCCGGGAGATCCCATCCGATCGTCGCGTCCGCCCGATTGGCGTGCGGACCAAGGTCTGGATCATTCCGATTTTTCCGTCGTCGTCAAAAGCCGCGCGCCGACCCCGAAGCCCTGGCGTTGGGAGATTTATCGAGCCGGACGACGATCTCCGATCGAGCACTCGGCCATTCTTTTCGAGACCGCGACCGAGGCCAACCGGGCCGGCAAGAAAGCGCTGACGCGGTTGCTGACCGAATTTCCAGAGTAAGGCGGAAGTGTTAGCACTGCTCGTCCGCTGACCAAGACGCGCGGTCATTCCGAACTTTGTTTCCCACGTCGGTGGATCACTTCTCGCAAAACCAAAAGGGCCGGCGCATATGCCGGGCTTCGGGCGGTTGACAAGAATACCGCGGTCATTCCGGCCGACCCCAGACTTGATCCGGGGGAGTGCCGGAATCCATAACCACTGTCCAAGTTGATACGGAAATGCAGGGGTTATGGATTCCGGGCTCGGCGCTGCGCGCCGCCCCGGAATGACGGCGGAGTACACGTCGACGCCGATGGATCACGCCCTCTCAAAACAGAAAGGCCCGGCGCAATCGCCGGGCCTTTCATTAATCCGCTCTCGCACGCGCCCGCGATCACTGCACCGGAATCTTCGCGTCCTTGATCACCTTCTCCCACTTCGCCGTTTCCTCGACGACGGCCTTCTCGAATTCGTCGGGCGACATCGGATTGGGCTCGCTGCCGATCTGAGCGAGCCGCGCCTTGATCTTTTCGTCGGCGAGGCCGGCGTTGATCTGCTTGTTGAGCGCGGCGACGATCTCGGGCGGCGTGTCCTTCGGCGCGCCGATGCCTTGCCAGGTGTTGATCTGGAATCCCGGCACCGACTCGCCGATGGTCGGCACGTCGGGCAACGCGGCCGCGCGCTTGGCTGTCGTCACCGCGAGCGCGCGCACCTTGCCGCCTTTGACCACGGCAATCGATTCGGGCAGCGGGCTGTAATACACCTGGATCTGGCCGCCCATCAGATCGGTGATCGCCGGCGCGCCGCCCTTGTAGGGCACGTGCAGCATGTCGACGCCGGTCATGATCTTGAACAGCTCGCCGCCGATGTGCGACGCGCTGCCGGTGCCGCCCGACGCCATGCTGACCTTGCCGGGATTGGCCTTGGCCCACTTGATGAACTCCGGCACCGTCTTGGCCGGGTTGTCGACATTCACCAGCATGACCAGCGGCAGGCTTGAGAGCATCGCGATCGGCACGATGTCGCGAATGAAATCGAAGTTGAGGTGCTGGAACAGCGTGGCGTTGGTGGTCACCGATTGCGGGATCAGCAGCAGCGTGTAGCCGTCGGCGGGCGCATGCGCGACGTAGTCTATGCCGATGTTGGTGCCGGCGCCCGGCTTGTTCTCGACCACGAACGATTGGCCCATGTGGTCGGTCAGCCATTGCGCCATCAGACGCGCGATGATGTCGAGCGCGCCGCCCGCCGGCGTCGGCACGATGATGTGCACCGCGCGCGTCGGATAGGCAGCCTGCGCCCGCACGACCCCGGAAAGGCTAGGCGCAACCGCGGCGCCGGCCATCAGGTTCAGAAATGCTCTGCGCGGAAACGTCGTCATGTCACAGCCTCCCTTGTTGCGGTGATCCGGCCGTCGCGCGGGCGACGAAGATGGACCGGCGTCCGGCCCGGCTTGCTCGTTGATCGCGGTGAAGCCACGTGCCGCATCGCCCGTTTATGAGTACACTCCCGGAGACTTGCAAGTCGGGGAGGCACCGATGAGACCCAAAGCCGCGCTTGTCGTTTTTGCGCTGACGCTGGCGACCGCGATCAACGGACCCGCGCTGGCGTCGAGCGAATTGCAGCGCGCCTATCGCGTCATCAAGAGCAGGACCTTCGTCGATCTGACGCACAGCTTCGACAGCACCACGCCGGTGTGGTCCGGATTCGGCCAGGCCAGGATGACGCCGGCAGCCGATCCCAAGACCAAGAAGCCGTACACCATCAAGGACGACGGCTTCCGCACCACCTACTACGAGATGGTCGGGCAGTACGGCACCCACGTCGATCCGCCGGCGCATTTCGCCGAGGACGGGATCACGATGGATGAGATCCCGCTGAAGCAGATGATCCTGCCGTTGTTCGTGCTCGACAACACGCCGCATCAGGCCAAGGACGCGAACCACGCCTTCTCGGTCGACGATTTACGGGCGTGGGAGAAAAAGAACGGACGGATCCTGCCGGGCTCGTTCGTGGCGCTGCGCACGGACATGTCGAAGGACTGGGACAGCGATCCCGAGCGCTTCAAGCGCAGCCCGTTTCCGGCCTGGGCGTTCGAGACCATCAAGTTTCTCTACGAGCAGCGCGGCGTGACCGCGACCGGGCACGAGGCGATGGACACCGACACCACCGACAAGATGGATTCGGAGACCTACATCCTGCAGCACGGCCATTACCAGATCGAGGTGATGGCGAACCTCGACAAGGTGCCGGCGAAGGGTGCGCTGATCGTGGTGACCTGGCCGAAGGTGCGTAAAGGTCTAGGCTTCCCGGCGCGGGCCTTCGCGATCCTGCCGTAGCAATCCCCGTCATGGCGAGGAGCGAAAGCGACGAAGCCATCCAGGCCGGGCGTGCCGCTCTGGATTGCTTCGCTTCGCTCGCAATGACAATTCAACTCCGAGGGTCGTACACGACGTAAAAAATGCCAAAGCCCGGTGAAGGACCGGGCTTTGGCGTGTTGCAGTCGAACCAGCGGCGGGTGCGCTCGCCGGGCCGCGAGGATTATTTTACCTTCAGATTTTCCGCAGACTCTCTGCCGCGGTTGGCAACGATTTCAAACTCGACCTGCTGGCCTTCATTGAGCGACTTCAATCCGGCGCTCTCGACGGCAGAGATATGCACGAACACATCCTTGCCTCCGCCGCCTGGCTGAATGAACCCATAACCCTTGGTCGGGTTGAACCACTTCACGGTGCCTGTAGCCACATCGATCTCCAAGTCTTTGCAAAGCCAGCACGTGTCGGACTGACATCACGCCGGGGACGCGGACTCATACCCGAGATCGGTTTCCGGCGCTACCCTGGTAGCATACCGGTCGAACTGTCATAAACTTGCGCCATGTCCGCCAACGAACATTTTACCGATCGCAAAACCGGGCCGGAAAACCGCTTGGCCCGAGAGACCAGCCCGTACCTGCTGCAGCACAAGAACAATCCGGTGCAGTGGTGGCCGTGGGGACCGGAGGCGCTGGCCGAAGCGCAACGAAGCGGTAAGCCGATCCTGCTGTCGGTCGGCTATGCGGCGTGTCACTGGTGCCACGTCATGGCGCACGAAAGTTTCGAGGACCACAATACCGCCGCGGTGATGAACGAGCTGTTCGTCAACATCAAGGTCGATCGCGAAGAGCGTCCCGACATCGACCAGATTTATATGTCGGCGCTGCATCACCTCGGCGAGCAGGGCGGCTGGCCGCTGACGATGTTTCTCACGCCTGCCGGCGAGCCGGTGTGGGGCGGCACGTATTTTCCGAACACCTCGCGCTACGGCCGGCCGGCGTTCGTCGATGTGCTGCGCGAGGTGTCGCGGCTGTTTCGCGAGGAGCCCGACAAGATCGGCCAGAACCGTGACGCGCTGATGGAGCGGCTGTCGCGGCAGGCGCGGCCGGAGGGCAAGGTCGTCGTCGGCAACAAGGAGCTCGATCAGCTCGCCCGGCAGATCGGCGGCGCGTTCGATCCGACGCACGGCGGATTCCGCGGCGCGCCGAAGTTTCCGAACTGCGCGGTCTACGAGGTGCTGTGGCGCGCGGGGATACGGAGTGGCGACGACCGGTTCTTCCGGCTGATCGTGCACACGCTCGAACGCATCAGCGAGGGCGGCATCTACGACCATCTCGGCGGCGGCTTCTCGCGCTATTCGGTCGACGAGCGATGGCTGGTGCCGCACTTCGAGAAGATGCTGTACGACAACGCGCAGCTTCTCGAAATGCTGGCGCTGGCCTACGGCAGGACTGGTGCGCCGCTGTTCCGCCGGCGCGCGCAGGAGACCGTCGGCTGGCTCGCGCGCGAGATGACCACCGCGGACGGCGCGTTCTGCGCCTCGCTCGATGCCGACAGCGAGGGCAAGGAGGGCAAGTTCTACGTCTGGTCGCTGGCCGAGATTGTCGATGCGCTTGGCGCTGCGGACGGCGCGTTCTTCGCCCAGCATTACGACGCGACGTCGGAAGGCAATTTCGAAGGCCACAATATCCTCAACCGCCTGAAGGACAGCGAGCGCAGCGAGGCCGACGAGGCGCGGCTTTCAGCGCTGCGCGAGAGGCTTCTGGCGGTGCGCAGCTCGCGCATCCGGCCGGGGCTCGACGACAAGGTGCTGGCCGACTGGAACGGCTTGATGATCGCGGCGCTGGCCAACGCCGGTTCGATGCTCGGCGAGCCATCATGGATCGAGCGCGGCGCGCGGGCTTTTACGTTCGTCATCGGCTCGATGAGCCGGGGCGACCGCCTCGGCCATTCCTGGCGCGACGGCCGGCTGCTCTATCCGGGGCTTGCCTCCGACTTCGCCAACATGATCCGCGCCGCGCTCGCGCTCTACGAGGCGACCGGGCAGGGCGGATATCTGGCGCAGGCGCTGACCTGGCAGCAGGCGCTCGACCGCCACTACGCCAATCCGGGCAACGGCGGCTATTTCCTCACCGCCGACGACGCCGAAGGCCTGGTGGTGCGGCCGTCTGCGACTTTCGATGATGCCACGCCGAATCCGAATTCGATCGCGGCGCAGAATCTGGTGCGGCTCGCGGCGCTGACCGGCGATGCAAAATGGCGCGAACGCGCCGACCGGCTGTTCGACGGCGTGTTCGCCGCCGGCGCCGATCAGCTGTTGCAGCACGCGGCGCTGCTCAACGCGCTCGACGTGCGGCTCAACGCCGCCGAGATCGTGCTGACCGGACCCGACCACGAGCGGTTCGCGCAGGCGGCGCTGACGCTGCCGTTCGTCAGCCGCATCGTGCTGCGCGCGCCGTCGGCTTATGCGCTGCCGAAGGATCATCCGGCGCAGGCCAAGATCGCCGCGGGCGAGGGCAGCGCGGCGTTCGTCTGCGTCGGCCAGACGTGCTCGCTGCCGGTGACCGATCCGGGCAAGATCGCCGCCGCGGTCATCGCGATGCGGCCGGTGGGCTAGCGCACCTATTTCTGAATTCCGGAAGTGATCGAACAGGCGGGCTCATGTCGTGGTCTGGGACAAGCAAAGCCACGTCCCGGACCCCTGCTGACGCCAAACCGCGGTCTTGATAGGATGAAAGCAATCAACGATTAAGCGGGGAGGACGTTATGACACGCTGGGTGACGCTCGTTGCCGCGCTTCTATGTTCCGCCGTCGCAATCTTCCAATACACCGACGCCGCCGTCGGCCAGACCAGTGGCAGCGGCTGGATCACCCTGTTCGACGGCAAGAGCCTCGATCACTGGCAGGGGGACGGCAACGCCAACTTCGTCATCGAGGACGGTTCGATCGTCGCCAAGGACAAGAAAGACGCCAAGGTCACGGCGAACCTGATCTCGAAGGACAAATTCAAAGACTTCGAGCTGCGTGCTGAGTTTTTCGTCAGCGACGATGCCAACAGCGGCATCTACATCCGGGTGACTGACCCGTCGAAAGTCAGCAGCAAGGTCGGCTACGAGGTCAACATCTATGACACTCGCCCCGATCCCGCCTACGGCACCGGCGCGATCGTGCCGTTTGCAAAGTCGGCCGCCCCCGTCAAGACCGGCGGCAAATGGAATACCTATGAGATCGTCGCCAGGGGTTCGAAGTTCTGGGTCACACTGAACGGCACCAAGACCGTGGACGGCGCCGAGAACGCCGATCACGCCGAAGGCCGAATCGCATTGCAGTACGGCGTCGGCACCGTGAAATTCCGCAAGGTCGAGATCAAGCCGTTGTAATCCGAGTCGCCGCCCTTCGTTTTGAAGACGGCGCGCGCCGCGTAAGCGAGGCATTGAACCTTTTCCGGGCGTGCCGCGACCAACGACGGCGCGGTGCTATGCGCCGCGTTGGCGCATGATTTCGAGGATCGTTGCGCTGATCTATTATCGGCCCGTCGGGGGGCGTCTCATGGAATCGGCAATCGCTCTGCTCGCGCTGCTGCTGCTGGCGTTTCCGGTCATCGCCATCGTGGCGCTGGTCAAGACCATCAATATCGGCGAGCGCCTGCGCGAACTCGAGCAGCGTTTCGCCACGCTTGACGCCCGCGGAGCAACGCCTTCGGCGGTTGCGCCAACGCCAGCCGAACCCAGGGCCGCGACGCCTGCTGCCGCCGCACCCGCTGACGCCGCGCCCGCCGCACCGGAGCAGGCGCCGCCTGCGCCGCAGCCTCCCATCGCCTCGTCGGTCGAACCGGTCGCCGCACCTGCGTCGGAAGCACCGCCTGCCGTCGGCTTCGAGGAACGTTTCGGTACACGCTGGACGGTGTGGATCGGCGGCGTGGCGCTCGCGCTCGGCGGCGTTTTCCTGGTCAAGTATTCGATCGAGGCAGGCCTGATCGGCCCGGGCTTGCGGCTTTTCTTCGGCGCTCTGCTCGCCGCCGCGCTTGTTGCAGGCGGCGAATGGGCAAGGCGGCAAGAGAAGCTGTCCGATCTCGCGGGCGTGCCAAGCGCCCACATCCCGAGCATCCTCACCGCCGCCGGCACCACCGTGGCTTATGCCACGGTCTATGCGGCTTACGCTCTCTACGGCTTCCTCAATCCAGCCATCGCCTTTCTGCTGCTGGGCGTGGTGGCACTCGCCACGCTCGCCGCGGCGCTGCTGCACGGGCCGGCGCTGGCCGCGCTCGGCCTGGTCGGCGCCTATGTCACGCCGCTGCTGATCGCTTCCGACGAACCGAATTATTGGGCGCTCTACCTCTATCTCGCAGTGGTGACCGCCGCCGCCTTTGCGCTCGCCCGCCTGCGGCTGTGGCGCTGGCTTGCGGTGACCGCCGTGGCGTTCGGCTTGTTCTGGCTGTTGCCGGGGCTCGCCGAAACAAGGGTCGACGCGCTCGGCGCGCACCTGTTCCACGTGGTTGTGGGCTTCACGCTGCTGGCGATGCTGATCGTGTCGGGGCTGCTGTTCGGCCCGGAGCCGGTGCCAGGCGAAATCGATCCGGTGTCGTCGGGAACGCTGTCGGCCTATCTGCTGGGTGCGCTGCTTCTCGCGCTCGCCAGCCTGCACGACGCCACCGCGCTGACGATCTTCACCCTGCTCACCGCCGCGACACTGGCCATCGCCTGGCGCACCGAGGCCGCAGCCGGCGCGGTGCCGGCGGCCGCCGTGATGGCGGCGCTGGTGATCATCCGCTGGTCGTTCGAGACCGACGTCGCC
>Ga0265325_10003582_pt1 | contig 10074 bp, 3 predicted proteins | sample 41420metaG_FD_202090 | JGI IMG/M metagenome (GOLD analysis project Ga0265325, IMG submission 202090) | Rhizosphere microbial communities from Carex aquatilis grown in University of Washington, Seatle, WA, United States - 4-14-20 metaG | ecosystem: Host-associated > Plants > Roots > Rhizosphere >...
GCCGAATCCTCGGCCGGATAGCCGTGATCGAAGTAGTAAAGGAACGACGGCACGCCCAGTGCCGCCTGCCTGCGAACCAGCCGCTCCGCAGTCCACCCGTACAAGGCATCTCGAGTTGTGGCGAGGATGCTCTCCCCCATGGTGTTGCTGGGATAGAGTTTCAGGAATTCGTCCGCCAGGTCGAGATAGCGTTCGCGAATGATTCGCTCATACTCGGCGGCGTTCGCCGGAGGTTTGGGAGCGAGCACCATAAGCGAACGAATCTCGCCGCTATTGAAACCGGCGAGCAAGGGCACCGGCGCTTGTTCGCGTCGATCGAAGACATCCACCAACTGGCGCGGCAGAGTCTTCCCGTCGATCGTCCCCCATGGCGCGAAGCCTGCCGCCGGTGCGGCGTCCGTCAGCGCCTGCGCATCCATTGCACGCAGAGCGGCGAGATCGGGCTTGTGCAATGCGGCGGCCAGGCGCGTGCCGCTGTCTTCCGCCGCCGCCGAGCCGAAATGCCGCTGCTTCAGCTCTGGCGTCGAAATCATGTATGCGCTCTCGGCAATTGCCTTCGAGAATAGCCCCCGCGCGGCCGGCGCCGCCATCAGGTACATCACGCTCAGCCCTCCCGCGGATTCGCCGGCGATGGTGACATTCGAAGCGTCGCCGCCAAAAGCGCGGATGTTCCGCCGGACCCATCTCAAGGCCTCGATCTGATCGAGCAGACCGTAATTCCCCGACACTCCGTCCGGCGACTCGGCGCTGAGTTCGGGATGCGCGAGCCAGCCAAGCACGCCCAGCCGGTAGTTGATCGACACCACGACAATGCCCCGCGCCGCAAGCCGCGCACCGTCATAAAGTTGCTCGCGACCGGCGCCCGAAGTCAGCGCGCCGCCATAGATCCAAAAAAAGACGGGCGCGTTGTGAGCATCGGCGGGCGCCCAGATATTCAGCGTCAGACAGTCCTCGCTCATGGGCAGCGGGCCCCGCGAGTAGACCGACTGGACCTTGCTGTTCGGCTGATTGCAAGCCGGTCCGAATTCCGTGACCTTGCGAGTCTCCGTCCATCGCGGCATCGGAATTGGAGGCTTCCAGCGCGCCTGTCCCACCGGCGGCAGGGCATACGGGACGCCCTTGAAGACGCGCAGCCTGCCATCAAGCTGTCCTTCGACGACGCCGGCCGGAGCTTTTACGATTGGACCGCGTTTCGCCTGCGCCTTCAGGCTCTGGGCGGAGGCGAATGCAGGTGTTAGCGCAAGACACACGAGCGCGGAACTCAAAAACGGCAAACGACGATGGAGCATCATTGTACGATTCCTCCGGGTGCTTCGGCTCACCTTGCGCAGCAAGCGCGCCACTGCCAGCCAGTGAGGCGCACAGTCCAGCGTGACATTTGTGCAAAAGCGAGTGCAGACAAAACGGCTACTGTAGCATGGGCTGATATGTAGCGAAAATCGTGCGTGCGATTGCCGCGGCGCGTGGTGAGTGCGAGTAATTTCTCGCCGTCGAGAATAGCGCCATAGTCACGCCTGTTTTTGTGAAACCGCCACAATCCCGTTGAAGCTGTGGCGGCGTTGTGCATAACCTGTCATTCGGCTAAGCATGGAAAGCATGTGAACCTGTGCGATCTTTCGAGTTGTCTGGCTCGGGTTCATCCGAACTCAGAAGTAGTAGTGGAGAAGAAGTACTAGTTTTCGTTGCTTTCTGGTAATCTTCCGGTTAGACTGATTCACTATGACGCGGCTGTTCAGGAGGCAGGACTTGTCAGTCAGATTAACTTTCTCAGTTTTGTTGCTCGGTATCGGCCTGAGCGTTCCGGGTTTTGCGGATATCGCCATAGCGAGTGGGGCCGGATCGCTGCCAGGCACTGCCCAGGATCTTTCCGGCGACCTGAACCTGAGTGAAATCCAGGGGGCGCTCGTGTCTCCTGACTTTATTAGCATGTTCAAGATCGATATCACGGAACCCGGAGATTTTTCCGCGCAGACTATTCTGCCGGCGGACTTCGGCGTACAGGATCCGGCGTTGTTTCTGTTCGATTCGACTGGACTCGGCGTCTACATGAACGACGACCAAAGCAACGATCCAACGACCGGCACTCAATCCTGCCTGCCCTCTTCCGACTCCAACAATCCCTGCCCCTCCCCAAGCGGCGGTTTAGGTCCCGTCACACCCGGAATCTATTACTTGGCCATCACGTTTTCGGGGAACCTGCCCTGGGATAGCAGTAATACCTACAACTTCCTGTCTTCGTTTTCGTCGACGGACGTGCTGGGACCGGATCCCACTGCTGGCCCCATTGCGGGTTGGGACAGCGAGGCCTCGGTACCGGATTTCGACAACGTTAATTACGACATCGTCATCACCGGTATTCCAGAACCGGCGTCCTGGACACTCACCGCCGTAATCGCGGCCTTCGTTCTGTTGGCACGAAAACGGTGGGCCGCTCACCGCCCCCAATAACCGTAATCTGAACCCGGAATTACGCGCAAGGATGGAGGTCCCTGTGAAGAAGTTGTTCCAATTTGCCTGTCTAGGCACAGTGCTCTTGCAGATTTCCTCGCTCGTTCAAGCCCAATCGCACATTGGCACTCCGAGCAACCTCTCACAGTCCGTCTATACCGGTCCGGTATCGGCGGCAGCCATGCCTCAGGGAGCGGGCGCGAAGAGTGGCTTGACTGGTACGGTGCAGGTCGCCGTTAAGCTGACGGATCCGCCGCTTGTGGTGGCCGTGGGAGCCGGCGCGAAACAGACGGGAATCAAGATGACGGCGGCGCAACAACAAGCGTACCTGGCGCAACTCAAGCAGAAACAGGACGCAGTCATGTCGCTGATCCGCTCCATGGGCGGCGTTGAATTAGGCCGCGTCAGCAAAGGGCACAATGCACTTATTGTTTCGATAGACGCCAGCCAGCTACAAGCCATGCGCGGCATCAGCGGAGTGCTGGCGGTGCGGCCCGTTGCCGATCACACGCTTTCGCTGTCGGACCAGACGCTTCCATACATCGGCGCCACAGCGGTACAGAGTACGGGCGTCACTGGCCAGGGAATTCGGGTGGCCATGCTCGATACGGGAATCGATTACACCCACTACAACCTGGGCGGTTCTGGCAACATCGCCGACTATAATGCAGCCAAGGCAGTCGCTGGCGGGACTCCGCCCTCGAATCTTTTTCCGACCACAAAAGTGGTTGGCGGATATGATTTCACGGGCGAGGTTTGGCCGAATGGCCCGCTTGCGCCCGATCCGAACCCGATCGATCTGAACGGCCATGGCACTCACACTTCCGACATTGTCGGCGGGCACAGCCTGGACGGACTCCACGTTGGCACCGCGCCGGGAGCGCAGCTCTACGCGGTGAAGGTTTGCAGTTCCGTGTCGAGTTCCTGCAGCGGCGTCGCCATTCTGGAGGGGATCGATTTCGCGCTCGACCCGAATAACACCGGCACTTTGAACAACGCGGTGGATATTATCAGCATGTCCATCGGAGGCTCCTTCGGGCAGCGAGAAAATGACGAAGGCGAAGCCTTCACCGACGTAGTGAATTTCGGAGTCGTGAGCGTAATCGCGGCTGGTAACGACGGCGATATTCCCTATATCATTTCAGGCCCCGGGGCGACACCCGAGGTTCTGGCGCTGGCCGCAACCACCAGCCCTTCCGCCTTTGGAATCCCACTGGTTATTAATTCTCCTCCAAGCATTGCCGGAACCTATCCGAACACCGCGACCGTGAGCTTTGCCCCGGTGAACACGACCGTGACCGCGAACATTGTATACATCGGACGCGGATGCCCGGCAAACTCGATAGGCTCAGGTAGTCCTGCCGATCCATACCTGGCCAATCCGAACGGCGCGATTGCCCTGATCGATCGCGGATCGTGCTCGGTGAGCCTGAAGATCGATGCGGCAGCGCGTGCCGGAGCCATCGGCGTTCTCATCGGTTTGGTCGCGCCGGGCGATGCGGTTTCCTTCTCTAACGGCGGGGGGTCGGACTTCGTGCCAACGCTGGTGATTACCCAGTCGACCAGCAATACTATCAAGGCGGCGCTGGCCGGGGGCCCGGTGAACGGAACCATAAGCCCGAATAACGCCATTTCGCTGGCCGGCAATGTCGCCAGCTATTCTTCTCGCGGTCCGAACTACAGCTACAACATGCTGAAGCCGGACATGAGCGCGCCAGGAACCGTGGTTGCGGCGGATACCGGCACAGGCCACGGAGAGAGCGCGGAGAGCGGCACCTCCTTTGCGACCCCTCTCGCGGCTGGCTCGGCTGCGCTGCTTCTGTCACAGAACCATACGCTCGCGCCGCTGGACGTCAAGGCGCTGCTCATGGAAACAGCCGAGACGGCTGTGTATGAAAACAACGCAACCCAGCCGGGCTATCTCGCGCCGTTGAGCCGCGTCGGTTCCGGTGAACTGCGCATCAATCGTGCCGTGGCGGCCAGCACTTCTGTCTGGGACGGCAGCAATCCTCTCGCGGTGAGTCTTTCTTTCGGGACCTACCGTGTGAATGCGAATCAGAGTTTCAAGAAGAAGGTAGTTGTCCGCAACTACAGCAATGCGGCCCGCACCTACACCATCACCAACGTCTACCGCGACGCGCCAAATGTGACCGGAGCGACTCTGAGCGTGCCGACGAGTCTTTTCGTGGCGGCCAACAGCAGCGCCAGTTTCACTATGACCCTGACCGTAAATGCTGCCGCCCTTCCAGTCTGGACCCTGAATGGCGGATTCAATGGCGGCAATGGCGAATTGCTCAACACCGTTGAATACGCGGGTTACCTGACCTTCACCAGCGGAGCCGAAAATGTTCACGTGCCCTGGCACATCCTGCCCCACAAGGCAGCGAATGTCCAGCCCGCTACTACATCGCTCGCGCTGAACGGAAATCCAGGCACGCTCACGCTGACGAACACTCAGGGCGCTGTCGGTGGAACCGTCGATGCGTTCTCGCTCACCGGAACCGGGGTGCAATTCCCTCCATCGGCACTTCCGGCGCCCGGAAGCGACTTTGCCGTGATCAATCTTCAGGCGGTGGGTGTGCGGCTCGTCTGTCTCGCCGGCGTCTCCTCGTGCTCGGCATTCGGCGCCCAGTTCGCCATCAGCACGTTCGGGCAGAGGTCTCATCCGGACGTTCCTGCGGAATTCGATGTTCTGATCGACATCGATAACGACGGCACTCCCGACATCGACGTGTTCAACGCGGATATCGGATTCGAAACCGCGGGGACTTTTAGCGGACAGAATGGTATCTTCATCGCCGACCTGACGAGCGGTCTGGCCTTCGGACCATACTTCTACACTCAGGCGGATCTGGACTCGGCGAACGCGATTTTCACGGTTCCGCTGAGCGCGCTCCACACTTCGACAGGCCTGAGTTTGACCACTTCCACGCCGTTCACCTTCTCCGTGTTAGCGTTCGACAACTATTTCACGGGCAATCTCACGGACCTCATTGGTCCAATGCAGTATGAGCTGGACATGCCCAAGGTGTACCCCGTAATTCCGACGTTCACGGTTCCGGCGAACGGCTCCACGAACCTGGCAGTCTATCCGAATAATGCGGCGAGCGTGTATTTTACGGGTCCGTATAACGGGAATTCTCCATCCCAGACTGGGTTGCTGCTCATGTACACCGATGGGAAAGCGGGCCAGGAGGACGCGAGCATCAGCGTAACTCCGTAACGTTAGGCAGAACGCACCGCCGGCCGGCGTCCGGGATGGCATAAGCCGGCATCGGAAGCACCTGCTGTGAGCCCGTTACACACGCCGTCGGCCGCTGAAATTCGACGACTGGACGGCGTGTGTAACACAGTCCCTGCAATCACCGGTTGCACCTCAGTTTTGCGATACATCAGATCGGAAGCTTCCTGAGCGCCTTATTATTGGACGGCGTTTCGTCTCCGCCTTGAGGCTCTTTGCCGGAGCGAAACAGGCCATTGTAAGACTCCAGGTGCTTCGGCATCCCCTGGCGGCGCGGCGCGCTTCAAACGCGTGAAGGACCGCGAAAGGCCGAGACTTCAACTCCTGTCGTGGGTTACTTCGGCGGACTCGCAGTATAGACGCCGGCGCGCGACCGTCGCGCTCGCATTGCGTTGACGCCGACAACCGATTATCCTTGCAGGAACACGACCAATGACCGGCACAACTATCTCGCATTACCAGATCCTCGAAAAACTGGGCGAAGGCGGGATGGGTGTCGTCTACAAGGCGCGAGACCAGCGTCTCGACCGGTTCGTCTGCATCAAGATTCTCCGCCCCGAGCAACTGAAAGACGAATCGCGGAAGCAGCGCTTCATTCAGGAGGCCAAATCCGCCTCGTCGCTGAACCACCCCAACATTGTCACCATTCACGAGATCGATCAGGCCGATGGGATCGACTTCATGGTAATGGAGTTCGTGGCCGGCAAGACGCTGGAGCAGTGGATTCCCGGCGGCGGCATGCCCGTGGCCGACGTTCTGAGGTATGCCATCCCCATTGCGCGCGCACTGGCGGCGGCGAATGCTGCGGGAATCATCCACCGCGACGTCAAGCCCGGCAACATCATGGTTGGCGCCAACGGAATCGCCAAAGTGCTCGATTTCGGTCTTGCCAAGCTCACGTCGCAGGAAGTGAGTGCCGAGGACGAGACCCAGATCAAAGGGCACACCGCGGAAGGCACCATTGTCGGCACCGCCGCTTACATGTCGCCCGAGCAGGCACAAGGCAGGCCGGTGGACGGGCGCTCCGACATCTTCTCGTTCGGAGCCGTGCTCTATGAGATGCTCAGCGGCCGCCGCGCTTTCTCAGGCGCCAACCAGATGTCCACGCTGGCCGCGATTCTGGAGAAGGAACCGGCGCCGCTCGCCGGGCCCGATTCCCGTATTCCGCGCGAGCTCGAGCGCGTCGTGATGCGCTGCTTGCGAAAAGACCCCGATCGCCGCTTCCAGCACATGGCTGATCTGCGGGTCGCGCTGGAAGAACTGAAAGAAGAGTCCGATTCGGGGAAGCTGACGCCCGCGCAGCCCGCCGGGGAGACGCACCGCCGGAAGTGGCTGGTCCCCGGCTTGAGCGCCGCACTGGTTCTTCTGGCTGTTGCCGCCGCCTGGCTCTGGTGGCATTCCAGACCGGCGAAGACAACGGTACGCCCGCTCACCCGCCTGACTTTCAACGGCGTCTCGAATTACCCGGCCATCTCACCCGACGGGAAACTGCTCGCCTACCAGGCCGCCATCAACGGCGCTGACCCGGACATCTGGATCCAGCAAATCGGCGGCGGCAAGGCCATTCAGATTACCCACGAAAAAGACGGGGCATTCTACCCGGCCTTTTCTCCCGATGGAACACAGATCGCCTACAGTTCGACCAGAGGCATTTACGAAGCCCCGGCACTGGGCGGCGATGTACGGTTGATCAATGGCGACGGCTTGTACCCGACGTACGCTGCGAACGGGTCCACCGTGCTGTTCTGGCGCAGCACCGGGGCACACAGCTACCCTTTCACAATCCCGCGGATGGGAGGCGCCGCCGTCCAGATCCAGCCGGCGTTTGGCTTCTACTTCGCGGCTATTTCCCCGGATGGAAGCAAGCTGCTGGCAACCGCGAATCGAAACGGCGGTTCGCAACAGGACCTGAAGCACTGGTGGTTGATGCCGGTCTCCGGCGGAAAGCCGCAGGACGTGGCTTCGCCCCCACTGCTGCCTGATGAAAGCTACGCTCCCGTTCCGCTTGTCTGGACCACGCCCGACAAGACCTCCGGCCGCCAATGGGTCATCTTCCAGCGGAGGATTGGCGGCACCCGCAACCTGTTTCGAGTAGCCGTCGCCAGCGACGGGACGGTCACCTCCGATCCTGAACAACTGACGTTCACCGCCGATTCCTGGAGCCCCAGCATTTCCGGGACCGGACGCATGGTCTTTCTCAGCGGAGATCTGAGTACGAACCTGTGGAGCATACCGATCGACGCCAATCACGCGCAGGCGACCGGCGAGCGCCAGAGCGTGACCCAGGTGGAGGGTCTGCACGACAGAAATCCTTCGCTTTCGCGCGACGGCAGGACCGCCGCTTTCTTCTCAGACCGCAGTGTTGTGGTGAGAGACGTGGTCACCGGCCGCGAAACAGACCTGGCCCAAAATACGCCGGCCATTCCTGGCACGGGGCCCGCCATTTCTCCGGATGGCTCGTTCGTTGTTTACTACGTCAACAGTGTTGCCGCGGGAGATTGGGATCTCTACTCAATCTCAACCGCGGGCGGGGCGTCGCGCCTGGTTTGCCGCGCCTGCGGCTGGCCAAAGGGCTTTTCGTCCGATGGCTCGCGAGTCCTCACTCAGAACGGCTTTGTGACCCACGGTTTCGATCGGATCGACCTAGTGGAGTTGGCCACCGGCAAAGTTACCGAAGTATTGAGCGACCCGCAGCACAACCTCTGGAACCCCTACTATTCCTGGGACGACAAATGGATGACCTTCGTGGTGCAGACCGGCATCGATCACGAGCATGATCGCCTCTACATAGCGCCGGTGGAGAACTTCGTTCCAGCCGGGCCGAACCGCTGGATCCCGCTCACCGGCGGCGACCATCACGACGACAAGCCGCAGCTTTCCCCCGACGGCAACACCTTGTACTTCACCTCCAACCGCGACGGCTTCATGTGCATGTGGGCCCAGCGGCTCGATCCAAAGACCAAACGGCCCGTGGGCGCTGCGTTTCCCATTCAGCACTTTCACGGCAGTCAGCGCGTGCACTCCGGCATCTCCACCTCGGAAGACCTGGAGCTCAACGTTGCCAAAGACAAGATTGTCACCAGCCTCGACGAGGTTCACTCCGATGTCTGGATGATGGACCTGGATCCTCGGCCGTAAACGGATATAAGCGCGAGTCAGTAAGGCCCGGAGATGCTGGAGGTTAGCAAATGTTTGCACGCGCAGAGGCGAATCTGCGGGAGTCTTTGAAAAGACGAGAAGAAGAGTGGCGGGGACGACGGGGCTCGAACCCGCGACCTCCGACGTGACAGGCCGGCGCTCTAACCAAACTGAGCTACGTCCCCTGGGTGGATAACGTCGGTAAACTCATACTAGCATGGCGGGTCCGGAACCGACAACAATGGTAGGAATGAATCTCGAAGCCGCCCGCCAACGGTTCCAGAGCCAGCGCACCGCACGGTTTACCGAATCCGTCATTCGCGAGATGACCCGGCTCGCCATCCGGCACAACGCCGTCAACCTCGCTCAGGGCTTTCCCGATTTCAGCGCTCCCGAGGAAATCAAGCACGCGGCCTGCGACGCCATTAACGCCGACATCAATCAGTACGCCATCACCTGGGGTGCGCGTCCGTTCCGTGAAGCTATCGCCGCCAAGTACAGCCGCTGGTACGGCCTCGATTACGATGCTGAGCGCGAGGTCACAGTGTGTTGTGGTTCCACCGAAGGCATGATCGCTTCCCTTCTCGCCATCACCGTTCCCGGCGACGAAATCATCGTCTTTGAACCGTTCTACGAAAACTATCGCCCTGACGCATTGCTCTGCGGCGCGGAAACTCGCCTGGTCACGCTGCACGCACCCGACTGGACCTTCGACCCCGACGAACTGCGCCGCGCCTTTTCGCCGCGCACCCGGGCAATTATCCTGAATACTCCGAACAATCCCACCGGCAAGGTCTTTACCCGCTCCGAACTCGAAACGATTGCCGGTCTCTGCCAGGAGTTCGACGCGCTGGCCATCACCGACGAAATCTACGAGCACATCCTCTATGACGGGGCGGAGCACATCCCCATCGCCACGCTGCCGGGCATGCGCGATCGCACGCTTATCGTCAACAGCCTGAGCAAGACGTGGTCGGTTACGGGATGGCGCACCGGCTGGGTGATGGGTCCGCCGGACATCAGCGATGCCGTGCGCAAGGTGCACGATTTTCTCACGGTCGGCGCCGCCGCGCCGCTGCAACAGGCCGGTGTCACCGCCATGAACATGGCGGACGCGTACTACGAGCGCCTGGCCCACGAATACACGGAGCGCCGTGACATGCTGTTGGGCGTTCTCGAACAGGCCGGTTTCCGCTGCTCGCGTCCGCGGGGCGCCTACTACATTATGTGCGACATTTCCGCCTTCG
>Ga0265325_10003583_pt1 | contig 10073 bp, 9 predicted proteins | sample 41420metaG_FD_202090 | JGI IMG/M metagenome (GOLD analysis project Ga0265325, IMG submission 202090) | Rhizosphere microbial communities from Carex aquatilis grown in University of Washington, Seatle, WA, United States - 4-14-20 metaG | ecosystem: Host-associated > Plants > Roots > Rhizosphere >...
GCAATTGATCGGCGAGCTGGCAGGCAAAGCTGTCTTCGATGCGCAAAATTTTCCCTCCGCGACTTTCAGGTCGACCTCCGTCGTCCGCACCGGTCCGCAAACCGGCAAGATGACGGGTGATTTGACAATCAAAAACATCACCAAGCCGGTTACGCTGGATGTGACATTCACAGGCGGGCGCATCGACCCGATGGGCAATTCCTACGCCATCGGTTTTGAAGCGACTGCTACGATCAAGCGTACGGATTTCGGGATTACGGGGATGCCTTGGGAGCCGTTCGTCGGCGGCGACGTGAAGCTTATCATCGAAGCCGTATTCCAGCAGCAGAAGGGATAGACATGTCTCTCCGAAACACAGACAGGCGTTACGGCACCGTTGCGATGTCGCTGCATTGGCTGATCGCAGCCTTCGTGATCGTCAATATCGGGTTCGGCCTGTACATGGGCGATCTGCCGCGCAGCGACCCGAACGAGTTCACGATCATGCAGATTCACAAATCGATCGGACTCACGGTGCTGGTGTTGAGCGTCATCGTCGTCGTGTGGCGGCTGATGAACCCGCCGCCGCCGCTGCCAGCCGGGATGTCGCCGCTCATGCGTTTGGCCGCACACGGGACCCATTACCTTCTCTATTTCCTGATCGTGGCGATCCCGCTGAGCGGATGGATCATGGTGTCGGCCTCGCCGCTGGGGAATTCGACGCCCTGGTTCTTCCTGTTCGGCTGGCCGAACCTGCCCTTCTTTGCGGGCATGACACGCGAAGCCGTCCACCCCTATCGTGAACTTTGGGAAACGACGCACGTCTGGCTCGCCTGGAGCGCAATCGTTCTTGTTCCCCTGCATATCGGAGCGGCGTTGTATCACCAGTTCTGGTTGCGCGACCGGCTGCTGGCGCGGATGGTGCCCGGGCTGCGAGCATGAGAGAGTTCGTAGCGGCGCTTGCACTGCTGGCCTTCACGGCGCCTGCCTCAGCCGCTCACTGGACGGTCGACGCGGCTAAGAGCCGGCTCGGGTTCGCGGTGATGTGGAGCAGCCAACCGTTCGTCGCCGTGTTCAAGAGCTGGAAAGCGGATATCGACTTCGACCCCGCTGACCTCGCCCACTCGCATGTGGTAGCGAGCGTCGATCTCGCCAGCGAAACCTCGGACTCGCCCGACAATGACGACGGCCTGCAAGGCGCGTTAGGCTTCGCCGTAGACAAGTTCCCGGTTGCCCGTTTCGAAACCACCCGGTTCGTTCGGCTCGCCGACGGATCCTATGCCGCCGAGGCCAAGCTGACGATCCGGGGCGTGACCCGGCCGGTGAGCCTGCCCTTCAAGCTCGCCATCGACGGCAAACACGCGCACGTGACGGGCAAGGCTGCCCTGGACCGCACCGCGTTCGGCGTCGGCCAAGGCGAGTGGATGGCGCCCACGCCGGTGGCGCACCTGGTCACGGTTACGCTAGACCTCACGGCGACAAAAAACTGACCGGCGCATCCAGGCGCGCTAGATTGCCGTGACGATGGACACCGATGTTACCACTGTATGCACCGCCGGTTCCGCGGGGATTTCCGAAGCTGCGGCGCTGATCCGCGCCGGGCATCTGGTCGCGTTTCCCACCGAGACGGTTTACGGGCTGGGGGCGGATGCCACCAATGGCCGCGCCGTGGCGGCCATATTCGCAGCCAAGGGGCGGCCAATCTTCAACCCCCTCATCGTCCATGTGAAGGATGCTGTGCAAGCGGCGGAATTTGCCGAGTTTTCGCCTCTCGCAAAAACCTTGGCAACGGCCTTCTGGCCCGGCGGGCTGACGCTGGTTCTTCCACGCCGGCCGGACTGCCGTCTGTCGCTTCTGGTGAGCGCCGGACTGGACACCGTAGCTCTGCGGGCGCCGTCCCATCCATTGGCCCAGAGGCTGATCGCCGAGGCCGGCGTGCCGCTGGCCGCGCCGAGTGCCAATCCCTCGGGACGGGTCAGCCCGACCAGTGCGGCGCATGTCGAAGAGGGTCTCGGCGGCAAGATCGATTTGATTCTGGACGGTGGACCTACCCCGATTGGAATCGAGTCCACCGTGATCGGGTTCGAGGCCGGGCGGTCTGTGCTGCTGCGGCCAGGCGCGGTGCCGCGCGAAGCGATCGAGCGGATTGTGGGGCCGCTGGCGAGCCCGGCGGGCACGGCCATCACCTCCCCCGGCCAGTTGGCCAGCCACTATGCGCCGCGCACGAGACTTCGCCTCAACGCCTGTGACACCGCGCCGGGCGAAGCCTTGCTCGGCTTCGGTCCGAGCGCCACCGCGACGCTGAATCTTAGCCCAAGCAGCGATCTGGCCGAGGCGGCGGCAAACCTGTTTGCTATGCTGCGCACACTCGACGCTAAAGGCGCATCGGCCATCGCCGTCATGCCCATCCCGTCCGTGGGGCTTGGCGAAGCGATCAACGACCGGCTGATGCGCGCCGCCGCGCCCCCGTGAGGCCACGCCATGAACGACACCATTGCCGCAAGACTAAAGGCCGCCGCCGGTCCCGGGGGATTCAGCGAAGACCCGGCGGAGATCGCGCCGCATCTCGAAGAATGGCGCAGCAGGTACAAGGGCCGCGCCTCGCTTTTGCTCAAGCCTTCGACAACGGCTGAAGTCTCGGCAATCCTAGCGATCTGCAACGAAACCAAGACGCCGGTCGTGCCCCAAGCAGGCAACACGGGGCTGGTCGGTGCGCAAATCCCGTTCGACAACGAAGTTCTGCTCAGCCTTTCGCGCCTGAACCGCATCCGTGCGCTCGACGCGGCGGATTCCAGCATGATCGCCGAAGCCGGCGTGGTGCTGGAAGCAGCGAAGCTCGCCGCGGACGACAAGCGATTGTTGCTGCCGCTCAGCCTTGCCTCGGAAGGAAGCTGCACCGTCGGCGGGACGATTTCGACCAACGCCGGCGGCGTGAACGTTCTGCGCTATGGCATGGCGCGCGAACAGGTTCTTGGTCTGGAAGTCGTGCTGGCCGACGGGCGCGTGCTCGATCTGCTGCGTACCCTGCGCAAGGACAATACCGGCTACGATTTGAAGCAAATGTTCATCGGCGCGGAAGGCACGCTGGGAATCGTCACCGCCGCCGCGCTGAAGCTGTTTCCCAAACCTGCCATAAGCTGCACCGCGTTCCTCGCCGTGCCTGACGTGAATGCGGCGCTGGCAGTACTGGCGCGGCTGCAATCGGCCACCGGCAGTCTGGTCAACGCCTTCGAGATTTTGCCGCACAACGGGATGGAGCTGGTACTGGCGCACATTCCGGGCACCAACGATCCGTTCCGCGCGCCCTCGCCCTGGTATGTGCTGTGCGAAGCGTCGGGTGCCGAAGGGCTTGAACAGATTTTCGAAAGCGCGCTGGCGGCGGCGCTATCCGATGGGCTGGCAAGCGATGCGGTGATCGCTTCCAGCGAGGCGCAGCGCGCCGCGCTGTGGAAGCTGCGCGAGAGCATGTCCGAAGCACAGAAGAAGGAAGGCGCATCGCTCAAGCACGACGTCGCGGTGCCGGTCGCCCGCGTGGCGGATTTTCTGGACAAAGCCTCCGCCGCCATCGCCGCGGCCGTGCCGGACGGACAACCGGTTCCGTTCGGCCATCTCGGCGACGGAAATATCCATTTCAACATCCAGGCGGCGAAGGGCGCCGACGTGGCGCACTTCCTTGCCCGCTGGGACGAAATCGCGCGCATCGTCCACGACGTTGTGCGCGACTTCGGCGGCTCGTTCAGCGCCGAACACGGCATCGGCGTGATGAAGCGCGCCGATCTGGCGCACTACAAAAGCCCGGTGGAGATCGACCTGATGCGTGCGCTCAAGCGAACCTTGGATCCGAACAACATCTTGAATCCGGGAAAGCTAGTGCCAGAGTAAACGGTGCTCGTATCGTGACGTGGTGCGGATTAACTCCCTTCAATCGCAGACTTTTTTGTTCAAAGGAGCGACCTTATGAACGAGTCCTTGATTGAGAAAATTAGTGATGAATGGTGGGTTCAAGAGGTACGACAAGATCGACCTGGGATATTCATCTTGATTAGAGATGGGAAATTCGATTTCTCGTCCTGGGATACGATGATTGCGAATCTGAAACGCATGACCACGCCCTTGTCTGACCGTGAAGCCGCGACGTTAGCCCGCGTGCTATGGCTCGTTCCAATTCTGATGATGAAAAAGCTGCGTTACATTGAGAAAAGGGGGTTTTCTGCAGAAGACATCAATACGCGACGCATTAAACTGGAGGACGAAATGGTGCGGCTAATCGGATTGCCTGGACAATCAAAAGACTTAGTTGATCCATTAAGTTAAGCACCAGTGGATGAATTTTAGCATTTGAATCCCGTAGGGCAGTACAAGTATTGGGGTCAGAGTGCATTAATTCTCTCACCCGTAGCTTGCATCTTATCTCTGCGCGCACGTCTTCTCCAACGCTCTACGCCGCCTTCGCCAGCGTGGATTCTGTCTTTTCCGGCAGGCCCGGCGAATGGCGGCCTTTGGCATTGGAGCGCGCACTGAGCGTTGCGGTGACGATCGTCGCCGCATAGGGCAGGCTCTGGACACCCAGCATGACCATCCACAGCAGCGCCGCGGGATCGTCGATGCGTCCAGTCGAGATGACGGATGCGATGCCGAGCAGGCAGAGGGCAAACAGCATCGTTTCCTGCCACACGCCGCGCAGCGCCTGACTGAGCAGGGCCTGATCTTCGCACTTCGGTGTACGCAGGAAAGGCTTGCCGGACGTGAACAAGCCAGCCCACACCGCCTTGCCGACTGTGTGCGTCAGCGACAGGCCCGCAACCGACGCCATTAGCGCCCCCCGGATTCCCGAACGCACTTTCTTGGGATAGAGCAGCATCGTCTTGAGAGTCTTGGCGGCGAACAGCGCCAACGCCGCGGCGGACAGGACCGGCATCGGCACCTGGACGTAGCGCGGCGCAACCCACATCATGAACGTCCAACCCAGCGCGATCAGCGTAACGATCATTCCCAGACCATCCGAAAGCCACGGCAGCCAACCGCTCAGGAACTGATAGCGCTGCGCCCAGGACAGCCGCGAGCGGCCGAACATGATGGGGTCCACGTGGCGCTTCAGGATCTGCATGGCGCCATAGACCCAGCGATAGCGCTGGCTCTGAAACGCTTTCAGCGTGTCGGGGATCAGCCCTTTGCCCATGCTCAGCGGAATATAGGCTGCGCCGTAACCCGCTTCGAACAGTCTGAGCCCAAGCTCGGTGTCCTCGGTGATGCACCAGGTGCTCCAGCCGCCGACTTCTTCCAGCGCGTCCTTGCGCACGATGGTCATGGTGCCGTGCTGGATGATCGCGTTGTGCTCGTTGCGCTCGACCATACCGATCTGGAAAAAGCCGCGATATTCCTCATAGGCCATCGCCTTGAAGAAGCTGTCGCCCGCGTCGCTGTAATCCTGAGGGCCCTGGACCAGCGCGATGTCCGGCGCCGCGAACAGCGGAACGGTCAGACGCAACCAGTTGGGTTCGACGCAATAATCGCTGTCGATCACGGCGATGTACTTCACGTCGGCGCCGGTCAGTTCCAGCGCGAGGTTGAGCGCGCCGGCCTTGAAGCCCGCCACGTGGTCGAAATGATAGAAGCGGAAACGCGGTCCGAGTTCGGCGCAGCGCGCTTCTATCGGTTTCCAGGTCTCCGGATCGGGTGTGTTGTTGTCCAGGACGATGACTTCGAAATTATCGTAGTCGAGCTGCGCCAGCGCATCGAGTGTCTTCGAAACCATCTCCGGCGGTTCGTTGTAACAAGGGACTTGCACGCACACCCGCGCGCTGGCTTCCGGAATGGCCGCACGAACGGAGCGCCGTTCCACCCGCCACAAGCTTGCCGCCAGTTCGATTCCTTCGGTCAGGATCACCACCGACGCCAGGAGCGCCAGAGGCGACATGGCGAGGATCATCACCAGATCGGCGGGATCGATATAGTTCAGCGACGTGGCATCGATCAGAAGCAGCAGACCGGTCGTGACCATCGCCACGAGCCCGCCCATGACAAGATAGCCGGTCTGGCGAACGCGCGGCATGCGCCCGAGGATCAGGAGCCCGAGAAGCAGCGTGAAGATCGCCGCCAGGAATGTGTAGCTTCGCCATTCGGGGAATGTGCGCAACAATCCGCTGAAGGGGAATTTTGGTTCGCCGTTGGCATCGAACAGACCCCAGTAGGCGCCCACTTCGCCTTCGTTGCCGGCCTTCCAGGGCTGATCGTAGGCTTCGACGATGTAGTAGTCGTAGCCCTTGTCCATCGCCAACTGCACGAAATTACGGATGAAATACGCCTGGTTGGAAAGCGAGGGTTCCGCGGCGCCTTTGCTGCGTCCTTCCGAGGGCCAGCCGACCTCGCCAATCACAATGGGTTTGTCGGGGAATTCCTGCTGCACGTTATCGTAGGCGCGCTGCAGGAACCCGACTCCGTTGCGCACCGGCACGCCTTCCCAGTACGGCAGCAGATGCACGAACACGACATCGACATTCTCGCCGAGCTCGGGATGCAACAGCCAGCTGGACCAGGTTTCTGCGGTGGTGACTTTGATGCGCGCAGGCAATGCCTCACGCACGCGCATGATGTAGGCATTCAGCTGATCGGAACTGACGTTGCCGAACTGGATCGCTTCGTTGCCGACGATAACGCGATCGATCACGCGGCGGTTGGCGAGCACGGCCTTGAGCGCAGTGTCGATCTCGCGTTCGTTCTTGTCGAGGTCCGGGCCGATCCAGATGCCGAGCGATACGGTGAGGCCGTAGCGGCGAGCGATCTCGGGCACTTTGTCGAGTCCGCCGTCCACCGTGTACGTACGGACGTGCCCGGTGATCCGGGACAATTGCGCCATGTCCGCGTCGATGCGTTCGGGCGAGATGTGCTTCATCTCGCGCTCGTTGAAGGTGTGGCTGGCGTTATAAGTGACGCCGCGGACCTGCCCGTCCCAGTCGGGCGCCACGACGGTGTAGTCGCGGCTCGCCCAGAACATCGCGCTGCCGCCCACGACAAGGCACAGCGCGATAACGATCCGCAGCGTCCTGCCGCTCAAACGGCCACTAAGCGATTCAAACACCTTATTAGCCGCTCCGCCCCGGACGCGCGTTATTGTCCGTTATCGTCGGGTCCCAGGTCCTCGTTGTCGTTGATCTTGTCGGGATCCTCATCCGGCGCATGCTGCCGAACTCTCGCCGGTACGGTTTTGACCAGTTCGACTTCGAACACGAGGGTTTGGTTCGGCGGTATGGCACCGTCGGGCGTGCCGGCTTCGCCGTAGGCCAGCTTGGATGGGATCACGATCTGCCAACGGTCACTCGTGTGCATCAGGCAGAGCGCTTCGGACCAGCCGCTGATCACCGAGTTGACCTTGAGCCTCATGGGCATACCCGGCTCGGTTCCGTCGAATACCTTCCCGTTGATCAGCGAGCCCGTGTAATAAACCGTTACGTAATCGGTCGGCCTGGGCTGCTTGCCATATCCGCTATGGAGAATGCGGAACTGCAAGCCGCTGGGGCGGACGACGACGCCAGGCTTTTTGGCGTTTGCCGCAAGAAAGGCCGCGTTGGCGGCGGGGCTCAGCGCGCTGTCAGCCGCCTGAGCCGAAAACGTTGCGGCCGCCACAAAAGCGGCCAGGACAAGTCCAAGACGCATCATTCCATTGTTCCCTTTGTTCTGCCCACTCGTCCGTCGATTATAGCCCATAGCGCGGCTCCACGACGAAGCAAACTGGCGCAATCCTTTTACAGGATGATTATCGCCCCCAAAACAGGCGGCCCAGCCGGGACCGGGCCCTGACGGGTTTGCCGATGACAAGGCCGATCGCCTCCGGCGCGCCCGCGGAAGTTGTCTTGGGGGCTTTGGCCGGAACCGCGAAACCGTGTGTCCGGGGTAGTTCCGCCAGCGGCCCAGCCGCCTTGGCGAATGCCGGCAAGCCGGCAGCCGTAATCGGGCCGTAACAGATCGGACCGATACAATGGGTCATGTATTTCTTGGCCCAGGCTTCTTCCGGGCTGAGCACGAACGCCTCGGTTGCCGGCTGCTTCAGGCCGGACTTGGTCCGGGCGAGCTGGCCATCCTTGACGATGCGTACCAGCCGGTCGAAACGCTCCGCGCCTTCGGCCAGAGGGCCGCTTGGTGCCATTTCCCGCTTGTCGGCCATGGTCAGCCTCCGCCCTGCTTCTTCCACCACTGAAAGCCGCCATCGCGGCTGATGACAGCAACGTCGATGGCCCCGCCAACCGTCTGCTGTTGCGCCATAATACGCTTTTTGAAGACATTGAGTGCAACGAGTTCGCGGGCGGTCTCGGCCAGCTCGGTGCGCGACGCGATCTCCAGTACGCGCAGAACCGGATTGATATAGGTCTGCTGCTGGTAGTCTCCAATTATGGAGCGAAATGCCTCGAAATACTGCGGCAGATGTTGGGTGTGGAATTGTCTGCGCACGCTTTCGCCTTGCGCGGGGTCTACGTTGGTGAAGCTGCCGATCACATGATCGACGAGGCCGTGCATCATCGTCTGCATGGTGCCGTGCAACCGCCGCTCCAGATTGAAATCTATACCGCGGATGAAGGCGTTGGTCACCTCGCTGTCGGCAAACACCCGGATCTTGGAGCGCACTTCGCTGTCGATCGCATCCACGCTGGCTTCGGCGCGTTTGACGATGCCGCCCACGATCGCAGAGAGAAAATAGGTTGCAACGACGGGATAGCGCTCGTCATTGCCGAAGCCGGCAAAAACCAGCCCCGTCACGTCCTCCAGAAACAAATCCTTGACCACGCAGAAGACGGCGATCGCACGCAAATGCTGCAAAGCGGTTTTGTCGAGACGGAAGTTCGAAAAGCCATAGGCGACCAGCTCCTCGATCGTGCCGGCGTACTCACGGGCGATCAATTCGGCAAAGCCGGGCGGGAAGCACGCCAGATCGCGGCGCGGACTGCCATCGTCGCGGAACTGATAGCTGTTCCAGACATGTTCGATGGCCTGTCCGAGGATCGCCGTGTCCGAAACGGACACGCGCTCGTTTCCGCCGGCTTCGCGCAGGTACTGCGCGAGATGGAACACGTAGCGGAAAACCGACGCCAGGAGCCGTTTGTAGTCGTCCTTTTGCCGGTCGCGCGGAAAGAACTCCTCGAGATTGTCGAGCATGCCGATGAATTTGGCGGCATAGTCGCGTACGTGCGGCTGAGGCCCCGGCCTCGCCTTCTTCTGGAAATGCTCGATCAGATGTTCCCAGGGATGGCCCATCATGTCGGCGACGCCGAAAAACATCACGCCGATGGGCAGGCCGTCCGCCAGGTTGTAGAGCTTGCGCTGGTCGTTGCGGACGACGACCGTACCGCCGTCGATCAGGGTCACCGCGGAATCGGCGGCCAGTGCCACCGCACGCTGGTTCATCACCGCGATTTCGGACGTCATACGCCAGACCCCTAAACCGAAATGATGTCATAGCTCATCCGAGATTGGGAGGAGCGCCGTATGCCTTGGTTACGATGGAACCGGTCGTCCAGGCGCCAGATGTACCCGTTCTAGACCGTAAGTGCCGGCAACTATTACCAAAAAGTGCCATGCTTCTTCAGAAAATACTCGATCAAAAGATGTCCCAGGACGGTCAGGCCGAATGCCGCAACCAACAAGCCGGATACCTTGTTGATCAGGCGTACCACCCGCTCGTCGATGCGGGCATGCAAAAGGCCTACGACCGTCGTCAGCGTCAGCCACCAGAGCGTGGAACCCGCGAAGACGCCTGCAACCACAAAGGCAGCAGCCAAGAAGCTCGGGTTGTCGCCAGCCAAGCCACCCAATCCTGCGAACAGCGCGGTGAAGCCAATCAACGTCGCCGGGTTGGAAATCGTTAGCGCAAAGGTCGACGCCATCGAGCGCGCCAGTGTGGATTTTCCGTTCTCGATTGCTGCGAGCTTGAATTCGACGCGCGGCGCTGGCTGCGCGTTGTAGGTGTGGATGCCGAATGACAGCAACAATATGCCGCCGACAAGCTGCAAAATCGTGGAAAAACCTTCAATCAATTGCGCAACTGCGGTCAGCCCGAAGCCGGTGATCGCTGCGAACAGGCCGTCGCCAAGCGCAGCCCCCAG
>Ga0265325_10003584_pt1 | contig 10072 bp, 9 predicted proteins | sample 41420metaG_FD_202090 | JGI IMG/M metagenome (GOLD analysis project Ga0265325, IMG submission 202090) | Rhizosphere microbial communities from Carex aquatilis grown in University of Washington, Seatle, WA, United States - 4-14-20 metaG | ecosystem: Host-associated > Plants > Roots > Rhizosphere >...
GTCCCGCTGGACCCCTCGCCGCCGATGAAGACCAGACAGCGGCGCTGAGTCTTCGTCTTTCGGTAGCTCTCGCACTAGGGAGTCCTGGCGCACCGAAATCCGCCGACAGGGTTGCGGTAGGCCGGGGGACCATCGCATTCGCGGCACGAAGGAAACAATGTCATCGCGGATTCGGAGAACGAGCCACCGCGGATCACGTAAGGGGCACCGCTCGTGATGTAAGAGAAGCCCGCTGTCAGATACCAAGCGGGCCTTGCCCTCGCGGCCCCAGAGAACCTCACCCCCCGGCCCCTCTCCGCAAGCGGAGAGGGGTGTCTGCGAATCTCGCGATACCGGAGCTGCTCCCCCTCTCCGCAAGCGGCCCGCAAGCGGAGAGGGGGCCGGGGAGGGGCCGGGGGGTGACGTTTAATAGCTGGACCAGCCGGTTCACTACACGATGTGACGAATGCTTAGACTCTAGTATTGCACCGGGAACGCGATGAACCGCTGACTGCAATCGATGGCCGCCGGCGAGCCCTGCGAGGCGCCGCTCGGTCCGGGCGCCGCGCCGCCGGCCCCCACGGTCACTGTGGCGGCGGTCGGTGCAAAGCTGGCGGCGCCGTCGACCACGACGTCGTCGAGGGTCACCGCCGTTGGGCCCGTTCCGTGGACGGTGACCAGCGGCGACTGGGAGCCCGAGCCGCGCAGCACGTGAAAGTCCCGGATCGTGAACGTGCGAAAATCCGGCGCGCCTCCTACCGTCGAGGTGCCGTTGCTGTAGTTCGGCTCGAAGAGAATGGCGTTGTGCAGATTGCGTCCGCAAATGTTCTCGTAGACGACATTGTCCACGAGTCCTCCAGCGCCGGTGTACGACTTCACGCGAATCGCGTTCGCGTTGACCGCGGAAGCCCCCGGAAAGACATCGCCGTCTATCGTCAGATCGTACACGTGAACCCCATTGATCCCGCCCGGTCCGGTCTCGCTGCCGATGGACATCCCGTGACCGGCGCCGAAGTAGTTGTGCGCGATCGTGAGATTGCTCACGAGGCCTTCGGCGCCTTTGATGGCAATCTGATCGTCGCCCGTGCTGATCGTGTTGCAAACGATGTATCCGTTGCTCGTGGCCATTCCGGACTGGCCGGCGCCGGGGTCGATGCCGTCGGTATTCGCCGTGCTGGGCGGGGTGAGGATGGTGATACCCCAAATGACGAAATGGTCGCCTTGTACCTTGACGTGCATTTTCTGGGAGTTCTTCAGGTTGACCTTGTACATGACGAAGTTTTTCACGGCCGCGTGAATCATCACGGACCCTGACGGAGCCTGCGAGCCGTCGATCGTGCCTTGCCCGACGATTCCGGATCCGTCGCCCCCTGCCTCGATGGTGGCGCGGCTACCCGTCGCCGTCGGGAAGAGCGTGACGCCGGTGTCGACCCAGAGAAAGGCTCCGGCCGGAATGCTGAGCGCGCCGGAGGTGTAGCTCGCGCCGCTCCCCGTGAGCTTGACCGCGCCCTTTCCCGCGCAGCCGGTCAGCGCGGCCTGGATGTCCGTGCCCGGTGCGCTGATTTGGGTGCAGACAGCCGGCCACTGCGGTTCGATGCCGACGAGATTCGGATCTCCCACGCCGCATCCCGCGCCCACGCCGGTGACCGAGACGGCGCCGTCGGTGGCGCCTCCGCTCGAAGCGCCGGAGGACGAATCGTGGAAGGAGGCCCCGTCGGCGCCTGCCTCGGCGCCGACGCCCCCGCTCGACGGGTGGCTTGCATCGGGACCGGTCCCCGACTTCGCGTCGGGACCCCGGCTCGAGTCGGCGGCGTCGCCGGCATCCGCGCCGGATTCGCTCGGGCCCGCCCCGTTCGAGCTTCCGCTGCCGCTCGCCGGACCTCCGCTACTGCCCGCAGTACCTCCGCTGCCGCTACTGCCCGCTGCCCCTGGACCCCCGCTGCCGCCACTGCTCGCTGCCCCTGGACCCCCACTGCCGCCGCCCGCTGCACCTCCGCTGCCGCCAATCGTGCCACTACCCCCCGCGCCGCCGGCACCGTCGACCGCGTTCGCTCCCGCGCCCGCGTTCGTCCCGCCGCCGTTCCCGTCTGCCTGCGAGCCTCCGCAGGCTAGCAGCGCCGAGCCAAGACCCAGCGGAGAAAGCCATCCAACGAGGAGGGCCAGCGTTTGAACGAGACGCATGAGGTCACCTTTCCGGCCCGCGACGGACGAGTCCGAGGCAGGTACCCCGGTAATGCTTCTCGCGCCTTGAACCGACCCGAGGATGTGCGTTCGGGACGTCAACGAGACGAAGAGGGCGCGGGCGAAGGCGAACCTGAGGGACATCAAAACGTCGCTGACAAAAGGGGCACATTTCCCGTGGGCGGCGCCATTCCTTCTCGCCGCAACCCGCCGCGCCAGACCGCCGCGGAAAGGACCGGCGGAGGCATCACTTCGCCCGTCGTTTCGCCCGTTTGCCGCACCTGTGTCTTGCGATTGACCACGGCGACGACGATTCCACCTATCGCCGCCGCGAGCCCCCCCGCGGCGACCGCCAGTCCCACACTTTGCCCGTTGCTGCTCCCCCCATCCGGATCGTCGGCGAGTCCGTTCGCCACCGTAACGAGGAGACCAATCCCCAACGACAACCCCCCCAAGGAGATGAGGGCGATCCCGATTTGAAACGCAGCGGATGACGCCGGCCTCACGGCGATCACATCGCGAGACGCACCGTCGGGCAGAACGAAGCGCCGCGAGAATCGGACCGAGTCGCCGGAGATGCGGTACTCACCGTCGGCCGGCAGAGCCTCGTCGCAGGGCGACGTGCAAACGACGTAGAATGGATTCCGCTTGTCTCCGGTCGCGCGTTCCAAGTCGACCGACTGCGGAGAGTCGAGATGCACGACGACGCCGCGCCCGGGGCTCGGCTCCGCGACCGAAGACCGAGCGACTCCGAGGGTGAAGATTGCGACAGCCATCGTGGCCACCAGCCGACGCATTCCAAGAGACCCCCGACTGGAATGCACCTAAGAAGTGTAGCCGAGGATCCGCGGCAGGCCATGCCATCCGCTTTCACAGGCGTGGGCTTCTCGACGTGGAGAGGCGTCCTCCTGCGTCCCGAATGCGCCAACGAAGAGAAGGAAGGCTATGATGCTCAAAGAGCCGCTTGTTTGTCAGCCGTACGATGGCCGCCCGCATGGAGATCGCTCGCGTAATTTCAGCTCTCGTCATCGTGGGCCTTACCGCGGCATGCGGAGGCAAGACGGGCGAAGGAGGAGCCACCAAGAGCGAGACGAGCGCGGACTCCGGTGTCCGTACCACTGATTCAGGCCTCGGAACCCGCACCGTCGATAGCGCCTCCGCATGCGCGGAGCTCGACGTCGCCCCCTCCGATTTGTCGTGCGGAACCGATCAGGACTGCGCGCTCGTCCGCATCGGGGAAGTATGCAGCGGCCAATGCGACTTGGGCTGCGGCGGTACCCCCGTCAACGTGGCGGCGGCGACGCGCTTTCGGTCCGATACGGCGTCGCTGACCTTGGAGGCATGCCCCTGCAACTTCCCGGGTGAAGCGCGCTGTCTTGGCGGTCAGTGCACCCTCTGCGCACTCGGTCCAAATCAGCTGGCGGCTTGCGGCGACGCGGGGCTCGCAGCCCCGACCGATGCGAGCGGCGAGCCGGCCGCCGCGGAAGCCGGAGCGAGCGATGCGCCGGGCGACGCGGGCGACGAAGCCAAAGCGGGCGATGCGCCGGGCGACGCTCGCGACGGGGAAGCCGATGCAAGCGATGCCCGCCCGACGCCGTCCATCGCAGAGTCCTGCCTCGATGGCGGTCAGCTCGCACAAGAGTGCGTCCTCAGCTGGTCGGTCGCCGAGAACCCCTCGCTCTGGTGCCCGAAGATGAACGCGCTGTACTTTGAACGGGTGACGAGAGAGACCAACTGCAGCGGGTACGATGTGCTCATTCTGAGCGGTATGGACAGCGCATCGCTGCTTTTCTATTCGGCGGCGACCGGCGCTCTCGTGGGCATCGGCGGCGCCGGCAACTTCGGCCCGACGTGCCTGGCTGGGGAGTGCCCGGACACCTCTTTGCTCGACTGTTCCGATGAGGGCACCGAAGTCGTATTCTTCTGCGAGAGCGACGGGGCCGTCAGGGATTGATGGAAACACCAAACCTTACGATCCACGGTAGTCGTCACCCTTTTTCGGTCGAACGAGGAATGGCGTTTGGGTACTCTCCGCGAGCATGCACATTGAGCACGTCGCCGTCCCCGTCCGGACGAGAAGCCTGAGTGATTTTCGCTGAGAGCGAGCGAGCCCGGCGGCGAGCGCGCGGAGCCTACTACTGTAGGCGAGCACGCTCGACGCCGGGATCGCGAAGCTATCAGCGAAAAGCACCAGGCTTCTCGGGTTGGCGATCCGCGTGTGCGCGCTCGAACGCGTCTAGCGCGGCGCACGTCTCGGCGATGCGCACGAGCGTCGGGAACGGCGTGAGGTCGATTTGGAAGCGCCGCGAAAACTCCAGCTGCGGAACGAGGCATACGTCCGCGAACGTCACAGAATCGCCGACGCAAAATCGCCCCGCCCCATCGGCAACCACCGTTTCTAGCGCGGCGAGCCCGCGGGGGACCCAGTGGCCCACCCACGCCAGCTCGTCGACCCCGAGCTGGCGCACGTGCTCCTGCACGCCGGTGTTCTGGAGCGGTTGGATGCCGGAGTTGATCATCTCCGCGATCTGGCGAGCTCGCGCGCGGTCCGGGCGACTTTGCGGCAGGAGCGGCGGAGTCGGCCAACGCTCTTCGAGGTACTCCAGGATGGCGAGCGACTGGGCGAGCCGGACGTGCCGTCCCTCGTCGTCGAGCTCGAGGAGCGGCACCTGGCCCATCGGGTTTTTCGCACGATACTCCGGGCGGTGCTGGTCGCCCCCGCCGGCTCGACGCAGGTCGATGGGGCAGAGTTCGTAATCGATGCCCTTGTGCGCCAGCGCGATGCGCACGCGCCAGGTCGCGGTGCTTCGCCAGTAGCCGTAGAGGACCATGCGCTCACGATAGCGCACGCCAGGGCCGCGCCCCACGGCCCGCGCGGGGCCGCCTGCGGCGGTTCGTGGGCTTGCGGGTGGAGCGGCCGCACGCGCCCCCCGCAAAAATCGTCCGTTCGCGGCGCGACCAAAACGGAACCTTTCCGATTAAGGAGATACGAGAAACGATCGCGGTCCTCCACCGCTTCACACGGTTCGGACAGAGTGGAGATTTCGTCGGGACGGACGCTCGTTCGACTAGAAACTACGCTCGGTCAACGAGAAATGCCGCTCGGCCAATGAGAAACGACGCTCGGTCAACTGGAAATGCGGCTTGGTCAACTGGAAAGGCGCCTTGGCCAACGGGAAATGCGGCTCGGTCAACTGGAAATGCGGCTTGGCCAACTGGAAATGCGGCTTGGCCAACGGGAAATGCGGCTCGGTCAACTGGAAATGCGGCTCGGTCAACGAGAAATGCCGCGCTACCGATTGAACATGACGCGCTACCGATTGAACATGCCGCGCTACCGATTGAACATGACGCGCTACCGATTGAACATGACGCGCTACCGATTGAACATGACGCGCTACCGATTGAACATGACGCGCTACCGATTGAACATGACGCGCTACCGATTGAACTTGCCGCGCTACCGATTGAACACGACGCGCTACCGATTGAACATGACGCTTTCCCAATACGAAGAGACGCGCTGCGTCGCGGACTCCCACCCCGATCCCATCGGCGAGGACGTCGACTCAGTACAGCGGTTGCGCTGAGGACTGGTCTTCTCGCGGCATGTGCGCCCGCGCTCTGAGAGCCCCCCTCAGGTCCCCCCGCGTCGCGGGGGGACGCTTCACCATGAGTTGTTATCCCCCTTCGCATTGAACTGACAGCCGTTTCTCAGGTGCAACGTCCCCCCGCCCGCGGGGGGACCTGAGGGGGGTCTCCTCTGCGGCGTTCGAGCGCCTCATCATTCGTCATATCGCGCTCGGCCTTCGAGAAAAAGCCCACGCCAGGGCGCCCACTCCTTCCCCAGAGAACCTCACCCCCGGCCCCTCTCCGCAAGCGGAGAGGGGTGTCTGCGGTCTCGCGATACCGGAGCTGCTACCCCTCTCCGCAAGCGCTGGAGACCAGGTTTCGGCGCGCCGTCCGCGAAGGCTCAGGTCGCGTACGACCCGACCGCCTTTGCGGCAACGAATTCCAGCCGGTTGCCCCACGGGTCATCGGCGAAGAAGCGCGCGGTGTCGGCCAGCTCTTCGCCGTCGCGGGTGGCGACCCCCGCGCTCTCCAGCCGCAGCCTCACCTCGTGGAGAGCTCGCTGGTCGACCAAACGCAGCGCGGGGTGGGCCTTCTTGGCGGGCCGAAATTCGGTCTCGGCGCCGACGTGGATCTGCTGCGCTCCACATTGAAACCAGGCGCCGCCGCGTACGGCCAGCGCGGCCGGCTTCGGAAGCTCGGTCAGGCCGAGGAGCTCGCCGAAGAAGCGGCGCGCATCGCTCTCGCAGCCGGGCGGAGCCGCGATCTGCACGTGGTCGATGCCGTGAAATGCGATGACACTCGTGGACGCCATGCGCTCGGAGTGTAGTCGCTCCGGAAATCAGAAGCTCCCGACCAGGCCGAAGGTGGCGCCGCCCTGGGTCGGGGCGACCGTCGGCTGGATGTGGACGAGGCTCGGATCGCGCCGCCAGACCGTCGTCAGCCGGGCGATCGGCGATTCGATGAAAAACGCCGAAGCGAGCCCCGCGACTCCGATGAGGCCGAGTGCCCCACCGAAGGCGCGCACGTCGAGGCGGGTCGCGGCGCTCTCGCTCGAGAGCTCGGTTCCCGCGATCGCGGCGGCCGAGCCGGCGATGAGGACGCCGCCGGCGATGCCGCGGATCCAGCGATTGCGCGTCTCCACCGCGGCGAGCTCGTCGAGGCGCTCGTTGGCGACCGCGAACGCGTGCGCGTAGTCCCCGGCTCCGAGCGCGGCGCGGTACTCGGACGCGAGACGCTCTCCGGCCCAGGGTCGCGCGAAGGTATAGGCGCTATAGCCGAGCGAGATCGCGCCCAATCCGAGAAGGATGGCGCCGGCCGCGTCGGCGCTGCTCTTGGGGGTCGAAGAATCACTCCGGTCGAAGGCGATCTCGGATGCCCCGACCGCGGCGTAGAGCGCCGCCACACCGAGAAACGCCGTGGCGCTCAGCAGCCGCTGGCCGCGCTCGGCGCCCTCGATCTGACCGAGGAGAAGATCCATCCGGTCCGCATCTTCTCGCGATACGCCGTAGACGGGCGGAGGCGCCGCGCTCGCCTCCGCCACGTACGCGGCGAGAGCCCGAGGTCCGAACGGCCGGATGAAGAGCTTCTGGAAGATCTCCGCCGGGCCTCGCGATGCGCCGCGCGGAACGATCGGCTGGAGCGACGCCAGCGTGACGTCGGCGGTCGACAGGGGCACCGCGAACGTCTCGGGCGCCGCCCCCGCCCTCGTCGACGTTGCGCGCTCGAAGACGGCCCCGTCGGTCCAGTCGTCGGGCAGCGTGAGAACGAGCGGGCGACCCGCCTCTTCGTTCGCGTCGAGCAGCGGCAGAGACTCTCGGTCCCGGAGCCGAACGCGCATCGCCGCGGGGTCGGTGAGCCGGACCGTGCGCGCCCCCGTGCGGTCGCGCGCGGCGACGATGGGCTGCTCGTCGCGACCGCCCGGTCCGCGAGAGAACACGTGCGGGCGCATGTTGGGGTTCGGGACGTCGGCAGTCGCCGTGGCGACGAACGCCGCGAGCTCCTGGTAACTCACGTTCCCGTCGCCGTCGGCGTCGGCCGCGCCGAGCAGTCCGGAACGGACGACGTGGCTGAAGACTCCAGACTGGATCTCCGACCACTCGAACGACTCGCCCTCCGCGCTCGTCGACAGAAACACGCCGACGTTCGGCATGCGCGCGGCGAGCGTGCGCATCGCGTCCTCCGGCGTCGCGTAGTAGCGGCCTCCGGGCTTTCGCGCTCCGAACATGAAGAACGAATTGCAGCTGTCGAGGATCACGTGGGCCCGCGAGAACGGGATGGCGCGGAGCCACTGCTCGAGGTCGACCGAAGTGAACCGCGCGTCGGCGAGGTCGACGAACCCCATTCCTTGGTCGACGTCTCCGTGGCCAGCGAAGACGAAGTAGACGTCCGTCTCGGTGCCCGCGTTCGCTGCGGCCTGCACCCGCGCGGTCAGCTCTCGTCCCGCGCGGAGCAGCTCCTCGCGGGTCGGTGCGCGCGCCCGCGCCCGCGCGGCGGGGAAGAGACGCGCCGTGTCTTCGTCGAAGTCGGCGAGGAGCGCGACATCGTCCTTGGCGATGGTTTGGAGGATGGCGAAGTACTTGGCGGCGTCGTCGTCGGCGTAATGAAGATCGGGCCGCCGGCCCCCCAGACTTCGGTTGTTCCCGACGACCACCGCGAACGCGGCGCGAGGCGCTGGCGCGGCGGCGCGGACGGCAGGAGCCGTGAGCCCGACAATCAGAACTGCAAAGAGAGCGAACAGAACTCGGCGAACGGTCATCGCGTACCTCCCAAGCTGTCATGCACATCCACGGTCGTCTCTCGCACTTCGGCGCCGGGAAGCCGGCGCGTCAGACGAGCCGCGCTCAAGTCGGTTCCGGCGAGCGACTCGACGTCGGAGACGTGCGCCGGCGCCGATGTGATCACGGCAATCAAGCGGAGAGGACCCGCGCGGACGTCGTCGAAGACCACCGTCGCACCGATCATCTGCTCGCGAGTGGAAGCGGACAGTCGCGTCGAGGGCGGATCGTCGTCCGATCGCGTGTAGGCCGGCGAAATCCAGTGCACGACGCTCTGCGCGTCGACGGCGAAAAGAAGCAAGAACGCCGGCGTTTCGCCCAGGTTGCGGAATCCGGCCGTCAGCGGCGTCGTGGCGTCGATCGTCGACCCGGAAACGAGCGGACGAAGCCCTCCTTCTACCGCGTACGGCTGCACTCCGACGTCCCGCCCGATCGCCGCCGGCGCGGAGCCGCCCCGCGACTGCCATGCGGACCTCGCCGAAGGCGCGCGCATCGCCCCGTAGGCCGCCGCCAGCAGGACACACGCCGCGGCCGCACCGGCGAACCAGGAAGCCCGCCGAGGTTTCGGCTCGGCCGCGGCGGGCCCGTCGAGCCGCTCCATGACGGCGCGCGCGTGCGCCCGCCCGTCGAACTCCGACGAGACCGCGCCTCTCACGTCTTGCACGATCGCGCGCAGAGCCGCTTCGGCTTCGCGGCAGCCCGGACAGCGGGCCAGGTGACCGCGCAAGCGGTCGGTCTCTTCGAGCGAGAGCGCACCATCGACGAAGCGCACAAGCTCGTCGTCCGTTGGACACCGGATCATCGGTTCTTCTCCAGGATGTTCCGAAGCAGCCGCAAGCCGTGGTGTACACGGGAGCGAAGGGTCGACTCGCCCGTGCCCAAGACTTCGGCCATTTCGTCGTAGCGAAGCTCCTCCGCATACCGGAGAACGAGCGCCTCGCGCATCCTCTCGGGAAGCTGAGAGAGCGCGTCGAGAACGCGGCGCCGCCTCTCTTCGAGCAGGAGGCGATCAATCTGGTCGGGTGACGGCTCCGCGTCTTCCGCGGCGGCCTGCTGCGCGTGACGCCGGACGACGCCATGGCGCCGCACATGGTTTCGGCAGCGGTTGCGCGCCGCGGTGATAAGCCAGACGACGAATCTACCCTCGGGGCGATAGCGCGATCGCTGGGCCCAGATCGTGACCCACGTCTCCTGCGCGAGCTCGGCCCCGACCCCCGAGTCGTGGACCCATGCGCTGCACGCGTGCACCAGCCGGGCCGCGTGGCGCTCGACGAGCACCGCGAACGCCTCGCGCACCCCGGCTTGCGCCAGCGCCATCAGTTCGTCGTCGGTGCGCTCCGGCAGCGAGCCGGGCGCTGTCCGCACGAGGCGAGGAAAGGACATCACGACTCAAAGAACACGGCTGCCGGTTCCGCGTTGACGAAATTCGCGCCGGGGGGGAGGCCGAAAGCTGGCCGCCTGGACGTGCGGGTCTCGCCATGACTGGGAGCGACATGGCATCATGCGATCCGCAATGCAGCGTCTTTCATGCACGGGCCTTTGCGTCCTTCTTGCGGCTGCCACGG
>Ga0265325_10003585_pt1 | contig 10072 bp, 7 predicted proteins | sample 41420metaG_FD_202090 | JGI IMG/M metagenome (GOLD analysis project Ga0265325, IMG submission 202090) | Rhizosphere microbial communities from Carex aquatilis grown in University of Washington, Seatle, WA, United States - 4-14-20 metaG | ecosystem: Host-associated > Plants > Roots > Rhizosphere >...
TCTGCAAGGCGAGGAACTGAACCGGGACGTTGAAGAACGGCGGGTTCATCACCGCCGCATTGGTGGAGATGTCGTAGAAGACGTCGCTCACGCTCTCGGTCGACGGCGTGATCTCGACCCTGGTGCCCTGCGTGCAGTCGGGAGAGCCCGTGATGCTGGCGGAGTAGGCATTGGCACCGGCCGCCGGCGTGATCGGGTCTGTCACGTCGATCAGCGTGCAGGAGGAGCCGGTCGGGCTCGTCTGGTACACTTGGACGTTGTCGCCGGCGCAGTAGCTCTTGAACGTGACGCTGACGGCGACCGGCGAGCTGCCGCCCAGCCCGAGCGACTCTTCGGGCCGGTCGCCGCAGCCGGCGAGAACCGCCACCCCGAGCAGGAGCGCTCCGCGGAGCGCGCGCTTCGAGATCTCCACACCTCCCCCTTTCCCCTCCGCTGATCCCCAGGCCTACTGCCCCTGCACTACCGCGAACGTCTGTCCGAACGGTACCCTCCCGGTCCGGGCCTCGAACGAGACGCGCAGCGCGCTCTTGCTGCCGCGCGTGGTCACGCGACAGTACTCCTGCGAGCCCTGCTGCGACTGCGTCGATACGCCGAGGTCGTCGCCCGGCTCGAGCTCGGTCTCCTCGGTGTCCTGGCCGGACGGGAGGATCGCGACCTTCACCTTCACCCGCGACGACGAGACGTTGACGACGCTGCAGTTGTAGCCGCCGTCGGCGATACCGGTCAGCATCGGCGTCGTGATGACGTTGGCCGCGGCGGCGCCGCCGGCGCCGGCCAGAACGATCGCGGCCGCGAGAATCATGTTCCGCACCATCGCTTCCCCTCCTGGGTACGAGATTCGTATGCTGAACTTGACGGAGGATCAAACGGCGCGCGCGCGGCGGTCGGGTCAGCTCAGCTCGAGCCCCTTCAGGCTGCCCTCGGCGCGCCACTCGCCCAGGATGCGGAAGAACTCCACCGAGCCACCGCCGTAGAAGCCGTTCTGGCCGTTCAGCTCCGCGGCCTTGCCCTCGTTGTTGTAGTAGCCGGGGGTGCACTGCTCGAGGAAGTCGCGGCCGAAGCGCGCCAGGCGGATGATCGTCGCGACCCACTCGTCCTCCGCCTCTTGCGCGGCCTCGACGCGGCGCAGGCCACCGTCGAGCGCGTGCTTGACGATGTAGGCGACGTGCTTGCTCTGCTCGTTCAGCAGGTGCGGGAAGTTGACCGTGAAGCCGGACTGGATCGGGCTCAGGATGAAGCAGTTGGGGAAGCCGCGGCTGTGCATGCCGTGCAGCGTCGCGACGCCGTCCGTCCACTTGTCCGTCAAGCTCAGGCCGTCGCGGCCGTAGATCTGGTACCCAGCGCGACGCGCGTAGTCGGTGCCGACCTCGAAGCCGGTCGCGAAGATCAGGCAGTCGAGCGCATACTCCACGCCGGCGACGACGACGCCGCGCTCGGTGATGCGCTCGACGCCGCGACCTTCGGTATCGACCAGGGTGACGTTCGGCCGGTTGAAGGTCTGCAGATACTCGTCGTGGAAGCAGGGCCGCTTGCAGAACTGCCGGTAGTAGGGCTTCAGCGCATCGCGCGCGCGCGGATCCTGGACGATCGCGTCGACCCGCGCCCGGATCTGCTCCATCTTCGCGAAGTCCGCCATCTCCATGGTCTTCATCAGACCTTCGGGGCTCATGTCGGCGTTCTCGCTGGTCTGCACCATCACCAGCAGCTTGCGGATGATGTCGGTCCAGCCGTCGCTGACCAGGTCCTCCGCCTGGAAGCCGCCGCTCACCAGGGTGTTGAAGTTGTCCATCCGGTTCTGGTGCCAGCCCGGCTCGAGGCTCTGCGCCCACTGCGGATCGGTGTCGCGGTTGGCGCGGACGTCGATCGACGACGGCGTGCGCTGGAAGACGTAGAGCTGCTCGGCGCTCGCGCCGAGGTGCGGCACGCACTGCACGGCGGTGGCACCGGTGCCGATGATGCCGACGCGCTTGCCGGCGAGGCCCGTCAAGTTGCCGTTGGAGTCGCCGCCCGTGTACGCGTAGTCCCAGCGGCTGGTGTGGAAGGTGTGGCCGCGGAACGAGTTGATGCCGTCGATTCCCGGCAGCTTCGGCCGGTGCAGCGGACCGTTCGCCATGGCGACGAAGCGCGCGCGGATGCGGTCGCCGCGGTTGGTGGCGAGGATCCAGCGCTGCGACTCTTCGTCCCAGCGCATCTCCGTCACCTCGGTCTGGAAGAGGGCGCCGCGGTAGAGATCGTACTTCTCGCCGATCGCCCTGCTGTGCGCCAGGATCTCGGGCGCGCGCGAGTACTTCTCGACCGGCACGTAGCCGATCTCTTCGAGCAGCGGCAGGTAGATGTACGACTCGACGTCGCACATCGCGCCCGGATAGCGGTTCCAGTACCAGGTGCCGCCGAAGTCGCCGCCCTTCTCGATGATGCGCACGTCGGCGACGCCGGCCTCGCGCAACCGCGCGCCGACGAGCAGGCCGCCGAAGCCGCCGCCGACCACCACCACGTCGACCTCGTCGCTGAGCGGCGCGCGCTCGATCGGCGCCGCGATGTACGGATCGTCGACGAAGCGCGCGAACTCGCCGGTGACCTCGACGTACTGCTGATTCCCGTCGGCGCGGATGCGCTTGTCGCGCTCGGCGCGGTACCGGGCGCGCAGCGCCTCGGGGTCGAAGGCGCGGTCGGTGGCTTGGCTGCCGGACTGGCTCTGCGGCTCGCTCTCGGTGGTCATCGGCGCCAGCCTAGAGAACGAGCCCGCCGCGCGCGAGCGCACATCATCTGTTCATCGCGAAGCTCCTCTTCCTGGCCGATCGTCGCCGGTCTCGCTTCTGGTGCAGTCACGGTGGTTAGCCTGCCAGCGGAGGCGCGTCCGTAGAGAACTCGGAAGGTTCGCGAAAACTTGCCGGGCGCGAAGGCGAGCGTCGCGGTGATACGGTGGGCGCGATAGCTCCGCGGGAGGGCACGGCTTGAGCGACGAACGAAACGACGAGGGAGCGGCGAGCGCCGAGCGCCGCCGCGGCTTCCGCTGGATCGTGATCGCGTATGCGGCGTCGCTGGCGATCGCACTCGCCGCCGGTGCGTGGTCGGCGGCGCGGCATCCGGGCCTGCATCCGCTGTGGGTGGTCCTGGTCGCCGACGTCGCCGGCACCGTCGCGATCTTCGCCTTCAGCCTGGCGTTCGGGAACTCGAGCTTCTACGACGCCTACTGGAGCGTCGTCCCACCGCTGGTCGTCGTCTACCTGGCACTCGTTCCCGCGGCGGCGTCGGGTGACCGGGCCCGGCTGCTGCTGGTCTTCACCCTGGTGTCGCTGTGGGCGGTCCGGCTGACCTGGAACTGGGCGCGCGGCTGGACCGGGCTCGCGCACGAGGACTGGCGCTACGTGGACTTCAGGCACAAGTCGGGGCGCGCCTACTGGGCGGTGAGCTTCGCCGGCATCCACCTCTTCCCGACCTTGCAGGTGCTGCTCGCCTGCCTGCCGCTCTACCCGGCGGTGGTGAGCGCGCGGCCCGTCGGCTAGCTCGTCGCCGACAACCAGCTGCGGCGCTTCGTCCGCTCCCGGCCGCCGCGCGAGCGCATCCTCGACACCGGCATCTGGGCCTGGTCGCGGCATCCCAACTACTTCGGCGAGATCAGCTTCTGGTGGGGCGTCTGGCTGTTCGGCATGGCTGGCGCCCCCCGCTGGTGGTGGACGGTGCTCGGTCCGCTCGCGATCACGCTGATGTTCGTGTTCGCGAGCCTGCCGATGATCGAGACCCGCATGGCGGAGCGTCGTGCGGGCTGGGCCGAGCACGTGCGGCGCGTGCCGCTGCTCGTGCCGTGGCCGCCGCGCCGCGGCTGAGCTCGGAGTGCTCCGCTGGTGCTTGACGCGGCGCCGTGCAAGCGTAGCCCGCCAGGTGTCGCGCGAGCCGCAGCGGAGGCGACGGAATGACCGGTGAGGTGATCGGACGGACGTCCGAGCTCGAGGCCGTCGATCGGTTTCTCGAGGGCCTCGTGGCCGGTCCACGCGTGCTCGTGCTCGCGGGCGAGCCGGGCGTCGGCAAGACCACGGTGTGGCGGCAGGTCGCGGAGCGCGCCGCCGCGCGCGCGCTGACCGTGCTGTCGACGCGCTCGGTCGAGACCGAGACCAAGCTGGCGTTCGCCGGCATCACCGATCTGCTCGAGCCGGTGGTCGAGGCCCTGCTGCCGCAGCTGCCCGAGCCGCAGCGCGCGGCGCTCGAGGTGGCGCTCATGCGCACCAGCCCGCCCGCGACGCCGCCGAACGCGCGCGCGGTCGCGATGGCGGTGCTGTCCGCGCTGCGCGTTCTCGGCAGCGCGGCGCCGGTCGTGCTCGCGATCGACGACGTGCAGTGGCTCGATCGTCCCTCGGCCGACGCGCTCGCATTCGCACTGCGTCGGCTGCCCGACCGTCGCGTCGGTGTTGCCGCGACGCTGCGTATCGAGGGCGCGCGCCGCCCCGACCCGCTCGGCCTCGATGCCTTGCCGCCGGACCGGATCGAGCGCCTGCGGCTCGGTGGGCTCAACCTGAGCGCGCTGCATCACGTGCTGCGCGCGCACCTCGCGCACGTCTTCCCGCGCCCGGTGCTGCAGCGGATCGCAGCCGCGTCGGGCGGCAATCCGCTGTTCGCGATCGAGCTCGCGCGGGCGCTGCTCGACGCCGGGGCGCGACCGGGGCCGGGTGATCCGCTGCCGGTGCCAGACACGCTCGCCGGGCTGGTGTCGCACCGCCTCGACCGCTTGCCGGCGCGCACGCGCGAGGCGCTGCTCGTCGCCGCGGCGCAGCCGGCACCGACGGTCGAGCGGCTGCGCGAGCTGCTCGGGGACGACGTGGTCGCCGCGCTCGGCGCCGCGGAGCGCGCGCGGGTGGTCGAGCTGCGCGACGGGCAGGTGCGCTTCATGCACCCGATGCTGGCGTCGGTCGTCTACTCCTCGGCTGCGCCGGAGACGCGGCACGGCATCCACCGACGCCTCGCCGCGCTGGCGACCGCGCCCGAGGAGCGCGCCCGGCACCTCGCGGTCGCGGCGACGCAACCGGACGAGCAGGTCGCGTCCGCGCTCGACGCGGCCGCGGTCCTCGCGCGCCAGCGCGGCGCACCCGACGCGGCGGGCGAGATGCAGGAGCAGGCCGCCCGCCTCACGCCGCCCGCGGACGCGGCGGCGAGCCGGCGCAGGCTGGCGCGGGCGGCCGAGTTCTTCGGACGCGCCGGCGACCGCGGCCGCGCGCGTGGCCTCCTCGAGGAGGTCCTCGCCGGCGCGCCGCCCGGACGCGAGCGCGCCGAGGTTCTGCGCCTGCTCGGTGAGATCCGCTACAACGAGAACAGCCTGGCCGACGCCATCGGTCTGCTCGAGGACGCGCTCGCCCAGGCCGACGTGCCGAGCGTCGCCGTTCCGATCCAGCTCGATCTGGTCGTGATCTACTACAGCGTCAACGAGATCGAGCGCGCGTTCGCGCTCAGCGAGCGCGCGCTGGCCGCAGCCGAGAGCGCCGGCGATCCGGGACTCCTCGCCGACGCCGTCGCCATGAGCGTCATGGCCAAGTTCATCGTCGGCCGCGGCATGGATCACGAACAGCTCGCGCGCGCCATCGCCCTCGAGGATCGGGAGCGCAGCGGACAGCTCTTCATGCGGCCCAGCGCCCTCGCCGCAATGCTCGCGCTCTACGAGGGCCGACTCGGCGAGTCGAGCACACGTCTGCGCGAGCTCGACGCGTGGGCGACCGTGCGCGGCGAGGAGAGCGAGCTCATCCTGCTGCTGCTGAACGAGACCAGCCTCGAGTTCCTGCGCGGCGATTTCGCGGTGGCGCTGGAATTCGCCGAGCGCGCCCTGCTGCTGTCGGTCGAGGCCGGCAGCGAGACCATGCAGGGCTTCGCCCTGATGCATCGAGCTGCCGCGCGCGGCTGTCGCGGCAACGTCGCCGGAGCACGCGAGGACTTCACGGCGGGCCGCGCGTTGATGGAAGCGACGGGCTACGCGAGCGGCTTCCTCTTGATCGGGGCGGCGCTCGGCTTGTTCGAGCTGTCGATCGGCGATCCGGCGGCGGCAGAGCGGGCGCTGGCACCGCTCGCGGACGTTGTCCAGGCGCTCGCCGTCGCCGAGCCGTTCAACGTCCGCTTCGTGCCCGACGCGGTCGAGGCGCTGATCGCATCCGGGCAGCTCGAGCGTGCGCAGGCGCTGCTCGATCCGTTCGCGACGCGTGCGCACGAGCTCGACCGCGGCTGGGCGATCGTCGGCGCGGCGCGAGCGCGCAGCCTGCTGCTGGCCGCGCGCGGCGAGCTCGACGACGCCGTCGCGATCGCGGAGGCGGTGCTGCCGCGCGCGGAGCAAATCGAGATGCCTCTCGAGCTCGGTCGTGCGCTGCTGGTGCTCGGCCAGCTGCGCCGTCGCCGTGGCGAGCGGCGCGCCGCGCGTCATGCGCTGGAGCGCGCCGAGGAGATCTTGCGCGCGATCGGCGCGCCGCTGTGGGCGGAGCGAGCACGCGCGGAGCAGCGCCGGATGCCGGCCCCCCGGCGCGCGCCGGACGAACTCACGGCGACCGAGGAGCGCGTCGCCGAGCTCGCCGCCGCCGGCCGGACCATTCGCGAGGTCGCGCAGGCGCTGTTCATCAGCCCGAAGACGGTCGAGGCCAACCTGACGCGCATCTACGGCAAGCTCGGCATCCGCTCGCGCGCGGAGCTCGGTGCGCACATGGCGGAGCGCCGCCGCCCGGCCGGCTCTGAAAAGTAGGGGATCTCCCGATGCCGCCAGCGCGCCCGCCGCACTAGAATCCTCGGCGATGACGGACCCGTCCCGTGACCGCTGCGACGCGACCTATCTGGTCGAGCACTACCGGCCCGGGGTGAGCATCGACGCCTTTCGCTCGACGGTCGAGCGCGTGCGCTCGGCGGCGGAGGCGATGGCGCGCAGCGGCTCGCGGATCCGCTATCTGCACTCGACCATCGTCCCCGCCGACGAGGCAGGCTTCTGCGTCTTCACCGCCTCGTCGTGCGACCTCGTCGAGCAGGTCTATGCGCGCGCCGGGGTGCGCTTCGACCGGATCGTCGATGCTCTGGAGCTGTGAAGCCCGTGCGGCCGGTCTGCGCGGATTCCACGTGTCGCCGTCGCCGCGTCAATCACCCGGCAGGCTGACGCTTCCCTCGCCGTTGGCGGCGGTCTTGTTGTTGCCGATCGGCCGCTGCTGACCGGGATTCGGCGAGAAGTCGGCGTTCATCGAGCCGCCCAGCCAGACGCCGTACTGACCGTTGTTGACCAGGACGTTGCCCCAGACCAGATCGCCGTTCGGGCTGTCCATGTGCAGGCCGTCGCCGTCGTTGGTCGCGGAGAGGTTGGCCATGACCTGCGCTCCGCTCGAGCTCGAGGTCTCCATCCCCGAGCCCAGGTTGACGATGCTCCGGTTGCCGTTGACCTGGAGATCGGTGCCCATCACGACCACACCGCTGCCGCTGTTCGAAGCGATCGAGCTCGCCTCGATCCGCCCGCCGGCTCCGCCAATGATCCGCAGGCCGGCGCCGCCGTTCAAGAAGGCCGTGCTCTCTTCGCAAGCGAGCTGGTCGGCGTCCTGCGCGAGCAAGCCGTCGCCGCTGTTGTCGATCATGCCGCTGCGCCAGAGGCTGGCGGAAGCGCCGGACACGGTCACACCGGCGCCGTCGTTGTGCCAGGCGCGCGCTTCGACGAGCGCGGCGGACGGCCCGGCGAGCGCAAAGCCGGTCGTGCCGCCGACGGCGGTGATCCGGCGGATCTCGACGTTCGGTGCAACCACGGAAACCACTGGGCCGGTGCCGTCGCCGCGCACGATCGTGCGCTCGGCCCCGGCACCCTGGAGAACGAGCGGATGGTCGATGACGAGGCGCTCGTAGAACACACCCGGTCGCACGCTCACCACGACGAGTCCGTCGCCATTGCGATCCGTGGCGGCCTCCAGCGCGCTCTGGATCGTCGGCAGAGTCGCGCTCGGCGCGACGACGTCGGCCTTGAGCCGGTTGACGCGTGGATCGATCCGGTACGGGTGCGCCGCCACCACGATCCCGTCCTGCTCGACCGTGACGAGCCCCGTCGTTCCGTCCGCCGAACCGGGTGGAACCTGGAGCACGACCCTGCGTCCGTCGGCGGTCGGCAACGAGAGCGCTTGCTCGGTCGATCCCTTTCCCGGGTGGACGATGCGCAGCGGCGAGCCCGCGCGCACCGTGACCGCGAGCCCGGCGGCCGGGTCGGCCGGATTGTCGAGCCGGTCGACGGGCACGAGACGGAGCCGCCTGCGCCGCGCCGACCCGCTGGTGCCGAGGATCAGATCACCGGCTGCGCTGCGCTCCTTCGGCGTTCCCGGATCCTCACGGAAGGCGACGCGCACCGCAGGCTGCGAGTTGACCACGGCAGCGTCGATGGTCGGCGAGCTGCCGTCGAGCGGCAGCGCGTACGACGACCAGCCGTCGAGCGCAGGAATGGCCGCGAACTGGATGAGGGGATAGATCGTCGTGTCCGGGCCCGCCGGCTCGGCGGTGGCGCGCAGAAATCGCGTGAAGTCTTTCTGCGGCAGGAACGGCAGCGCGGTCGCGATGCCCGATCCGCTACCGATCACGCCGTTGTACTTGCCTTGATTGAAGGGTCCGCTCGAGGCGGCGGCGACGAGTGCGATCCGCAGCCCGCCCTGCGACGCCGGCAGGCCGACCTGGATCGCCAGCTTGCCGCGCGCGACGCCGTCGTCGAAGTGAGCAACCGCGCGACCCACCGGCTCGAGCTCGCGCACCTGGAGGCTGACGGCCGCCGGCGAGCTCAGCGCGGCCGCGGTCGTCGGCCCGATGAAGCCGTCGTCGTCGAGGTCGGCAAAGGCGGCCACGATCACCGGAAAGTCGTCCATGTCGAGGGTCTGCAGCGCGAAGCCGTACGGTGCCGAGGCGTTCTCCCCGTAGCAGCCGCTGCCGCACAGGTACGCCGTGAACGGGATCTCCAACCCACCGCCTTCGCTCGAGCCTGCGACGCCGACGGGCAGGGCGGCGCGTCCGCCGAGTGCCGCCGGCGGGGGGATCGCGGGAGCGGCGACCGGCGAGCCGCTGCGCACCACGAGGTCGATGTCGCCGACGATGGAGGTGTCGACCACGTCGTCGGACGTCCCGAGGATGCCGTCCGGCCCCGCCTTGACCAGTGGCTGGCCGGGCAGGATCTCGTAGGGCTCGCCGCTCTCCGGGTCGGTGGGATCGCCGTCGAAGACCTCGCTCTCCGCGCCCGCCACCCGCGGTGCGTAAAGGGCGAGGCAGCACAGGAGCGCGCCGGCAGCGAGGCGCCGCCTCACAGCGTGAACTCCAGCGTGTTGCTCGCGAAGCTGTCGTCCTGGTAGCGCGCCACGATCTGCACGGTCGCCGCACCCGTGGCGAAGCCGGGCGGCAGGACGAGCAGCATCTGGTGTTGCTTGACGACGATCACGCCCGGACCCGCGTCGGGCTGCTCCGCCGCCCCGCCGATCGTGGTGAAGGCGTGGCCGGCGAGGTCGAAGCGCGTGCTGCGGGCGCCCTGCGCGACGATGACCTCGACCGGCAGCGGGAGCTGCACCGTGTCCTCGAAGTTGAAGTTGCCCTCGATCGCGACCGTGACCGCACCGGCTGTCGAGCGGTAGGGCGTCGCGCTCACCAGCGCGAGCTGCGGGCTGCCGCCGGCGGCGATGGCGAGGTCGGCCACCAGGAGGAGCATCGCCAGGGTGGCGCAAGCTCGCCCAACGGAACGTCGGAAGGCGTCGCAGATTCCGGTGCTGTTGTTCTTTCGGCGTGCTCGCATCGATCCTCGACTCCGGATCCGTGGGTTGCCGCCGCACGACCGTCGCTGCGGCAGCGTAACCTCGCCGCACGACGTCCAGCAAGACAGCGGCCGCTGTGCGAGCAGCAGAAGGGCCACGATTTGCGCACGGGAGCTGCCCTTGCGCGCCATCGTCGGGGGAAATCACCCAGTTGCGGGGATATGACCCATTCCCGTGCCGCAACCGGTGCGGGTCATGCGCCCGGAGCGGGCTCCGCCGGCTGGTCGAGGTACTCGCTCAGGCCGTAGCCGCGCTGCGTACCGTCGAGCACATACTCAGTCATGCCCTCGCCGATGTGCGTCGAC
>Ga0265325_10003589_pt1 | contig 10068 bp, 9 predicted proteins | sample 41420metaG_FD_202090 | JGI IMG/M metagenome (GOLD analysis project Ga0265325, IMG submission 202090) | Rhizosphere microbial communities from Carex aquatilis grown in University of Washington, Seatle, WA, United States - 4-14-20 metaG | ecosystem: Host-associated > Plants > Roots > Rhizosphere >...
GCGACGGCCGGCCCACGTACCAAGCCGAGTCCATTTCGTCCGAGCAATCCGCTGATCGCGCCGGTTATCATCACGAATCCCATCGCCGCGATCAACGATCCTCCCGAAATCCCCGGCTCCGAACCGTTTGCCAGCGGTCCAGACAGAATCGGAATTGGTGCTGTCGAGAATACTCCAGGGCCGCCAGTGCAGCAAACGAGGCACACCATCGACACTCCTCCGCCTGCGCAGCCGGTTCGTGTCCGCGTCAGCAAAATGGAACCGGCGAAAATCGTGTACAAGGTAATGCCCGCGTATCCGATCCTCGCGAGGACCACACACACATCGGGCACCGTCTATCTGATCGGCGTTATTGCCACGGACGGTCGAATCCAGAGCCTGCGCGTGCTGAGAGGCCATCCGCTTCTGGTGGCGGCCGCGCTGGAAGCTGTTCGGCAATGGCGTTATCAGCCAACCATCCTGAACGGTCAGGCCGTGGAAGTGGAAGCGCCCATCGACGTCACTTTTACGCTGCAATAGCGGGTACCAGGCACAGGTCTGGAACCGATAGTACCTGGGTAGGGTTCATCAGCGACGTTCCGCGCCACATGATGGCACCATGCTCTCCACGAAATCGCAGGCTACCCGTATCGCTCTCGCTGTTGCGGCATTGATGTTGGCGCTTTCCACCGCGGCTCTGGCCGACGCACCTGCTCCCGTTCCGGAGCCTGGCACATTCAGCCTGATTGGTCTTGGGTTTGCCGGCCTGGCCCTGTGGATTCGTAAGCGTCGCCCGTAAGCGGTTCCTAAAGCGCTGCGAGCGCGGCTAAGACCTCATCGGCGTGTCCTTCGATCTTCACCTTCGGGAAGATGCGAAGGACTTTGCCTTTTTTGTCGATCAGGAACGTAGTACGCTCGACGCCCATGTACTTCCGGCCATACATACTCTTTTCCTTCCATACTCCCCACGCCTCAGCGGCCGCGTGATCGGTGTCGGCCAGCAGCGTAAACGGCAAATCATACTTCGCTCTGAACTTCGCCTGCGCGTCGCTCTTATCCGGCGAAACGCCAACGATCACTGTGTCCGCTTTCGTGAACTTCTTTGAGTTGTCACGGAAGGCGCAGGCTTCCTTCGTACAGCCCGACGTGTCGGCCTTCGGATAGAAATAGAGGACGACGTTCTTCCCGCGCAGGCTGGAGAGGCGAAAAGGATTTCCCTTGTCGTCGGCGAGCTCGATTTCCGGGGCCGGATCGCCTTCGGCCGGGGGGTGAGCAGCTTTGCTGGGCATAGTCAAAAGGTAACATCGAGTGTCCTAGAGAGCTGGGATGACGACCTCCGATGTGAACGGCGACGCGGGCAGGCCGTCCGCGTTAAACAGATTCACTACTGGAGCGTTCTCCCACCCATAGCGGACGTAGGCAGGCGCCGGCACTTCTGGACTCGTTACGACAACGGTGTTTCCTTCAATGCGCGCGGCCGCTTTCGCAAAGTGCCGGTCGGAGCCGGCGATCTCGAAGCCAGTCAACGGACCATCTTTGGACACGAGGCCAGCCGCATGATCGAACCAGATGCGCATGGTCTGTTGGTCGGAAGCCGCCTGGCGGAAGATGGGGCCTGAGTATTCCACATGTTCGCCGTACGCAAGCGCGCGTGCCGCGAGGGCGAGTCGCGCGCCCACGGCTTGTTTGTTAGCGGGGTGGACGTTGGTGGGATTGCCGATGTCGATGGTGACGACCATGGCCGTATTCGTCAAAGACAGCGTGCGGAGTTGGGCCTCACGTATGGTTGGCCAGGATTCGGTTGGATTCGAATTGAACGCGGAAATCTGCACAAAGAGAAACGGAAAATTCCCCTCGTGCCATTGCGCGCGCCAATCGTTGATCAGCGCGGGAAACAGCCTGGCGTACATGGGGGCGAAGGTGAGGCGGCTGTTGGATTCACCCTGATACCAGATGACGCCTTTGATGCCAAACGGCGTTGCCGGAGCCACCATGCCGTTGAACAAGGCCGCGGGACCCCACGACGCGGGATTGGGATTCCACACGTGGTCGGGCTTGGGCAGACCCGCTTTCACCGCTGCTTCGTCCTCGCGATGCTCTTTCGCAATCTGTGCAGGGACATCGGCCTGCTTGTCCATCATCCGCGCGCGGGTGGCGAAGGCCGGCATAAGCGAAGCGTCGGCGGAGAGGGCGTCGAGGCTCATCCACGCTTCAACCACCGTACCGCCCCAGGTGGAATCGATCAATCCGATGGTGACGTTTTCCTTTGCGGCCAGTTCGCGCCCGAAGAAATACGCCGCTGCGGAGAAGTGAGCGGCGGTTTCGGGGGTGCAGAGAGTCCAGGAGCCGTCGATGTCGTGAACCGGGAAGTCGGAGGTCTTCTGGTGGATGACCAGGAGTCGTAAGCCAGGTTGGTTGGCGTGGGCAATCTCGTCGGCGGAGTTCTGCAATGTCGCGCCGGGCCACCCGGACAGGGGCATTTCCATATTCGACTGCCCGGATGCGAACCAGACATCGCCAATCATGATGTCGTCAAAGACGATGGTGTTGGTTCCGGTAACCGTGAGCTGATACGGGCCGCCGGCGGGCTCGGGAGGAAGATAGAGGCTCCATTTTCCGAGGTCGTCGGCGGTGGTGTCGCGCGTTACTCCATGCATCGCCACCGTGACCTTCTCGCCCGGCGCGGCCCATCCCCAGATGTGAATTGGCTGATCGCGCTGCAGCACCATATGACTGCCAAGGATGGACGGCAACTTCACTTCGCAGGTCGCGCGCGGGGCAGATAACGCCAGAAGCAGGAGAAGGGCGGAGGTTCGAAGCAGGGTCTTGAGGGTCATGATCACATACAGCATTTCACAGATGGCGGTTGTTCGGGAGGGCGCGCAGGCTTGCCTCACTGTGCGAGCGCTGCCACCATGTAAAAATGGACGCCCAGCGTGCCCTGTTAAGACACTTTCTCGCGGCAATCGCCTACCGTACGCAGAAGACATTGCGCAGCGCTCGCGACGATTTCGGTGACTTTCGAGCGGGCGCCAACGCGCGCACGCCGCATGAACTGATCTGGCACATGACCGGTTTGATCGGATATGCGCGAACGGTCTTCGTGGGCGGCGTCTGGCGACCCGATCGGCTGCCCGACTTTGGCGATGAGATCAGGCGTTTCCACGATGTCCTGGAAGATTTGGCGAAGCTGCTGGAAAAGGATATTCCACTGCGGGGAATCTCGACGGAGCAACTGCTGCAAGGCCCGTTGTCCGATGCCATGACGCACGTGGGGCAGTTGGCTATGCTGCGCCGGCTGGCCGGTTCGCCCATCCCGCCCGAGAACTTCATGCGCGCGACGATCGAGGGGAGCAACCTGAGCCCACATCAGCCGCCACCGGCAGCGCCCGATCCGGGATGGGATCCGGACCTGCCGCCTCCGGCTCCCGGAAAAGGTCTGCCTGATGACTGGTAGAGACGCTACCGGCCGACGCCCACGTACACTAAAAGAAACGTCATGACACGATGGTTTGTCTTTTCTCTTATCGGCGCGGTTGCGCTGTGCGCACAAACTCCCGAGATTTCCGGCGACAGGATTCGCGCTCACGTCAAGTTCCTGTCCAGCGATTTGCTGGAGGGCCGAGGCCCCGGCGCGCGCGGCGGCGACCTGGCGGCCGAGTATATCGCCACGCAGTTCGCTTTGGATGGTTTGAAGCCGGCTGGCGACAAGGGAACGTTTTTCCAGCACGTGCCGTTGATTGGCGCAACAACCCAGCCGGAAGCAACCGTTTCCGCAGAGCACGACGGCCAGAGCATCCCGTTCCGCTGGCTTGACGATTTCGTCGGCGTCACCAATGCGCAGAAGCCCGACGTGCAGATTGACGGCGACGTCATCTTCGTCGGCCATGGCATTAAAGCGCCGGAGTTCCAGTGGGATGACTACAAGGGCGTGGACGTTCACGGGAAGATCGTAGTCCTGTTTACCAACGAGCCGCCTTCCAACGATCCGAAATTCTTCGGCGGGAAGGCGCTGACCTACTACGGCCGGTGGACCTACAAGTATGAAGAGGCTACGAGGCGTGGCGCGCAGGCCGTGTTCATTATTCACACGACACCGACCGCTGGCTACAGCTACGACGTGGTTCGCAGCTCGTGGGGCCGCGAAGATGGGCAAGTGAAACTGGAGTCTGGCGAATACGGTCTGGGATTCGCGGGCTGGTTCTCGAAGGACGCGGCGGAGAAGCTGCTGGCCCTGTCCGGGCACACCGTGGACGAGCTGCTGAAGATGGCCGAGTCGCGCGATTTTCATCCAATGCCGCTGGGCATCCGCATTCGAGGGAATTTTCCGACAAAGCTTCATGAGATCGATTCGAGCAATGTAGTGGGCATCGTGGAGGGCAGCGACCCCGAGTTGAAGAAACAAGCGGTGGTGTTCACGGCGCACTGGGATCATCTGGGCATTGGGACGCCGGTGAATGGCGATTCAATTTACAACGGCGCGGTGGACAACGGAACAGGTTGCGGCATCATTCTGGAACTGGCACGCGCGTGGGCTTCGCTGCCGACAAAGCCTCGGCGGTCGGCGATTTTTCTCGCGGTCACCGGCGAAGAAGAAGGACTGCGCGGTTCGGAGTATTACGCGCACCACCCGTTCATTCCGGCTGCCAGAACTGCTCTCGATTTAAACTTTGACGCGCTCTTCCCGGCGGGCCGCGTGCGCGATGTGTCGGCGGACGGTGGCGAGCGCACCACAGTTTGGCCGGTGGTGCAGGAGATCGCGAAACGGATGAACCTGACGTTGAAGCCGGACGCGCATCCCGAGCAGGGGTCGTATTACCGCTCCGACCACTTCTCGTTCGCAAGCGCGGGCGTGCCGGCTTTCTCTATCGACGAAGGGACCGACTTCATTGGCAAACCGAAGGACTTCGGAGAAAAACTGTTCAACGAATACAACGACAATCATTACCATCAGCCGTCCGATGAATTCCACCAGGACTGGGATTTTTCGGGACTCGCGCAGGCGGCGAAGTTCGGCATGACCATTGGCATGACAGTGGCCAACCAGACCGCGCTTCCCACCTGGCACGCCGGCGATGAATTTCTCGCGGCCCGACAGAAGAGCGAGGCGAAATAACGTGTCCGCGAAACGTGTTCTGCCATGGCCCGCGCTGCTCGCTCTGGCCTGCGCGCCCGGCATGCTGGGCGATACGCCCCCAGTGCGGGGGCTCCATCTGCTCACGCCGAAACCCGCCGATGTGCCGCTGCTAATTCGCTTCATTCGCGAAGCTTTGCCGCGGGAGGGCGTCAACACGCTGATTCTGGAGACGGATTATCACTATCAGTTCAAGAGCCATCCCGAGGTGATCGATTCCGACGCGCTCTCACATGACGATGCCGCGGCGATTGTCGCAGCCGCGGGGGCGGCGGGGGTTCGCGTAATTCCGCAAATCAACCTGCTGGGCCACCAATCGTGGGACAAGACAACCTACGGCCTGCTGCGAGGCCATCCCGAGTTTGACGAAACGCCGGGTCGATATCCGGATAACGCGGGAATTTACTGCCGAAGCTATTGTCCGCTACATCCAGGCGTCCATAAAGTTGTGTTCGACCTGATTGATGAATTGGTGGACGCTTTCGGCGCCGATGCATTTCACGCAGGCATGGACGAAGTGTTTATTCTCGGCGACGAGAAGTGCCCACGCTGCAAAGGTCATCTGGCAGCCGAGTTGTATGCGGATGAAGTGCGAGCTATCCACGATCATCTGGCGCAATCGCACCGGCAAATGTGGATGTGGGGCGATCGTCTGATCGACGGCGCGACGTCCGGCGCCGGCGAATGGGAAGGAAGCTATAACCAAACCTGGACGGCAATCGATCGCATTCCGCGCGACATCGTCATCGCCGACTGGCACTACGAGGCGGCCATTCCAGGCGCAGCATACTTCGCGATGCACGGGTTCAACGTGGTTTCATGTTCCTGGCGCCAGTCGGACGTAGCCCTGGCCCAGGTAGAACTGATTCGGACGCTGCGGGCGCATGCAAATCCGGAGGTCGCAACGAGAGTGCAGGGACTGCTGCACACAACATGGGGAAATCCGGCGGATTTCATCAATACCTATTTCGGGGAACCGCCGGCCAATGACAGCGTTGCTCAATCGGTGAAGTGTTTCCGCGCGGAGTTTGCGCGAATGCGCGAGGATGCCACGAGCGCAAAATGAATGCGGCGGTTTCAGCTCTGTTTGATGAAGATCAGCTTGTCGGTCCGGCCCTGGGGCACAATCGGAATCACCTGCATCTCCAGCGTCGCGCCGGTCACCGTGAGTTTCCGCTTCAGGACGTTGTTCCCCTTGGTTTCCATCATGACGAGAGCCGATCCGTTGTACCAGAGCGAGATCTTCGCCTTATGACCAGCATCGGTCATGTCGCATTCCTTGCCGTCGGTGGTACAGGTGAACTCGGCGGTTCCACCGGCCTGGGTATCCCGCCGATAGTGGATGGAGTCGTCGCTGTTCACCTGGATATTGAGCGTTATGCCGTCCGTGCCGTCGCTGCGCGCGGGGTCAATTTGCCATTTTCCGGCCAAATTCGAATGGTCGTCGGCGTTTTGACACAGCGCCGTCGAGACCATCAGACTGCAGAACAAGACGCAGACGAATCGCATCGCAGCCTACCTCCGGAGCAGCATTCCGTCAGGACGAGAGCATACCACCAGAGCACGCTTGACGCAATGGCACGCCTATGAGTCTCTTTGAAATCTCTAAAGTACCGACGGCCGAGAACTCGGTGATTCACCTGAACCTCGCGGACAATGTCGCGATCGCGCGGGTTTCGTTATCGGCAGGCCGGACTCTGCGGGTCGGCGAAACAGAAATCATGGTGACGCAGCCGATTCCCATGGGGCACAAGGTGGCGGTTCGCAGGGTGGCAGCGGGCGCTCACGTTATTCGTTACGGACAGCCCATCGGGCGGGCGCGCGCCAATATCGAACCCGGCGAGCACGTGCATACGCACAACCTCGCTTACGAAGAACATCAGCTCGAGTATGAGTTTCCGAGTGCCGAATTGCGGTTGTCCACGCCGCGCAAGGATGGCCCTTCATTTCTGGGTTATGCACGGGCGGACGGCCGAGCCGGTACCCGGAACTACATCGCCGTTGTTGCCGCATCGAACTGCGCGGCGCATGTGGCGACGCTTATCGGGCAGAGCTACAACCGCGCTTCCCTTCCCGACAACGTCGACGGTGTGGTGGCTTTTCCTCATGGCGAGGGCTGCGCTCACACCATTGGACCCGACACCGAACAGCTTCGTCGAACGCTGGCCGGCGTGCTGGATCATCCCAATATTTCGGCAGCGGTGATATTGGGCCTGGGCTGCGAGACGAATCAGATTGAGCACTACCTGGGTCCGGATGCCAAAGGCAGCGAGCGCCTGGTTGGACTGACGATACAGGATAGCGGCGGGACGCGCGGCACGATTGAGGCAGCGCGGAAGCAGATCGATCGGCTCATTGAGCGAGCGGCCGCCGAGCGCCGCGAGGAGATCAGCGCCGCGAAAATTGTCCTTGGACTGAACTGTGGGGGCTCAGATTCGTTCAGCGGCGTGACGGCGAATCCCGCGCTTGGCGTCTGTTCCGATCTGCTTGCCGAAATAGGCGCCGCGGCCGTGCTGGCAGAGACCACTGAGACATTCGGCGCCGAACACCTGCTGATTGCGCGCGCACGCAACCGGGCCGTCGCTGAGCGCTATCTGGGATTCGTGCGCGAGTACAAGGACTATCTCCGAAGAATGGGCGGCAGCTTCGACGATAATCCTTCTCCGGGCAACAAAGCCGGCGGCCTGACGAACATCGTGGAAAAGTCACTCGGCGCTGTAGCCAAGGCGGGAAGTACCCCGATGAACGAAGCCGTCGACTACGCCGATCGCGTGCATGGTCCGGGTTTTGTATTCATGAATACCCCCGGCTACGATCCGGTCTCTTTGACCGGTTTGGCCGCCGGCGGCGTCAATTTGATCGCTTTCACCACGGGCCGCGGGAGTGCCATCGGTTTTCCATCGATTCCGGTGATCAAAATTGCCACCAACTCAGCGACCTGGCGGCGCATGCGCGACAACATGGATATCAACGCGGGCCGCATTGCCGATGGGGAGGCCACCGTTGCCCAGGTTGGCCGCGAGATTTTCGAGATGGTGCTGCGCGCGGCTTCGGGCGAGCGGACCTGCAGCGAACAATTGGGGCACAGTGAATTCGTCCCCTGGCGAATTGGCCCCGTGTTGTAACAAACGGATCAAGTAGTATCGAAGATGAGGCGCGACAGGAGAATCCGCCCCTATGAGCCTGGAAATCAAAATTCGGGAAACGCCGGCAGCCGTAATCCTGGACATGAAAGGCCAGATCACTCTGGGCGAATCGCTGATGGATTTGCGGGATACCATCCGGGAGTCTCTTGCCGGAGAGCAGAAGAACATTCTGCTGAACCTCACCGATGTCACTTACGTCGACAGCTCTGGCCTGGGGCAACTCGTGGGCAGTTACACGCGCGTGACTAATGGCGGGGGTCGCATGAAACTGCTGAACCCGCAGGCTCGAGTTCGCGAACTGTTGCGAATCACCAAGCTGTTGAGCGTCTTCGAGGCCCACGAGAACGAAGCGGCGGCGCTGAAAAGCTTTAAGAAGTCGAAGTAGCGGATTTGTAGGCGATCATCGGCAGCGACCACGTTTCCTGAAAGATGATTCCGTACTCGCGAACGGTGGGGCGGCAGATCTCCACTTTTGCAAATCCAGCTTTCTCCAGACGCCGAACCAGATCGGTTCCGGAAAAAAGCCGCATCTCCAGCGTGGTTCCCGGCCCCCCGTGGAAGACAGGATCGTCGAAAACCTGCACTCTTCCGTCGCGCGTGCGGTTTTGAACCTGCCAGCGGCCGTCCTCCTGAACGGTCTGGTAATCGAACAAGTCCGGATAGTGTTCCTGAGTGACGTCGCCGATCCACGGGACCGTTATAAACGCAACACCGTTCGGCTTCAGGAGTTGGAACAAATTCTCCAGCGCGATGTCTACTGGCGGGACTACGTGCTCCAGCACTTCGGTCGCGATCACGAAATCGTAGCGGCCCTTCCTGTCATCGGCTAAGTTGCTGATGTCCAGCCGCGGTTCTGTGTGAAAGAAGGTGTTGGTGTAATTGAAGCAGCGCGCAAGAGGACCCGCATAACCCTCCCAGTCGCTCAAACCAAGACCCACGATGTCCTTTCGCTCAGGAAAGCGCTTCAGGGGAAGACTGGAATTCAGAAGTGTCTCAGAAAGCGCGTGGACAATCCAGCGGAAGCGCACATTCGAATTGCAATGGTCGCAACTGGGGATCTCGCGGTCCATCTGCCCGTAGGATTTCGTATTTGCGCCGGAACAAACATTGCATTCAAATGGAATGACTTCGCCCTCGCCCACGGCAGGTTCGGAACGGCGCAATCTACGAACCCATCCGCGCGCACGTGTTCTCAGCGAGTGCATCATCGTGGTTGTGGAGTCATTTTCTCATACGGCGCTCTTTATACTCAAAAGTGACCATGGCACAATTACCGATTCGGCTGGCAACCGATTTCAAGGAGAAGGTCTGGGGCTCGTCCAATCTGGAGCCCTGGTATGCGGCCGATGGACGGTTGATCGGCGAGGTCTGGTTCACCGATCCCGAGCCTCTGCCGCTTCTGGTGAAGTTTATTTTCACTGAGGAGAACCTTTCCGTACAGGTACATCCCAACGATGCATACGCCAGGGAGCACGAACAGTCCCGCGGCAAAACAGAAATGTGGCACATTCTGCGAGCGGCTCCGGGGGCCAGGGTCGCCATGGGCTTTCGCGAAGAGATCTCCCGCGAACGAGTGCGCGAGTCTGCCATTTCGGGCGAGATTATGGAACTGCTGAACTGGGTGGAGGCGCGGCCTGGCGATACGTTCTTCATCCCGGCGGGCACTGTTCATGCGATCGGCGCAGGCCTGGCGCTTTGCGAGGTTCAACAGCAGTCCGACGTAACATACCGGCTGTTCGATTACGGCCGCGGACGCGAACTGCACCTGGATAGAGGCGTCACTGTGGCGCACACGGGTGGGCATCCCGG
>Ga0265325_10003590_pt1 | contig 10068 bp, 9 predicted proteins | sample 41420metaG_FD_202090 | JGI IMG/M metagenome (GOLD analysis project Ga0265325, IMG submission 202090) | Rhizosphere microbial communities from Carex aquatilis grown in University of Washington, Seatle, WA, United States - 4-14-20 metaG | ecosystem: Host-associated > Plants > Roots > Rhizosphere >...
CGGATGCATCTGACAAAAATCTGCTGCTCGGTCATCTGTTCCCCGGACCGGCGATGCGCGACAAGCCGCAAACAGCCTAGCGCTGGGCTGCCTTTGCCGAAAATGCAAATATTCGATCATCTCGTGCAAAGACCGCATAAGGTGGCGGCGCAACCTATTTCGCAGGCCGCCTTCATCTGCTCGCCCGCGCGGCCGGGGACTGGCGGCGCCTGGCGGAGCGGACCGGCCCGCCTTTCAGTCGCTGCGCCAGCTTGTGCTCGATCAGGCGAGCCTCGGCCTTCAGACACCCTTTGAAGGCGGCCACCAACCGCGATTCCGGCGCCAGCGTCGGGGTGAAAAAACCGATGCGCACCATGCGCGCCGGCCGCACCGGCACCAGCGCAAACGCCTCGGGATCATGGGCCAGGGGAAACAGCGGATCGGCAATGGTGACGGCATTGGCCGCCAGCACCAGCTGGCAGGCGATGTCGCTCGAGGTCGGGTTGAGCTGGGGACGCCATTCCACTCCCTCCGCCGCGAACATCTGCTGCGCCTGCTCGCGGACCGATCCGGTCGGGGGCATCGCCACCCGTTCTCCCGCCAGATCGGAGGCGCCGATGGACGCCTTCCCGGCCAGCCTGTGATCGCGGCGCAAGATCACCGTGGCCGGAAGCTCCAGCAACGGCGCCGTGGCGATGGCGGGATTGGGCAGCGGCAGCGTCGTCAGGCCCACATCGAAGGACAGCACCGGCGAGACAAACTGCTCGAAGGCGATAAGGCGCTCGACATCGGCGCGCCAGATCAGCTGCAGATCGATCTCGACATCGGGATTATCCGCCAGGAAGCGGCCGATCGCCGGCACCGCCAGGCCTTCGACAAACCGCATCATCGAGACCAGCCGCAGCCGCGGCCGCGCCCCGCTGGCCAGGCGCCGCGCCGCCCGCGGCAATTCGTCGATCGCCGCCAGGGCGCGGTGGCACTCGGTGAAATAGAGCGCCCCCTCGGCGGTGGGGCGCAGCCGCTGGCCCTCGCGGGAAAACAGGGTGAGGCCTGTGCTGCGCTCCAACCCGGCGAGCTGACGGCTGGCCGCCGACTGGCTCATGTGTAATTCGCGCGCCGCCGCCGACAGGCTGCCACGCTGCATGACATGGAAGAACAGCCGGATCGCCTTGACGTTCACCGCCCACCCCATGCAGTTCCTGCATGGGATGATCGCATATTTGCATTTTCAACAAAACGGGACGGCCCGCCGCTATTCCGTCCGGATGGCGATGAACTTCGCCCGGCCGCTCAGCGCCGCCGCCAGCTGCGCCGGCAGCAGCCGCAACTCATAGGCCAGCCGCAACAGCTCGCGCTTCGCATAGCGCCAGTTGAATTTGCGGAATTCCTTGCGGAAGACCTCGATGTCGGATTTGAGGCCGACGAAATCGCGCTGCCGCAGCACCGCCGGAATCAACTGCCGTGGCGCCAGGTCCGCGAACAGTGGCGAGGTGTTGGGATTGAACAGGAGATGATCGACCGGCAGGTCGAAACGATCCAGCGCCAGCAGCTTCAGCGCTCCCCGGCGCGACAGGATATAGCCGCCGGTGCCGGTATGGCGGGAGTGCAGCCGCGCCAACTGGAAGCCGGGCGCCACGGCAGCGAAATCCGAAACCAGGATGCCCTGGCGCGCCGGGCCGTAATGCTCCAGCTTGATGAGGTCCACCCCAGGCGGAATCCAGCTTGTGTCGGCGAGGAACCGCGCCGCGCTGGCGGTCAGCACGGCGTCATCCTCCAGCACCGCGGCATAGTCCTCGCCGCTGTCCGCCAGCGCCTGCCAGAACAGGCGATGCGACAAGACGCAGCCTTTGTCTCCCGGCGAGATTTCGCCCAGTGGTCCGGTTCGGGAAAAATAGCGGCCGATTTCGCGCCGCGGCGCGCCGCGGACATCGACCGCCTCGATGCGGGTCAGGCCGAGGCCCAGGCGCCCCGCCATCCGCTCCATCGCGCGCAGCCGGTCCGGCCGCCGCGCCAGGTTGATGAGATAAACCGCCGGTGCCGTCCCTGGCCGCCCGGCGTTTGCTGCGGGGGCCTCAGGCTTGGGGAATTTCTGCGGGGACCGCAAATCGCCGGCTTGGAGCAAGGCGGAAGTTCTGACGAATATCATCCCGGCACGTCTTTGCTGTTCTTGCTGATGCAAGAGCTAAGACGAGGCGGACGGGATTGTTATTTCGACCGGTCGTGCATTGGTCGCAAATCATCGCGGTACAGGGGCGTATCCAAAGATCGACAACAATTGCTTCACTTGTAATGTCACCGACGAAAACTATGTTGCCGGGATAAACGGCGTCCGATTACTTCCGCAATGCGGCATGAACAGTGTAAATCCGCCCGGGCCGGGCCAATCATCCGTCTACGGATTATTGACCGCGGCGCGGAAACGGGGGTGGCGCGCCTGATCACCCGGACGGCGCAATCGGGGCACCCTACCGCGACCGCCCTGCCGGTCGGCCGTCCTTGCGAACCGGCTCCCGCCGCCACGACCGCCGGGCGGCGGCCGGGAACGATCCGGCGGAGATTTTTCCCGGAAATGCGGCCAATTAAACCTCCCACCTGTTTTGTGGGGCCCCGCGCCTGTATGCTCTATGAGGGGGGTGCGGCTTCAATTTGTCGCGCGGGAATTGACGGTGCCGGGGCGGCGGCGCCCTTTGCCGGATCGCGCTTTGGGAACTTTGCGTTTGGTTACCGACGACAGCCTGGCCTCCCACGAATTCGCCCTCTTCGGCGACGAGGAGCCGCCGCGCCGCACCTGGTCCCGGGCCATCTCCTCGCTTCTGGTGGTGCTGGTCCATCTGGTGTTCCTGGCGATGTTCGCCATTTCGGTGACCCTGCCGGCCTTCCACCGCCGCACCGCTCTGGAGACCATCCTGCTGCTGCCCTCGCTGGACGGCAGAAATTCCCCCCAGGTCCATATGCTGCAACCCAAGAGCGAATCCCCGGCGCCGCCCGAGATCGTCACTGCCCCCATCACCCTGCCCAAGCCACCGCCTCCGCCCCAGAATGCCGAGAAGCCGCTGACCCCCGGCGATGTGCTGCGGGCGGTGGGCGAGGATCTGTCCTGCCAGGCGGGCAGCTTCGAGAATCTGACCCAGAACGAGCGCAACCATTGCCGCCATGAGCCCTGGCGGGCCGCCCGGGCGCCGAACGGTTCGCTGGTCCTGCAGCCCACAATGGCGCCCAAGCTGGTGGAACCGCCGCCGGAGTTCCGCATCAGTGGCGCCGAAGCCCAGCGCCGGGCGCTTCAGTCCTCGCCCACGGGCTGCCCGGTGCTGCTCAATATTCCCTGCCTCAACAACATTCCCCACGATAACAACTGATCGCCAATGGACGGGGAACCCGCGCCGAAGCATTGTCCGCCGCCATGAACATCACGGGCCGGGTGGAAGGGGATTTCGAGGCCGCGCGCCTGACCGTGCGGCTCGGCGCGCTGGCCGACAATTACCGAACTTTCAGGCGCCTGGCCGGTCCCGCTGCTGTTGCCGCAGTGGTCAAGGCCGATGGCTATGGCCTGGGGGCCCAGATGGTGGCGCCGGCGCTGGCCTCGGCGGGCTGCGACAGTTTCTTCGTTGCTCGGCTGGCGGAAGGCGTCAGCCTGCGCCGCCATCTGCCCACTGCCCGCATCTTCGTGCTGGACGGGGCGGCGCCGGACGCGGTGCCGGCACTGCTGTCCCACAACCTGGTTCCCGTCCTCAACAGCCTGGCCGACCTAGCCGGCTGGCAGGCGGCGGCCCGCGCTTCTCATCAGACCCTGGAGGCGGTGGTCCATGTCGATACCGGGATGAGCCGGCTGGGCCTGCCGTCCTATGAACTGACGGTGCTGGCGGGGGAGGCCAAGAAGCGGCTGGCCGGCCTCAACTTGGCCCTGGTGATGAGCCAGCTCTGCTCTGCCGACGAACCCGGCGCGGCTCTCAACCGGGAACAATTGTCCCGCTTCCGCACGGCCCTTGCCATGCTGCCGCCCGCGCCCGCCAGCCTGGCCGCCTCGGCCGGGATACTGCTGGGGGCGGACTATCATTTCGACCTGGTGCGGCCGGGGGTGGGGCTTTATGGCGCCAACCCGCGCGGGGCGGGCGAAAATCCCATGAAGACCGTGGCCGTGCTGATAGGCCGGGTGCTGCAGGTGCGGCGGATTGATTCGGGCGACAGCGTTGGCTATGGGGCGACCTTCCGCACAAAAAAGCCGCTGCTGGTTGCCACTGTGGCGCTGGGCTATGCCGATGGCATAGTGCGGGCGGCGTCGAACCGGGGCCAGGCGGCCATCGGCGGTGTGCTGGTTCCCATCGTGGGCCGGATATCGATGGACTTGGTGACGCTGGACGTAAGCGGGCTGGCGACCGAGCCGCGGGCAGGGGACGAAGTGGAATTGCTGGGGGATCATGTGAGTCTGGAAATGCTGGCGGAGGCGGGTGGGACCAACGCCTATGAGATTCTCACCGGGCTGGCGCCTCGCGTGCCGCGGCATTACTCGGAAGGGACTCGATGAACATCTTCGCCGGGATCGGCCGCGCCACGCTCACCCTGCTGGCGCAGATCGGCCGCCTGACCCAGTTCACCGGACGCACCCTCGCCGCCATTGTCAGCCGGCCTTTCTATGGCAGGTTGCTGGGCCAGCAGATAATGCGCATCGGCTATTTCTCCCTGCCGGTGGTCGGGCTGACGGCGCTCAGCACCGGCGCGGTGCTGGCGCTGCAGATCTATCTCGGCGGCAACCGCTATGGCGCCGAGGCGATCGTGCCGCAGATCGTGGTCTTGGGAATCACCCGCGAGCTGGGGCCGGTGATCGCTGGCCTTATGGTGGCGGGCCGCGTTTCCGCCGCCATCGCCGCGGAGATCGGCACCATGCGCGTCACCGAGCAGATCGACGCCCTGACCACCCTGGCGACCAATCCGCTCAAATACCTGGTGGTGCCGCGGCTGGTCGCCGCCGTCCTCACCATGCCGCTGCTCACCGCGGTGGGCGATTCCATCGGGGTGTTCGGCGGCTATCTGGTCTCCACCTACGATCTCGGCTTCACCGGCTCGATCTATCTGAAGAACACGGTGGATTTCGCCAAGACCGAGGACATCACTTCCGGCCTCATCAAGGCGGCGGTGTTCGGCTTCATCGTGGCGCTGATGGGCTGCTACAACGGTTTCAATTCCAAGGGCGGGGCTCAGGGCGTCGGCGCCGCCACCACCAATGCGGTGGTCTCCGCCTCGATCCTCATTCTTGCCGCCGACTTCGTGCTGACCGCGGTGCTGTTCCACAAATGACCGCGAAAATAGAGTTGATCGGGGTCAAGAAGCGCTTCGGGCCGAAGGTGGTGCTGGACGGCATCGACCTGGTGATCGACAAGCAGTCCTCCACCGTCATCATCGGCGGCTCGGGCACCGGCAAATCGGTCTGCATCAAATGTATCCTCGGCATCCTGACCCCGGACGAGGGGACGATCCTCATCGACGGGCAGGACGTGACTCGCCTGAAGGGGGCGCGGCGCGATCCTTTGATGAAGAAGTTCGGCATGCTGTTCCAGGGCGGGGCGCTGTTCGACAGTCTGCCGGTGTGGGAGAATGTCGCCTTCGGCCTCATCCAGGGCCGCGGCATGGAGCGGCGCAAGGCGCGCGACGTCGCCATCCAGAAGCTGGCCAAGGTGGGGCTTACCGCCGACGTGGCCTATCTTTCGCCCAGCGAATTGTCGGGCGGCATGCAGAAGCGGGTGGGCCTGGCCCGCGCCATCGCCGCAGATCCGGAGATCATCTTCTTCGACGAGCCGACCACGGGCTTGGACCCGATCATGGCCGACATTATCAATGAGCTTATCGTCTCCACCGTCAAGGATGTCGGCGCCACCACGCTTTCCATCACCCACGACATGGCGAGCGCGCGCAAAATCTCCGACCGCATCGCCATGCTCTACAAGGGCAAGCTCGTGTGGCAGGGTCCGACCAGCCAGATCGACAACAGCGGCAATGAGTTCGTGGACCAATTTATCCATGGCCGCGCGGTGGGACCGATCAAGATGGAAGTGCGCGGCTGAAACACGGAATTCACTGGAAAGGGGCGTCAGATGAATATCCTTCGTATCCTCCTGGTCCTGCTATTTCTTCCGGCCATCGCTCAGGCACAGGCACAAGCGCCGCCGCTGGTCGCCAGCGACACCCACACAGAGTTCAGCCTCGACGGCAAGAAATGGTCGCCTGCGATTGTCGCCTGGATCTATCCCGGCTGGCCGACGATGAAGGATGCGCTATGGATCTGGAGCTCCTATAAGGTGTCGCCGGAGGAGGCGCTCAACGGTTCGCCCGTCATCACTTTCAGGCGGACTTTCACCGTCAAGGCGCGGGGCCGCGCCACACTGCAGATCACCGCCGACAATGGCTATGAGGCCAGCTTCAACGGCAAGCTGCTGGGTTCCAACGGCCCGATGGATCCGAAATCCGGCAACGACCAGGACTGGCACACCTTCGATACCTATGACGTGCCGCTCAATCCCGGGCCCAACACGCTGACGATACGGGCGGTGAACTATCATTCTCCGGGCGCCACCCGTGATCCGGAGGCCAATCCCGGCGGTCTTGTGTTCAAGCTGGCGGGCGCGCCGACCCTGGCCAGGACGCTGGCGGCGGGCGGCAAGGCGGAGGTCTATGGCATCCATTTCGACATCGACAAGGCGACCATCAAGCCGGAAAGCAAGCCGGTGCTGGACGAGATCGCGGCGCTGCTGAAAAGCGAACCCGCGCTCAGGGTGGAAATCTCCGGCCATACCGACAGCACAGGCGCGTCCGATCACAATATGACTCTATCGAAACAGCGCGCCGATGCCGTGGTCGGGGCGCTCGGCAAAGACTATGGCATCGCCGCCGCCCGCATGAGCGCGGCGGGTTATGGCGACACCAGGCCGGTGGCCGGCAACGACACGCCGGACGGCCGTACGGAGAATCGCAGGGTGGAAATCCGCAAACTGCCCTGAGTACCCACTGGAAACATTCGTGTTTTTCGCGGATACTGGAGTTCGGGCAACCGGGGGTAGTCATGCAAAGCACAATGGCGCGCGCCATCCGGCGCAGTGCGTTTCGCGCAGCCATCGCATCCTGCCTTCTGGCCGGACCCGGGTTTTCCGTCGCGGTCATGGCGCAGACCCCTGAACCCCAACCCAGCCCGTCGCCCAGTCCCAAGCCTTTCAAAAGTCCATTGCTGAAAAAGACGGTTGAACCAGGCGAAGAGGCCGCGTTCAACAACCTGGTCCAGTTGTTCCTGGAGAACGCCAAGCTGCAGGACGCCGCGCGCAAAGCAAAGGCATGCGGGTCCAAGGCCGACGCCGATGCGGCGGCGAAAGCTGCCGAGGAGGCCTATCAGAAATACGCGGAAGCCTTGCGCAAATATGTCCGCGATTACAGTTCCAATCTCTACAGCGAAAACCTGACGCCGCACACCACAGCTTCGGAGAATTTCACCACCGAGGTCCGCATGGCCGACATCGCGGTCAGGGAGGCCGCGAAATATACGCCGGCGCCCGCCGCCAATTGCCCCAAGCAGGATTCCCGCACCCTGCCGCTGCCCGAAACGCCGAAACCCGAAGACGGACTGCCCGGCATCAAAGGCCAGACCGGGCTGCTACTGCCGGACATTCATCTGGATGCCGACTATGCGCGACTCATGCCCCAGACCGGAAGCGACGCCGATCAGTTCGGAATCGGCCTGGTCGGCCTTCTTCCGCTGAGTGACACGATCGGGCTCAATCTGGGAGCCAGCTATCACAATGTCTCCAGCACAAGCTCGGTCGACAGCGTGCAGGCCGGCGCTGCACTGGTCTTTCAGCAGCCGACATTCCGCATCGCCCCCGTTTTCAATTACCAGTCCAACTCCTACGCCAGTTTTTCGGTGAACACCTACAATTATGGCGTGGCCGGCGATTATTACCCTGGCGACAATTGGACGGTGTCGGCGCGGGCGGGCGGTTTCGACAGCGGCCGGCGCAATGACGGCTATTATCTGGGCGGTGGACTGAAGGGCTATTTCGGCCCGGCTTTCTCGCTGGCCGGCAATATCGATTATTTTTACATTTCGACTGCCGCGGCAAGCGGGTCCGAGACCGATTACAACCTGACGGCGGAATACCGCACCGGCTGGCGGGATATCTCGCTCTATGGCGGATATACGTTCAGCCAGTTCGCGCCGGGCAGCTTCAATGTCAGCGCATTCTCGGTGGGAGTCCGGGTGCCCCTGAACGGGGTCGCGCCAAGCCTGGTGGAACAGGACCGCACGGGTGCGATATCGACCTATTTTTACCCGGTGGCGCTGCGGTTGTGATCGATCCTTGAGAGGAGCGGGGGGCTGCAAGCTTTGACTTGCGATGGCGATTATCCCGGACTTGACTATGTCCGGTAATCGGGCTTATTCCGGCTTTCGACAGGCCGCGCTCGTTACCGCTCTAGGGTGGCCAATCATTCCCTTCCCCGCGAACGCGGGGGCGGTCATAGTTATATCCACGGTGTGGGAAAATTTGGAGGTTGTTCTGGTTTCCCCGCGCGTTTGCATCATACATGCGAGCGTACCCGCCGCGGTGTCGTCTGCCGAATTTGTCGATGTAATCAACGTAGCCATAGATCAGCAAAAGATGAAGTGCGGCAGCCTCTACTTGGGCGCGCTGCAACAGCGTAATTTCCATCGGCTCGGAATAAACGAAGTCGTCCTTGGTGACGAGAAACCCGATGGTCGGAATCCTTTCTCCGGGATTTTCATAGATAGGGACATCGGAAGCCGTAGCGGATGTGACGACTTGTTGCCTCAGGAATACATCTGTCACCTCAGCGGGGGTCCTGCCGAAGTTCTTCACCCGCACATCGACCAGAAATTTGCCGCTTTCGGGCGTGTCCCAAGCGATGCCGGGCGGTTTGTGGGACATCTTCACATAAGCCCGCTCGCTTACCCTGAAATGGTGATCAGCCCGCCAAATGCCTCTCCACTGGCCAGCCAAAACTCCAAGCGTAAAGAGGGTGAAAAGGGCAATAAAATCCTCAGCGTTCCAAGTTCCGAACCAGCGCCCAATCATAGTCACATCCCCGCCGCCATCATTGGTCTTGGTCTGGGGTTGCTGTTGTATGGCCTGGTGGAAAGGCGGGGGCGTTGACGATGATCCAATCACCGCACAGATCATCAATAGGCCGAGCGGAACCCCGGGCCAATAGCGCCACTCAGGAAGCAATGGCTTACTCAGCATCCCCGAATCGCTTCCCCGAAAATGTCCTCATTCAGTCGGTTGTTGTACCGAAACTGAAATTCCGCGACGTACAGCGGGAGATATTTGCGGCTGACTTTGTGATAGCTGCCCATCACGCCGCGCTTGATGAGGCTCCAGAAGCCTTCAATCGTGTTGGTGTGGATCGCGCCCACAACATACTGCTTCTTGGAATGGTCAACGCTGCCGTGGGCATAACCCTCGCCAAGATGCACGTATGCGCGGTGCTGGTCCGTCGCCAGAAGGCTGCATTCAGTCCCGACGGCTTCATGGATGAAGTTCTGCATGGTGGTGTGATTGACCTTGTTGAGAACGCGGGCCACCACATTGCCCTTGCGCTCAACGGCGCCGATCACGGCGAACTTCAAGGGGTCCCTGAAGCCGCCGCGCGAATGGGACCGCTTGTCGAGATGACGGTTGCTGTCCTCCCCGCCGATCCAAGTCTCGTCAACTTCAACAATGCCGATCAGCTTGCGGAAATCCTCATTGGCGAGGCCAGCGCGGACCCTGTGGCACATGTACCAAGCCGTCTTGTAGGAGCCGAAGCCCATCATGCGATGGACCTGGAGGGCGCTAATACCCTTCTTGGCGGTCAACATCAGGTGGATCACCCGAAACCAGTCCCGGAGCGGCTTATTCGTGTTTTCAAAGATCGTCCCGGCAATCACAGAGAAGCGGTAGTTCGTGCCAGACGGCGAGCATTTGTTGCACAGCCAGTTGAATTCCATCGTGCCGTGCGGCTTCACCAGGGCATTTCCGCAGCGCGGACAGCGGATCGCGCCGCTGGGCCAGCGATGGGCCGTCAGGTAGGCCGCGCACGAATATTCGTCCG
>Ga0265325_10003591_pt1 | contig 10066 bp, 9 predicted proteins | sample 41420metaG_FD_202090 | JGI IMG/M metagenome (GOLD analysis project Ga0265325, IMG submission 202090) | Rhizosphere microbial communities from Carex aquatilis grown in University of Washington, Seatle, WA, United States - 4-14-20 metaG | ecosystem: Host-associated > Plants > Roots > Rhizosphere >...
GCTCGGCGGGAAATTCGGATTGTGAGTCGTCACCGATGCGATTCCGGAACACGGAATCACGCTTGAAGTAGAGTCCCTTGTTGTCGTGCTGGACGAGGACGTTCTCCTTGCTCCATTGGCCGTTGACGAGCTGCCCCATCCGTCCACTCCGCGACGACAATATCCTACGCGAACATCTCGATCTTGCCGTTGAGCGCCATCAGCCCGGTCTCGACCTTCAGGTCGGAATGGCGCTCGCCGACCTGCTTGCGGAACTCAGCCAAAGCGGTGCGGTGCGTTTCGGTTTCGATCTTGGGATTGGCCACCTTGTCATCGCCATAGGCGATCTTGGCTGCGCCGCAATCGCGGTGATCGATTGCGATCACTCTCTTGATGTGGTGGAGCTGGATCGAGGTCGCGAGATTATCCCAGAACGCCTTTTGCCAATCCTTGAACGCATCGGCGACGACGCCGATGGCCGCGCCCGCGATGATGAACTGGCTGAATTTTCCGGTGAGGTGACGATGCGCTGTGTAGCGATGCACCGGCTCCTGAAGCCGCGGATCGATGCAGCCCAGCACCATGGCTTCATAGTTGCCCTCGGCAGCAAAGGAAAATTGCGGCGCCAGCATCGCTGAGGCACCGAAGGTAGCGGCACCGATCATGACATTCCGGCGGCTGAATGCACCACGCAGCAACTCACCGCAGCAAGAACAGGATGAAGTATGAATGGTCGTGACCATTGGCGTCTCCCGACGTTGACGCCGAATGTTAGCAGAGCGGCGAGCTATTGGCTTGCCCAAACGATCCGGGCGATCCAGACCACGTCCTCCATCGACAATACGCGCTCGGGATGGTCGGCGTTGAGCGATTTCAACTCGACCTGCTTGGCGGTCTGCCGCTTCAACTCCTTGACCATCACCTCGCCGCCCTTGGTCTTGACCACGACGCGATCGCTGCGTCGCACCGGGGCGGCCGGTGACACGATGATGACATCGCCGTCGCGGTACGCGGGCATCATCGAATCGCCGGAGATTTCCAGCGCGTAGGCGTGCTCGTCCTTGACCTCCGGGAACGCGATCTCGTCCCAGCCCTTGCCGACCGGGAAGCCGCCGTCATCGAAATAGCCGCCGGTGCCGGCCTCGGCGAAACCGATCAGCGGGACCGCCTGCGCGGCGCCGGTGGAATCGGCAATCAGCGATACGAACGCTTCGACGCTGACGCCCGTCGCCGAGAGCGCCTTGGCGAGCGACTCGGTCGACGGCCAGCGTGCGCGTCCGTCGGGTGTGATGCGCTTCGATTTGTTGAACGTGGTCGGGTCAAGGCCGGATCGCTTCGCCAGTCCCGAAGGCGAGAGCTTGGCGCGGGCGGCGAGACGATCGAGCGCCGTCCAGATCTGATTGTGAGTGAGCGGTGCGCTAGCCATCCCGGCCTCCGATCCGGACTAAGACTATTGTCCATCTGTAGGAATTATAGCCTTAGCCGCATCCTGTCCAGTCCTTCTTGAAGAACGCAGTCATGGCCGATAGGGTCCGCAGGCTTCATCCGGAGTGCGCTTTGATCGGTTTTCTCGACCGCCTGGCCCGGCCGCTGCTGCGCGCGCTTGATCCGGAGAATGCCCATTCGCTCGCCATCAGCGCATTGAAATTGGCGCCGTCGCGCCGGCCTCCCGCCGACGATCCGCGCCTGGCGGTCCGGGCATTTGGCCTGAATTTTCCCAATCCGGTCGGCCTTGCCCCGGGCTTTGACAAGCACGCCGAAGTCCACAACGCCCTGCTTGGACTGGGCTTCGGCTTCGTCGAGATCGGGACGGTGACCCAGCGGCCCCAGACCGGCAATCCGCGGCCTCGCCTGTTCCGCCTCGATGCCGATCAGGCGGTCATCAACCGCCTCGGCTTCAACAGCCGAGGCGCTGCTTCCGCGCTGGCGCGCCTGGCCGCGCAGCCCGTGACCGGGATTGTCGGCGTCAACGTCGGTGCCAACCGCGATTCGGCCGATCGCGTTGCCGACTATGTGCGGCTCATCGAGCATCTGGCGCCGGTCGCAAACTACATCACCATCAACATTTCGTCGCCCAACACACCGGGCCTGCGCGATCTGCAGCGGGCGTCGGCGGTTGACGATCTGCTGGCGCGCGTCGTCGAGGCGCGCGATGCAGTCGAGCCGCGCGCCGGTCCGACGCCGTTGCTGCTCAAGATCGCTCCCGATCTGTCGCTTTCCGACCTCGACGATATTGTCGGCATGGCGCGGCTTCGTCGGCTTGACGGCATAATCGTCGGCAACACCACGATCAGCCGGCCGCCGACACTGCGCGATCGGGAAAAGGCCGTACAGGCCGGCGGACTCTCCGGACGTCCGCTCTATCCGCTCGCGACGCGGATGCTGGCCGAAACCTACGTCAGGGCCGAGGGCGCGTTTCCGTTGATTGGTGTCGGGGGCATCGATTCCGGCGAAGCGGCGCTGCGCAAGCTGCGCGCCGGCGCCGATCTCGTTCAGCTCTACAGTGCGCTGGTCTTCCGGGGCATCGCCCTGGTCGATGAAATCAAGTCCGCGCTGCTGGCCGCGCTCGATCGTGGCGAGGCCGAAAGGCTGTCGGACCTGGTTGGTGTCGACGCCGCGGCGATGACCGCCGAGCCGTGGCCGGCGTGACTAAAGCATGATCCCGAACAGGGGGAACCGGTTTTCGGAAAAGATCATGCTCAAACTAGAAGCTAAAGCGGGATGACGATTCAAAGAAAAGTCATTCCGCTTTAGCGGCCTTTAGGCGCACGCACCAGCCGCAGCACGATCCAGATTGGAATCACCAGCACGGCGCCCAGCAGGAAATATTGCCAGAGCCAGCGCACCGCATCGAAGCCCATGTTCCAAACGTCTCGGATGAGCCGCTGCACGCTGGTCACGATGTTCCAGGGATCGAGCCCGAGCGCGGACAGAACGACCCCGATCAAGACCGACAGCAGGATAAGCTTGCCGACCACCGCCAACGGCGGGCCACCGAGCAATCGATCGAGATTTCCAGCCATCCGAATCTCCCGTTCCTTCGAATCTATCATGCAGCAGACTACACTTCTGCCACCACCGGCACGGGCTTTCGCCCGCCTTCAATCCGGCCCAACATTTTTTCCAGTGTCTCCAGCCGGTCGGCCTCGCGGGGCGGTTTGTCCCAGCGCAGCCGGCTGATGCGCGGGAAGCGCATGGCGAGACCGGACTTGTGCCGGGTCGAGCGTTGCAGCCCTTCGAACGCGACCTCGAACACCAGTCCTTTGTCGGCATCGTGCGCGACCTCGCGCACCGGCCCGAAACGCTCGACGGTGTTGTTGCGAATGAAGCGGTCGATCTGCAGCAATTCCTGATCGGTGAAGCCGAAGTAGGCCTTGCCGACCGGCACCAGCTCGTCGCCGTCTTCGCCTGCGGTCCACACCCCGAACGTATAGTCGGAATAGAACGACGAACGCTTGCCATGACCGCGTTGCGCGTACATCAGCACGGCATCGATCGTCAGCGGGTCGCGCTTCCACTTCCACCACAGCCCTTTCGGCCGGCCGGGCACATAGGTCGAGTCGCGCCGCTTGAGCATGACGCCCTCGACCGCTTCGGCATCAACGCCGGCGCCGGCCTTCGCCGGATCGGCCCGGGCTGCGGTGAGCTCTGGCCATGTCCCAAAAGAGACAACCGGCGAAAGATCGACGCTCTCGCTGTTCAGGCGCCCGACAAAGGCCTGCAGCCGCGCCCGCCGCTCGGCAAAAGGCTGCTCGCGCAAATCGTCTGCTCCGTCGACCAGCAGATCGTACGCGCGCAGATGAGCCGGGAATTCCTGAATGAGTTTCGCTGTGACTGCCTTTCTATTGAGGCGCTGCTGCAGCACATTGAAAGATTGCACGCGGCCGTCGCGCAGGATCAGAAGCTCGCCGTCGATGGCGCCCGGCAGCCGCAACGCCTCGGCGAGATCGGGAAAGCTTTTGGTGATGTCTTCGCCGGTCCGCGAATAGAGTCGCGCGGCCGTCCGGCCATCCCCGTTCGTTGCGCTCACGGCCTGGACGCGGACGCCGTCCCACTTCCACTCGGCGATGAAATCGGCGGGATTGAGCGCGGCGAGATCGGGCTCCTCGATCGCGTGCGCCAGCATGGCTGGACGGAACGGCGCGACATCGAGCGAAACGGGTTTGTCGCCTCGACCCTCCAGCCAGGCGAACAGCTCGACGTAGGGTGGCGAAAGTCCCGGCCACAGCACCTCGATCTCGTCCGGCTCCTTGTCGCCGAGCGAGGCCGCCGCGGTCTTCGCCAGCCGCGCCGACACGCCGATACGCAGGCCGCCGGTGACAAGCTTGAGCAGCGCCCATCGCCCGGTCTCGTCGAGCGCATCGAGCCAGCGCGCGAGTTGGCCGGGAAGCTGCGCCTTGCCGAGAGTCGACAAGGTTTCGATCACCTCTGACAGGGACGGAACGGCATTGGGCCGTTGGGCTGGATCGGCCGGCCACATCAGTGCGACGGTTTCGGAGAGATCGCCGACATAATCGTGGCTGAGCGCGAACAGCACCGGGTCGGTGCGCTCGGCGATCAGCGCGCGGATGACGCCGGGCTTGGCGTGCTGGAACGAAAGCGCGCCGGTCAGCGCTGCCAGCGCGAAGCCGCGTTCAGGGTCGGGCGTGCTGCGCAGATAATCGGCGATCAGCCGCAGCTTGTTGTTGCGGCTCGGCTCATAGGCCAGTCGATCGAGCAGCTCGGCGAACGTATTCATGAGCCTTCGCCGGGCTTTTCGTCAGCCACGCCGTCGCTCTCGTCCTCGTCGCCATAGCCGACGATGTCGAGCGGCCGCGCCTTCAGCCCACGCGACTTGCTCCAGTGCACCAGCGCGTCCTCTTGTCCGTGCGTGACCCAGACTTCGGAGGCTCCGGTTGCCGTGATGGTGGCGGTGAGACCATCCCAGTCGGCGTGATCCGAGATCACCAGAGGCAACTCGACCCCGCGCTGGCGGGCGCGGGCCCGTACCCGCATCCATCCGGACGCGAAGCACGGCACTGGCTCGGGAAAGCGGCGCGTCCACAAATCCTGCAGCGCCGACGGAGGGCAGATGGCGATCGCGCCGGTCAGTTCTTTCTTGTCGACATCGCGCACCAATTGGAGGTCGCCGAGATCGATGCCCCGGCTGACGTAATAGCGGGTGATGGTGTCCATCGCGCCGTGCAGGTAGATCGGCTTGTCATAGCCGGCCTTGCGGAGGAGCGCGATGACGCGTTGCGCCTTGCCCAGCGAATAGGCGCCAACCAGATGCGCGCGCTCGGGAAACACCGAGACTGAATGCAGCAGCTTGGCGATCTCGCCGGATGCGTCGCCATGACGAAAAACCGGCAGCCCGAATGTTGCCTCGGTGATGAATACGTCGCACGGCACCAGCTCGAACGGGGCACAGGTCGGATCGGTCACGTCCTTGTAGTCGCCGGAGGCGACGATCCGGCAGCGATCGCTTTCGACCGCGATCTGAGCCGAGCCCAGAACATGGCCGGCTGGATGGAACGTGACCTTGATGTCGCCGAGGGTGAGCGTCTCGCCGGGCTTTGCCACCTGCGTCGAGCCCGCGAAGTCGACGCCATAGCGCAGCCGCATCAGGTCGAGAGTTTCTTGCGTGGCCAGCACCGCGCCGTGCCCCGGCCGGGCGTGATCGGAATGGCCGTGCGTAATCACGGCCTTGTCCACCGGCCGCGTCGGATCGATATGAAAGCCGCCTGCCTTGCAGCAGACGCCGGACGGCGTCGGGGTCAGAAGCTCTTCGGGACGCATAATGCTGAGATATGGATTTGTTTTGGAACTGCGAGCCTGCCGGCTTTATCGTTGGGCGTCGCCGTCACGCCGAGGGAGATAGCCTCAGTGGCGTCATCTTCACCGGCCAACACGGAGCTTATGGACACGCGCCTCGCAGGGAAGGTTGAAGCAACGCCGCTGCTGCCGGAAAGGTTTGCGCAGTGGTTTGCCTCGCGCGGCTGGTCTCCTCGCGCCCATCAGCTCGAGCTGTTGGCCCGCGCCCGGAACGACCGGTCGGTGCTGCTGATCGCGCCAACCGGCGGCGGCAAGACCCTGGCGGGCTTCCTGTCAAGCCTGGTGGAGCTTCACGAGCGAAACGCCGCGGCGCGGCGGGTGGTGTCGACCGGCCGCGACCTGCGACGGGCCGAGGGGTTGCACACACTCTACATCTCGCCTTTGAAGGCGCTTGCGGTCGACATCGCCCGCAACCTGGAAACGCCGGTCCGCGAGATGGGTCTGCCGATCCGCATCGAGACCCGCACCGGCGACACCCCCGCGTCGAAGCGACAGCGTCAGCGGCGCGATCCGCCGGATATTCTGCTGACCACGCCGGAGCAGCTTGCGTTGCTGCTTGCGAGCGCCGATGCACCGTATCTGTTCGGCGGATTGAAGCGTGTCGTCCTTGACGAGTTGCATGCTCTGGTCACGTCGAAGCGAGGCGATCTCTTGTCGCTCGGTCTGGCCCGGCTGTGGCGGATGGCGCCAGCGCTCGCCATGACCGGGCTTTCCGCGACGGTGGCCGATCCGGAAGACCTGAGCCGATTCCTGGTGCCGCAGCCGGAGGGCGGGACGCGCCACGCCGATCTGGTGATCGCCGATGGCGGTGCCGAACCGCACCTGACGATGCTGCCGCCCGGCCAGGACCTGCCGTGGGCCGGCCATTCGGCTCGCCACGCCTTTCCCCAGATCTACGAGCTGATCAAGCAGCACAAGATGACGCTGGTGTTCGTGAACACGCGCAGCCAGGCCGAGATGATCTTCCACGCGCTCTGGCATATCAACGAGGACTCGCTTGCAATCGCGCTCCACCATGGCTCGCTCAACGTCGCGCAGCGGCGCAAGGTCGAACAGGCGATGACGGCAGGCAAGCTGCGCGCCGTGGTCTGCACCTCGTCGCTCGATCTCGGCGTTGATTGGGGCGACATCGATCTTGTCATTAATGTCGGCGCACCGAAGGGCGCCTCGCGGCTGCTTCAGCGCATCGGCCGCGCCAATCACCGGCTCGACGAGCCGTCGCGCGGCATCCTTATTCCCGCCAATCGTTTCGAGGTGCTGGAGTGCGATGCCGCCATCGGCGCCGTTGCCGACCACGCGCAGGATACGCCGCCGCTTCGCACCGGCGCGCTCGATGTCCTGGCGCAGCACGTGCTTGGCTGCGCTTGCGGAGAGCCGTTCCTGGCCGACGATCTTTACGCGGAGGTGAAGACCGCGGCGCCCTACAGCGCCTTGTCCCGGTCCGATTTCGACGCCGTGGTCGACTTCGTCGCAACCGGCGGCTACGCGCTGAAGGCTTACGAGCGGTTCGCCAAGATACGGCAAACCAAGGATGGGCGTTGGCGCGTTGCCAATGCGCGCGTGGCGCAACGCTACCGGATGAATGTCGGCACTATCGTTGAGGCCGACATGCTCAAGGTCCGTCTGGTCCGGTCGCGCTCGGGCGGTGCCGGCCACACCGGAGTCATCGCGCGCGGCGGGCGGCTGCTCGGAGAGGTCGAGGAATACTTCATCGAGATGATGGTGCCCGGAGACACGTTTGTGTTCGCCGGCGAAATCCTGAAGTACGAAGCGCTAGTCGAAGACGCGGTGTACGTCTCGCGCACCAACGCCGAAGACCCCAAGGTTCCCGCCTACGAGGGCGGCAAATTTCCGCTGTCGACCTATCTCGCCGAGCGCGTTCGCAAGATCATGGCCCGTCCGCAGGAATGGTCGCACCTTCCGGAAACAGTGCGCGCGTGGCTGGACCTCCAGCAATGGCGCTCGCAGGTGCCGGGCGAGCGTGATCTTCTGGTTGAGACGTTTCCCCGTTCCAACAAGCATTACCTGATCTGCTATCCCTTCGAAGGGCGGCTCGCGCATCAGACGCTCGGCATGCTGCTGACGCGCCGCTTGGAGCGCGCACGCCTGAAACCGCTGGGTTTTGTCGCCAACGAGTATGCTCTCGCGGTCTGGGGCTTTGGCGATGTCGGGCAGAACATCGCGCGTGGCGAGCTGTCGCTCGAAGCGCTCTTCGATGAAGACATGCTGGGCGACGATCTTGAGGCTTGGCTCGCGGAGTCCGCGCTGATGAAGCGCACCTTCCGAAACTGCGCCATCATCGCCGGTCTGATCGAACGGCGGTTTCCGGGCGAGGAAAAGTCGCGCCGCCAGGTCACGATCTCGACCGACCTGGTCTACGACGTGTTGCGCAAGCATCAGGGCGACCATGTGCTTTTGCGGGCGGCACGGGCGGACGCCGCCAGCGGCCTTCTCGACATCCGGCGGCTTGGCGAAATGCTCTCGCGCATCAGGGGCCGAATCGTCCATAAGGCGCTCGAGCGGGTATCGCCGCTGGCCGTGCCCGTGATGCTGGAAATTGGCCGTGAGTCTGTCTTCGGCGAGGCTTCCGAAGCAGTGTTGGCGGAAGCAGCCGATGACTTGATCCGGGAAGCCATGGGATGAAGCGCGCCCTCGCGATTGCTGCCTTGACCTTCGGCGGGTGCTCGGGGCTATGGGCCCAGCCCGCGCCGCAGACGTTTCCTATGGACAAGCCCCACAAGGCGATTTCCATCTCGGGCTTCGACGTGCAGAACAAGGGCATATCGCTTGTCGTAGCAAAGTCGGCGGATGGCGATTTTCACGGTTCCGGCAGTGCCGGCTGCAACAACTGGACGGCGACCGTGATCCTGCGCGAGGACCAGATCGACTTCACGCAGATCGCAACCACCAAGAAAATGTGCAGCAAGCCGATCATGAGCGCGGAGGATGCCTTTCTCACATCGCTGCGCTCGGCTAGGCATTGGCACACCGACGGCGAAAAGCTGATCATCGAAGGCGACGCCGCGCGGCTGATGCTCAAGCCCGGCGCCGCCGCGCTGAAGCCGAAAACCCCGGCCAAGGTGCAGCCCGGCCGTCGGGAAAGGTAGCGCGCGTGCCTTCGTTGCCCGCATTGCAAATCGAAACTCCGAAACGCCACGATGCGGTCGTGGCGATCTCGGGCGTCGAATTCGCCGCCGACCCCAACGGCGCGCTGTATTGGGAGGAGCAGGGCCTCCTGGCCGTAGCCGATCTTCACCTCGAAAAGGGTTCGAGCTTCGCCGCGCGCGGCGTTCTATTGCCGCCGTACGACACCGCCGCCACCCTGGCCCGACTTGCCTTGCTGATAACCCGCTACCGGCCGCGTATGGTTGTGTCGCTGGGTGACAGCTTCCACGATGGCCGCGGGCCGCAGCGTCTGGCCGATACCGACCGCGCCACGCTGCGCAGCCTGCAACGGCGCCGCGATTGGGTCTGGATCACCGGCAACCACGATCCCGACCCCGCCGAAAATGTGGGCGGGCGCTTCCTGGCGGCGCTCGAGCTTGCCGGCCTGACCTTTCGGCATCAGCCGACCGAGGGCGCAAGCGGTGAGATCGCGGGCCACCTGCATCCGGTCGCCCGGGTCTCGCGGCGGGGCCGCGCCGTCAGCCGGCGGTGCTTCGCCGCCGACGGCGAACGCGTGGTGATGCCGGCGTTCGGCGCCTACACCGGCGGCCTCAACGTGCGCGATCGTGCCTTCGCCATTCTGTTCCGCACGCTGGGCTTCACGGCCCACATGATGGGCGAACAACGGGTGTATGCGGTGGCCGGCAAGCACTGCCTGCCCGATTAGAGCATGATCCCGAAAAGTGGGAACCGGTTTTCGGAAAAGATCATGCTCAAACAAGAAGCTTTAATCGCGCCGGAACACCACCGCGGCGAACCAGCCGGTCAACACCGCCATCATCGCCGTGGTGAGGCCGTAGAACAGGCCGTAATTGTTGGCGGCATTGGCGACGAATTGCTCGAAGCCAACCTTGATGATCTCGAACGCCGACGTCCCGCGACTGAGCAAGGTGTTTTCCGCGAACACCTTGACCTCGACCTCGTAGCTGCCGACCGGCGTCTCTGCCGGCAGCGGAATCTCCGCACGGAACACGGTCGGCGTCAGCAAGGTCACGCCATTGGTCTTTTGCACATAAAGACCATGTTCGTTTTTGAGGCGGAGAAAGCTCACGCGGAACGGATCGTCGACCGCAACGTCGCCGATGTCGGGGCCGATCTGCTGGGGCAG
>Ga0265325_10003595_pt1 | contig 10062 bp, 6 predicted proteins | sample 41420metaG_FD_202090 | JGI IMG/M metagenome (GOLD analysis project Ga0265325, IMG submission 202090) | Rhizosphere microbial communities from Carex aquatilis grown in University of Washington, Seatle, WA, United States - 4-14-20 metaG | ecosystem: Host-associated > Plants > Roots > Rhizosphere >...
CGGCTTGGGCGGGTCGCCTGGCTTCGGGGGCGTGGGCGGCGTGGACGCCGGCGCATCGAGCAGCGGCGACTTGCGGTCCTTGAATCCCGAATCGAACCCGCCCTCGAGCATCACGGCCAGCAACTTAGGGCTGCGCGACTCGCCGGTCGCGAAGCCGCTGTCCGGATAGTGCTGGTAGTCCGGCAGCAGATCGACGGACTCCGACAGCCAGCTCTGCGCCGAGGATCGCAGCAGCACCGAGACGCGGCGCCGGGAGTTCTTGCTGTCATCGACGGTGACCGGCGCGGCCCACGGCACTTCGATGTCCCCGAGGCTGCTGGTGATCGGCGTGGCGCCATTCAGGCCCGATCCGCGCACGTCGACGATATAGGGGTAACGCGCGAGCGCGATCTCCTGCACCGCTACGCCGCCGACGTTGCGTTCAATCGGGATCGGCAGCGCACCGCTCTGCCGGTCCATCACCAGGCCCTTGCCCAGCGTGAGTCCGAATCCGCCGAGCCAGTTCGCAAGTCCGCTGTCGACCGGCACGGCGGTAATCGATTGCTGCACCGAGACCTCGGTCGGAGCGGTCGCGACCATCACCGTGCCGCCGCGCATCAGGAACTGATCGATCGCGAACACCTGCTTCTCGGCCAGCGCCTTCGGCGAGAGCACCATCAGCAGGTCGGCATCCGCCGGTGCGGTGCCGGCGGACAGATCCGCATCCAGCCACCGCACCGAATTGCCGAGCGCTTCGCGCAGGCCCGAGTACGAAGCGCCACCCTGCTGCGGCGGCCCGGCCGGCGGCGCGAGCACCGCGACCGTCTTCAGGAACCCGGGCGAGAAGCGCTTGACGGCCGCGAGAATCGCCTGCTTGAAGCCTGCCTGGTCGAGCGTGGCTGGCAGCGGAACCTGCTCGGTACGCTGTCCGTCCCCTACGGTCAGGTAGAACCAGAACGGCTTGGCGTCGAGCAATCCGGCGACCATCGGACGGAAGCCGAAATCCCGCGTCAGCCGCGACGCGAGCGCCGCTGTGCTGCCCGGATCCTCAATGCTGCTCTTGAAGCGGCCGGAGGAATCGCGCGCCACTTCCGCGAGCGCCGCATTGAGCGCGCTGCGCGCCTGCTGCAGCTGCGCCGGAAGCTGATCGTCCGCCGACAGATAGCCGTTGAAGGTGATCGGTCGCTGCAGCGTCTCGAACGGACCACTGCCACCCTGGTAGCTGACCAGCGCCTTGCGGATCGCGCGCGTGATCACGTACTCCGGATTCTTGAGCTCGACGTTCAGATCCGTCTCCGAACCCTGCTTGACGTCGATCAAATCGCGGAAGCCGAGCACCTGGTACTGATCACCGTACGACACCAGCACATTGAAGTACGAGTTCACGATGGAGGACTGGTATTTGCTGGAGATCTGGAACGGCACCGGGCGGATTGCGTAGCGGTTGGCCGCTTCCGCCTCGGCCGCCGGGTCCTCATGCGGATCCACGAACTCGACGCGCACGCGCTCGCCGCCTGCGACCGCGTACTCGGCCAGCAGATCGCGCAACTGCGGCACCAGCGGCGCCAGCAGTGGGTGTGTGGTGGCACTGAAGTAGCCGCGGATCAGCAACGGCTCGCGCACCTGACGCAGGTAGCTCCGGGTCGCATCCGAGAGCGTGTAGCCCTGGCCTGCCGTCAGGTCCACGCGCGCCCAGCCGATCTGCGCCAGCCACAGATTGGCACCCAGCGCATTGGCGGCCACCAGCACGGTGAGCCAGATCCACCGCCCATGCTCGGGGCGCGGGCCGGCACTCGACCAGCGCAGCCGCTCCAGCGTCAGGCGGTTCAACGCCAGGAACACGATGCACAGCGACACGTAGTAGTAGAGATCGCGCAGATCCAGCACGCCGCGCGTGATCGAGGCGAAGCGCGACCCGGCGCCGAGCGCGCGCAGCCACTCCGCGCCGCGATAGCCGGCGAGCGCGGTCAGGGAATCAGAGCCGAGCAGGTACAGGCCCCCGGAGATCGCGACGGTGAGGATCAGGCTCACGATCTGATTGTCGGTGCAGCTCGACACCCACAGCCCTATCGCAATGTACGCGGCCGCAAGCGCGATCGCCGCCGCATACCCGCCGGCCACCGGTCCCCAGTCCAGGTTCCCGATCGAGGCGACCGTGATCGGCAACGGCAGTGTCAGCAGCAGTGCGATCGCGACCAGCGCCAGCGCGCCGGCGAACTTTCCGAGTACCAGATCGGTCGGCGAGGTCGGGCTCGTGAGCAGCAGCTCGAGCGTGCCGGCGCGCCGTTCCTCCGACCACGCGCGCATCGTCAGTGCGGCGACCAGGAAGATCAGCGTGAGCGGCATCCACTGGAACAGCGGCCGCACGTCGGCCACGTTGCGGGCGAAGAAGGCCACTACCCAAAAGAACACGAACAGCGTTGCGCCGAGGAACGCCGCCAGGAACAGGAACGCCGCCGGCGATGCGAAGTAGCCGGTCAGCTCGCGCGCTGCAACCCGCGTGATCTTAGGCAGCACGGCTCACGGCTCCGTCGGCCGCCGGATCGTTGACGCGCGCGAACACCGCCTCCAGGGTCGGCTGCTCGTGCGCGAGCGCGTACAGCGCGAAGCCCGCGCGCTGCACGGCCGCACTGACGCGCGGCGCCGCCGCCTCGGGCGCCTCGAGCGCGTAGTGGTAGCGATCGGCACTGCCGCCGAGCAGGCTTAAGGACGCCACTCCTTCCACCGCCAGCAGCACCGGGCGTACCGCGTCCTCGTTGCGATCCAGCGTCACGAGCAGCCTCGAGCCGCGTTGCAGGTCCGCCAGGCGGGCATCGACTGCCATACGTCCCGCGCGCAGGATCAGCACCCGGGAGCTGACCGCCTGCACTTCCTGCAGGATGTGGGTCGATAGAATGACGGTGGCTGATTTCGCCAGCTCATGGATCAGTGCGCGCATGTGCTGGATCTGCGTCGGATCCAGGCCGTTGGTCGGTTCATCCAGGATCACGATGTCCGGCTGGTGCAGGATCGCCTGTGCGACGCCGACACGCTGCCGGTACCCGCGGGACAGGGTCTGGATGCCTTTGCGTGCCTGCTCCTGCAGTTCCGTGCGCCGCATCGCCGAGGCCACTGCCGAGGCGCGCCGGCCGGCCGGCACGTCGTGCAACGCCGCCTGGTATTCGAGGAACTCGACGACCGTCATGTCCGGCCAGACCGGACAGTTCTCCGGCAGGTAGCCGATGCGCCGCTGGATGGCCGCCCGATCGGGCCCGATATCGAGAGTACCGATGCGGATCGAGCCGCTGGTCGGCTCCAGATAGCCGGTCAGCATCTTCATGATGGTGGTCTTGCCGGCACCGTTGTGACCGAGCAGGCCCACGATCTCGCCCGGCGCGATGTCGAAACTCACCGTATCGACGGCCCGCACGGAGCCATACAGGCGCGTCAGCTCTCGCACCGTGATCATTTCAGGTCCTTAAAAGTTGCCGGCTCTCTCAAGACCGGTCCGACGCGGATCGACCCGTCGGGCGCGTAAAAGTTCCAACCGCGCCCGCCGCCGCCGCGGCGCGCATATTAACCCGACTCGCGCTCCGCCGCGCTGCCCTGCCATTAAGGAGTGGCCGGCACCGTGCAGTTGCCGCACAATCCCCGAAACAACTACTGGGGGTTCGATCATGCATTTCGCCCGCGTCACGATGGCGGCTGCCGGCGCCGCATTCGCTCTGGGCCTGGGGCTGGCGCCAGCTCAGGCCGCACCGGGCATCCCGAAGCAACAGCAGGCGGTCGTGCAGCACGGCTCCGGTGGCCCGGAAGTACTCAAGCTCGAGAGCATCCCGGTGCTCGAGCCTGCCAGCGGGCAGGTGCTGATCCGCGTCTACGCGGCGTCGGTCAATCCGGCGGACTGGAGCGCGCTCGGACAGGCGCCGGCCGCTGGCGCCCCGGCCAATCGCGTTCCGGGACTCGATGTCGCAGGCGTCATCGTCGCCGTCGGGCCGGACGTGACGGATCGCAAGCCAGGCATGGCGGTATTCGCGCTGGTAGACCACTCCGCCAGTGGACTCAATGGTGCTTATGAGCAGTACAGCATTGCCAGAGCGAGCGCTACAGCCCCGAAGCCGCGCAACGTGAGCTATGCGGAGGCGGCCGGGTTGGGCGTGGTTGGCGTCACGGCGCTGCGCGCGCTGGATGCCGCCGGCGTGCAGACCGGTCAGCGCGTACTGATCACGGGCGTTGCCGGAGGTGTCGGCAGCATTGCTGCACAGATGGCGGTCGCACGCGGGGCCATCGTGCTCGGCACCGCCTCACCACGCCATGAAGAGTTCGTGCGCGGACTCGGGGTCACGAAGTTCATCGACTATACGAAGGGCGATGTCGCAGCCCAGGCCGGGCAGACCGACGCGGTCATCGACACCGTCGGCGGCAGCGAAGCGGTCGATGCGTTCCATACCGTGAAGTCCGGTGGTCACTTCGTCAGCATTGCGCGCGCCGACCTCAAGCCCGAGCAGTGCACAGCCGCGCAGGTTCAATGCTCGGGCTCGCCGGGCCATGCCGCCGATGCGCCGGTGGCGGTCGTGCTGCAGGTCGCGCAGCTCGCCGGACAGGGGAAGCTCAAGGTCCACGTCGATCGCAGCTTCCCGCTCGGCAGCGCCGCCGATGCGCTGCAGTTCGTGCACCAGGGTCACACGGAAGGCAAGGTGATTCTCGCGGTCACGCCGCGGGCGACGCAGCGCTAGCGGCCGCGTCCGGCTCCGCGCGCGTATCCTCGTAACGTCTGCCCAGCCGGTACGCGATCGGGAACCACAGCGCCGAGATCACCGCGCCGGCAATGGCCAGTCCGGCCACGCCGAAGGGCAACACCGCCGCGCTCAGCCACGAGGAGGTCAGATCGCCGAAGCGGTAGACCACCGTATCGATCACGTTCTTGGCCTTGTACTTGGCCTGCTGGTCCACGACCGTGAACAGCATGTCCCGACTGGGCTTTGCAATCGCATACTCGGCGAAGCGACGCACGACCTGGATCGTGCCCAGCACCATCAGCACCGGCGAGAACGCCACCGCCAGGAAGGCGACGACCATGATGACCGGATTGAGCAGCAGTCCTGCGGTCACGCCGAAGCGCCGGATGAGCCGCCCGGTGCCGAACAGCTGGATGAACACCGCGATGCCGTTGGTGGCAAGATCGATCGTCGCGAATGCCCGCGTGCGCGCGGCGCGGGTCGCGAACTGGTGGGTGATCAGGTCCTGCAGCTGGAAGTAGATCACCGTCGATATCGTGGTCATCAGCAGGATGAACAGCGCGATCATCAGCAGATAGCGTGACCTGAACAGCAGCGTGAAGCCCTCGAAGGGATTGCCGCCGAGCCTGTGATCGAGACTGGTCGGCTGCGTGTCCGCACCAAGGGCCGCGAGCTTGCGCTTTTCCGTCTCCACCACGCGCACCAGGAACGCGGTCACCGCGAAGCCGGCCGCGGAGATCAGCAGCAGCGTATTGGTGCCGACGGCATTGACGAACAGCACCGTGAAGGCTGGCGCACAGATCGTTCCGACGGTGCCGCCCGCTGCGATGAAACCGAACAGTCGCTTGGCCTGGGTGCGGGAGAAGATGTCGGCCATCAGGCTCCAGAACACCGAGATCGTCAGCAGATTGAAGGTACTTGTCCAGATGAAGAATGCCGCCGCGACCCACCGATCGTTCGCGACCGTCCGGAACAGCGCATAGAACACGACCATCGTCAGCGCGATGAAGCCGTATACCCATGGCAGGAAGGTCGCGAGCCTGATGCGCGAGGCGAAACCGGCGTAGATCGGCGCCACCGCGAAACTGACGATGAACGTGCCGGTGAACAGCTCCTGCAGGTGGGCGACGCCATAGACCGTGCCCATCGTGTCGCGTAGCGGGCGCAGGATGAAATAGCTGGCCATCAGGAAGAAGAAATAGACGAACGAGACGACCACCGCCTTGACCTCGGCGGGCTCGACTGCCGCTATCAGCTTTAAGCTCCTGGCGAACGGCCCCGGTGCGGCGCTGCTCATGATTCTTCCTCCGCGCTCGGGCGACTATAGTCGATCATCAATTCGACGCGCCATCGATCCGGGCGCTGCGCAGGGCCTCGTAGCGAGCGCCGAGTGCCACCGCCGCCGCCCCCCACGCCGCGGACACGCCGAGCGCAAGTGTCATGGCCCCCAGCAGGCCGGCACCGGCGGCGCGCAATCCCGCCTGAATCCAGGCACCGGTCAGGTCGCCGAAGCGGTACACGACCGTGTCAATCACGTTCTTCGCCTTGTACTTCGCCTCCTGATCCACGACCGTGAACAGCAGTTCGCGGCTCGGGCGGGCGATTGCGTATTGAGTGATGCGCTGCAGGGCCCTGGCCGTCTGCACCATGAAGAATGAGGGCGAAATGAGGATGCCGACACACGCTGCGAGCATGATCAGCGGCGTGAGCAGCAGGCTGGTGGTCACTCCAAATCGCTGCAGCACACGCCCGAGCCCGAACACGAGGATGATCGCGGAGCAGATATTGACGAACAGATCCACGTCGGCAAATGCGATCGTGCGCCGTGCGAGGCCCGCGTAGGTACTGGCGATCAGGTCGGTCTGCAGGAAATACAGGATCGTAGCGATCCACGTCATCAGCACGATGAAGGCCGCCTGCCCCATCAAGAAACGCGACTTCAAGAGCAGCCGGAAACCGCGCCACGGATTGCCCGGCAGGCTGTGATCGAGCGTGGTCGGCTGCGCGTCGCTCCCCATCGCGTGCAGCCGCACCTTTTCCCGCACCAGCAGCTGCACCACCAGGATCATCACGGCGAAGCCGGCGATGGCGACCAGCAGCAGGCCGTCGATGCCGAGCGATGCGGCCAGGCTCTTGGTCACGATCGGACCGGCGATCGCGCCCAGCTCGCCGCCGGCCGCGATGAATGCAAACAGGCGCGTGGCCTGTGGGGGCGAGAACAGATCCGCCATGAAAGTCCAGAACACCGAGATCAGGATCAGGTTGATGGCGCTGAACCACCAGTAGTACGCGGCGGCTACCCAGCGGCTCTGCGGCGCGGTGTGAAACAGCACGTAGAACACCAGCAAGTTGCCCAGCAGGAACCAGAACACTCCGGGCAGCAGGCGCGTCAGTTTGAATCGGGATGCACACCAGGAATATGCCGGTGCGCACAGCAGCATGATGATGAAAGTTCCGGTGAACAGCCGCTGCAGCTCCTGGACTCCGAACACCGTGGCCATGGTGTCGCGCAGCGGTCGCAGGATGTAATAACTGCCGAGCAGCACGAAGTTGAAGCAGAACGCGAGCGCAACCGCCCTGCGCTCCTGCGGTGCCACACTGAGGCCGATGCCGAGCAGGCGCGCGAACGGACCGGGGGGTTCCTGAGCCATATATTCGTTGCCCACGGATCGGGGCGTATGCTACCTGCGCGCCGCAACAAAAGCATCGAAGCATCGGAGCGCGGTGCTCGCGCAGGGCACAGAGCCGAAGATCGGCTTCATCGGCGTCGGCAAGATTGGCGGCGGCCTAACGTCCGCGCAGAGCTTTGACCGCGGCCGAGATCCGTAGCGCACTCGGTCTGAAGTAGCGCCTAGGCGGCTCGGCGCCGCAGTGCCAGGAAGCCTAGCCCGCTCAGCATCAGCCAGGCGCTCGTCGGCAGCGGGACGGGCGTCAGCGACGTGATCTGGTATTGCAGCACTCCGGACCCGGGATCAGTGGTGCCGTTCCCAAGATTGCTCGAGAAGAAACCGAGGCCGGTGATTCCGCCGGTGAACAGCGGCAATCCACTCGCATCGAACGGGTCGCCAGTGCTGGACAACAGTTGGAATTCGGATTGCGGATTTCCCCCGCCGGTCGACGTGAAGTCATTGCTCTCGCCGCCGGTGTAGACACCAGCGGTTGCCGCGTTCTGTCCGACCGCCGCGACGTACGGCGTGCCCTCGACAAATGACTGCGAAAAGGTCGCACTCGGATTACTGGACGTGAGGTAGTCGATGCCGCCGACATCTGCGTGCGTCGTGAATACGTAGGCGCTGTTCGACGGAATCGAAACGGACGTGCCGTTGGTGTTCACGCTGGACCAGTTCGAGGTCAACGACACCGGCAGCACCGACTGCGAAGGATTGCCGTTGCCGATATTGATCGTGTAGGTGCCGGTTACCGAAGCCCCGATCGCTATGGAACTGTAGATCCCGGTGGCGCCGAAGACCCTGCCCGTGAAATCGAAGGTCACGGAACTGGCCTCGGCCGCGACTGGAATCGCGAGCGTGGCGGCGAGAATCAGGACTGCACTGCGCACTGGTGCTGCTCTTTCTTTATAGATGCGACCGTCGACCCGACTCTACGAAACGCCTGCAGCACGGTCAACACGCGATGAATCCCTGCACTGCGGATGAATCCCTGCGGTGCGCGTTATGACAAATAGGGCCGGCCCTGCGGATCAGGGCCGGCCCGACGCACCTACTCGTCCCGGGAACGCCCGCCGAACAGCTCGCTCATCACGTGCGACGTGGAATCACAGGCGTGGTTCAGGCAGGGCAGCCCGAAACCGGCCTCCAGCGTACGCAGCAGCGAGAAATGATCGTAGGGCGCGGAGCTCACGACGCCGTTGCGCGCGTAGTTGGTCTCCACCAGCAGGACCACCTTGTTGGCCACGTTGTCGTAGTCGTCCTCGTCCCAGACCACGACGATCGCATTGCGACCATCGCGCCAGGTCGGCGACTGCTTGATGCCGTGGACGATCTTCGCCAGCGCGGCGTCGCCCTCGGCAATCAGCAGATTGGATTCTGCCGACGTGCCGGAGCTGCACACCGGGGTGCCTCCCGAGACGAAGCCATGCATGTCGTGGCATTGATTCGGCACGATGAAGAACAGGTTGGGCGCACGCTGGGGATGCTGCAGATCGGCCCACAGTCCCGCATCACCATCGAAGTCCACGACCCGCGACAGGCTCAAGGACGGCTCGGCGCCGGCCTGGATGTTCTCGAAGTACACGAACGGGTTGTGCTTGACGGCATAGAGCTTCTGGATCGGCCCAGGCTGGAACACGCTCTGCTGGCCATCCGAGCCGTTCGAACTCAAGTTCGAGAACACGCCATCGGAATAGTTCACGCCGAACACTCCGGGTACCACGCTCGGCAGGCTCTCCTCGTACGCCTTCCACGAGCGATTGGTCTCGACGAGCTGATCAGCGATGGATTTCCCGACGTACGATGCAGCGGGATAGCTATAGAGCGCGCAGTTGTTGGCTACAGGACTGGCGGGCGCGCCCAGCTGCCCGTTGCAGTCAGTCGCCGCCACCGCGGTCTGCACGACGGCATTGTCGGTGCCGGTGCCGGCGATCGGGGGCAGCGCGTGCAGGCAGCCGGTGCTCCCCGGGGCGTGGTCGACACAGCCCGTGTTCAGCCATGCCGGCCAGTAGTCATTGCTCAGGCCGAAGTTCGATCCGCCGACGATCTCCAGGTAGTTCGGCGCACTCGGATGGCCGACCGCATAGTAGTTCGTCGCCTGATTGACCTCGGACGCGTAGGCGTTGATGAACGGCGCATAGGTCGTATTGCCGAGGATCGTGGAGACGTCTTCGTTCTCCATGACGATCACGAACACGTGATCGAGCGGGCCAATGTGGGCCGCATGCTCGTTCGCGTTGTCCGCCTGTGCCGCCGCGGCAAAAGTGCTCGCGGCCATGGCTGCCATTACCAGTAGCTGTCGCATTCGAAGCCTCCGCTTGTGTTAGATGCGCACCGCAACGGGCGCAGGCGGAGTGTTGACTGGAACCGTTACCGGAACATGTCGCCTGCATTACCAATTGGCAACTGTCGTCTACTCCTGTTCGCGAACGACACCGGCGATCGGAATGGCCGAGATCGTCAGGTTCTGCATCACGATGCTGTTATTGCGCGCCGAGGGCGTGCATAGCAGCGCAACACTGCCGATAGCCTGCCCGTCGGAGGCAAAGATGTAGCCAAGGTTCAGCGTTTGGAGCGAGGACATATCGTAGTAATAATCGGCCGTGGACGGATTGTGGCGAAACATCGCGGGTGTAGCGATGAGGGTCGTCGAGCGGCCGCCGGCAGCGTCGATGAACTGACAACTGACAGAGGCA
>Ga0265325_10003596_pt1 | contig 10062 bp, 6 predicted proteins | sample 41420metaG_FD_202090 | JGI IMG/M metagenome (GOLD analysis project Ga0265325, IMG submission 202090) | Rhizosphere microbial communities from Carex aquatilis grown in University of Washington, Seatle, WA, United States - 4-14-20 metaG | ecosystem: Host-associated > Plants > Roots > Rhizosphere >...
GCCGCCGATGAAGGCCAGCATGTAAAGACCCATGACCCGGCCGCGCAGCTCAGGTTCGACGGCGAGCTGAACGGCGGAGTTCGCCATCGCCTGGCAGATGAGGTTGACGAAGCCCATGGCCGCGAGCAGGGTCAGGAACGCGGCCAGTCCAGGAGCGAGCGCCGCGGCCCCCTCAAGGAGGCCGAACAATGCCGCCGAGGTCACGATCGCCCGGGTCCTCGGCCGGGTGCCCGCCCCGGCAAGGACCGCGCCGGCCGCCGAGCCGAGCCCGAGCACGATGTTGAAGAGCCCGTAGGTGCTCGCGTTGCCGCCGAAAGCGGACTTGGCCATCGCGGTCAGCACGATCGGGAAGTTGAGGCCGAACGTGCCGAGCATCCCGACGAGGAAGATCGTCCACAGCACGTCGGGGCGCCGCCACAGGTACCTGGCGGCCGTCCGCACCGCGCCCGGCGCCCGGGGAACGGACCGCGTCGGCTGCAGGTCGGATGGCCGGAGCGCCAGCAGCCCGATGGTCGGGCCCAGGTAGCACGCCGCGTTGACCGCGAACACCCATCCGGTCCCCGCGCTCACGATGAGCAGGCTGGCGACCGCCGGCCCGATCAGCCGCGTCGCCTGGAACACCGCCGCGTTCATGGAGATGGCGGCGCGGAGCCGGCTTTCCGGCACCACCTCGGTCACGAACGCCTGCCGGGCGGGCACGTCGAACGCGAAGATCGCCCCGCTCAGCAGCGCGAACGCGTACACGTCGGCCGCGCGCACCGCGCCGGCGATGGTGACGGCGGCCAGCGTCCCGGTCGCGATGGCGTTCAGCGTCTGGGTGATGAGCAGGATGCGCCGCCTCGGCCGCCGGTCGGCCACCGCGCCGGCGTGCAGGCCGAGCAGCAGCATGGGCCCGAACTGCAGCGCCATGGTCACGCCGACCGCGGTCGAGCTGTGGGTCAGGTTGAAGATCAGCCAGTCCTGCGCGATGGTCTGCATCCACGCGCCGGTATTCGCCAGGCTCTGGCCGCTGAGGTAGATCCGGTAGCTGCGCGAAGAGAGGGCCGCGAAGGCGCCTCCCGGTTGCCGAACGGTTTCGGCGGTAGTCACGAAGAGCGCCTTCCTGGTCGTCTTTGTCCTCGTCTTTCTTTGACATCCTCCGATATAAGGGGTTTATATGGAACTCCTATGATTTAGCTAACAGTTATTGTGGAGCGTTATGACCGTCTATGACCCCCAGCTGCTGGCGACGTTCCTCGCCGTCGAGCAGACGGGGAGCTTCACCCGGGCGGCGGCGCGGCTCGGCATACAGCAGCCCACGGTCAGCCAGCACATCCGCCGTCTTGAGCAGCAGGTCGGCCGGACACTCGTGCAGCGGGACACGCATTCCGTGGCGCTGACCGCCGACGGCGAGGCGATGGTCGGGTTCGCGCGCAACATCCTCGGCGCCTGCGAGCAGGCGGCGGCCTACTTCAGCGGGTCACGGCCCAGCGGACGGCTGCGCATCGGCATCTCCGACGACCTCGCGCTCACCCGGCTGCCGCAGATCCTGCGCGACTTCCGCCGGGACAACCCGCTGGTTGACTTCGACCTGACGGTGGACCAGAGCGGGCTGCTGCACCAGCGGCTCGAGGGCGACCGGCTCGACGTGTTCATCGGCAAGCGCCCGAGCGGCGAGCAGCGCGGCCAGCTGGTCAAGCGGGACCGCATGGTGTGGGTCGGCACGCCGTCCACCAGGCTCGACCTGACCCGCCCGCTGCCCCTCGTCGCCTACCCGGCGCCGAGCATCTCCCGGTCCGAGATGCGCCGCGCGCTGAACCGCGCCCGGCTGCCGTTCCGCAGCGCCTGCGTCTGCCGCGGCGTCAACGGCCTGATCGGCGCCATCGCGGCCGGCATCGGCATCTCAGCGATGGCGGCAAGCCTGGTGCCCGCCCAGCTCACCACCCTCGGCCCCGGCCACCGGCTGCCCGAGCTCGGCACCATCGACCTGGTCCTGCTGGCCAACCCGCGGACCGAAGAGCGCCCGGCGGTCAGCGCCCTGATCAAGACGGTCCTGGCCAGCGGCTCCCGGTCGCTCACCACGTACAACGAGCCGGCCTCCCTGCGTGACGACTCCCGCTTACCGCAGCGGTGGCGTGTTTCACCTGGCCCCGCTTACTGGTACCCGGCCGCCTGGATGCCGTACAGCTCGGCGTAGCGGCCGCCGCGGGCAAGCAGCTCGTCGTGGCTCCCTGCCTCGGCCACGTGGGCGCCGTCGAGCACCACGATGAGGTCGGCCATCCGGACGGTGCTGAACCGGTGCGAGACCAGGATGGTCACGCCGCCGTTCGCCCGGGCCTGGCGCGCGGTGGCGGCGTAGCGCTCGAACAGCTGGTGCTCGGTCTCGGCGTCGAGCGCCGCCGTCGGCTCGTCGAGCGCCGTGAGCAGCGGCTGGTCCCGCATGAAGCCGCGGGCTAGGGCGAGTTTCTGCCATTGACCGTAGGAGACGTCGACCCCGTCCGGCCAGGTCGGCCCCAGCTGGGTGCGCAACCCGGCCGGGAGGGCGTCGACGAGGTCCCGCGCCCCGGCCCGCTCGGCGGCCGCGACCAGCGCGGGCTCGACGTCGAGCCGCGGCAGGTCGCCGACGCCGATGGCGTGCGCCGCCTGGAACTCGAAGCGGAAGAAGTCCTGGAACGCGCCGGCCAGCCGTTCCCGCCAGCTCGCGGACTCCACGCGGGCGAGGTCCGTGCCGTCGACCAGGATGCGGCCCGTGGTGGGGGAGTAGAGCTTGGCGAGCAGCTTGACCAGCGTGCTCTTGCCCGCGCCGTTCTCGCCGACGACCGCCACCACCGACCCGGCGGGCAGGAACAGGTTCACGTCGTCGAGCGCTGGCCGGCTGGCGCCCGGGTAGCGGAACGTGACGTGCTCGAGCCGGATGCCCTCGCTGATGTGCCCCGGCGCGGGCTGGTCCGCGTGCTGGACCACGGCGCGCGCGTAGTCCTCAAGCCAGGCGAGCCGCTGCGCCCCGTCCATCCAGGTGCCGCGCAGGAAACCGATCTCGCCAACCGTGGCGTTGAGGTAGGAGGACAGCCGGGCGCCGGCGGTCAGCACCAGGATCGCGGCGGACGTGGACGCGCGCGGCCCGGTCGCGGTGATCGCGATCGCGCCGACGTAGCCGAGCGCGAAGACCGCCCAGCCGGCCGCGTACCAGGTGGCGGACCGCGACCTGGCGGTCGCCACCGGGCCGTACCAGTGCTCCCACGCCGCCCGGCGCCGGCCGGCGAGCGCCTCGCCGATGCCGAGCACCCGCAGTTCCTTGCCGGGCGAGGCGGTGGTGGACAGCGCGTACAGGTGCGCGGCGAGCCGCGTGGACTGCGCGCCCTGCTCCTGGGCGGAACGCTCCACCACGGGCCGCCAGGAGGTGGCCGCCACCGTCGGGATGGCGAACAGCACCACCGTCACCAGGACCGGGTTGACGGAGGCGAGCAGCGCCAGGGTGATGGCGAGCCGCACCAGCCAGCCGGCGGTGGAGAAGACCGACATGTACATGTGGTCGAGCGTGTAGGTCTCCTCGCGCAGCACGGACAGCCGGTCCAGGTACTCCGGCCGCTCCTGGTGCGCGATCGTGGCGACGCCCGCCTGCAGCCGGGCCACGTGCGATTCGAGGGCGATCGTCACTTTGTCCCTGAAGCGGCGCTGTATCCGGGCGGACACGGTCGCTAGCAGCCAGCTCGCCACCGCGGAGACCGCGAGCGCGATGACGGCGAAGCGCAGCAGCCCCGGCTTGTGCTCGAGCAGTCCCTCGCCGAGCAGCTTGAACCAGACCGCGATCAGCGCGTCGGGCACGGCTGCGACCAGGGCGAGCGTGAACGACACGCCCATCAGCGCCGGCTCGTACCGGAAGCCGAGCATGCACAGCCGCCACATCGACCGCAGCGCGGGCGGCAGCTTGCCGACGGCGTCGGGGGACACCGGTTCAGCCGGCGCGGTGCCAGGAACCGGGTCAGGAGAGGACATCGAAGGTCACCTCTTCCTCGCCTTCCTCGGGCGTTCCGGTGGCGAACCGCTCGGCCTGGAGCGAGAACATCCGCCAGTACCGGCCGCGCAGTGCCATCAGCTCGTCATGGCTGCCGAGCTCCGCGACGGCGCCGTCGGCGACGACCGCGATCCGGTCGACGTGCCTGACGGTGTTGAACCGGTGCGAGATGAGGATCGTGGTGCACGACCGGGTGGCCGCGAGTATCCGCTCGAAGATCTCCGTCTCGCCGCGCACGTCGAGCTGGGCGGTCGGCTCGTCGAGCAGCACGAGCCCGGCGCCGAGCCGCACCGCGGCCAGGGCCCGGGCCAGCGCGACCCGCTGCCACTGGCCGCCGGACAGCTCGGTGCCGCCCGTGTAGCCCTTGGCCAGCACCGTGCCGAGGTCCGCGAGCCCCGCCGCCCCGGCCTCGGCGAGCGCGGCGGTGACGATGTCATCGAGCGCCGTCCCCCCGGAAGACGACGGCACCACGTTTTCCCGGAGCGTCAGCTCGAACCGGGTGAAGTCCTGGAACACCGCGGTGACCTGCCGGCGCCAGGCCGCGAGGTCGAGGTCGCGCAGGTCCACGCCGTCCACCTCGATCGCACCGGACTGCGGGTCGTACAGCCGGCACAGCAGCTTGGCCAGCGTGGTCTTGCCCGCCCCGTTCTGCCCGACGATGGCCAGCGAGCTGCCCGCGGGGATCTCCAGGCTGAGCCCGCGCAGCACCGGGTGCTCCCGGGCCGCCGGGTAGGCGAACGTCACGTCCTTGAAGCTGACCTGGCGGGCGGGCATGCTCATCGCCGGGCGGCGGCCGGACGCGACGGTGCCGGCCCGGCCCATCGCGGCGGCGAGCCTGCCCACCGCCGCGACCGGCGCGGCGGCGCCGTCGAGCGCCCAGTTCAGCCCGCCGAACGCGATCATCGACGTGCCCGCGGCCGCCGTGGCGTCGGTGATGAGGCTGCCGAGCGCAAGCCGTCCGTCGAGCGCGGCGGCGCCGAGCATCCAGAACACGAGCCCGTTGGCCGCGAGGACGACCGCGAGGCTGAGGAGCAGCGAGCGCTCCCGCATCCGGGTCGCCTCGTACTGCAGCCGGTGCAGCCGCCGCCTGCTGGCGAGGAACCGGTCGAGCACCCAGTCGGGCAGCCCGAAGATCCGCAGCTCCTTGGCGGCCGGCGGGTCCACGGCCAGCCGGTAGGCGTAGTCGGCCTCCCGCTGCGCCAGCCGCACCTCCTCGGTGTTGCGGTCCCGCCAGATCGCGCTCTCGCGGAGCAGCCAGTGGGTCGCGAGCCAGCCCACGGCGAGCACCGGCGGCGCCCACCAGGCGAAGCCGAACAGCACACCCGCCTGGGCGATGCCCGCCACCATGAGCACCAGGCCGCCGGCGATGAAGTCCATCGAGATGGACAGGGGCGGCCCGGTCATGCCCCGGTCGAAGTCCCGGGCCATCTGCAGGTCGGCGGCGAGCACCGGGTCTTCCAGGTGCCCGATGCCAGGAACCGCCACGCACGCCCCGGTCATCTCGTCGTACAGCCGGGCCGCCGTCCGGTCCCCGAGGTTGGCGGAGAGGGCGGTGTGCAGCGGGCCGAGCACCTGCATGAGGATGAACACCACGGCCACCGCGAGCAGCGGCGCCCCCAGGCCTGAGCCGCGCTCGACCGCGGCCACGAGCACCCCCGTGGCGACGGCGAACCCGGCCGGCAGCAGCCCGCGGGCGGTGAGCAGCCCCCACCAGCCAACCGCCATCGGCCGGTCGGCGCGCCACAGCGCCGCCGCGAGCCGCAGCTCCTGCCGTCCGGCCAGCCGGGCCAGCCTCGACCTGGCCCGTGGTTCGTCTCCGGTCACGGGCCCATCCTCCCAGGTGCGCGGCAGCCATGCCTAGCCTGAATCAGCACATAAATTCGAACCGCATAACCCCACAAACCCGGACGGCGGCTGCCAGTCCGGCGGCATGAACAGGTAGCCGAGCCGGTCGCGCCACGACGAAGCGGCCCGGACGTCCCGCCACAGCGCGGCGTAGTGGCCGTACTCCAGCGTGATGAGGTTGTACGAGTTCACCGGGTGGACCAGGCCGTACCTTGGCCGGAACAGCTCGGGCTGGAAGGTGCCGAACATCCGGTCCCAGATGATGAGGATGCCCGCGTAGTTCCTGTCCAGGTAGATCGGGTCGGCGCCGTGGTGCACCCGGTGGTGGGACGGCGTGTTGAACAGGAACTCGGCCGGCCGTGGCAGCCTCTTGATCGTCTCGGTGTGCACGAAGAACTGGTAGACGAGGTTGACGCCGTAGCCGAAGTAGATCGCCCACGGCGCGACGCCGAGCAGCGGCAGCGGCAGCCAGAAGAAGAACTCGAACCAGGGATTCCACTTCTGCCGCAGGGCGGTGCCGAAGTTCATGTACTCCGACGAGTGGTGCGCCTGGTGGGCGGCCCAGCCGACCCGGGCGCGGTGCACGAACCGGTGCTGCCAGTAATAGGCGAAGTCCACGCCGAGGATGACGAGGACCCAGGACCACCAGGTGCGCATCGGCAGGTGCCACGGCGCCACGTACAGGTACAGCGCGATGTACACGAAGAACGCCGCGGCCTTGAACACCAGGGTGGTGACCAGCGACCCCAGGCCCATCAGGATCGACGTCGACGCGTCCTTCGGCTGGTATCCGGTCACGTCGTCGTGGTCGAGCCACTTCAGCGCGGCTAGCTCGATGCCGATGAAGAGGAGGAAGAACGGGACGGCCCAGGTCACGGGGTTCGCCCACGGGTTGAGTACGTCGCGCATCGTCGCCTCCCCGACGTCGGGCCAGCTATATAACTGGCGGGTAACGTACCTCACGTTTGGTGTCCCAACAAGGCGGCCTTGCCCCGTACCACCGGGTTGACCAGCTCGCCGATCCCCGAGATGCGGATGCGGACCTCGTCGCCGGCCTCCAGGGTGAACGGCAGGTCGGGCACCACGCTCGTGCCGGTGGAGAGGATCGCCCCGGCCGGGAACTCGTCCTCGCGGAACAGGTACCCGGCCAGCTCGTCGATCTTCCTGTGCAACGCCGCGGTGCTCGCGCTGCCCTCCCACGCGACCACGCCGCCGCGGGCGATCGTCAGCTCGATGGTCAGCGCGTACGGGTCGGGAACCTCCCAGGCGGGCACGATCCACGGGCCGGCCGCGCAGCCGCCGAGGTATATCTTGGCCTGCGGCAGGTACAGCGGGTTCTCGCCCTCGATGGAGCGTGAGCTCATGTCGTTGCAGATCGTGTAGCCGGCCACGTCGCCGGCCGCGTTGAGCACGACGGCCAGCTCGGGCTCGGGGACGTCGATGACGGAATCGGACCGCACCGACACCGGCTCGCCCGGGCCGCTGACCCGCCACGCCGCGGACTTGAAGAACAGCTCGGGCCGCGCCGCCCCGTACACCCGGTCGTACACGTCCGCGGACTGCCCGCTCTCCGCCATCCGGGCGGTACGCGACCGCTCGTAGGTGACGCCGGCCGCCCACACCTCCATGCGGCCATCCACCGGAGCCAGCAGTTCCGCGTCCGCGGCACGACGAGTCGCGCCGCCCGGGTGCTCGCAGGCCGCCCGGATCCGGTCAAGCGGCAGCGCCAGCAGGTCGCCGAGCGACCCGGGCGCCGCCAGCTCGGTCACCGCGTCGCCGTCGAGCACCCCGACGCGAGCCCGGCGATCGCCGAGATGAAACCTGACCAGCCGCACGGCCACCTCCTGGGACGAGTTATGAACGCCACTTTGATACTGCCACCACCATGCCCGGCGTGGTTATCCGGTGGTAACGGACGTTTCCCGGCCGGCCGGGGCGGCCTCGTCGGCGGGCACCGGCCGGCGAGCGGGCGTGGTGCCCGGCCCGCGACGGGCCAGGATGCCGGGCAGCCACCAGCCCGCCCGGCCGAGCAGCACCATCGCCGCGGGCGCGAGGACCATCCGGATCAGCGTGGCGTCGATCAGCACGGCGGCGGCCATCCCGACGCCGATGGTCTTGACGGTGACGTCAGGGTCGGCGGCGAAGCCGAGGAACACCGCGACCATGATCGCCGCCGCGCTGCTGATGACCCGCGCGGTCGCGCCGAGCCCGCGCACCACGGCCTCCCTGGGGTCGCCGGTGGCCAGCCAGGCCTCACGGACCCGGGACAGCAGGAACACCTCGTAGTCCGAGGACAGCCCGAACAGCACGGCGAACATCAGCATCGGCACCCAGGTGGACACCGGCGCTCCGTGTGGCAGGCCGAGGAGACGCGCCCCGGTGTCGGTCTGGAAGATGGCGGTGACCACGCCGTACGCCGCGCCGACGGACAGCAGGTTAAGCACCGCCGCCTTCAGCGCGTTGACCGGGGCGCGCAGCAGCGCGGTCAGGATGAGCAGTGAGAGGGTGACGACGAACGCGATGACCGCCCACAGCCGGTCCGCGAGCCGGGTGGTGACGTCGGCGTAGACCGCCTCCGTGCCGGTGACGAGCACGCCGGGCGGCGCGTTCGTGCGGATGCGGTCAAGCAGCCGCACCGTCGCGGGGTCGCTCGGCGCGGTCGTCGGCTGGACGGTGATGACCGCCGCGTCGCCGTTCGCGCTGAGCACCGGCGCGGTCACCGCCGCGACCCCGGGCAGCGCGCGCAACTGGGCGGCGAGCGCGGCAGGCGCGTGGTCCTGCGCCAGGTCAACGGCGACGAGCAGCGTCCCGTTCGCGCCCGGCCCGTACCCGGCGGTGACCAGGTCATAGGCCTGCCGGACCGTGTCGCCGGCCGGCTGGCTGCCCGCGTCGTCCGGCCAGGTGCGCATGCCGAGGACCGGCGCGGCGAGCGCGAGCAGCACCGCGGCGGAGGCCAGCGCCATCAGCGCCGGACGGCGCGTCACCCACTGCGCCCATACCTCGGTGCGGGTCCGTCGTCCGGCAGCCTCAACGCCGGGTACAGAACGGGTGCGTGCGCCGCCGTCACCCGCGACATCGCCACGCTGAGGCTCGGTCACGTCGCCGGGCCGTGCGCCGGCCAGCGCCTCCCGGTCGCGCCGCGGCAGGATGCGCTGGCCGGCCAGCGCGCACAGCGCGGGCACTAGCGTCAGCCCGGCCAGCATGACCGCGGCGACGCAGATGGCCGTGGCGTAGCCGATCGTGGAGTACGTCTCGAGCGTGGACAGCTGCAGGCCGAGCAGGGACACCACGACGGTAAGCCCCGCGATGAGCACCGATGACCCGGCCGTACGCGCGGCCTGCTCGGCGGCCTGGACCGGGGACAGCCCGGCCCGCAGGCCCTCAACGTGCCGGGCCACGAGCAGCAGCGCGTAGTCGATGCCCACGCCAAGGCCGACCATGGCCGCCACGGTCGGCGCCCCGGTGCTGATCTCGATCCCGCGCGCGAGCAGCAGGGTGACGGAGGTGCCCGCGCCGAGCCCGGCGATCCCGACGACCAGCGGCAGCCCGGCGGCGACAAGCGAGCGGAGCACCAGGATGAGCACGATCAGCGCGACCACCACGCCGACTCCGTCGGTCAGGTTGTTCGTCAGCAGGACGTTCTCCGGCACAGAGCCGCCGAGCGCCACCTGCAGGCCGTCGGCCCGGGCGGGCGCGGCGGCGCGCTTGAGCGCGTCAAGACCGGCAGTCCCGTGGAATGAGGTGACCGGCACGCTGTACTGCACGTCGATCAGCGCGGTGTCGCCGCCGCGGGACAGCAGCGCCGGGGCGACCACAGAGACGCCGGGCAGGCGGGCCAGGTCGGCGCGCACCTTGGTGAGCACGGCCGGGTCGACGCGGTGGCCGCCCGGTGCGTGGATGACGACCCGGGCGTCAGTGCCGGAGATCTGCGGGAAGTTTGCTTTCAGGAAGTCGGCCCCCGCCTGCGACGGGGCACCTGGCACGGTGTAGTTGTCCTGGTACTGGCCGCCGAACGCGGTCTTCAGTCCGAAGAGCGCGACGATCAGGATCAGCCAGGCGGCGATCGTGCGCCAGGGATGCCGGGCGGCGGCGCCGCCTACTTTGCCAGTGAGAAGGAACATCGTTGTCCTCCGGGCGTGCGATTTATCTGTCCCTTCAGACGATCGCGTCCGGTCCCCGTAGTTGCCAGGGCGCACGCCACACACCTGCCGGCGTGCTCGCGC
>Ga0265325_10003597_pt1 | contig 10058 bp, 6 predicted proteins | sample 41420metaG_FD_202090 | JGI IMG/M metagenome (GOLD analysis project Ga0265325, IMG submission 202090) | Rhizosphere microbial communities from Carex aquatilis grown in University of Washington, Seatle, WA, United States - 4-14-20 metaG | ecosystem: Host-associated > Plants > Roots > Rhizosphere >...
GCCCGCACTCTTAGCTTCGGCGATCACCGATTCGGGCGTGCTCTTGATGTCGGCGGCGACGATCGTCGCCGCGGCGACGTCGCCGGGCGTTAGGCCGTCGCGCAGCATCGTGCGGTAGTCGACGCCGGCGCTTCCGAAGCGCTGCTGCAGGGCGTACCGGAGCGTCGAGTAGAGCTGCGGCGAGGTTCCCAGGCCGAGCAGGGTGATCCGCACGGATAGCTGGCGCGAGCGTGCGAGGTTGAAGAGCTGCGCGGCCTGCGACGCGCTCGTAGCGGCCGCGCTGAACTCGCCGACGCTCTTCTGCATCGTCGCCGCGAGGGTGTTGTATTCGCTTTCGCTCAGGTCGCCGTTGAAGCTAAGCTGTTCGTGGTCGAGCTCTTTGAGGAAATCGTCGAGATCGCCCAGCGACTGATCGAGCACCGTCAGCGACGCGCGCGCCGCGTCGACCGAGCGGAGCAGTTCGGCGTCGCCGAGCGACAACTCGTCCATCATCTGCGGATACGACGGCAGGATTGCCAGCGATTCGGCCGGGATGGGTGTGGCTCCGAAAGGTGCGAGCATCTCGGTGTAGATGTCGGCGCCTTCCTTGAGCAGTCCCGATTCCTTACCTTTTTCGAGCGTGCCGACGCCGCCGAGCGGCCCGGCATCGCTGCCGGTGTCCTGCAGCGTGCTGTCCAGCGAGCGGGCCATAGATGTGATGTTCTTGACAACGGCTTCGATGCGCGAACCGTGGCGGACGTTGACGCGGCTGAGATCGGGCATCTCGTACTGCAGCGTTTCGATGCGGCTTTCGACGGCCTTGAGCTGGTCTTTGCCCTCGGTTGCGCGTGCGCCGATTTCGGTCGCATCTTGCAGTTGCGCCGCTTGCGCCGCCTGCACCGCGCTCTGCAGTTTCGGCAGGTTCGGCTTGGTAAGCGTCACGCGCTGTACCTCGAGCTGACGCAGCGCGGCGAGCCGCTGATCGGCGGTCGCGCGCGTCGCCGGCGACCCCAACTGCGCGGCTTCCGCCAGCGTCTGCTGGCTCTTGCTCGGAAGTCCGAGCGCGAGCTCGGATTGACCCAACTCTAGGAGCGCTTCGGAGTTGCTCGGGTCGGCTTTGAGCAGCTGATCGAGGCGCAGCTGCGCGAACGAGTAGCGCGCGCGCTCTTCGTCGCTCGAGGCCTGCACGAGTTCTTGAGTCGCGGTAACGTCCTTCGGATCGAGCTCGGGGTAACCCATCAGGTGCGCGACCCGCGCCTGCGGATCGGGGTGATCCTCGAGGTATTTGCTCACGGCGTCGCTGTGCTCGCTCTGCAGGACGGCGAGGTGTGCCATCATCGTGACCATGGACTCGGGATCGTATCCGGCGCGCGACATGAGCTGTAGGCCGTAGCGGTCGGCTTGCAACTCGTCCTCGCGCGAAACCTTCGCCATCAATCCGGCCTCGGCCAAGCCGCCGAACTCGTAGAGGATCGGCGAGAACATCGACGCGAGACCGAAGAGGATGTTGAGGATCTCCGCTTTCGAGTTGGTCGTAATGACGTGCCGGCGCTCGATGTGGCCGGTTTCGTGACCGATCACGCTGGCAAGCTCGTCGTCGGACTGGACGAAGTCGATCAATCCCTCGTTGACGTAGACGAACCCGCCCATCGTCGCAAACGAGTTGATTTGACTGTCTTTGATAATCTTGACCGAGTAAGGAACGTCCTTGCGCGCGACCTGATTCCAAAGATTCCCGGCGATGCCTTGAACGTACGCGTTGAGGAGCGGATCGGTTTCGACCACGCTGCCGGCGACGATCTCCTGGTCCTCCTCCTGGCCGAGAGCGATTTCGGCCTGAGTGGACATTGCCGGCGCGGGTGCCGGGATGCCGGCACAGAGAAGTGAGAGGATCGCGAAAAGCGGAATGATGCGGCGCGGCATGCGAGTTATCTTCATCTACCTCCGGTACCCCACCGAAGTTACGTGGGTCAACTGTGTATTATATGTGGAAAAGGTCAAGAAATTGCGAATGACGTGTGGATGGCGAGGGGGATGCCGACGGCCCTTCGCGCAGAGCGCGGCGTGACACTCCTGCGGGGAAGGCGCGACGGCCTCGAGGTGACGCTCGCCGGCCGCGACGTTGCCGACGCCTTGATTGAGTTGGAAGCTCGTCTCGCCGAGCAGCCGAGCTTCTATCGAGGCGCCTCCGCGGTGGCCAGCTTTGGAGAGGTTCTCCCGTCTCCACAACAACTCGGGCAGTTGAGCGATCTGCTCGCTTCGGCCGGAATCGAGCTGCGGGCTCTCAGCGGCCGTGCCGAAGGTCTCGAAGCGCTTGCGCGAGCGGAGGGCTTCGGGGTCGAAGCCCCGCGTTCGGCGGATCTCGAGCGGCGCCGGGCGCGGCGAGAGCAAGCCGAAGTGCGCCTCTCGGAAGCGGCAACGTCGCTCGTGGCCGACTTTGCCGGGGCGCGGAGCGACATCGCGCAGCGGCGCCGGCGCGGCGAAGCGAGCGTCCCGCGCCCTCGCGTAGAGACGCCGGAGCCGTCTCGGCAGCTCCACGTCGTCGAGGCTCCGCCCGGTACGCTCTATCAGGCTGCGACGCTGCGCGGCGGTCAGGCGCTGCACCACACCGGCAACATCGTCGTGGTCGGCGACGTCAATCCGGGCGCGGAACTGGTGGCAACCGGCGACATTCTCGTCTTCGGCCGGCTCGCGGGCATCGCGCACGCCGGAGCGCGCGGGGACGAAAGCGCTCGTATTTACGCCGTCGATCTTGCCGCCACGCAGCTGCGCATTGCGACGTTCATAGCGGCCGAGGGCGACGCGAAGCGCAAAACCCGGGCGACGCCGGAAGTCGCGGTCGCTCGCGACGGGCGGATCGCGATTCTTCCGCTCGACCACCTTGCCGATCTCAACGGGTCGGGAGCGCTGGCATGAGCGGGCGGCGCATCGTCGTTACGTCGGGGAAGGGCGGCGTCGGAAAGACGACGACGACCGCCAACCTCGGCGCGACGCTGGCCAAGCGCGGAAAGCGCGTGATCTTGATCGACGCCGACATTGGTTTGCGCAACCTCGATCTCGTGCTCGGCCTCGAAAAGCGGATCGTCTTCGACCTCGTCGAGGTGGCCGAAGGGCGCTGCCAGCTGCGCCAAGCGCTCATCAAGGACAAGCGCTTTGAATCGCTCTCGATCCTTCCCGCGGCGCAGACGCGTGAGAAGGACGCGATTACCGCCGCTCAGTTTACCGCGATCGTCGAGCTTGCGGCCGATCAAGCCGACTACGTGCTCGTAGACTGCCCGGCGGGCATCGAGACGGGTTTTCGCAACGCCGTCGCGGGCGCATCCGAAGCGATCGTCGTGACGACGCCGGAGGTCAGCGCCATCCGCGACGCGGACCGCGTCGTGGGGAAGATCGCACAGGAAGGCAAGCCGATTCGCCTCATCGTCAACCGGCTACGCCCCGAGATGGTGCGCTCCGGAGACATGCTCTCGGTCGACGACGTCTGCGAAGTGCTCTCCATCGAACTGCTCGGCGTCGTCCCCGACGACGAAGAGATCATCGACACGACCAATCGCGGCGAGCCCGTCGTTTTGGACGAGACGAACCGGCTGCGCGCGATCTACGATAAGATCGCACGGCGTCTCGAGGGCGAGATCGTGCCGTTCACCAACTTCGAAAACCAGAACCTTTTCGGACGCCTCTTCGGCGCGTTGAAAGTGGGGTAGATCGTGCACCAGCTGCAATCCGAATCGCCGCAAGCGCAGCCCGGCACGGCGGCCGCGAAGCTCGGGCGCGCCATCGTGCTCACATCGGGCAAAGGCGGTGTCGGAAAGACGACGACGACGGCCAATCTCGGCACGGCGCTGGCGATTCGCGGCGCGCGCGTCGTGCTCGTGGACGCCGACATCGGGCTGCGCAATCTCGACATCCTGCTCGGACTTGAGAGCCGCATTAAGCACCATCTGCTCGACGTGCTGGAGGAGCGGGTGTCGCTCGACGACGCGCTCGTGCCGGGCAAGCACGGCGATAATCTTTTCCTGCTCGCTGCGGCGCAGTCGCGCGAAAAGGACGAGGTAGAGACGGCGAAAATGCAGGCGTTGATCGCAAGTTTGCGCGAGCGATTCGACTACGTGCTCATCGACTGTCCTGCGGGCATCGAGTTGGGATTCAGGAACGCCGTCGCCGGCGCCGACGAGGCGATCGTGGTCTGCACGCCTGAAGTTTCGGCCGTGCGCGACGTCGACCGCGTCGTCGGATTGCTCGGAAACCGTTTCCGCCCGCAACTGGTCATCAACCGCCTTCGTCCGCAGCTCGTGAAGAAGGGCAAGATGCTTTCGGTCGAGGACGTCAACGCGATCCTTCGCTTGCCGCTGCTCGGCGTCATCGCCGACGAGCCGGCGATCGTCGTTACGACGAATAAGGGCGAACCACTCGCATTGCACAAGGAGACCCAGACGGGCGCCGCCTACCACGCCATTGCAGCCCGCGTCGCCGGTGAGGACGTTCCCGCACCGATGCCTCCGGCGGCGAGGACCTCGCTGATTGAGCGCATCGGCACGCTTCTGGGAGGAAAGCGCGCGTGATCGAGTTTCTAAGGCGGCTGTTCGGTCAGCCGGGGTCGAGCGCCACCGCCAAGGAGCGTTTGCGCCTCGTCTTGATGACCGATCACCTCGAGCTTGCCCCGGAGATGATCGACGCGATGAAGCGGGACCTCGTGGACGTGATCTCGCGGTACGTCGAAGTCGATCGCGAGAAGATCGACGTGAGCTTCGAACGTCAGGACCGCGCGCTAGCGATGCTGGCGAACATTCCGATCATCTCCGTCAACCGCCCGAACGGAACGGCCGAGCACGCTGCCCCGGTTAGCGAGGCGCCGGCCGCCGAGGCGCCGGTTGCAGAAGCGCCCGTTGCGGCCGCCCCGCCGGCGCGAAAGCGCCGCCGTCGCGCGAAGAAGGCGCAGCGCGCGCCCGCGTCTCCAGCGCCCGCCGCCGCGCACTGATTGCGCGTACTCCCGAGCGGCGCGAGGCGATACCTCCGGAACGTCAACTGGGCGCTCGCCGCCGCGGGCGTCCTCCTCGCCTGCGTCGGAATCGTCTGCATCCGCTCCGCCGGGCTGCACTCGCCCGATGCTGCGGGCGAGTACAAGAAGCAGATGCTCTACCTGTTGCTCGGCGTGCCGCTCATGGCCGCCGTCTCGCTCGTAGACTACCGTTCGTGGCAGCGTTGGGCGCCCGGGCTGTACGTCGTCAACTTACTGCTCTTGCTCTTCATCCTGCGCGGCGGGCATAGCGCACTCGGCGCGCAACGCTGGATCTCGCTCGGGCCGCTCGGCACGTTTCAACCGTCGGAGCCCGCGAAGCTCGTCGTCGCGATCTCGCTTGCGGCTGTGCTGTGCCGCGGGACGTACCAAAATCTGCAAGATCTCTGGAAGCCGCTGCTTACCGTTGCAATTCCCGCGGTGCTGATTCTCAAGCAGCCGGACCTCGGCACTTCGCTCGTCCTGTTGGCGATTCTCACCGCCGAGCTTTTCTTTGCGTTGCCCAAACTCGGCGACTTCGGCATCTATATGCTCGGCGTGCTCGTAGTCGCGGCGGGGGCGGTCGGCACGAACGCCGTGCTCAAACCCTTCCAGCGCGCCCGGATATTCGTCTTTCTCAACCCAAAGGCCGATCCGCAAGGGTCGGGCTACAACCTCAATCAATCGAAAATCGCCGTCGGAAACGGCGAGTGGCTCGGCCGGGGGCTCTACCACGGCACGCAGACGCAGCTAAACTTCGTCCCGGAGCATTCGCGGGATTTTATCTTCACGGTTCTCGCCGAAGAGTGGGGCTTTGCCGGTGCCGTCGCGCTGCTCTTTCTCTACGCGACGGTGCTTTACGCGGGCATTCGCACGATGGCAGCCGCGCGCGATCGCTTCGGGTTCTTATTGACCGGCGGCTTGGTCGGTATGCTCTGCTTCCACGTCGTGGTCAACGTGGGGATGACCGTCGGGATCATGCCGATTACCGGAATCCCGCTGCCCTTCGTCTCCTACGGCGGATCGGCCATGCTGACCGACTTTGCGGCGTTGGGAATCTTGCTCAACGTCTACTCGCAGAAGGATCGGGACGTCCTAGGCAACGCGTGAGCGCCGGGATTCCGCACGCCGCCGTAGTAGTTAGCAACGTAATGATGAAGGGACGGTGGAGGCTCGCTCTAGCGAGCGCGGTGCTTGCGCTTTCGAGCTGCGCGGGCGGCGGCCCGAGCGGACCGGCCGCGCTTCCGGCCGCCGACGCGCGGCGCGCGTTGGCGCTCGTGAGCCGCGACGTTGCCTCGACGAAGATCTCGCACGTCGTCATCATCGTGCAGGAGAACCGCACCTTCGACAATCTCTTTGCGGGCTTTCCGGGTGCCGATACGCAATCGTACGGCTACGACAGCGTCGGGCAGAAGATCCCGCTGCGTCCCGTGAGTCTGGATACGACGTGGGATCTCGAGCACAGCTCGTCGGGATTTATCGCGGCGTGCGACGGCCAAGGTTCCTTCCCCGGCACCGACTGCAAGATGGACGGCTTCGACAAGGAGAGCGTCGGCTGCGGCAGCCCCGGTGAGCCGCACTGCCCCGATGCGCATCCGCAGTACAGTTACGTGCCGCACAGCGAGACGAAGCCGTACTTCGATATGGGTAAGCAGTACGTGGTGGCCGACCGAATGTTCGAGTCGAACTTCGACGGCAGCAGCTTCGTGTCACATCAGTACCTTATCGCCGCGCAAGCCAGCTCGTCGGTGGACATTCCCGAGGGCGGCCCGTGGGGATGCGACGGCGGCGGGAACGCCCGCGTCGCTACGGTGACCCAACAGCGCCAAATGGGCGGACTCATCTCGCCCTGTTTCGATAACGAAACGCTGGGTGACGAGCTCGACGCGGCGGGTCTCCCCTGGGCCTTCTATACGTCGACCGTCGCCGGAGACGGTGGCCTGTGGAGCGCGTATCAGGCCATCAAACACGTCCGGTTCGGCCCCGATTGGAAGAAGGACGTCAAGGTTCCGCAGACGCGCTTCTTCAGCGACGTCAGTCAGGGAAAGCTGCGCGCCGTCACCTGGATAACGCCGACGTGCGAGAATTCCGATCACGCCGGTTGCGGTTCGAAGAGCGGGCCGGCGTGGGTGACGTCGCTCGTCAACGCGATCGGCAAGTCGAAGTACTGGAACTCTACCGCCATCTTCATCATGTGGGATGACTACGGCGGCTGGTACGACCATGTCGGACCGAAGCTCGTGGATTACGACGGCCTGGGTTTTCGCGTTCCGCTCGTGGTGATCTCGGCCTACGCTAAGAAAGGCTACGTCTCGCACGTGCACTACGAAAACGGCAGCCTGCTGCGCTTCATCGAAGATCGTTTCGGATTGGCGACGCTGTCCGCGAGCGACGCCCGCGCGAATTCGCCCGAACGCGACTGCTTCGACTTCGGGAAGCCTCCGCGAAAGTTCGTCCCGATCGCCGCGCCGATGACCCAGCGAGATTTCGAGCTTCAGCCGCCCGACCTGCGCCCTCCTGATAGCGACTAAAGCGCCAGGGGCAGGTCCGCCTTGAAGGGGCCGGGAACAACGCTCGCAGCCACATCGGTAGGCTCCGTCAGCTAAAGACGAAGGGCCACCGGGCAAGGAATTTTCAAAAACTTTTTTTCGAGGGCTGGTCCCCGGCGGCGCGCGGCGTCGCCCGCGAAGCGCCCCGGTAGCGGGAAGCGCGGCGAGAGGCAAGCCCCGGTACGATTGAGGACGATTTGTCGAGCGAGATATTGATCTCGAGCGACCCGTGGGAGAATCGGGTCGCCATACTCGAGGACGGCGCACTCGCCGAACTCTACATCGAGCGCGAAGAGAAGGTCATCGGCTCGATCTACAAAGGAAAAGTGCAGAACGTGCTCCCTGGGATGGGAGCCGCGTTTGCAGATATCGGTCTGGGCCGCAACGCCTTCCTCTACGTTGACGATATCAACAAGCAGCCGCTCAACATCGGCGACGTCGAGATCACGCAGGGCCACAGCGGCTTTACGATCGGCGAGAAGGTCAAACGAGGCGACGACGTCCTCGTGCAGATCGTCAAGGAACCCCGAGGCCTCAAGGGCGCGAGAATCTCGACGAACATCTCGCTGCCGGGCCGCTACCTCATCCTGATGCCGACCGGCAAGTACTCGGGCGTCTCGAGGAAGATCGAGTCCGCCGACGAGCGCAACCGGCTCAAGAGCGTCATGAAGCGAATTCGCCCCGAGGGCATGGCGACGGTCGTGCGAACGGCCGCAGCCGGCGTCAGCGAGGCCGAGCTGATCGCGGATCTCGGGGTGCTGATCCGCATGTGGCACGGCATCCTGGAGACGTACCGGCGTGCGGAATCGCCGTCGCTGCTTCACAAGGACATGAACCTCATCTACAAGGCGGCTCGAGACTTCATCACCGCCGACGTCGAGCGCGTGCTGATCGACGACGAAGAAGAGTATCGCAAGGTTCGCGACTTCCTGCAGTTGCTCGGCCCGCAGTACATCGGCCGCATCGAATACTACAACTCGGGACGTTCGCTCTTCGCGGACTACAAGATCGACGAAGAGCTGCAGAAGCTCATGAAGCCGAAGATCACGCTCCCGTCGGGGGCCTCGATCGTCATCGAGTCCACCGAAGCGCTCACGGTCATCGACGTCAACTCCGGCAAGTTTACCGGCGGGCGTAACCTCGAAGACACGATCGTCAAGACGAACATCGAGGCGGCCGAAGAGATCGCGCGCCAAGTGCGCTTGCGCGACATCGGCGGCATCATCGTCGTGGATTTTATCGATATGTCGTCTGAGTCTTCGCGAGCGAAAGTGATCAAGACGATGGAGGACCATCTGCGGCGCGACCGGACGCGGGCCACGATTCAGTCGTTTTCAAATCTCGGCTTGCTCGAGTTCACGCGCAAGCGGATCGGTAAGGACCTCGGCGCGCAGCTGCGCGGAGCCTGCCCGACCTGCATGGGAATGGGAAGCGTCATGTCGTCGCAGTCGGTTGCGATCGAGACCTTCCGCCGCATCGCCGCACAAGCTGGAGATGGCCTGGCGGGCGACGTCGTCGTACACGTGGCGCCGACGGTCGCGGCGCAAATGGAGTTCTGGTACGACGAAGAGTGCGAACACCTCGCTCGCGATATCGCCCATCCGATACGCGTCCGCGTAGATCCGATGATCCATCCGGAGAACGCGCGAATCGAGTCTTCGGCGCGAACGGACCGAACCAAGGAGCACGCGGTGCGCGTTGGCGACGAGCACGAGGTCGAGCTGATCGCCGGACGCCTGCCGAATGCGACCTCGGCGGCCGCCGTCGTGGACGGGCGGCTCGTCGAAGTGGAAAACGCGGCGAACAGCGCCGGCAACTTCGTCCGGATTCGCATCCTCGACGTAGACGACGAGAACGATTACGTGCTGGGCGAGCTGGTCACGGCCGACGCGAAGCCGCGTCGCCGCCGCACGGGCCGCAAGGCCGGGCCGACGGCCGCAGAGCAGACGCGCCAGCTCCGCGAGCTGGCCGAAGACGCCGCGCGCCAATCCGCCTCGCGCCCCCCGATCGGCATCTCGCCGGTTACCGAAGAGGAAGAGGAAGAAGACAAAGCCCTACTCGCGGAGCGCAAGGGTGAAGCGCAGCCGGATGCCATCATCATCGCCGAGGGCGCGGTGCAGGCTTCAGGTGAGGAGGGCGGCCGTCGCCGTCGCCGCCGCCGCCGCGGAGGCCGCGGGGGCCGTCGCGAGGACGGCCGGATGGCGCCCGCGCAGACGGCTCCGGTGCAAGCCGCGCCCGTGCAGCCCGCGCCGCCTCCGGCGGCGGCCGAGATGCCGGCGCCCGTAGCCGCAGGCGACGGGCAGCAGCGGCGCCGTAGACGTCGCCGGCGCGGCCGAGGCGGAAGAGGCGGCGGATCGGGGCCTGCGGTCATGCCCGAGCGGAACGTTTTCGAAGTAGGCTCCGATGGCTCGGCTCACCCGGCCGGTGAGGTCGCGCCGCCCCAACCGTCGCGGGCGATTACGCCCGTCGGCCGAGCTCGCCCGCCGGCGGTCGCGCCGCCGCCGCCAAGCCTTACCGCTCCGGCGGATGAACCG
>Ga0265325_10003598_pt1 | contig 10052 bp, 6 predicted proteins | sample 41420metaG_FD_202090 | JGI IMG/M metagenome (GOLD analysis project Ga0265325, IMG submission 202090) | Rhizosphere microbial communities from Carex aquatilis grown in University of Washington, Seatle, WA, United States - 4-14-20 metaG | ecosystem: Host-associated > Plants > Roots > Rhizosphere >...
ATTGCTCAACCATTTACACCGACTCAGTTCGGCAGCGACTGCCAAGCGTTGACCCACTTTGACGCCGCCGACTGCACGATCAACACGTTCGGCTCCAATGTTTTCCCCGGCATCACCATTTCTTATCCGGGCAATGTCCTGCCCTCCTATCAGCCTCTGTTAAATATCGGCGCCGGCGCGTTATCTCTCGCGGCACTTACCGGTGTTTTCCAGAACCGGTTTAATCCCTCCGCGAACGCGATCTGGACGATCGGGAAGCACACGATTACGTTCGGCGGAAGCTTCGCGTATACGCAGCTCAATACGCGCGACCGAAGGAACGAATTGGGTGTGATCGAAGCGGAGTCCATCAACCAGTTTCTGCAAGGCGAACTGACCAACGGTTACCTGAATACCGCGACACAGTTCCTGAGCGGGGATCCCAATCGCCACTGGCGCGCGAACGAAACCGGCGAATACATTCAAGACAAATTTCAGATGCGCTCGAACCTCTCGATCACAGCGGGTCTGCGCTTCGATTGGGACGGAGGGTTGACAGAGAAAAGCGGAAAACTGTTCAACTTTGACGCCAGCGCCTATTCCTATAATCCGTCGACCGACACGATTACATCCGACGGTTTGATCGTCGCCGGAAATAACGCTCACGGCACCCCCGGAGTGAGCAATTCGACCTTGACCGGGCGGCAGTGGGGTTTTGCGCCGCGGATTGGCGTGGCATGGAGCCCGAAGAAGTTCAATAACAAGCTCGTGGTCCGCGCGGGATGGGGCATGTACTACGATCGAGGCGAGCTGTACGCATACCTCTCGCAGCCGGCGGCCGCAACCGTCGCACCCGGCGGTCCGTTCGGCGTCAATCAGCAACTGCCGTTCGTGAACGGCCAGTTCTGCCCCGCTCCATCCCCGGGCATCTACCAAACGTGCAGCACGACACTTTCGAATCCTTGGGGCCCGACACTGGCGCCGCCTCCAAACGGCAATCCGGACACGATTACTCAGCCAACCATGGTCAACGGCAACCTCATCCCGCCGGCGCTCCCGAATGCAGGCGGGATCGAAAATGGCGATCTGCCATTTTATTTGGCAGCTTACCAGCGCAATAACAAGCTGCCGTACACCATGAACTCGTCGTTCGACATACAGTGGCAGCCGCGAAACGACCTCGCCATTGATATCGGCGCGGTCGACGCCCTGGGCAGGCACGAAGTTATCCCCATCCCGTTCAATCAGGCGAGAATCGCTACGCCTGCCAACCCGCTGTGCGGACCCGCGTCAGTCTGCCCGAGTCCATCCGCGTCACCCTATGCTCAGTCCTACACGTACGGATACACAGTTCAGACGAGCACCGGGTGCGGATTCTTAGGTTGCACACTGAATTTGCCCAATGGGCAGCCAATGCAATACAACACCGATGGCGGCAACGTCGACGAGCGCGCTCCCTACATCGGATATTCCGCGGATTCAGAGTTGTATTCGGCCGCGGGCATCTCGGCTTACAACGCCCTCCAAGTGCATGTGGAAAAGCGACTAAGCCACGGGCTGCAGGCTGGTTTCTCTTATACTTACTCGAAATCGTTGGATGAGCAGAGTGCCCTCGGGCTCTATTTCAACGGGAATAATCCTCTGAACCTGCGCAGCGCCTACGGGCCCTCGGACTTCGATCGCACCCATGTCTTCAACATTGATTACCACTACGAACTGCCGGCAGTTTTCGGTGCGGACTCCGAGAAGGGCAAGATCCTCAACGGCTGGGCCGTTCAAGGCCTTATCACGCTGCAGAGCGGACAACCTTACTCCGTCGGTGACTATTCCGGCGCCGTTGGAAGCGTTTACTACAGCCTTGACGATGGGATCACCAATCCCCTCGCTCCCTTGGCCCCTGGCTGTACCGCGAAGAGCGCGGTGACCGGTGCTATTGGATACAATGTCAACCAGCCGGCCTTGAACGCTGCCTGTTTTACCGTCCCGTTGCTTCTGCCATGCAATGTGGCTAATGCCCAGCAAGTGGATGGAAAGTTCCTGTGTTCCGCGATTCCGCCCGGAGACACCTTTGAGACTAACTTTGCCACCAGCGATCTGCGCAACATTTTCCGCCAGTCGTGGCAGAAGCGCGGCGACCTGTCGATCGTCAAGATGACTACGCTGACGGAACGCTTCAAACTGAAATACACCCTCGATATATTCAATTTGACAAACCATCCGAGCTTCGATATCCCGATCAATAACATCGACCAGAACCTGGCCTTTAATCCATTCCCGGTGGCTCAGGCGCCTTTTGGGAACAGCACGACACCGACCCTTGCCTCGGGTTGCTCGGGTTCCAACCCTCAAAACGGCTTTTATTACTGCCCCACTGGCCTCGGTCAGGTGGTGAAGACGATCGGCAGTTCGAGACAAATCCAGATGTCGCTCAGCCTGATGTTCTAATTTTCGAGGGCAAAGCGTTTTCGAACAAATTACGCGAGGTTCCGGTGTGAGAGGATTGAGGCACGAGTTTTATGATTTGGTCTTTTAGCAGTTTGTTGAAAAATGCGTCGTCGCTGAAACTATGATTAAAAGAACTCGTCCGAATGAAGGAAGGGCAAGGAGACGAGTGAATGCGCGGCGCCGATAACCAGCACGATGGAATGTTCAGCTGCGTTTCTCCCGAAAAGCGAGTTCCGGCGGATCATCCGTTGCGGCCTGTCCGCACAATGATGGATGATACGTGCATCCTTCCAAACCGAATATCGTTTCTGGCCCGCGAATGAAGCCGGCTAAATTTAAGTACATTCGCGCGGAAACTGTTGAGCATGCGGTTGATCTGCTCGATGGCACGGACGCGGGGGTGAGAATTCTCGCGGGTGGACAAAGTTTAGTTCCGGCCTTGAGCGCCAGAACCCTAAGGGCATCTATGCTGCTCGATATTATGCATTGTCCCGGGTTAAATGATATTTCGCAAAACTCTGGCACGATGACGATCGGCGCCGCATGCCGGCAATCTCGAATTGAAAGAGATTCCGTAATTCTTCAAAACATTCCACTGCTCTCCGAAGCACTTGGCTGGGTGGCAATGCCGCAAGTTCGCAGTCGCGGCACGGTGGTCGGATGTTTAGCGCAAGCCAATCCGGGGGGAGAGGTTCCGGTAGTGGCCTTGGCTTTGGATGCCGAGTTTGATCTTCTGTCGCGCGGTGGGATACAGCAGAGGATGCCCGCACGGGAAGTTTATGCGATAGAGGCGGGCACCCGCTTACCTTCGAAAAGTGTGATCGTATCGGCTTCCTTCCGTGCGCGCGCTGTGGGCGAGGGCTGGGGGTTCAGCGAAGTACAATTGCGCCAAGGCCACTTCGCGCTCGTATGCTGTGCCGCCACGATGATAGTGGATGAGAATGGCTTTATTAAGTTGGCGACAATTGCGATTGGCGGGCTCACGGCAAATCCCTATCGCGCGGACCGAGCGGAAAAAACATTGATGGGCGAATCAGCGAATGATGATTTAGTGCTCCGCGATGCGGCGCAAATCGCGGCAACGGAGCGGCCATGGCCAGCGCGCACCGATTTGCATGCGACTTCCGCTTTTCGATCTAAGACGGCAGTTCCCGCCGTTGCACGTGCCTTGAGGGACGCGCGCCTTCGCTGCTCGCGACACACGGGAGCTTCCTATGAGCACGCCTAATTCGACGCCCGGAATAGAAATACTCGATGATTCCAGCGAATCGCACACAACTCTGAGTGTGACGGTAAACGGGAAACAAATAAATGCGTCCGTCATCGATCGCCTCCTGTTGAGCGATTTCCTGCGCGATCATCTGGGTCTCACGGCTCTGAAAGTCGCCTGCGGAGAGGGTGTATGTGGAGCTTGCACGGTCGTGATTGACGGGGAGCCCGCGCGCGCTTGCACTTTGCTGGCGGCACAAACCGACGGAGCGGAAATCGTCACGCTCGAAGGATTGAACGCTCCCGAGGGACTGAATCACGTGCAGCAACTTTTCCAGCAGCAACATGCATTGCAGTGCGGATATTGCACCCCGGGATGGCTCATGACGGTGTACAGCATGATCCAGCGTTCCATCCATCCGGATTCGCCTGAAGTTGCTCATTACCTCAGCGGCCACATTTGCCGGTGCACTGGATATAAAAATATCTGGTCGGCAGTTCGTCGTGCTCTAGGGACGGAGATTGAGAAATCAGCGAGCAAAGAAGAATGACGGAAAAGACGCTCGACCTTGCAGCTCCTCCGAAAACCCGCAGGTTCATGGGCGAAGCGATATTGCGTGCGGAGGATCAGGAATTGTTGCAGGGGCGTGGAGGATTTCTGGCCGATCTTCCGCAACCGGACGCTGCAGAAATTTGCGTGATTCGATCTACAGAGGCGCATGCGCTGGTGCGCGCCATCCGGAAAGAGCGCGCGCTGACAATCCCCGGAGTCATTGCGGTGCTCTCCGCGGACGACCTGGAGTTCGTTGATGACACACTTCCGTGTGTGGACATGATTCCCGGAACGCTGGATGTCCGCCAGCGCGTCATCGCTCGCGATCGCGTACGGTATGTGGGACAGGCTGTGGCGCTGGCTGTTGCGGTCAACCGATATATCGCGGAAGATGCAGCCGCTCTCGTGGAAATTGAATACGAATCATTGCAGCCGGTGACCGATCACATGGCCGCAATGAATCCCGGCGCCCCGTTACTCTATCCAGAGCTTGGAACGAACATCGTCTACCAGGTTACGCAATGCGACGGCAACGCCGATTTTGCTGCGAGCGATGCCGATCTGGTGATTCGCAAGCGATTTGAATTTCACCGGCAGACGGCAATTCCGCTTGAAACACGCGGCGTTACCGCAAGGCTAATCGACAATGGGGCAAGGCTGCATGTGGAAAGCTGCACGCAGTTGCCTCAAGTGCTGCGCTCCGTCCTAGCCACCGCATTTGGACTCGGCCTCGCAAGCATTCGCGTGACTGCACCGCGCCTCGGCGGTGGTTTCGGATGTAAAGAAATGGTCTACCCCGAGGAACTTCTGGTCGCGGCCGTGGCGCGCACACTTCAACGCCCTGTTCGCTGGCTGGAAGACCGGCGAGAACATTTTGCCTCCACGACGCAGGCGCGCGAAGAAACAGTCGATGCGGAAGCGGTTGTCGCCCGGGACGGAATATTTGTCGGGCTCCGCGTCACTGGATACGCAAATATCGGCGCTGCATTTGGTTTTGTAGGCAATACGCCAATCACCGCCATGGGAGCGCTGGTGCGCGGGCCATACCGCGTTCCCAACCTCGATGCGCGGGCGTGTTCCGTGGTGACGAATAAGACGCCCTTAAATGTTTTGCGCGGCGCGGGTGCGCCGCAGGCCGCGCTGGTCATGGAGCGGCTGCTGGATGAAGCGGCGCGCATTCTGAAAATGGATCGCGCGGAAATTCGGAGGCGCAACCTGATTCAGCCGAATGAATTGCCGCTCGATCGCGGTCGAACGGGTTTCGCGAATTCGTATCACGTGATTTATGACGAAGGCGATTACCCGCGATGTCTCGAAGCAGGATTAAAGCTCTCCGAGTACGAGCATTTTGAGATCGATCGTAAAGCGGCTGCCGCGCATGGACAATTGCTCGGGCTAGGCATCGCGATGTACGTGGAAATTACGGCCGTCGGACCTTACGAAACAGCACGCATCACTTTGCAAGCCGACGGAACAGTGCTTCTGTTCAGTTCGATCATGCCAGTCGGCCAAGGATCAGAGACGACGCAGCGGCAACTCGTGGCTGAGGAACTGGGCGTTTCAATGGAGCAAGTGGCCATTCGGCAGGGCGACACAGACGAAGTGCCGGACGCGGTGGGAACTTTCGCCAGTCGGGGCGCGGCGATAGGCGGGGCTGCCGGGCGCATGGCCGCGCGTGAGTTGGTCAACAACATTTTGGAATGTTTTGCTGCGACTCTGAAATGCGATTCATCCAGGTTGCAATGGAAAAACGGCGGGGTGTTAATCACGGGAGCCGAGGATGAATGCATCCCCCTGTCGGCAATTCCCTCGCGGTTGGCATTGCTGCAAGGGAAAAAGGAGCCGGAAGGAATCGAAGCCAAGTGTCGGCTCGAGGTTCCGAAGCCTTCCTATTCTTACGCAACGCACATTGCCGTGGTTGAAATCGATCCGGAAACCGGTGCTATAACAATTCCGCGCTATACGGTTGCGCATGACTGCGGAACAATTGTGAATCCTCTTCTTGTCGAAGGACAAATTGTCGGCGGAGTTGTGCAGGGAATCGGCGCCGTACTCCGCGAACGAATCGTTTACGATTCCGAGGGGCAGCTCCAAACGCGCGCCATGATGGATTACGTTTTGCCCGGTGCGTGCGACGCGCCCGGGGACTTCCGGCTTTGGCATATGGAAACGCCGACAAGCCTAAATCCTTTCGGAATGCGCGGAGTGGGAGAGGGAGGAACCATCGGGGCGCATCCGGCAATGGCAAATGCCGTCGCAGATGCGCTGCGCGATTATGAGATCGAGGTAAATGAGTCTGGCCCATTCAATCCCACCTGGGTCATGGAAGCTTTGAACAAATCGAAGCGCTCATGCATCTGACAATCGCTGATCGTGAATAATCGTTCGGTCGCTGGCCCAGAGAATGTTACGTTTTGGGAGGCGCGTCTTTGCGGACGGCAGCCAAGCCGTACGCGTCCTCCAAATGCTGATCCGGTTTTTCTTTCAAGTATCGTGCAAAAAGCGCGACTCCCTCAGGGTCTTCCAAAATTTCAACTTTCACGCCTTTCTTGCGAATCAATTCTTCTGTACCCGAGAAGTTTGTAACGTCGCCGACGACCAGGCGGCTAAATTGCCTTCTGTAAATGAGCGCGGCGCAAATGTCGCAAGGGCTCAGCGAAGTAAACATTGTGGTCAGACTGAAATCCTGGCGACCGGCATCGCGCGCCGCCGACGTTTCTCCGTGATTGTACGGGTGATTTTCCTGGACGAGGGTGTTGTGTCCCTTCCCCACAATTTTACGCGTTTTGTTGTCGATGATCACACCGCCAATTGGGCATCCGCCCTCGTCATATCCCTTTTCCGCCAGCAGAAATGCGAGGCGCATATAATCTTTATCGGTCAGCTTCGCGAAAAATCCATCTTCAGCGATTTTAGAAAGGCTTTTGGTCGGAAGATGCGCAATCGTATTTAACACCTCCGGTGTGACTGGAGTATCTTTAGTGATGAATGTCTTCATGTAAGATCCTTTTGGGCGCGCAAAGTCTTGCGCTATAGGAAATAGGAACGCCATTATTTCATTTCTGCAGACTGGCTTGCGGGAATCAACATCTGATCATCGCAAGTCCTGCTGCATGGAAGCTTGCTCTCGCGAGCGAAAAACAGAAAACAAGACAACGGCAATCAAATAAGAGAAGAAAACATAGGGCAGTTTGCCATACACGTCGTGCGTTAGCGGATAGAGATTTGCAACAAGCGCGTACACCATCGCGGCGCATGCGATGTACGGAATCGTTTTGGTCGCGAGGTTGCTCACCCCGTGGTGAGCGCGCAGATAACCAGGAAGAGCAAAACACACTAAGCCATAACTGACCACAAATCCATATACGGCCATCATTCCCAGCCAGCCATAGACGTCCACTCCGCTCGTTCCCCGTGAGGCGAGGAAAGCTACGGGAAGAAATGCCACGAGACCTGTGACGAGTACCGCTCCGGTTGGCGTTTCATTTCGCGCATGAGTTTTGCGAAGCGACGCGTGCGTCAATCCGTTGTGCGACATTTGCAGGAGCACGCGCGCGGCGGCCGTGATGCCTGCCAAACTTCCTGCGAACAAACTCACCAGCGCCCCCAGGTCAATCAAGAAGCCCAGCGCCGGGAATCCGCCGACGCTCGCCAGCACGTGCATGGGAACATTGGATGTCCCCAGATCCTTTCCGCTCATGCCAAAACCCAAAACTTCCGTGTAAGCGCAAATGGTAAAAAACATTCCGCCCAGAACAGAGGTGAGGATCACGGCCCGAGGAATCGCCTTTAGGGGATTGCGAGCCTCGGATCCCAACACTGTCGCGCCCTCGAATCCGACGAAGCTATATAAAGCGAGAACTAATCCTTGTCGAAAGCCGCTGCCCGTTACGCCGCGAAGATGAACCTGATTCGAATCGCCGTGCAGGCCATGGTGAAATAAAACCAGAGCCATCACCGCGACAACGGCACTTACGGAAACCCCTTCCATTACCAGCATGGCTCGGGCGGAGAGCTTTACGTCGCGCCAGGCAATCCAGATAAAGGGTACGGTATAAATCGTCGCTAACATCAAAACGGAGATTTCGCGGCCCGTGCTATTCAGAATCATCACGTTCGCGTAATAGTAGAAAGCACCGATATTGCTCGCAGTTCCCATGACATACGCCAGCAATAAACTCCACGCGGCGACAGCCCCGAGCCAAGGCGGAAGAATCATCGCGGCATACGAATAAAGGGACCCAGGTGAGGACGAATATCGCGCAAATCGGCTGATGCACCAGGCAACTAATAGAATTCCGCACGTCCCCAATATATAGACGAGCCATGTGCCATTTCCCGTAAGAGTGAATACCAGCGGAACGGTGACGAACGGAGTGAGCGTCGGGCATGCGCCGGAAATAGATTGCGCCAAAGTTTCCATTGGCGAAAGGGAAGCGGTGCGTAAGCCGAAGCCGGCGCGTTTCGGAGTTGTATCGATTCCTTTTGCGACAAGAGCAGGCGTAGAAGCGCCGAATTCATCAGATTGCCGAAGGATGGTTCGCTGGAATAAATGAGGCTCAACGCCGCCGGGTGGAAAACCCCTTTTGTTCGCCATCATTGTGACCCTTCCGCCTGAGCGCTTCGCGCGGGAACGCTCAACAGTTAATTGTATTGCTTAGATTCGCGCTTGCAGCGGATGGCGCTACAATGTCGGATCAATGACGCCATAATGCAGCTTCAAGACTCGAAATAACAATCGAAATAATGAATCCACGACATCGAAACAAAAAGCTTCAGCTTCGATGAGCGCGCGAGTAGCCTCTCCCAAACAGGTTTGCCTTACGGGCCTTTTCGAAGGGCCGCAGTTGGCTTCGCTTTTTTCCCTTGGATCGCAAATTTCCTCATCTTGCGTCTAATCCAGGTTTCAAGGGTACGAAACGATGTTGGGCGCATTCGTATACCCTCATTCTTTTGTGACCTGATCGGGGTTATTAGTCGAGCCGGCGTGAGAGAGATCTTTCTGGGTCAAACCTACCGCCTGTCCGGTTGATGAAAAGTTTATAAGTTTGCCCTCTTAATAATTCCGCCTAACTGGCCAGCCATTTGCTCTTCTGTAAGTCTGGCAGATTGTTCCTGAGCGGTCCCGATTAGTCCCCGTCGCCCTTTGGATTCGACAGGGAGGATGGATAAGAGATATTCGTTGGATACACAGCATGAAAGTCGTGGTCCTCGCGGGGGGATACGGGACTCGCCTGGCCGAGCAAACGGAAATAAAGCCCAAGCCCATGGTGGAAGTCGGGGGCTACCCGATGCTATGGCACATTCTGAAACACTATGCGCACTACGGACACTCCGAATTCGTTATCGCGTTGGGTCACCGCGGGGACGATATCAAACGCTATTTTTTGGAGCGAACAAGCCTCACCGGCGATTTGACCATTCGGCTGGCTACGCAGGAACTCGAACGCCAGAACGCCACGCTTGAGAATTGGACGGTGAGATTGATTGAAACCGGTTCAGAAACAAATACCGGAGGCAGGGTGAAACGGCTCGAGTCCCTGCTGGATGGCGGTACGTTCATGCTCACCTACGGCGATGCCGTGTCCGATGTGGATGTGAGGTGCCTGCTGAAGTTTCACAAGACGCACGGACGCCTGGCCACGGTTACCGCGGTTCGTCCCCCGGCGCGCTTTGGCGGACTGATCTTTGATGGCGACCTGGTCGCGCAGTTTACCGAAAAGCCCCAGATAGGGGAGGGGTGGATCAACGGAGGATATCTCGTCTTTGAACCCGGCGTCTTCCGCTACCTTTCCGATGACGGGTGCAGCCTCGAAGCGGACGCACTCGAGCAGATGGCGCGTGACAAACAGCTGGCCGCTTACCG
>Ga0265325_10003600_pt1 | contig 10050 bp, 8 predicted proteins | sample 41420metaG_FD_202090 | JGI IMG/M metagenome (GOLD analysis project Ga0265325, IMG submission 202090) | Rhizosphere microbial communities from Carex aquatilis grown in University of Washington, Seatle, WA, United States - 4-14-20 metaG | ecosystem: Host-associated > Plants > Roots > Rhizosphere >...
ATGGGCAAGGCGGATGTTCGCAAACATGAATTGCTGCTTCCATCAGGGCGTGAAACCGAACTGGCATCATGACCGGGCAATTCGCAACCAGTGGTCGAGCCGTTGCAGCCAGCGCCGCGGCGGAGGCGGGGCAGGGGGCGGCTTGAGCTTGAGGCGGTCACCGTCACGTCCATGAACGAGCTGAAGCGTCCGGGTGTGGTAGGCGGCGAGATCCGGACGGTGACCAATGCTCAATACGGTTGTCTGCTTCAGTTCATCGTCGAACAGGCGCATGACGCGGCGCTGGCTGTCTTCGTCGAGCGCGGCGGTCGCTTCGTCGAGAAAGACCCAGCCCGGTTTGTGCAGTAGGAGGCGCGCGAAGGCGAGGCGCTCCTGTTCGCCAAGCGACAGTTCCTGGTCCCAGCGCTCGGTCCGGTCGAGCTTGGCGATGAGACTGCCGAGATCGCACCGCTCCAGGGCTTTTCGAATATCGGCTTCGGGGAAAGCGTCGGCGGTGCTCGGATAGCTCAGGGCGTTGCGCAATGTGCCCAGTGGCAGGTAAGGGCGCTGCGGCAGGAACGCCATCGCCCCGGGCGGAGGCGTGAGGATGGTCCCGGAACCCCACGGCCAGAGACCCGCCACGGCGCGGAACAGCGTCGACTTTCCTCGACCGGTGTCGCCGACGATCAGCACGCGCTCGCCCGGTGCGATGCTGACGGTCGCGTCGTCGATAACGATGTGTCCGTCCGGCAGGAGGATGCGCACGCCCTCGAAAGCGAGATATCCTTTCGGGTGCAACGCGTGTTTGATCTCCTCTGCGCCTGCCTCGATCGCCGGCAGGTTGTCGAGCGCTTCGCGGAAGCGGGCTACTCGGTGGACTGCGGCGCGCCAGTCAGCGAGCCGCGAAAAGTTGTCGACGAACCATCGCATCGCTCCCTGCACCTGGGTGAAGGCGCCCGCCACCATGATCAGGCCGCCGAGGGTCAGGCTACCGCCGAAATAGGCCGGTGCGGCCACGAGTATCGGAACGACCAGCGACAGCCAGCCAGTACCCGATGTGATCCAGGTGAGGTGGGCGAGCGAGGAAGAGATCCGACGCATGGTATCCACGACAGCGGCGAGTGCGGCTTCGAGATGTCGTTGTTCGTCCTTCTCTCCGCCATGCAGGGCGATGCTCTCGCCGGATTCGTTGACCCGAACGAGGGCGAAGCGGAATTCCGCCTCACGCGCATATCGTTCGCCATTCAGGGCAATCAACGGCCGCCCAACGAGCCAGGTCAGACCGGAGCCGAGCAAGGCATAAGCGAGGGCACACCAGACCATATAACCGGGAATGGCGATGTCGTAGCCCGCCACCTGGAACGTGACCTGCGCCGACAAGGCCCAGAGCACCCCGACAAAAGCGACGATCTGAAGCAGAGAATAGACGATGCCGCAGCCAAGGTCCGCGCTGTAGTCGCCGAGCAGGCGCGTATCCTCCTGGATGCGCTGGTCCGGGCTGCGACCATACTGACCGGCAAAGCTCAGCTGATAGACCCGCAATGGCTTGAGCCACTCGACCAGGAGGTGACGGGTAATCCATTCGCGCAGCCTGAACTTCAAGCGTTCTTGGAGAAAGGTTTGTGCGACCGTGAGCGCCAACAGGACGGCAATGATGGCAAGGAACGTCCAGAGGTCATGGACAAAGCCCGACAGGTCCTTGCGGCCCACGGCATCGAAGAATCGGCCATTCCAATCATTGAGTGCCACCTGCCCGAACATGTTGGCAATGGTGACGGCGGTCGAGGCGACGAAGATCGCCATCACCCATCGCCCGCCTTCCGCCCGCCGCAGTACTCGCGCAAACAAGGTCAGGTCGCGGGCAAGATTGAAATCCTGCGTTGGCGTAGCCTTGATGAGTTCGTCCGCGAGAGCGGGCCTCTCTACAATCGGAATTATCGGAATTATCGGCAATACAGGCTGTCCGGCCTGCGGTATCCCCGGCGCTCCCTCCGCCGGAGGGGATGCGGCCTGAGCAGTAAAGCTTGATCCAACTTCCGGCTTCATTCGTCTCCGTCCACCCCTGCTTCGGTCGTTCGATCATCGGATAAGCCAGCAGGTGCGGGAGATCTGAGTCTTGACTTACCGCAATGAATGGGGCGTCCCGGCCTCGTAATTGATGGTACCACGGCCTTGATTCAGGAAGAAGTCCGCGGCACCACCGTCCCAGCATGACCTGCAAAGCGGATTGATCGACGCGCACCATGTACTCTGCGGGAGCACGGTTTCTGCTCTGGGGTCCAAAAATCAACCCGAAAAAGATTGCGCAGGGTTGATCCATCTCAATTCGAGTGCCGGTCTATTGGAAAAAGATCAACGTGTCCTAGGCACCGGAAAATTGGGGCCGCGCCGGTTGCGTGATTGGTCAACAAGAAGCCAACGACGCCGGCGCGAATCGGATCAAGAGACTCCGGCCTCCTCGACAAAACTGTCGAGTTTAATCGTCAAGATCACAGGTGCTCCAATGCGGGATATGATCGATTGGATAATTGGAACCGACGAAACCGTGTTAGACGTAGCCATTGACGGCTTGGTAGCAATATTGGGGGCCTTTTTTTTGACGGGTATCGTGCACGTCGTCATCGAAGCGCTGTAGTTCTTTTGACGCTTCGGTTTCAGGCCTTGAGGTCCCGCGCCCGACAAGAAGCGGTCCCAGCGTCCGTGCCGCTTATCGATCGGATGTTTGTCCGAAACGGAAGTAGAAATCGGCCTTCATTCCGACCGTGAGCTGGTCCGACCTCATCAATTCGACCATCACCTGCACCACATCCACATCGGTCTGATTGCGTGTCCGGGCGGCTCGAGGCGTCCAGGCTCGACGAGCGGCGCGATGGATGAGACGCTGCCCTCGAACTCGCGATCGGGGAACGCGGCTGTCCGCACGGATACCGGCTGCCTAACCTTGATTGACCCCAGGTCGCGTTCGTCCAGTTCCGCACGCACACACAGGGCCGAAAGATTGGCCAGCAGCAGGGGCGGTTGCACGGAAGCTGGTGAGGTCAGTTCGCCCGCCCTGATATTGAGTTGAAGGACGGTGCCGTCGATCGGGGCGCGCACCGTCATTTTATCGAGGGCGGATCGAGCCACTGCGTACTCCGCGCGGGCGATACTGAGTTGCCCTTCCAGGGCGGTGGGCAAAGGGCTGTCATCCTCGACTGTGCGAAGCTCCTGCTGGCGTTTTGTTAGCTCGCCCTGAGCACGCGCCAATGCCGAGCGCGCAGCGGTCAGGCCAGCGTCGGGCCCGCCGTTGGCCCGCAAATCGGCAGCAACCCGATCAACTGCGGATCGTGCGTCATATACCGACTGTTCGGCATCGGCCACGGCCTCCTGGGCCTTGCGCCGAGTATGCGCTTGGCCTGTCGCCGCCTTTTCATCCCGTGCGCGCTTGCGCACGGCGACTTGCGCTTCCGCCGCCGCCAACCGCGCCTTGAGCTCGTCGTCAGCGAGATGGATCAGCGGTTCGCCAGCAAACACCGTGTCATTGGCCTTCACCATCACTTTGTCGACTAGCCCGATGCCTTCCGTCGCGACCTTGATCTGACCGGAGCAGGGCTCGACCCGCCCGGGCGCAACCGCCTGCCATCGCTTGTCTTCCGGTGCACCGGCCGTCATGCCCCGGCCTGGCGGCTCGACGCGTGCCGTTGTTGCAAACCCTATGAAGACCGCGGCGGCTATGACTAGCCCCACGATGACGACTAAGATTGTTTGTCGCTTCGACATGGCTATGCGTCCCCGGCAGCCGTTAAGTAAAATCATTGCAGTTTGTCGCCGGGGCGTTCCTCGCGAACGATCCGTCCGTCTTCGATATGAACGACTCGATCCGCGAACGGCAGAAGACGCGGATCGTGCGTCACAATCAGCACCGCCCGTCCCTTTTCCTGGGCGATGCCAGCAAGGATCTTCATGATCGCCTGGCCATTCTCACCATCCAGCGCGGCAGTTGGCTCGTCCGCGAGGATGATGGACGGATTTCCGACAATGGCGCGAGCGATCGCGACGCGTTGCTGTTCTCCGCCGCTGAGTTCGCGTGGAAACGCGGATGTCTTATGGGGCAGACCGACTTTGGCCAATGCCTCGCGCGACCTGGCCTTTGCGCTTCTGGAAGGCTCACCGCGTACATCCAGCGTCAGCCGGACGTTGTCGGTGGCAGACAGCGTCGGGAACAGATGAAACGACTGGAAGACAAAGCCCACATGCTCTCGCCTGAGAAGAGCCAGGTCCTCGGGTCCGGCGGCGGCGGTGGAATGCCCGCAGACATGAACAGTGCCCTCTGTCGGCGTCAGCATGCAGCCGAGGATGGACAGCAGCGTGGTTTTTCCGCTCCCGGAAGGCCCCATGAGCAGAGTCAGCTCACCGCCTTTGAGCGCTAGGCTTACGCCCTTGAGTGCTGCCACCTGCGCAGCGCCGCTGCCAAGCACCTTCGCCACATTCACAGCCTTAAGCAAAGGTTCGGTCATCGCGTGAACACTATGGCAGGATCGATGCGGGTGACTTGTATGATCGCGGCAATGGCCGATCCGATGCACATGACGACGGTGAGCAGGAACAGGCCGACGAGCAATTCAGGGGTGATGATGATCGGCAATGCAGTCGCCGCGGTCAGTTGCACGATGGCGGCACCGATGAGCGCGGCGATAGAGAAGCCGATGACGGCACTGAGCAGTGCCTGGCACACGATCACCTTATAGATATAACGTCGAGACGAACCGATGGCGCGCAGGATGGCGAACTCGTTCAGGTGCTCTTTCGTGCTCGAATAGAGCGTCTGGGCGACAATGACGGTGCCGACGATCACGCCGAGTAAGGCCCCCGCGAAGAGAGCGGCGCCGGCGCCGGTGCTGAACAGCCAAAATGTGCGGCTGCGTTCGCGAAACTCGGCCGGGGTCAGAACCTCAACGTCCGGGATGTTCGACATAAGCTGACGGCGGACAAGACTGGAATCGCTATTGGGACTCAGACGAATAAGAAAATAGGTGGTCTTGCTCGACGGAATTCCCGTGTGAGCGCGCGCTCGATTAACGTCCATGAAAACGAACGGCGTCGTGGTGAATGAACGGATGCCGCTGGTGACCGCCGCCACCCTCACGGGTTGCTGTCGGATTTCGGCGGTCGCCCCTATCCCCGAGATGCCGAGCCGATCGAAGTAGGACCGGTCGACCGCGACTGCCCTCGGTGCCGACAACGCCTCGATCTGGCCTTCCACCAGATTCCACGGCTGCAGTCCGCCGGACCGCAGATCCGAACCGACTATGAAAACGGGAGTGGTCTCACCGCTCGGCATGCGCCAATCTGCAAATCCGATGACGACGCGGATCGCTTCCGCCACCTCGTTGATCGAAAGCGCGCGATAGCGCTCGCGTGCGTCTAGCAGGGACGGATCCTCGAAGCACTTGGTTCCACGCGGGACCACCCAGAGATCGGCGGACGCATGATCGATCATCGTCGTCACTGTGCGCCCAAAGCCCAGATAGAGGCCAATTTGGACGGTTACCAGAACGATGGAGAACACGATCCCGATCACAGTCGCAATGAAGCGAAGGCGATCATAAAACAAATTTCGGAATGCGATGGTAAAGACCAATGGCATGTTACCGGAACCCAATCTCTTTCCGTCCAACGCAAATTCAGCCCTCAAGCGCGGTGTACGCCGCGTATTGCCGCGTTCCGTCGAGAAGCCGTCGGCACGCCGCCCAGGGTGGCGGCGATAGCCCAGCTCATGCTCAAGGTACCGCCAAACACGATCGCGGCCTTGCCGATCGCAAATAGCGCGGCGTCCAACAGCATATATTGCAGCCAGACGGCAAAAACGTAGTGGACCAGATACATTCGGTAGGCATTGGCCGAAAGGCTGTCAAACGCTCGTCTGCGCTCGTGCGCGAAGCGCAGGCAGATCGCCAGCAAGCACAGGCATCCGGCCGCGCAGGCGACAACAAAGCCCATCCCGGCGGAAAACTTCAGGACGATAGGAGCGGTGCTCCAATCCGCGATCGTCATGGAGGTTGGCGCCGCCCAAAGCAAAAAGCCGACGAAGGCGACGGCAACCCAAGCCGCCCAGCGCCGCGCCAAAACACCATCGCCGGCGAGCAGGCCGCGGTCGAGGCCATAAGACCCGACCGCGAAGCCAGCAAAGAAATAGACGAGGTAGTGCAACGGTCGGCTAAGCTGAAACGAGAGTGGGCCGATGTTCGTCCATGGGAACGGTGAATAAGCCAGCGCCAGGGGGACATAGGCGAGTGCGGATATCGTCACGAGAACGACAAAGAACCGGACTGGATTTCCGCCAGCGAAGGCCACCAGCCGGACAAGACGCTCGCCCCAGCTTGGAACGAAGCCGTGGATCGCTGCCGCCAGAATGTAAGCGCCAAAAGCTGCCACAAAAAACACTGTGGTCCGGATGGCCAGAATGGCAACGAGAGCCAATGCTGCCAATAGGCATTGAGGCTTGGGTCAACGGCCGTCGAGCGATAGGCGGGATAATACGCGAGCGGCGCTAGAAAAATGACCGCCAGCACGAACGGCCAATCCGCAGTAGGCGGTCCGACAGAAACTTCCAGTTTCCCTTGCGCGCCAGGCTTGACGGCACGAACAGGCCCGAGAGGAAAAACATCAGGGTCATCAAACCCAAATCCTGCCAGGCGCAGAACAGGTCGAAGCCGAACCATCGCTCTTTGTCCACGATGGGAAAGGCCAGCCATTGATAGGGCGCGACGTCGAAGGGATACGCGGCGGCCGGTAGAGAGGCGAGGTAGGGCAGAACGGAATGAAACGCCAGCACGATGATGATGACAAAAGCTCGAAGATTGCAGAGGGCAATGCTTGACCTGTTCATTGCCGTGCAAGCCTCACATGAATGGTCGGCTGACCCCGACAGTTTGATGTCAGCCTCGCCACGGAGGGTAGCAACGAACAGCCTGCACGCCCCACCAGCCCAGGCAAGCCCGATTTGCTCGATGACGTGCGCCCACCTACCGACGGTGGAGCGGGTATTCCATGTGGCCGCCCGTGCAATCATATGATCTTGCTACCAAACGAGGCAGCTCCGCTATTGACAGAAATCAAACAGCCGCCGTCGAATGCCATGGCGGTCCACGGCACAGACAAGAGCGATTACGTTCTTGCGGCTCTTGACGCAGATCAACGCGAATTTCTGGATTTAGGCTTTTTATGAAATAGAAGAGTGCTTTTTCAAAGCTGCCATGGTTTCTGATTCTCCAAAAGGAAACGCCGATGTCTCGAATTAGCTTTTGCCTAACAGCGGCATTTCTTGCCGCGGTTCTGTCCAGTGCCGCTATTGCGCAGACCTCAGCATCGCCTCCCGCAACAAAGCTAGCACCCGCAACGTCCGCCACAGATTCATCGAAAGCCTCCATACCAACACAGGTCGAGAATTGGACAAGGGGCCAGTGGGAAGCGGCGAAGAAAGAGTGGGCTAAGGACACAACCAAATGGGCGTCTTGCCAAAAGCAGTCAGGCAAACAGAAACTTGAAGGTCGGAAGAGCTGGCCGTTCCTTTACAATTGCATGACTAGCTGAGGCCTTACAGGATTTGAAACGGGCGCTCTGCGGCGTTCCGCGGTGCAGAAACCGAACTAATGCCAAAGCGCAAAAGAAGCCTGCGCCCTCGTCGTATCATGCTGGTTGGCGGCTAATCGCCTCCAACCACGTAACCTCGCAAGGAACGCTTTTGACGTGGGGACCGTATTGAATGATCCATATGAAATTCTTGGAGTCGCTCCAACGGCTTCGGCGGAAGATATTCAAAAGGCCTATCGCAAACTTGCGAAAAAGCTGCATCCCGACCTCAATCCCGGGAATGCCGAGGCCGAAGAGAAATTCAAGGAGATAGCGTCCGCCTATGGTCTGGTCGGAGACGCTGAAAAGCGCAAGAGGTTCGATAGTGGTGAGATTGACGCCACGGGCGCCGAGCGGCCTCCGCAGCACTATTACAAAGACTACGCGTTCTCGGAACAGGACCATCCGTATGCGGACAATTCCGGCTTCGCGGATTTCATGGATTCGGAAGACGCTTTCGGCGAGCTATTGAGGCGTAGCGCCCGGGCGCAAGCCAACCGGCGGGGGCATGATCTCGAATTCAGGCTCCCAATTGAATTTATTGAGTCAATCGCCGGTGCGAACAAGCGGCTGACATTGCCCGATGGTAGCACGCTCGATGTGGCCATCCCGCCCGGCCTCACTGAGGGGCAAGTTCTGCGACTGCGCGGCAAGGGTGCGCCCGGATCAGGCAAGGGCGACTTCGGGGATGCTCTCATCGAGGTTGAAATCAAGCCCGATCGTCTCTTTACGCGTCAGGGCGACGACATCTATCTGGAATTGCCGGTTACCCTCACGGAAGCGGTTCTCGGGGCCCGGATCAAGGTTCCTACCCCGACAGGTGCGGTAACAATGGCCGTCCCGAAGGGGACAAATACCGGCACCACGTTGCGCCTGAGAGGCAAGGGCGCCCCCAGGCATGCCGGTGGTTATGGCGATCAGCTGGTCAAACTGAAAGTCGTGCTTCCCAAAGAGCCAGATCCGGAGCTCGAAGCCTTCGTCTCAAACTGGGAAGGTGGGAAGACCTACAACCCCCGTGAGGAGGTGACGCCATGAAAATCAGCAGAGAGGAATTTCTGTCGCTCTCCGGCATGGAGGGTGAAACGCTGAACGCCTGGATCGAGGACGAGTGGCTGATCCCCAGCGGTTCTACCGTCGAGCTGAGCTTCTCCGAGATTGATATCGCCCGAGCACGGCTCATCCGTGAACTCCGGGTCGATTTCGGCGTGAACGATGAAGCGGTAGGGGTGATTCTGAATTTGGTCGACCAGCTTTACGGCATGCGCAGGACACTGAGGGAACTGCGTCAAGAGGTCTGGACTACGACCGAACAGGGTTAGACTTGACCGTCGCTAGAACTCGAATCGTGGGCTTTTGGCGTGGCGACGGCGAACCTCACTCTTCGGGTAATTTCCTTTCAACACCTATCGGCCCACCGTGGCCAAATGTTTCGAGATCGTCGTTCGCAATCAAAAGCATGGCGGTGACCGATCGACATTTCGAAATAGCGTGCGCTCACCAGAGGACGATTCATGGCTACTCGCCGAATAGCATCGCTTTCGTCTCGAAAGGTGATTTACGCGGCAATGGTTGGAAATCTTCTGGTTGCCGCAACAAAGTTTGGTGCGGCCGCGTGGACGGGAAGTTCCGCCATGTTGAGTGAAGGCGTCCACTCCGTGGTCGACACCGGAAACTCGCTTCTGCTGCTTTACGGTCTGCATCGCGCGGAAAAGTCGCCAGATCACAATCATCCGCTGGGGTACGGCCGCGAAATATATTTCTGGAGTTTCGTCGTCGCCGTGATGGTCTTTGCACTAGGGGCTGGGGTGTCCTTCTATGAAGGCGTCGCACATGTCCTGAATCCCGAGCCGATCCGGAATGCCGCGATCAACTACGTGGTTCTTGGTTTGTCAGCATTGTTCGATGGCACCACGTGGTGGATCGCTCTACGCAATTTCAAGGGCCGAATGAAGTTTTCCCGCCTCGTTGGAGCAATTCACAATAGCAAGGATCCGCCGTCCTTCATGGTTCTATTTGAGGACAGCGCGGCGTTGATTGGTCTGATCATTGCGTTCACCGGGACGTATCTTATGGTCAGATTCGATCTTCCTATCCTCGATGGTGTCGCATCAATTCTGATCGCAGTGGTTCTAGCCGCGACCGCGTTCTTGCTCGCATGGGAAACCAAAGGTCTGCTGATCGGCGAAGCTGCGGATCGGCCCATCGTTGATTCCATCATGCGCGTCGCCAACGCCATGGAGGGCGTAGCTCATGCAAACGGAATCATTACGGTTCACCTCGCGCCAGCGCAGATTCTGGTCGCACTCAGCCTGGAATTCGCAGACGAACTGAAGACAACCGATATTGAGCTCAAAATAGCCGAATTGGAGCGCCGCGTGCGTCATTTGCATCCAACGGTTATCGCGCTGTTCGTGAAGCCGCAAAGTTCAGGCGGGTTCAAGGACGCGATCGGACGTCGCT
>Ga0265325_10003601_pt1 | contig 10049 bp, 10 predicted proteins | sample 41420metaG_FD_202090 | JGI IMG/M metagenome (GOLD analysis project Ga0265325, IMG submission 202090) | Rhizosphere microbial communities from Carex aquatilis grown in University of Washington, Seatle, WA, United States - 4-14-20 metaG | ecosystem: Host-associated > Plants > Roots > Rhizosphere...
ATCGCGTTTGCCGTCGGCCGTCATTTCCCGTGGCGCCGCGCCGCGAGCTACTCGGTCATGCAGCTGCTTGGTGCTGGTCTCGGGGCGTTCGCCTTGAGGCTGACGCTGGGTCCAGCGGCATCGCTCGGTGTCACCCACCCGGCGGCGTCGGTTGGGCAGGCCTTCGCCTGGGAGACAGTCATGACGTTCGTCCTGGTGCTCGTGGTCACGGCTGTCGCGACCGACACACGCGCCGTGGGCGAAGCCGCCGCCCTCGCGATCGGCGGCGTTGTCGCGCTCGATGCGCTGGTCGGTGGCTCCATAAGCGGCGCTTCGATGAACCCGGCTCGCTCGATCGGCCCCGCCCTCATCGCGGGCGATTTCGTTGACCTGTGGGTCTATGTCGCGGCGCCCGTGCTGGGCGCGGTCGGCGCAGCGTATGCCTACCGCTGGTTGAGAAAACCACCCTGACCACACACCACGAACGCCTACTAACGGACTGTTAACGGCGCGCTAACGAGCCGAGCACGAATGGCCCGGAGCATCCGGCCATGGATCACGCCGCCGCGCGGCCGACGACGATCGCGCTTCTGCCCACATCGGCCAGCGCCTGGCTGTTGCCCAGCCCGGGGGCGGACCTGCTGCTGACGAGCGATGCGGCCGCCTTCAGCCGGCTGCTCAGCAACAGCGGTCCGGCAGTTGTCGTCCTCGGCGTACCGCCCGCGACGCGGCGCGAGATCAACGTCGTCGCCGCGGCGCGTCGAGCGCGGCACGACCTGCGCGCGCTGCTCATCGACCACCCGTCGGACAGCTCGGAACGGCTCATCGCGCTGCGCTCTGGTTTCGACGAGGCGCTCGACACGCACGTCGAGCCGGCCGAGCTGGCCAGCCGCGTCGAGCTGCTTGCCGACCAGGTGCGCGTCCTGAGCGTCGCCGCCCGAATCGAGCTCGGGCCGAGCCTGTGGCTCGACGGCGAGCGGCGCGAGCTGATCGTGGCCGGCACACCGGTCCACCTTCGGCCGCGCGAGTACCTCCTCCTCGCGGTCCTCGCGCGCGAGCCCGGGCGAACGTTCAGCCGCCAGGAGCTGCTCGACGCGGTTGGCGCCGAGATGCGCAACGGTGACCTGCGCTCGGTCGACGTCCATGTCACGTGGCTGCGCGAAAAGCTCGAGCGCGCGGGCCAGGGCGCGCCAACGGTCAGCACGGTGCGCGGCGTCGGCTATCGGCTGGAGGCGCCCCACCTGCGCGTCGTTAACGAAGCGTTAACAGAGCGCCAACAGGCCGTTGACGGTAGGTCCGGAACCTGACGGCGTCACCAACAGAGAGAGGAGAACACACGTCCGTGTACAAATCATTGCGCTGGCTGAGCGTTGCGATGGCCACCGGCATCCTGGTTGCGGCCTGCGGTAGCACTGGCCCGACCACGCCGCCGGTCAGCGTCGCCATCCCGAGCATCGCCATCCCGAGCATCGCCATCCCGAGCGCCGCTGCCGGATCTCCGGCCGCGAGCGCCATGAGCCTGCCCGTCGCCGATTGCGAGCAGGGCAGCATCACCACCGGCGGCTCGACTGCCATGCAGCCCGTGGTCGAGGCGGCCCGGGACTCGTACCAGGCCGGCTGCGTCGGCTCGTCGATCGACGTCCAGGGCGGCGGCTCAGGCACGGGCCTGACCCAGGTCGCGGCCGGCGCGTTCCAGATCGGCAACTCCGACGTCGATGCGTTCACCAAGCTGGCCACGCCTGATGCGAGCGCCTTGGTTGACCACAAGGTCCTCATCCAGGGCTGGATCATGGTCACCAGCACCGACGTGACCGGCGTCAGCAACCTGACAACGGCCCAGGCGACCCAGATCTGGACCGGCGCGATCACCAACTGGAAGGCCGTCGGCGGTCCGGATGAGCCGATCGTGTTGATCATCCGCCCTGCAAGCTCGGGCACCCGCGCGGTGTTCAAGCAGATCGTTCTCGGCGGGGCGACCGAGGCCAACGGCCAGGCACTGACCGAGGACTCGAACGGCGCGGTCACCGCGGCCGTCACCGCGACACCCGGCTCGACCAGCGTCATTGGCTTCGCCTACTACCAGGCCAACAAGGCGCAGCTCAACGGCCTCCAGCTCGACGGCGTCGATGCCACGGTCGCCAACATGACCGGTGGCACGTACAAGCTGTCCGCTTCGGGCCACATGTACACCAAGGGCGAGCCGACCGGGCTGACCAAGGCGTTCATCGACTTCATGCTCAGCTCGGGCGTCCAGCAGCAGCTCCTGCCGAGCCTGTTCTACGCCCCGATCCAGTAAGCACTCCTCCATCGCTGCGGATCCTCCCAACCCGCAGCGCCCTTCTCCGCGGGTCAGGGCCGGCTTGCCGGCCCTGACCGATTCACTGGAGGGCCTGGCAATTGGCAGTAGCAACGACGACCGCGGCGCGCAGTAACTCGCTGCGCGGCAGTGAAACGGCGCTCCAGCGGCTCGACCTGCCCCGCCGGCTGACTTTCATCGCGGCCGCCGTGGTGATCCTGCTCGTCTTCACACTGCTCGGCTTCATCACCTGGAACGGCATCCAGATCTTCTTCCACTCTGGCGTGCCGCTGGGCAACATCCTGAGCACGGACTGGGATCCCAGCGATGCGCCCGCATCCTTCGGTATCCTGCCGTTCATCGCCGGCACAGCCGGGGTGACGGTTGTCGCGGCGCTCATCTCCACGCCGTTGTCGGTGGGTCTCGCGATCTTCATGTCCGAGATCGCTCCGGGCTGGGCACGCTCAATCGCCCAGCCCGCGATGGAGGTCTTCGTCGGCATCCCGAGCGTGGTGTGGGGCTGGCTGGGCCTGACCATCCTCGTGCCGTGGCTGCGCACCAACCTGCACGGCGTGGGTTTCACGCTCGGCTTCTCCTGGTTCGCGGGCTCCCTCGTGCTGTCGCTGATGATCCTGCCCACGATCACGTCGATCTCTTACGACGTGATCGCGACCGTTCCGCGCGAAATGCGCACTGGTTCGCTGGCGCTGGGTTCGACACGCTGGCAGACGATCCGCCACGTCGTCCTGCCGGCCGCACGCACGGGACTCATCACCGCCGTCGTGCTGGGCATGATGCGCGCCGCCGGCGAGGCTCTCGCGGTTCAGATGGTCATCGGCAATAGGCCGCTGATGCCCACGTCGCTGACCCAGCCACTGACCACGCTGACCAGCCAGATCACGCTCGACATGGGCAACACCGTCTCGGGCGAGGCGTGGAACGAGGCGCTCTGGACGATGGGTCTCGTCCTGCTGATCATCTCGTTCACCTTCGTCCTGTTCGTGCGCTGGCTGGCGCGCGGGAGCACGGCCCGATGAGGCGCGCGCTTGTCTGGGATCGTGTCGCGACAGGCGTCTTCTGGGCCATCGGTGCCTTTGTCGTCGCCGTCCTGGGCGCGATCATCCTGCATTTCCTGCTCGCCTCGATGGGCACCATCTCGCTCGACTTCCTGACCAGCAACCCCAGCCGGACCGAGCTGGGTGGCGTGGCTCCGATCCTGTGGAACTCGTTCTACATCCTGGTCCTGACGCTGCTCATCACCGTGCCCCTGGGCACGATCGGCGGCATCTACATGGCCGAGTACGCCGGCAACGGACGGCTGCCCAACCTGATCCGGCTGTCCCAGGAGCTGATCAGCTCCGTGCCCTCGATCGTCGTCGGCCTGTTCGGCCTCGCCCTGTTCGTGATCGCCTTCGGCTGGAGCTTCAGCGCCATCTCGGGCGCCCTCGCACTGACCGTCTTCAACCTGCCGCTGATGATGCGCCTGGCCGAGCAGGCGCTGCGCGGCGTGCCGCAGGACGAAAGGGACGCCAGCCTGGCGCTCGGGGCGACGAAGTGGCAGACGATCCGCAACGTCGTCCTGCCGCTCGCCATCCCGGGCATCATCACCGGCATCATCCTGACCGCCGGCCGCATCTTCGGCGAAGCCGCGGCGCTCATCTTCACCGCCGGCCTGTCCACGCCTGGCGGTTACGACTTCAGCAACTTCAACATCGCCGACGCACAGTCGCCGTGGAGCCCGTTCCACACCTCGACGACTCTGTCGGTCTACATCTGGAAGCTCAACTCCGAGGGCCTGAGCCAATTCGTGCACCAGATCGCCGACACGTCGGCGGCCATCCTGGTGGTCGCCGTGCTGGCCTTCAACCTCCTCGCGCGCGGGCTCGGCCGCGCGCTGCAACGCCGAACGACGGGAAGCCGTTGATGAACACGGAGAATGATGTGACAGTAGCCGAGATGCCACCACCCACCGACTCGACTCAGCCGGCCGCCGACGGGCTGAGCACTCCAGGCACCACCAACCCACCGCAGATCCGCATCACGGTGCAGCCGGGCGCGGCGACCGAAGAGACCAAGAGCCACGAGACGCGCATCGCGGTCAAGGACCTCAACATCTACTACGGCCCAAAGCGCGCGGTGCGCGACGTGACCATGGACATTCCGGCCAACGCCGTGACCGCGTTCATCGGCCCGTCGGGCTGCGGCAAGAGCACGATCCTGCGCTGCTTCGACCGGATGAACGACCTGATCCCGGGCGCGCGCATCACCGGTGAGGTCGTCCTCAACGGAGAGGACGTGTACGACCGCGGCGTGCTGCCGGTCGAGGTCCGGCGTCGCGTCGGGCTCGTGTTCCAGCGCCCCAACCCGTTCCCGATGACGATCTACGACAACGTCGCTTACGGACCGCGACGCCACGGCGTCAAGGATCGCGCGCGCCTGGACGAGATCGTCGAGGGCTCGATCAAGCGCGCAGCGCTCTGGGACGAGGTCAAGGACGACTACCGCAAGAAGTCCGGCCTCGCTCTTTCCGGCGGCCAGCAGCAGCGGCTGTGCATCGCTCGCACGCTGGCCACCGAGCCCGACGTGATCCTGATGGACGAACCTGCCTCGGCCCTCGACCCGATCTCGACGCTCAAGATCGAGGAGCTCATCGAGGAGCTCCGCCAGCGCTACACCATCGTCATCGTGACCCACAACATGCAGCAGGCTTCGCGCGTGAGCCAGATGACCGCGTTCTTCACGCTCAGCAGCGACGACCGCGCGGGCTACCTCGTCGAATATGCCAACACGGCCCAGATATTCACCAATCCGCGCCAGCAGTTGACCGAGGACTACGTGTCAGGGAGATTCGGATGACCGAAGCAGATCGCGACGACATCCAGGCTCAGCTCCAGGTGATCCTCGACGACGCCGAGCGCGACCGCGTCTCGGCCGCGGCGACGACCTCGGCCGTGTCTTCGGCCATGCGCCGCGAGGGGCTCGACCGGGCCGAGCGCGAGATCAAGGACGAGGTGCTGCGCATGGGCAGCCTCGTCGCGGCGCAGATCGAGGCGGCCATCGCCGCGCTCGCCGCGCACGACCACGATGCCGCGACGGCGGTGATCGTAGGCGACGTGCGCATCAACGAGGCTCAGCGCCACGTCTCGTCGCTCATCCAGACCGCGATCGCCACCCAGGGCCCCGTGGCGCGCGACCTGCGCCTCCTGCTGTCCCTCGACCACGTGACGTACGAGCTCGAGCGCATGGGGGACCATGGTTCGTCGGTCGCGAAGCAGGCCCAGAAGCTGGCTCCGCAGCCACCGCTCGGTGCGTACGTCGACCTTCCGCGCATGGGCCAGCTGGCCGCCGACCAGGTGCGCAGCGTGCTCCGCGCGCTGGTCGATCTCGATGTCACGTCGGCGCGCCAGGTGGCCGCGGTCGACGATGACATCGACGACCTGTACCACAAGATCTTTGCCCAGATAGTCGAGCTCATGCGCGCCGATCCGGGCAACGTCGAGCGGGGCACGAGCATCCTCTTCGCAGCGCATTACCTCGAACGTATCGGCGACCGCGTCACGAACATCGCCGAGGATGTCGTCTTCCTGGCCACGGGCGATATCGAGGACCTGAACCCCTAGCACACTTGGGTCATGGCGCCCGGCAGCGGCGCCGCATAGGCTAGCGACGTGGACGCCCGCGAAGACGAGCCCGAGCTCGAGCTGTACCTGCTGCGCCATGCCCACGCGGGCGATTCGCAGGCGTGGGATGGCCCCGACGCGGAGCGCCCACTGAGCCAGAAGGGCCGGCGCCAGGCGCAACGGCTGGGCGCCTTCCTGGCTGAACGCTCCTTCGCCCCGGACGCGATCGTGACCAGCCCAAAGCTGCGCGCCCGGCAGACCGCGGAGATCGTTGCCGACGCGCTGGGCATCGCAGTGAGCGTTGACGACAGGCTCGCCGGCGGACTCGACGAAGAGGTCGTGGCTGCGCTGGCCGAGGCTGTCGGGGGCACGAGCGTGATGCTCGTCGGCCACGATCCGGATTTCAGCGACCTTGCCGCGTCACTCAGCGGGTGCGAGTACCTGCCGCTCAAGAAGGGCGCGCTGGCACGGATCGACATGACCCTGCCCATCCAGGCCGGCGGCGGGATCCTGCGCTGGCTGCTACCGCCCGACGTGGTCGCGGAGACCGGCTAGAAGCTCGGGCTGCACGGCGCAGCCAGATGGCTGGCCGCCGCTTGGATACCCTCCGCCGATGCTCCAGGCCGCCATTGCCGGGCTGCTCGCCGGGTACGCGATCGCGATCCCGGTTGGCGCCATTGCCGTGCTCATCATCCACACCGGGCTCAGCCACGGCCTGCGCACAGGTATCGCGGCTGCGGCCGGGGCAGCCACGGCCGACCTCCTGTACGCCTCGCTCGCGGCCCTCGCCGGCCTGTGGGTTACGTCGCTCATCGGCCCGCTCATCGGGCCGTTGCGCGTCGTGGGCGGCGCGATCCTCGTAGCTCTCGGCCTGCGCGGTCTCGTGGCGCTCAGATCGGCGCGCGAATCGATCAATCCTGTGGCCGCGCACGACGAGGCGCGCCGACCGCACCACCGCACTTACCTGGCCCTGCTCGCCCTGACCCTGCTCAACCCCGCGACGATCGTCTACTTCACCGCACTGACCGTGGGCCTGCCCTTCCTGGGCGGCCTCGGCGAGCGGCTCGTGTTCGCCGCCGCGGCCGGGTTCGCCTCGCTCTCCTGGCAGCTGCTGCTGGCGACGGTTGGTGCTGCCCTCGGCCGCGGCGGCGGCCACCGCGTCCGCTACTGGAGCGCTGCAATCGGCAACGGCGTGATCGTCGCCCTGGGCGCGCTCATCGCCATCAGCGCGTTCGGGACATAAGAAAAGGCGGGCCGGGTTGGGAGCACCGGCCCGCCTTCAGAGAGGGGAAATCTGCTAGTTGCAGAGCCCGAGTGGGACCGAGACGCCGAACGCAGGCATGTGGTCATGCGTCCAGGTATTCGCCGTGCCGGCCGTGCCGGCGCCCGTCGAGTCATCCTCGCAGTGGATGTTGGCGATGCCCTTGGCTAGGTTGTGGGCAAGGGTGTTGCCACTGGCCACGGACGTGACCAGGTAGGCCGTTCCGGAGACGAAGCTGACGCGGTTGTGCGCGACATTCGCGGCCCCGGCCAGTGAGCTGCTGATCGTGATGCCGTTGCCCGTGCCGGTGATCACGTTGCGCGTGATCGTCGCCGCGGACGTATCGGTCAGGACGATTCCGTCGGTGTGGTTGGCATTGAACTTGTTGAGCCGGATATTGAAGGCGGTCGATGCGCCGGAGACCTTGATCGCCGCTCCGGGGACCGAGATGTCATCGGTATCGGTGACCCGGTTCTGGAAGACGAGGCCGGTCGCGACGGTCTTGGCCAGCAGGAACGAGACATCATCCGTGCTGATGTTGTGGACCAAGTTCAACGACCCTGCCGCATTGGTCGAGCCGTCGATGTTGATGGCCGCGACGCGATGGCCGTTGAAGCCGTTGTACTGGATCCAGGCCGACATCAGGCCACCGGTGGCGGCTATGCCGTTGCCGGGGCCGCCGTTGTTGTTGTCCCAGAAGCAGTTCTCGATGACGTTCGAGGACACGGCGCCGCTCGCGCCGAACGACATGCCCGTGCCGTTGTTGGCGATGAAGTTGTCGGTTACGAGGTAGCCGGAATGAGTCGGATCGGTCCAGATGCCCCCCGCCGGCGTGTTGGCGAAACGCAGGCCGTCGACGACGACGTTGTCGGCCTGGATCTTGAGCGCCCAGTCGCCGTTGCCCACAACGGTCGCCTGGCCGGCAAGGCCGCGAGGCTCGCAGCGCTGTGCGGCAACGCCCGCGTAGGGGCCGATCAGGTTGACGGTCGTCGAGACGGTGACAGTCTCCCTGTAAACGCCCGGGCACACGAAGATGTTGTCGCCCGCGACGGCCGCCGTGACGGCAGCCTGGATCGTGGCAAAGACGCGCGCATCCTGGCCCGACCCTGGCGGGTTCGTGACCGGCGCAAAGCCGTCGAGGCAATCCGGCGAGCCGTCGTCGGTAACGCCGGCCAGGCCGTCGTCGTCCACGACCTCGGTCGTGTTCGGATCGAGCACGGGTGCGAATGAGGAGGCCTTCGGGCCAGCCGCCAGCGTCGGCGCGGTCAGTGCGCCTATGAGCAGCGCGCTGGTTGCCAGCGCTACAGCGAGATTCCTCGTCCTCATGTGGTTCCTCTCTCCTTCTGATCTTGGGGGACGGTTGGATGGGCAGGGTTTTGGCGTCGACGCCCGCGTCGCTCATGGAGTCGCCGGGTCTTCACCTCCTGCTGTGATCGGGACCGTCGTCTTGGTGAAGCCCGCGCCCGTCGTTTCGACATCGGTCAGCAACCCGAGGGCCGCCGTAGCGAGGTCGGATCGCGTCTCTTCGGGCTTGGGAGCAGCCGTGAGCAGGCCGGCGTTGATGCCGAGCTGCGCGGTCTGCTGCCAGGCGTTCTGATCGAGCACGCCGATGCCGTTCGGCGAGGGCCAGATCAGTGCATTGGCCTCGTTGAGCACCCACATCTGGTGCTGGGTTGGGCGATCGCCGCCCGACTCGTAGGCGGTCTGGGCGCAGTCGGTCAGGTCGTCGCGGCAGTAGATCCAACCGCGCATGACCGCCGCCAGGAAGCGCACCGCGATCTGGTCGTTGCCCGGCTGGGCGAGCCAGGTGGCGCTGGCGTAGATGCCCTCCTGGAGGGTCGCGTATTGCGCCGTCGTCAGATCGATCAGATTGACCTGATCGGGCGTTATCAGCCCCGAAGCCTGGCCGTTCTGTGTCTCGAGTATCTGGGCGTACTCGTCCTCGTAGGTCACCTCGGCTGCGATCGGGTCGCCGCCGGCGAAAGCTGTCGGGTCGAATGGGTCGGCGACCTTCGTCTTGAGGCTCGAGGGGTTCAAGCCGGCCGCGACGAGTGATGCGACGGCGTCCATGTCGCGGCCGTAGGGCATCACGGCGAGCGGCTTCGTGAGTGTGGCCAGCTGGCTCGCCGTGGTGATCCCAGCGTCGCTCAGCGAGGCGATATGGATGCCCGATCGCTGGTAGATCTGGGCGATGTTGACGAGGTCGTCGCCGGCCTCGTCCGCCTTCATCACGACCAGTGCCGGGGCGAAGAGGAACTGCGTCTCGTTGTCGGGGTCCATCACTTCGCCGGTCGGATCAATCGACGGATCCGCAGGGTTGACCAGCACGTCGAGCTCGTACTGGTCGTAGAAGCCCTGGACGTCGGCGGCAAAGAAGCCCGCGACGCGCGCGTTCGGGAATTGGACGAGCTGGACCTGTAGCTGCGGGGCATCCACCAGCGATGCCTCGGGGTCGAACGACAGCTGGTCGCCAGGATCGCCCTGGTCGACCTGATCGCCGGTGTCCCCCTGGTCGCCCTGGTCGCCCTGGTCGCCGCCGTTCGGGTCAGTCGTCGTGCCAGGCGCCGGCGTGTCCCATGGCAGCACGATGTCAAACGTCTGAACCGGCGCCGGCGTGTCGAAGCCAAGCAGCAGACGCGATCGCGCGGTGCACCCGCCGAGCGCGAGCGCCAGCAAGGTCACGAGCAGCGCTACGCGCCGTACCGCCACGGGATCAGCCGAACCGGCCCGACACGTAGTCCTCCGTCAGCCGCTCTCGCGGCGCCGAGAAGATCTGCTGCGTCGGGCCTGCCTCGACGAGGTAACCGGCCCCGTCGTCGCTCATCAGGAAGAAGGCGGTCGAGTCGCTCACGCGACTGGCCTGCTGCATGTTGTGGGTGACGATCACGATCGT
>Ga0265325_10003604_pt1 | contig 10045 bp, 9 predicted proteins | sample 41420metaG_FD_202090 | JGI IMG/M metagenome (GOLD analysis project Ga0265325, IMG submission 202090) | Rhizosphere microbial communities from Carex aquatilis grown in University of Washington, Seatle, WA, United States - 4-14-20 metaG | ecosystem: Host-associated > Plants > Roots > Rhizosphere >...
TTTTGATCAGCGACGATTTGCTCGCCACCGGCGGGACGGCTGCGGCGACAGTGGAACTTGTGCGCAAGCTGGGCGGCGAAGTTCTTGGGGCGTCATTTGCCGTGGAGCTTACATTTCTGAACGGACGCGCGAAATTGCCGGGGATCGATATCTTTTCGATGATTCAGTACGATAAGTAAGCGAAGCAAATTATCTAGGAATTCAATTCTTCCGTGCCGCGGAACGAATTTTTCAGAACGTTTTCGACTTAACTGGTTACATTCGATGGCGGCGGTTTCCGATAACTATTCGGAATATTCGCGATCTCGGAATCTAACACAGAGTTCACGGAGGAACACTGAGGGGCACGGAGAAAATCGGGAGAGTTCAAAATTAGCTCGAGCTGTGAATCGCTCCTCCTGATTCTCCGCGAGCTTTGTGTCCTCTGCTCTGAAAATACGGCTAAATCCCTCAGAATCAGCGCCGAGGTGACGCAGTATTTTCATGCTCACCGTGTGTCGCACCGCATCATGACGGACTGTGTTGAGTCTTGCCGGCATTGCCAGATTCGATCGAGCGTAAATACTTATGTTGAAAATGCTCTAACTGTTTTTAATTCTGTTTGTCCGGCGATGTAGCTGCCTGGGACGGAGCAGTTCCGCGCTGGCGGACAACCTCAAACAACACCACCCCTGCGGCGACCGAAACGTTGAGGGCGCGCACCGGTCCTATCGTTGGAATGGAAACCAGAAAGTCGCAGCGCTCGCGTGTCAGGGCGTGCAGTCCTTTGCCTTCTCCCCCCAGCACGAGTCCAACCGGAACTTTTAGGTCCACTTCGGTATGGCGCTGTTCCGCGCGTTCATCGAGACCAACCAGCCAATAACCCGCTTCCTTCAGTTCTTCCATCGCACGCGCAAGATTCTTTACACGCGCCACCGGCAGGTGCGCCAGTGCTCCGGCTGATGCGCGCGCGACGGTTTCGGTAAGCCCCGCTGCTCGGCGCTCGGGGATGACAACGCCACTCGCGCCTGCCGCAAGCGCCGTTCGAACGATGGCGCCCAGGTTTTGCGGATCTTCGACGCCGTCGAGAAGCACGACCAGGCCCGGAGCGCCGCTCGAATCGCGCGGTTTCAATAAATCCTCGAAACTCGCTGTTGGTGACGCCGCAACGAACGCCACCACGCCCTGATGTTCACGGGTGCCCGCCGTGCGATCCAGTTGGATACGTTCTTCAAAGCGCACGGGAACATCCTGCTTTCGTGCCAGGCGCACGAGGTCCTCGATGCGGTTGCCGTGGCTGCCCTTCGCCACTATAAGCGAGTCGAGCGGCCGGTTGGCTTCGAGCGCTTCGCGTACTGCGTGGATACCGGTGAGACGGTTCATAGATATTGGATTCCCTAAACTCCCGTTTTGACTTGAACGAATGGGTAGATGTAACTTCAGGGGCTAAAGCCCCACGTTTTCGGATTTGCAAATGTAGCGGCTGAAGCCACGACCCACAAAGCACGCTCAAGACACATCTCTAATGCTCTAATGCACGCTTAACCCGGATTTCTGGCAACTCCGCCCAAGATCACTCGCGCATTCAATCGCTATCGATAAATTCCGAGGGTGCCGCAGTTGTAGGGGCACGACATGTCGTGCCCTGCGACCGATCCGCTGACCATCGGCTCCGTGAATATCCATAGCTCTTGAACCCGAGTTGTACTCCCGTCGCACGCGAGAAAGACGGGTTCAACCTCATCTCCACCGAACCAATTCCCCCGATTCAATCCAGTGCAGCGCAAAATTCCAGAATGCGCGTGCGAACGGATTTCACTGGCGCGAGGCCGTCGATTTGCGCGGCGCCATCGAGCAACAGAATCACGCGGTCAAGTTCGCCTTCGCCGGCACGCCCGGCGAGCGACACGCGCAGGGGCAGAAAAATTTCTCGAGTACGGTAGGGCAGTGTCGCCTTGAGTGCGGCGACGATTTCCTTCAGCCGGTTGGAATCCACCGGGCCGCCGCTTAGAATCTCCGTCGCTAGGGCACGAAGAACCTCGCGCGCCCCGATTCTCGCCAATACTTCCTGGCAATCCCGCGTAGCCAGCAAGGTTCGAGCGTCGTAAACAAAAACCAGTGACAGAAGGCTTGCCAGCGCTTCACGATCCGCAGCCTGAGGTCCCAGAAGCGCTGCAGCTTGCGTCGCCCACCGGGGGACGCTGTCACTTTCGTGGTGCAGCCATCCTCGCTCACGAAGGATCGCGGCCACATCCGCGGGCGTAAACGAATTCGGGAGTGCCGATGTCCTGGCTTCAGATTCGGAAATCATAACAAGTGCAGTGTACCGCGGACTCAGCGTTCCAGCGTGACGATCGCCTGCGCGGCAATGGCCTCTCCGCGGCCGATCGCATCGACACCCTCGTTTGTCTTGGCCTTCAGATTGATCGCGGCGGCGGAAATGCCCAGCGATTTCGCCAGCGCTTCGCGCATTGCGGGAAAGTGCGGTCCGAGCCTCGGTTTTTCGGTGATCACGATTGCGTCGATATGCAAGATGCGGAACTCGTGTTCGGAAAGCAATTCGCGGACGCGCTCCAAAAATCTCAGGCTCGATACGTCTTTCCATTTCGGGTCCGTGTCTGGAAAGTGCGTGCCGATGTCGCCCAAGCCGGCGGCGCCAAGCAACGCATCGCACAGCGCGTGCGCGAGAGCATCGCCGTCGGAGTGGCCGACCGGACCTTTGTGAAAAGGGAGTTCGATGCCTCCCAGAATTAACTTTCGCCCTTCGGCGAGGCGATGCAGGTCATAGCCGATTCCGGCACGCGTCATTGTTTGTCCATCAATCCGGATTTCTCACAACCTTGCTCAACATCACTCGCGAATTCGCTCGATATCGAGCATCGCAGACGTAGGGGCACGACATGTCGTGCCCTGCGGCCGGTCCGCTGACTAAAAACTTCGTGAATAGCCATCCCGCCAAACCTGCGATGCTCGCCATTGTTTGTAAGATAGACCAATAAGTCCCAGTACATCCGCCGCTGGGGCATCATCGCGCCGAGCGTTCCTGATGCAGGTAGAATTCCGCAAGCTCCAAGTCACCGGGCCGCGTGATCTTCAGGTTGCGTTCCGATCCGGCCACGACGTGAACGTCCCGGCCCAATCGTTCGACAAGCCCGGCTTCATCCGAGGCCGATACTCCATCGTGGCGAGCGCGAGCGAAAGCCTCGATTAACAGCGAAGCGCGGAACACCTGCGGGGTCTGCGCCAAAACAACACGCTCGCGAGGGATCGTGGCAGTGACCAGGGCGACGTCGGAGGGCAGGCTCGCACGCTTGACTTCTTTCACCGTGTCCATGGCGGGGATGCCAAGAATTGCCGCATCGCATGCGGCCGCCTCCGCGATGACTCGTTCGATTTGATCCCGCGTAACCAAAGGCCGCACGGCGTCGTGGACCAGGATTAGTTCAGTCTCGGGCGAAACCTGCGCCAGGGCATTGGCGACGGAATCCTGGCGCGTGGCGCCGCCGCGAACAACGTGAACCGGGCGGCCGAGATTTTCCGACGAAACGCTGACTTTAAGCGAATCGACCTCCTCCGCGCGAGTAGCGATCACAAATTCAATAATCGCCGGGCACGCCGCCAGCCGCCGCAACGTGAACAGCAGGACAGGCACGCCGTCGAGCGCCAGGAATTGCTTCGGCGTATCCGCGCCCATTCGAGTGCCAAGTCCGGCCGCCGGCAAAATTGCAGTTACACGATTCATCTTCGCCTCTGGGTGAGAGCAAAAAAGCTTACACCAAGTGGGGCCACATATAAACAGAAGTCCGAAGTTCGCGGTGGGTGAGCTAGTTTTATCCGGGGAGAACGGATGCCCGCCCAAAAAAAGGGCAGCCTTTGCGAATGCAACCCTTGCCGTCTCTCACTGCCTCGGGACAAGCCAGAGCTGTAGGTTCTGCCAAGATTGAATGCAGGGGCGAGCCGCCCTCACTCCGATTCGTGGGATGTATCGGGAACCACCGGCCGCGGGACACGCTCGCCACTTGCGACGGCTTCGCTGTGCCGGACTGGGTGCTCGACCGGCCGCGGCACTTCATTGATCGCGTGGGCCTGAGACGCGCGGGTCGATGACGATTCCTGCCGCTCGTCAATTCGCCCGAAAATCATCTTGCCCGCGGTGGTCTGGTGCACGGACGTCACCGTAATGTCCACGGTCTTGTTGATCATGCGGCGCGCGCCGTCCACCACGACCATGGTTCCGTCATCGAGATACGCGACGCCTTGATTGTATTCCTTGCCCTCGCGCAGAATGAACACGCGCATGATTTCACCTGGGAGCACGACGGGCTTTAGTGCGTTCGCCAGTTGATTCACATTCAGGATCTCGATCCCTTGCAATGTGGCGACCTTATTCAGGTTGTAATCGTTGGTGATAATTTTCCCGTCATAGCGCTTCGCGAGTTCGATCAGTTTCAGGTCCACGTCGGCTACGTTCGCAAAATCGTCGTCCGCGATTTCGACTTCCAGGTGCGCCATCTTCTGCATGCGTTGCAATACTTCCAGGCCGCGGCGTCCTCGCTGCCGCTTCATCGAGTCGGCCGAGTCGGCCACCAGTTGCAGCTCGCGCAACACGAATTGTGGAATCAGGATGACCCCATCAAGGAAATGCGCCTCGCAGATGTCGGCAATGCGTCCGTCGATAATCACGCTGGTATCGAGAACCTTGGGCATTCGCCGCGTGCTGCGTTCGCTGCCAAACAAGCCGCCGAGCGCCTGGAGGTTCAGCATGTCGCCTTTGTTCGCGCCGACCACCAGGCCGATATACGTCATCACCAGGAGCAGCCCCACGTCCAGGAACGACCGCGAGCCCTCCGGGATCGACGTGCGCGCCAAAACCAAGCCCATCAAATACGCGCCCAATATCCCCAGGATAGAGCCCACCGCCGCGCCGATCAGCCGCCGCATGCTGGCGCGCTGCAGGCGAATTTCAAATAGAAATACGGAGATCGAAAACGCCAAGCCCATGCCCGCAGCCGCCCGGTTCGACAGCCCAAACGGATGAAAGTGATACCCGGCGGCCACGCACGAGATTGAAAAAATGATGCGAACGAGCATGTGATCCCACCAACTTCCAAATTCATGCGGAATGTTTGCGGGAGTCGCGGGACGCAATGGGAATGGGGTCGATGCGGCCGGCGGTTCAATATTTCCGGCCCGAACATACGGACGGGTCATAAGGCCTCACTATTATGAGAAGACAGAAAAATACGTCTGAATGAATCACTCAGCCGTTATGAATCTATATCAATACCGACTGGGCTGGCCTGGGACGATAGGTAAGAGACCAGCCTTTCTGCTCCCTCCAGATATCGCATTTCGACTGCTGGAGTCAAGCTTTTATAAAGTTGGCGAGGGGAGTTTGGATGCCGGTGGTCAAGCTCGGTGCGACGGGAAGTGCTGGGATTGCCTTCATCGGACCGTGAAAACCGCATTGGCGGCGGCCATTCGGCCGCCTACTCCCGTGAAAGACGCCCAAGTTCGATTGAGAGTACAGCTCAGAGCAAGCCATGTTCGATGAGAAGCAAGTGTTGCGCCGTCGTCCCGACGGTTTTCGAATCGAACTTGGCAAACTCCAGCCGTCGAGGCGACGGCGCTACGCGTCAGGATCGATCGCTGCCTAGGAGGCGCCAGCGGATTACGGCAAATAAAATCTCGGCACGCGTTTGCCGAGGGCGCAGAGCAGTTCGGCGCTCGCGGTGCTGGCGATTTTGGCGACGTCGGGGACGGATTGCGTGGTCCCGCCGTCCGTTCCATAGATCGTGGCGATATCGCCTACTCGCGCCGAGGCAATTCCGGTCACATCCGCAGCGGTGAGGTCCATCGAAACGGTGCCGACAATCGGAGCGAACTCACCGCGGACGATCACGCGGCCTTTGTTGGACAGCGTGCGGGACAATCCGTCGGCGTAGCCAGCCGCGAGGACAGCCACGCGGGACGGGGTTGCGGCTGTCCAGCGTGCGTTGTATCCAACTCGCGCGCCGGGAGGCAGATCCTTGATCGAAACGATTCGTGCGCGAAACGAAAGAACCGGCTTCACCACAAGTTTCGATTCCATTTCCGGGTTCAACTCAGTCGGCTCGAAAAACTGATGATAGCCGTACAAGAGCGCGCCCGGCCGCACCATGTCCCGCCACGTGGTTGGCCGGCTAACGATTGCGGCGCTATTCGCCATATGCACGATCCCGGGATCGAGGCCGATCGAGCGCATGCAGGCCAGCGCCGCGTCGAATGTTTTTTCCTGCTCGATCGTTTGTTCGGTGGTGAAAACCTCCGAGGACGCGATGTGCGTGAACGTGCCCGCGAGCCGAAGATGAGGACACTCCGCAAGCACGCGCGCGAACGCCGGGATTTCCGAAGGATTGATGCCGAGCCGGTTCATTCCGGAATCGATCTTCAGGTGAAACTCGACCGGGCCTCGGCGCGCCTTGCGAGCCCCGCGCTTTCTGGAAACATCAGCAGCCGCTTTTTCCAGCAGGCGAAGCTGATCGGCGCGCATGATTGCCGGTGTCAGATTGTGTTCGAGAATGCGATGCTCTTCGCCGGCCCAGAAACCGGTGAGAATCAAGATCGGTTCGCGAATGCCGCCTTCGCGCAGCTCGGCGCCTTCAGCGGAGCACGTCACGCCAAACCAATCGGCGCGGACGCGGGACAACGCGCGCCCGACTGGAACGATCCCGTGGCCGTAAGCGTTGCTCTTGATGACAGCCAGAATTTTTCGCTTCGGGCCGCGTGCGCCCTCGGGATTGACGTGCCGGCGAATCGCGCGCAAGTTATGCGTGAGCGCTCCCACACTTACTTCCGCCCAAATTGGGCGTCCATCGAATTTTACGGTTCGTGTCATTGGAATCTTCACAGAGTAACCGATCTCCGCGCGGAAGAAAAATCGCTACCGCGAGACGGCGCGCGGCTTAGTAAATAGGGGCATTCGGTAGCACAGGCTTCAGCCTGTGTGGTTTTGATCTTGCGTCGGCTTAAAGAAAACCCCACAGGCTGAAGCCTGTGCCACTTAAGGAAGCAACCCGATCGCCATATCGTCATTGAATTGTATTTGGGCTATCTGCCTGAGCGGAATCGATCTATCGAATCCACATTTTAGGGTGGTCGAAAATAAAGACTTGATGAGGTCGGGGTTTGCGTCCCGCGCGACACACCCGTGGAAATCCGGGCACACCTATTCGGATTCGGTCCAGGCGTCGGGTGCAGCTTCTTCGAAGCGCGTGTAGGCGTTGCGGAAAACAAAATGGATGCGATCGGTGGGGCCGTTGCGCTGCTTGGCGATCAATAGTTCCGTCTTGGCGCGCTCCTCGGGGGCTTCATCCGGCTTGAACGCGTTGGGACGATTGATGAACATGACCACGTCGGCGTCCTGCTCGATGGCGCCCGATTCGCGCAAGTCTGAGAGTTGCGGTCGGCGGTCCTCGCGTTCCGGCGCGCGTGTCAGCTGCGAGAGGCACAATACCGGGACTTTCAGTTCCTTCGCAAGCGTCTTGAGGCCGCGGGTAATACTTGAAACCTCTTCGTTGCGGTTCCCGAACTTCCCTCTGGCGGAAACCAATTGCAGGTAATCGACGACCACCAGCGACAGGCCCTTGTCGCGCTTCATGCGGCGCAGCTTTGCGCCCATCTCCACAACAGTGGCGGAGCCGCCATCGTCAATCCATAGAGGCGCCTCGGCAATGCGCGATAGGGAAATCGGAATCTTCCCGCCATCCTCGCGGCTCAGATGGCCGGTACGAAACTTGTGCGAGTCGATCTGCGCATCGGAGGAAAGCATGCGAAGCAGGAGTGATTCCTTCGACATTTCCAGGCTAAAAATCGCTACCGGCTTATTTCCCCGCATCGCGACGTTTTCCGCGATGTTCAGCGCCAGCGCCGTCTTCCCCATCGAGGGCCGCGCAGCAAGAATCAGCAATTCCGACGGCTGGAAACCGGATGTGAGGTTATCGAGCTGGTGGTAGCCCGTCGAGAGCCCGGTGATGCGTTTGCCTTCGGAAAAGATTTGCGAAATGCGCTCGAAGTTTTCGCGCACCACGTCGCGCACACCGATAAGACCGAGGCGCACGCGATCCTCGGCAAGCTGAAAAATCGAGGATTCCGCGCGATCCAGGATGACGTCGGCGTCGTCCTCGGCTTCGAGCGCCTGTTGCTGGATGGCATGTGTCGCGTGGATCAGGCCGCGGAGCAGCGATTTTTCCTTCACGATGCGCGCGTAGTGCTCGACGTTGGAAACGTGCGGAACGCCGTCCATCAATTGCGCAATATAGGCGGCGCCCCCCGAGGATTCCAGTTCGCCGCGGCGGTGAAGCTGGTCGGTAAGAGTGACCAGGTCGATCGCCTGCTGGCTCTCGCCGAGTTCCACCATCTGCTGGTAGATGCGCCGGTGATGATCGTGGAAGAAATCCTCGGGCTTCAGTTTCTCGAGGGCAGCATTGAGCGCGTTATTGTCGAGCAGGATCGCGCCCAGAATGCTGCGCTCCGCCTCCATGTTCTGGGGCATCGGACGTTCGAGCGATGGAATTGCCGTGGCCATTTATGATTCGCCTAATGTTCGCCTGTTAAGGGTGCCGGTGTCAACCGCTCCGCGCAAACGCACAACGCCGCCGTAAAATCTTTCCAACGCGCGGTTGGTTTCACGTGGAACATTGAGTTTCGCCGGTCCTCGCCACGAAGCAAAACGAAAATGGCTCCATCGGCCTGTTGAAAAAAATTATCTTGTGGATTTAGCGGAAAAGTATTCGAAATTTTAGCGAAAGAAGGCGAGGCGGGAGCCGAGGCGTGGGGACAGCCGCGAGAGATTTCGAGCATTCCAGGGTTGTAGGGGCACGGCATGCCGTTCACGGTGAACCTTCACGGTGAACCGTGCCCGTCTGGCCGAAGCACGCTCCAACAACGTCGACCAACAACTTCCACTCGACATGTGCTGTTGAACCTTGGCGGAGGACTTTGCTTGCTGCCAAGCCGGGCTAGTCCACGGGTCGACCGCCGGGCACGGTTCACCGTGAACGGCATGCCGTGCCCCTACATGTCGGGGAATCGGGCGGGTCAATCGGCAGAGGCATCCCAATTCGGGATAATCCAGATTTCCGTGAAGTGTTTGTGCTTGCGGTCGTGGCCGTGGTCCTCGGCAAGCATTTTCCGCAGCTCGTTGGGGAGTTTGTCGGACTCGCGCATGGAATACGAGTGAGACTTGCAGGCCTGGTGGTAACCGATGCCAAAGCGTGCGCCACAGCAATCGCACAGCTCGAAGGTTTCAATCGTGTATAACGGATATTTGGCAATTTCCTTATCGAGAATTGCCACCGGGCTGTTCACGTCGTTGATCATTGCATCCTCCGCTGGAATGAGGATTCCTGGATGACTTGAAGGTCGCTTGGCGCAGCACGTCGAGGGGCAGAGCCGTGACCGTGAGTTGCAGGACTTTCCTATTTTAGCTCTGAAAGAATAAGTTCGCGCTGTCGAATTCGTGTGAACCTGTGAATAAACTTTGGAAATCTTTTCATTTTTCGTCCGGGAAAAATGCGCGGAAAGGCACTGCGGAATTTGCAGCGCCGCCGTCTCGGCGGCGGGGCTATGATTCGATTGCACTTGGGCAAGAACCCGCCGCCGAGACGGCGGCGCTACGGCTGCCTATGCCTCTTTTTCAACCACGGCTTTAAACTCAGCCGTAACGCCGTGAACCAGCTTTACAGTCACCGCGGTCTCGCCAACGGTCTTGATCGGTTCATCGAGGACGATGCGGCGCTTGTCAATCTCGAAGCCCTGAGCCTTAAGGGCATCGGCCAGGTCGGCGGAAGTGACGGAGCCGAACAACTGGTCGTTCTCGCCGGCCTTGCGGGCGAATTTGACGGTCACCTGATTGAGTAGCGAGGCCTGCTGGTGCGCGGCATCCTTCTCGGTCGCCGTGCGCTTGGCTAGCGTGATGCGGATTTTTTCCAGGCGCTTGACGTTGTTGGCCGTCGCCTCGAGCGCGAGCTTGTGCGGAAGCAAATAATTGCGCGCGTAACCCGCCGCGACTTCGACCACTTCACCG
>Ga0265325_10003605_pt1 | contig 10044 bp, 11 predicted proteins | sample 41420metaG_FD_202090 | JGI IMG/M metagenome (GOLD analysis project Ga0265325, IMG submission 202090) | Rhizosphere microbial communities from Carex aquatilis grown in University of Washington, Seatle, WA, United States - 4-14-20 metaG | ecosystem: Host-associated > Plants > Roots > Rhizosphere...
TTTCCGGGGAATCATCCACGGGCCAAGATTATCACGGTCCGCCGCGCGTTTCCGGTTGGCGCGCGATTCAGATAGAATTGGCGTCGATTCTTGCGGCACAGCACATCGCCGGACAAATACACGCCGAGGTCAACGCATGCTTCTCGATATCAACGGGATCCAGAAGATTCTTCCCCATCGGCCGCCCTTCCTTCTGGTGGACGCCATTGAAGAAATGGAACGATGGAAACGAATTGTCGGAATAAAGAACGTCACCATGAATGAAAACTACTTTCAGGGCCATTTCCCGGGCAAGCCCATCATGCCGGGGGTGCTCATCATCGAATCGATGGCGCAGACGGGCGGCCTGCTTCTGCTGCAAGAGGTGGAAGACCGCGAAAAGAAGCTGCTCTACTTCGTCTCCATCGATAACGCGCGCTTTCGCCGGCCGGTGATTCCCGGCGATCAGCTGCGGCTCGAGATGGATGTTCTGGCGTGGCGCAACGGCTTCTGCAAACTCCAGGGCCGCGCCACGGTAAAGGGCGAACTCGCCGCCGAAGCCACGCTCATGTGCAAGATGGTCGATATCGACACGGTGCAAGCGCCGGCCCCGGCAGCGCCCCAGGAATCGGTTGAGAAGGCGCGATGACCGAAATCGATCCCCGGGCCATCGTTTCTCCCTCGGCGAAGTTGGGACAAAATGTTCGAGTCGGGGCGTTCGCGGTCATCGGCGATGAAGTGGAGCTGGGCGAAGGCTGCATCGTCGAGAACCATGCGGTGGTGCGAGGGCCTTCCAAGTTCGGCCGCGACAACCACTTCCATTCCTTCTCCGCGATCGGCGGTGACCCGCAGGATCTCACGTTCCACGGCGAGCGCGCGTGGCTCGAGGCCGGCGACGCCAACGAATTTCGCGAATTCTCGACCGTGAACCGCGGGACGGACAAGGGCGGCAACGTCACCCGCATCGGCAGCAAGAATCTGATCATGGCGTACGCGCACGTCGCGCATGACTGCATCCTGGGAGACCGCGTGGTGCTGGAAAACGGGGCCCAGCTGGCCGGCCACATCCACGTGGAGGATTACGCCGTGGTTTGCGCATTCAGCCTCGTGCACCAGTTCACGCGCATCGGACGGCATTCTTATATCGGCGCGAATACCGTGATCACGCAGGACGTGCTGCCGTTTTCCATGGTGGTAGCCCCGCGCGGCACTCGCTGCTATGGCATCAACGGCGTGGGTCTCGAGCGCCGCGGCTACTCGCCGGAACGCATCAAGGCCATCGAACAGGCCTTCCGTTTTCTGCTTCGTTCGAAGTTGAACACCGCGCAGGCGGTCGAGAAAATGCGTGGAACCCTCACCCACTCCGAGGACGTCCAATTACTCATCCAGTTCATTGAGTCGGCAACCGGACGCGGCTTGACGAAATAGGAAAGAAATGGCCGCCATCGCTGAAAACGCGCCGGGAAACTGGGGGCTCATCGCCGGGAACGGCGACTTTCCTTTTCTTGTGCTGGAGGGCGCGCGAAGCCGCGGAATCGAAATGGCGGTGATCGCCATACGCGAAGAGGCTTCGCCGGCCCTTGAGAGCGCCGCGCGGCGCTTCCACTGGATCAGCCTCGGCGAACTCGGCCGCGGCATCGATCTGCTGCACCAGGAGGGAGTGACGCGCGCGGTGATGGCCGGGCAGGTGAAGCACAACAAGATTTTCAGCTCCATCCGGCCGGATTGGCGTCTCGCGAAGCTTTTATTTGCGCTTCCGAAGAAAAATACCGATTCGCTGATCGGAGCCGTCGCGCGAGTGCTGGAAGACGAGGGCATCGAGCTGGTCGATTCCACCAGTTTTCTCGGGCCGCTGCTCCCGGCAGAAGGGGTGCTCACCGGGCGCGCGCCCGATGCGGACGAGGCCGCCGATATGGCCTACGGACGGCAGGTGGCGCGGCAGATCGCCGGACTCGACCTTGGGCAAACGGTGGTGATCCGGGACTGCGCCTGCGTGGCCGTGGAGGCCATGGAAGGCACCGACGAAACAATCGAGCGTGCCGCGCGGCTCGCGGAAGGCCAAAAGCTCGTAGTTGTGAAGGTGAGCAAACCGCGGCAGGACATGAGATTTGACGTGCCGGTAATCGGTGTGAAGACAATCGAAGTGATGCGGCGTTCAAATGCCACGGCGTTGGCGATCGACGCGCGGCGCACGCTGCTTTTCGACCGCGGAGTGCTGATTCAAGCCGCCGACGATGCGGGCATTGCCATTCAAGCCTTCGCGCCGGACAGCGCCGATTCCACGTCGCCATCCAAACAGGATTCGAAAAAGAAATCGTGAGCGAAAAACCTATACGCGTGGCCGTCGTCGGAACCGGAGAGTTCGGCCGGAACCACGTGCGCGTGTGGCGCGACCTTCCCGGCGCGGAGCTGGCGGGGGTTCTCGACACGGACGCCGACCGGGCCGCGAGAATTGCCGCGGAATTTGGCACGCGAGTCATCCGCGATGAGCAGGAGCTTTTCTCGCAGAACATCGATGCCGTCAGCCTCGCGGTGCCCACGCGGGAACACGCGCGCGTCGGCTGCCGATTGCTCGAAGCGGGGCTCGATGTGCTCGTGGAAAAACCCATGGCGGCGTCCCTCGGAGAAGCCGACGCTTTGATTGCCACGGCCAAGGGCTCCGGTCGCATCCTGCAGATCGGCCACGTGGAGCGCTTCAACCCGGCGATCGTCGCCGTCGCACCGATTGTCGCGCGGCCCTTGTTTTTCGAGATTCACCGCCTCGGCGTTTTTTCGCCCCGAAGTCTCGATGTTGACGTGGTCTACGATGTGATGATTCACGATCTCGATGTCCTGCTATCGCTCGTGAATGCGCCGGTGACGGACATAAAGGCCGTGGGCATTCCGGTGATGACCGATAAGGTGGACATCGCGCAGGCGCGCATTGAATTTGAAACGGGAACCGTCGCGAACCTCACCGCGAGCCGCGTCTCCACCGAGCGGGTTCGCAAGATGAGGTTCTTTCAGGAGCACGAGTACATCTCGATCGACTTCACGCGGCAGGATGTGCTACGCGTGCGTGTCCGGCAGAGCCCCGCAGGCATGCTGAGCGCGTTGCTTCCCGAAGACACACAGCCGGAAATCAATTTCGAGAAGCTCCCGACTACGCCCGGTGAACCCCTGCGCACCGAGCTTCTGTCGTTCGGGCAATCTGTGCGAACGCGCAAGCGCCCCATCGTCGATGGGGAGGCCGGCCGGCGCGCCCTGGAACTGGCTGACCAGGTGATGGCAGGCATCCTGGAGCACGCGCGGCGCGTCAAAGTGGGGGCGTTCTCTCCACAGGAAGTTCCATGATCCCGCGCATACTCGTTCCGCTGAACGTTCGCCCGGTCACAGCCGACGAAGCGAAACGAACCGGCCACCGCACAACCACTTATATGGACGACCGGACGGTGATTCCTTCCGGTCTGTCGGATGCCCCTCCGCTGGACGGCAAGTCGACGATCCCCGCGCATTTACCGCTCGGGGTTCTGGTGAACCGCACGCTTGTTGCGCGCGGCATGCCCGCCAAGCCATTTGAGAACCTCACCCCGCTCTCGGACGCGATCCCGCTCGCGATTCTGGATTCGCGGGTTGTGGTGCCTGCGTACGTGGAACCCGCCGATCCCGAAGAAAGAAAGGAATTCGAGCACCGCCCGGAGCTGACGGCCGATCTGCGCGAAGTTGTCCAACCCGATATTTTCCTTACCGGGGATGCCAATCTCCTGATGGAGCCGGAGGAGAAACGCGACTCGCGCTGGGACTTCATCACGCGCACTCTGTCCGTGCTGGTGCACGTCGGCCTGATTATCTTCCTGATCTTCACTCCGAAAATATTTCCTACGCACGTGCCGACACAGGAAGAGACGGATATGGCTCGGCAGCAGCTCACCTATTTGCTGCCACCCGAGGCGCCCGCGCCCAGAACGCCGCCGGCTCCGAAACTGCGCATCACTCCGAAGACGCTAAACCGAGTGGCGCCGGAACCGCCGCCGGAGCCTACGCCGACTCCCGCGCCCGTGGCGCCGACCCCTAAGCCTCCCGCGGAATTGCCGGATGCTCCGCGGCCGCAGATTCCCGTTGCGCCGCCACCGCCGCAGCAGACTCAGCCAGCTCCTTCCCAGCTCGAACCCGTGAAGCCTGCGCCGCAGCAAAATCCGAATCGGCTGAACCTGCAATTGCCGTCCGCCAATCTTCACGATCAGTTGCAGGAGGCGATCCAGCACAGCAACTCTGGCGGCGGAATCCAAGTCCCGAACAGCCGGTCGATTCCCAGCGGGCCGAGTGGCCCGGGCGGACCCGGAATGCAGCCGGGCGCCACGATTCTTACTCCCACCGAAGGCGTGGATTTTTCAAGCTATATTCAGCGGCTTCTGGCGACCTTGAAACGCAACTGGTACGTGGTGATGCCGGAATCGGCCATGATGGGAGACAAGGGAATTGTGGGCACGACGTTCCAGATCAATCGCGACGGCAGCGTTCAAGCGCCCGACCCTTTGCTCGAAAGGACGTCCGGCAAGGGACCGCTCGACAACGCCGCGATGTCGGCGATTCGCGCGTCCAATCCCTTCGAGCCGCTTCCGTCGGAATTCAAGGGGCCTTACATTCGCCTGCGGATCGTCTTCCTCTATAATCTCCCTCTCGACTACGCCAAGTAATCCTAAGTGAAGGCCAAGTGAAAAACGTGCAGATCAATCGCACCCAGGTGGTCGGCGCGCTCATTCTGGCGGGCTTGGTATTGCTGGCTCTGTTGGTGCGCCTCTGGAAATTCCCGGGATGAACGATCCCTCGCGGCTCATTGTCATTCTGGGTCCCACCGCTTCCGGAAAATCGGCACTCGCTATTCGCCTTGCGGAAGAATTTGGGGGCGAAATTGTGGTTTGTGATTCGACGCAGGTTTACCGCCACTTTGACATTGGCACAGCCAAGGTACCTCCCGCGGAACAACGAGGGATCCCGCATCATTTGGTGGATATCGTGGAGCCGACGGAGGTGTTCACAGCCGGCGAATATCGCCGCCGTGCACTCGCGGTCCTCGATGATCTGCGGCATTGCGGCAAACTGGCCATCCTCACCGCTGGCACAGGCCTCTACCTCCGCGCATTGCTGGAGGGGCTTTCCGAGGCTCCCGAACGATCGGAGGAACTCCGCGACCGCCTGCGCGAAAAAGCTTCCCGGCGGGGCGCCGAATACCTGCACCGGCTGCTAATCCGGCTCGATCCGGCGACAGCCACCCGCATCGCTCGCCGCGATACACCGAAGATCATTCGAGCCATCGAAATGCGGCTCCTCACAGGCAAGCCTGTCGGTGAAATTCACGGCACCGGTCGCAGCGGCCTGGAAGGATATTCGGTAAAGAAGATCGGATTGGCGCCGGAACGTGCCGCACTCTACGCAAAAATTGACGCGCGCGCATGGGAAATGATTCGAGCGGGTTGGGTTGACGAAGTGATGGCCTTGATCGCCGCAGGCGTGCCCGCGGATTCAAAACCGTTTCAGTTCATTGGCTATTCCGAATTGCGACAACATCTGGAAGGTGGCTTGTCCGAGAACGATGCCGTGACGCAAATTCAGCAGGGCACGCGCCAGTTTGCCAAAAGGCAAATCACCTGGTACCGAAGAGAATCGGGAGTGAACTGGCTTCCAGGATTTGGCGACGACCCAAAGATTCAATCGGCAGCCATCGAGATTGTCCAGGCCCCCGAATAGTTGCCGGTGAATCGATCAGTTCGCGGTCGCCTGAAACGCTGGCACACTCAAATGCCAAGCCGATGCGCATTCCTCAGCCCGACGCGGTATAATCGCCGCATGCCAATTCAGGAAAATAGACAGCGGATACGCAGCACAACCGTGTTGTGCGTTCGCAAGGACAATAAAGTAGTGCTCGCCGCCGACGGCCAAGTCACCATGGGCGAAGGCGTGATCAAGCACAATGCGAAGAAAACGCGCCGCCTCTACAACGATAAAATCGTCGCCGGGTTTGCAGGCAGCACCGCGGACGCGCTTTCGCTGTTCGGACGTTTCGAGAATAAGCTCCAGGAATATCACGGCAACCTGTCTCGCGCGGCGGTGGAGCTTGCGAAGGAGTGGCGCACGGACCGCTCGCTTCGCCACCTCGAGGCGCTCTTGATCGTCGCCGACGCCAAAAACACCTTTTTGTTGTCCGGCAACGGCGACGTGATCGAGCCCGACGACGGCATCACCGCCATCGGCTCCGGGGGTCCGTACGCGCTGGCGTCGGCGCGAGCGCTTCTGAAACACACCAAGCTCAGCGCCAAGGATATCGCGCAGGAATCCATGCGCATCGCGAGCGAAATCTGCATCTTCACCAACGAGAATTTCAGCATCGAAGAACTATGAGCGAAAAAGACAAGGACAAAGATATGGTGATTTATTTGTCCGGCGATCAGCCGGTAGCCGAGCCCGAAGCGATTCCCTCGTTCGACGAGCTGACGCCGCGTGAGATCGTCGTGGAGCTCGATAAATACATTGTCGGGCAGAACGCGGCGAAAAAAGCGGTGGCCATCGCGCTGCGCAACCGCGTGCGCAGGCAAAAGCTTCAGCCGGAAATCGCCGAGGAGATCCTGCCGAAGAACATTCTGATGATCGGGCCGACCGGTGTGGGCAAGACGGAGATCGCGCGCCGCCTCGCGCGGCTTGCAGGTTGTCCATTCGTGAAAGTGGAGGCGTCGAAATACACGGAGGTCGGCTACGTAGGCCGCGACGTCGAATCGATGGTCCGCGATCTCGTGGAAACGTCGATCGACATGGTGCGCGAGGAAAAGCTGGATGAGGTGGCCGAGCGCGCCGAGCAATCAGCGGAAGAGCGGCTGCTCGACCTCTTGCTACCCTCCTCGCCGGTGAATACCGAAGGAGGCGCGGCGGCCGAGGCCCAGCGCCGCGAGCAGGTGCAGCGCACGCGGGACAAACTCCGCGCCCAGCTGCGAGAAGGAAAACTCGACCAGCGCCTGGTGGAAGTGGAGGTGCGCGAGCGCTCGGTGCCTTCTTTCGAGATCATCTCCAACCAGGGCGTCGAGGAAATGGACATCAACGTGAAGGACATGCTCTCCGGCATGTTCGGCCAGCAGAAGAAGAAACGCAAAATGACGGTTTCCGAGGCCTTCGACTACCTGATCCAGGAAGAAGAAAATCGCCTCATCGACATGGACCAGGTGACGCGCATCGCGGTCGACCGTGTCGAACAAATGGGCATCCTCTTCGTCGACGAAGTGGACAAAATTGCGGGGCGCGAAAGCGGGCATGGGCCGGATGTCTCTCGCGAGGGCGTTCAGCGCGACATTCTGCCGATCGTCGAGGGCACCACGGTAAACACGCGGTACGGGATGGTCCGAACGGACCACATCCTGTTTATCGCCGCGGGGGCCTTTCACACCACAAAGCCTTCCGACCTGATCCCCGAGCTTCAGGGACGCTTTCCGATTCGAGTGGAGCTGAGTTCGCTTTCCGAAGCCGATTTCATCCGGATTCTGACGGAGCCCAAGAACGCGCTCATCAAGCAGTACATCGCTCTTCTGGATACCGAAGGGTTGAAATTGTCGTTTAGCGACGATGCCATCGCCACCATCGCCCGCTTCGCAGCGATGGTCAACGAACAGACCGAGAACATTGGTGCGCGCCGCCTTCACACGATCCTTGAAAAGGTGCTGGAAGAAATTTCCTTCGAGGCGCCGGAGATGAAGAAGAAAACGGTGAAAGTGGATGCCGCGTACGTACAGAAACAGCTCGCGAACATTGTCAAGGATCACGATCTGAGCCGCTACATTCTCTAGAAGCCATTCGATGAAAACCAGGCAAGTGCTACCGGCGCCCCGGCGCCCGCGGGCCTCGCACCGCCCGCTTCGCGCGGGCCATTTCGTTCTTTTCCTCCTGGCTTGCGCGCTGCTTGCCGGCTGCGCTTCTCCGGGCGAACCTATTGAACGCAAGCCGCCCGTCCCGCAAGCGGTCGGCGATCTTATCGCCGCGCAATCGGGCAACAGCGTAGTGCTCACGTTTACGCTTCCCAAGGAAACGGTTGACCGGCGCTCGCTGGATCATCCACCGGCGATTGAAGTTTTTCGTGATTTTGAAACCTCGGGCGGAACGGCCGCTCCGCACCCTACTCTTCACGCAACAATTACCGCGGCTGTCGTTGACAGCTACACGCAGCAGGACCGCGTTCGCTATACCGACGCTCTTCAGCCCGGAGATTTCGCGCAGCATCCTGATAGCTCTGTCGTCTATATCGTTCGCACGCGGGCATCAGCGAAAAAATCATCGGCGGATTCCAACGCCGCCAGTTTACGCATCCATCCGGCTGCTGACCCGATCGCAGACCTGAAAGCGGAAGTCACACACGCCGGCATCCAGCTCGCCTGGACACCTCCGCAAAAGACAGTCGCCGGCCCGGCGCCGCCAATCGCCGGCTATCGAATTTATCGCGCCGAATCAGAACCGACTGCCGCGCCGCCGGGTTCGCCGAGTTCGTCGACCGAATCGGGAGCAACAGCATCAAAAGCCGCTTCGCCAGTTGTTCGAATAGGTGAAACCGAAACTCGCGGTTACCTGGACACTCAATTCGAACTCGGTAAAACGTATCAATACACGGTGCACAGCATTACGAAGTACGGCGAGGATCAGATCGAATCGGCTGATTCCAATCCATTCGTGATACTCGCGCGCGACGTGACTCCACCCTCCACGCCCCAAGGCCTGCTGGTCGTGGACGTTCCGGCACAGGGCAATGTCCCGGCCCATCTCGAACTCTCCTGGGGTATCAGCCCTGAAACCGATCTGGCGGGCTACAACGTCTATCGAAGCGACCAGGAGGGTGTTCCGGGAATGCGCGTGAACACCGAGTTGTTGCTTACTCCTGCGTTTCGCGATATGAATGCCGTGCCCGGCCGCAGGTATCTTTACAGCGTCACTGCAGTAGACCGCTCTGGCAACGAAAGCCCGGTGAGTGCAGCCGCGTCCGGCGCGGTCCCGGCAGAAAGCCCGACAACGCCATGATCACAAACTCTTCGTCAATGGAAACCCGTCAAGCCGAGCCTGAAACATCTCGGGCAGGCGCGCGGCAACAACCAAGTCCCTCCACTCCCGCCCTGTGGACTGGCGTCTATCTGGGTGCTCTTCTCAACATCGTGATGATCGCCGCTCTGGTGGCGGCGAACCGGTTTCCGAGCCTCGAGCCCTATGCGCTCGAGCGCAACGCGGCGTCCTGCGGGCTTTTCGTACTATTTTTGCTGATCCCCGTTATTCGCTTTGCCAGGCGGCCGGCGCAGATGTTCGCGGCCGGCTTTACCGGATGGGTTTTATTTGTTGCCGGGTACCGGCTTGCCGGGTTCTACTTTCCCAACCTGTTCCAGGTCTTGCGGACTCCTTTCGAGGCGCTCCTGGAGGGATGCGTGCTGTATGGCGTGGCGGCCGTGATATTTTGGGTCACCGGAATGATTTTCGAGGTACGGAGACATGCGCTCGCCCCGCGTAGCCATCCGGTGCATCCTGCCGTTCACCATCGCTCATGAAGCTCTGCCGCTTTCAACCCCTGGAATTCGCAATCAAAGACGTCGGCCGCGCGGGTCATGAAGTTCATGCGCAGACGTTCACGGGAATCGCCGAGGACGGCTTTGTGCTCGAAATGCGCGGCGGCCTTTTCGGCGCGCACGAGCGTACCGGGCGCAAATGGCCGGTGGCCGAGGTAAAATTCCTGGCGCCCTCGGTTCCCACGAAGGTTGTGTGTGTGGGCAAGAACTATCACGACCACATCAAGGAGATGGAAAGCACGGCGCCCAAAGAACCGCTGATTTTTCTCAAGCCGCCCTCCTCGATCCTCGCGCCGGAAGACCCTATCGTGCTGCCTCGGCTCTCGCAAAGAGTGGAATACGAGGGCGAAATCGCCGTGGTGATCGCCCGCCGCTGTTTCCATTTACGCGACAACGAAGACGTCAACCCATACATTCTCGGCTACACGGCTTTGAATGACGTTACGGCCCGCGACCTGCAGCGTTCCGACCTTCAATGGAGCCGCGCGAAAGGCTTCGATACTTT
>Ga0265325_10003608_pt1 | contig 10043 bp, 8 predicted proteins | sample 41420metaG_FD_202090 | JGI IMG/M metagenome (GOLD analysis project Ga0265325, IMG submission 202090) | Rhizosphere microbial communities from Carex aquatilis grown in University of Washington, Seatle, WA, United States - 4-14-20 metaG | ecosystem: Host-associated > Plants > Roots > Rhizosphere >...
AAGACCACGGTGGAAAGGTGGTTGTAATCGGCACCAGGAATGGTGAAGCCGCGCAGTGCCGTTGGAATCAGAAATACGGCGATCAACAGGAAGACGAGCGATGGGTTCGAGCGAAAAAGCTGGCGGACGCCGGTGTTCTGATCGAAGAACGCGTAACCAATGAGCACGGCCAGCGCGGGAATCACTGCGCCCAGGACGACGCGTTCGGTGTACAGGCCTTTCAGTATGAGCGCGGCCGCGGCGTTCGTGTGTAGCTGCATGCCCCATGTGTAGGTATTGAAGAGGAACGCGGAGAGGGGATGGAACATCGCGAGAATGGCCGAACCCACGGTGGCTCCCGCAAGGATTTGCATCCCGACATATCTGGCGAAGCGGGCCGGCCTTTCGGTGATCAGCACAAAGCAGGCGAGGGCGGCGGGCACTGGCAGCATACTCTGTTTGCAGGCCACCGCCAGGATGCTCAACACCGCCGAGGCAGCAAGAGCGCGATTGCCGACCGGAACGCGGGCCATCGCGAGAATCCCCGCGGCAAGCACCGTGCAGCCAATGGCGCTGGCATCCACGTGAACATTTACTGCCAAACCGGTTCCCGCGGGACTGGAGAGAAGAATCGCGACACAGGCGAGGAAACCGTAAGCGCTGATGAGCCGTTCGGAGCCGCCCGGAAGCGCCGCGCGCCGGTGGATCCAGGTTAATGGGCCGAGGCAAAGTAAAATGCTGAGGCAACTCGCGGCGAGCAGCGCCAATGCCGGGTCTTTCAGAAACGCAAAGACTGTATAGACCAGATAGCCGAGCGGAAAATGCGGCGTACCGATAATCGGACCGAGTGCGTTCTGCGCCGGGTACATCGGGAAGCCGTAAGCGGGCAGGAACGCGCGCGCCAGGCGTGCCTCATTCCACATTTCCTGCCGGCCACGGAGCACGGCGTCCAGCAGATTGGCCACAACGATCAGAACCAACAAAGGAAGCGCGTAACGGAGTATGCGATCCAAGCGTTCGAGTGCGTTCGATGGTGCCGTTGTGCCGGCCGGTGTCAATGCGTGGGCTCGCCTGCGCCGCGCCGTCGAAGGCTGCGTCGCAGCCTGCCGAGATGCCGAAGGTAGAGCCAGTATTGTTTCGGCAGAGCTTTGCTTTCACCCGCCCGCCGCCTCTCGAAACAATAACCGGTCTCGGCGATGGTGGACACGCGTCCGCTGGCCAGAATCTCGATGAGCGTCTTGTAACCGGCCGGATGAAACACGACACCGGCAATCGCGGAACGGCGAACCAGATAACAACCGCTGAGAGGATCGGTGACACGGCGGAAAATGGCTGGCACCATCAGACGTCCCAGCAGCCAGGCGGCGCGCGATGCCATACGGCGGTATAAGCCCCAGTCGCCGACGCTGCCGTCTTCGCAATAGCGACTGGCCACAACCAGGTCGGCTTTATCCGCCAGCGCGCACATGCGCGCCAGAACCTGCGGCGGGTGTTGAAAATCGGCATTGATGGTGCCCAGGTATTCGCCACGAGCGGCCTGCCAGCCGCGAATCACGGCGGAGGCCAGACCTCGCTCGGAATGGCGTCGAAGCACGCGCAGGTTGGGAAGCGATTCCGTCAGACCGGCGGCCACTTGCCAGGTTTGATCGGGGCTGTCGTCGTCGACAACAATTACTTCAAAGCTTTCGCCCAGCGCGGGTAGCAAATTCGCGTAGATGTCCGCCAGAAGGGCGGCGATGTTCTCCGCTTCGTTGAACGATGGCACCACCACCGACAGCTTCAGCGGCTTGAGCGAGCCGGCATTCTCCGGTACAAACAGGGCCCCGGATGTTGGGAACAATTCCTCCATCGCATGTTCAACCGTTTGAACCATCCTGGACGATCAGTATAACAACCGGATCACGTCGCGTTCATCAGCAGCACCTGCGGACCCCATTCGGCCAGCCTTATAACGCTGATGGAGGCCGGCCGGATCTCGATGCGGTGCATGAGGTCGGTGGGCATGCCCAGAAAGTGCGCCAGCGCGAAGCGAATGGTATCGGCATGGCTGAAGACGGCCACAATTTGTTCCGGATGCTGCCGGGAATAGCGTGTGAGCTGTTCTACCATGCGCGTCTGAGCCTCCGTGGCCAGTTCGCCGCCGGGAGCGCGAGTGGAACTGCGGAAGGTGTTGTAGAGCCGCCAGTCGGGCCGCTGATCCAGCTCATCCAGGGTCATGCCGGACCATTCGCCGAAGTCCACTTCGCTGAGCGCTTCGCTCTTCATCACATTCAGGCCGAGCCGGCGGGCCACGGGAGCGGCAGTTTCGAGCGTGCGTTCCAGCGGGCTGCTGTAGATGGCGTCGATCTTCCACCGGCGCAAACGCGAAGGCAGATCGTCGGCCTGTTTCTGCCCGACCTCGTTAAGATGGACGCCCGGCAGGCGGCCGGTGATGGTCTTCCCCACGGCATCGGTCATGCCGTGACGGATCAGCAGAAATGTGGTCATCAGATTCCATTCTGGCCCATTCGCTATCCTTGAAGGATTGGAACTGGAAAAGACACTGCTGCGCAAAGTGGGCGAAGCCATCCGCCGCTACCGCATGATCCGCGATGGCGATCGTGTGGCGGTCGCGCTGTCGGGCGGGAAGGATTCGTTCACGCTGCTGGAAGCTCTGCTGCGGCTGCAACAGAAGGCGCCGGTGGCGTTCACGGTCTGCGCATTTACCATCGAACAGGGAAAATTCCTGCGCCCCATTCAGCCGCTGGGCGAATACCTGAAGCAACGCGGTGTCGACTGGACCTATTTCCACGATCAGCCTTCGATTCGGCTCATTGACGAACAGCCCGATCATGGATGCGACCTGTGCAGCCGCTATCGACGGCGCGCGGTTTACCAGGTGGTGCGCGGACTGGGCGCGAACGTAATCGCTTTTGGGCACACCGCCGACGATTTCTGCGAATCGTTTCTGCGCAATGCCATGTTTACGGGGCGTGTGAGCGCGCTGCCGCCGGTGACGTGGTCGGGCGCGAAGGATTTCCGGTTGATTCGTCCGCTGGTTCTGGTGAGCGAGAAAATCACCACCGAATTTGCCGCATCGCTGGGCGCTCCGGTGGTGCCGTGCGGTTGCTCGCAGAAGACAGGCACGGTGCGCAAGTCGCTGCGCGGGATTTTTGCGGAACTGGAGGAGCGGCATCCGCGTCTGCAGGAGTCGCTGCTGGCGGCCATGGGCAATGTCCAACTGAAGCGGCTGCTGGACCCGCGGTATCTGGATCTGGATGGCGAGGAGTCGGGCGAGGCAGAACGCGAGTTGTTGCCGATTCTGGGCCAGGATGCGGAAATAGGCGAGTGATATCCGGCCATTGTTAGTGATATGCTGCATGGTTCATGCGACATATTGTGCGCAATCTGGCTTTCCTGACCGCCGCTTGTCTGCTGCACGGCGCCGATAGTCCGCGATTGATTCGATCGCTATCGGGCCCATCCGGCAGAGTTTCGGGATCGAAATTTATTTTCGATGAAACTCGCAGCCGATTTGTCTATCCGCAGGACAAAACACTCACCGTCTATTTCGAATGGGAAGCGCCGCCGGGTCTTCATATTCTGACTGGCAGTTGGCGGCAGCCCGATGGCCGGATTGCTACGATTTCACCGGACGACAAGATTGAGACGCAATCGACTTCCTTGAATTGCTATTGGATCTTCGATGTGACGCCGGGTCTTCCGAACGGAGTCTGGACTTTGGAGGTCAGAATCGACGGACAGCCCGCGGGCTCCCATCCGTTCGAGATCGCCGGGATGCAGGCCGCGGTGCAGGAAGCGGTGAAGCCAGAGCCGCCGAAGCAGCCGAGCGTCGATGAAATCTACAAGGCGGTCAATCCGTCGGTGGTTTGGATCTACAAGCTGGATGAGGCTGGCAGACGCGTGGATACGAGCTCTGGTTTTGTATTCAGCGCGGGACGAGTAGCCACCGCGTTCCAGGCGATTGATTCTGCTTCGCGGCTCGAAGTTGAGTTCGCCACCGGTCGAAGAGTGCCGGTGACTTCGGTGCTGGATTGTTCACGCAGCGGCGATTGGGCGCTTTTGAAAGTGGACACTGGCTCTATCACCGCGATACCGCGCGGCAAGCCAGAGGACGTGGCGGTCGGCGACCGACTGATCGTTTTCAACGTCGAGGCGAATGCGCGGGTGATTGGGGGAGTGGACATCGCAGGCAAGCGTACGGTGAAAGCTTTCGGCGAACGTATCCAGCTTTCGCCGCCCGTTGCGAGCGAGGCCGCCGGCGGACCGCTGCTGGACGTGTTTGGTCGTGTCGTAGCGATACTGGGCGGCAGTCTGACGCCAGGAGCGCGTGTCGGGGGACGCGCGATCAATCTGAGTCCCGCACTATTTAACAGTTTCAGCGCCGAGAACGCAGCCACGCCAATCCCGGCTGTCTTCGATAAGGTTCAGGGCGACGGCAAGACCCTGGCCGATCTCTCGAAGGAAGGAATTCTGACGGTTCCGCTTGCTCCCATGCCCGAGTTCATGTATGGCGGCACGAGCGCGGATCTGCCAAAGCGCGCCAGCGATCCGCTCCCCAGGGAGGTAAGCGACTTTTCGTCGCACGACCCGCAGATTTGCGTTTCCACGCTTTGGATGCGCAGGGCGAAGCTGTCAAAGGGCCAGGTCTCGGCAAACGTCTATGACGTTCTGAATCACCTTCGTGTAAAAGTGGAACCGAAGAAGGTAACGTTGGTTGAAGCGCCGCTGCGCACTGCCTTCACTTTCGCACCGTCGTCCCTGCAGCCCGGCGTCTATCGGATCGATGTGAATTGGGACGATCAGCCGGTGTGGCGCACGTTTGTTCACATCACCGATTGAAATCGGCTGTTGAAAAACGTCATTTAGTACCCACTCCGTCACCGTCGCGGTTCGGTAAGCGGCTGCAAATACGACCTGCCGTTTCTGAACCGGCTCCTAAAGCCGGCGCGTGAAGGACAGGAACGGATAGATGAAGCCGCTGGTTTTGCCGGATTGCGTCAGATAGGCGCCGGGAAAGATGTTGGCGACGCCCGTTCCGAGCATCGTCTTGCTGTTCAGCGTAAAGACAAACAGCGCTTCCACACCGTTTCCCACATGCGCGCTGGTGGCGTTGGCGTTCATTACCGTGCGAATGCCGCTGGCGTTGTAGAGGCCGTCCTGCACGGTGGCCAGCCAGTAATCGCGGTAGTCGATCTTCACGGTCAGCTTCTTTCGCGGGCTGAAGTCCGCGCCGGCGCGCCACTCGCGCAGGTTGCGCCAGGCGAATTGGCCGGTCAGGCTGTCCATGGGCTGATTGTTGCCGTACAGGTAATCGAACTGATTATGCACGCCGTCTTTTCTGCCGTCGTCGCCGGATGCGAACAGATAGTCGCTGCCGACGTGCAGCTTCCAGAAAGCCGGTGTGACAGTCCAGCCGCCGCCCGCGACATAGCCCCACGCGCGAATCGTGTCGTTGGCATAATTGCCGGCTTCGCGGACGCCTTCCAGCGTGTAGTCGATGCCGCCTTTCGATTTGCCAATGATGCGCCCTCCCATGTAGAGAGTGTCGGCGCCGCCGGACGTGCCGTCTTTTCACTTCACGCTGAACTGCGTTTTGGCCATCAGGTAAGGCTCGACGCTGGCACCCGGGATTAGCTTTTTGAACGTGGAATACGCAACGTAGAAGTGCTCGCCGGGACGATGCCGGTCCATGCGGTTCGGATCCGGAAGCACGGCCGAGCCGCCGATCAAATCGAGTGTGAGCGCGCTGGTGGTGACGGTGCCGCGAGCGACATCGAAGGTTCGGGTGACATTGCCCCAGTCGCCGGTGACGATCAGCCGGGTCGAGCCGATGAACAATTCCTGACGCCCCACCTTCGCCTTCACGCCTGTACCTTCGAGAGCGCCCATTTCCACGTAGGCCTGGCGAAGATCGAACGGATCGTCCACCGCGCCGGAGGGCTTTGTGCGGTAAAACATAACGCGCGCGTCCTGCGCTTCGCTGAAAACACGCAGCCACGAAGCCGGTTTGTAAGCCAGACCCAGGCGGATGCGCGATTCGACGTAGGAAGTGGCGCGGGTGATGGAGAAATTGGCGCCGTCGGTGCTCTCCCAGCGCTCGCGCAACTGCCCACTGAGGCTAAACGTGCGTTCGAGGTAGCTCTTTGGTTTTTGTGGCTCGGCATCCTGCGCCGCGGCGATACAAATCGCAGCCGGGAGCAAACATGCGGCGGCCACGATGGACCTCGCATCAATTTTCATAAGAATATCCCTGTAGTAATTGGCGGATTCTATCCAGCTGGCGCTGCCGCGTTAGCGGGTGGCAATCGCCATGGCGTGGTCGCCATCCACCATGCGCTTCAGCGTCGCGACGACATCCCGCAGGCTTTCGGCCTGAGCGGTTAACTCTTCGCCGGCCGCAGCGTTCTCTTCGGCGCTGGCTGCGTTTTGCTGGGTCACCTGTTCCATCTGGGTGATCGCCTTCGAGATCTGTTCCAGTCCACGGGCCTGCTCCTGGCTGCTGGCGCTGACTTCATCGACGGTGATCCGGACTTCGGCGGAGATCCGGTTGTTGTCCTCCATGGCTTTCAGTACGTGCTGGAGGCGGTCGCGCCCTTCCTGCGAGCGAGTCGCGGATTCCTCAATCAGACTGGCCGTATCCTTGGCGGCCTGGGCGGAGCGATGAGCGAGATTGCGAACCTCATCGGCTACGACTGCGAATCCCAGGCCGGCTTCCCCGGCGCGGGCTGCTTCGACGGCTGCGTTCAAAGCGAGGATGTTCGTCTGGAACGCAATTTCGTCGATGATGCGGATGATCTTCGACACCTTTTCGCTCGACTCGCTGACGCCGATTATGGCGCGGTTCAATTCCTGATGAGCCTGGTTCAGACCATCGACAATCACCACGGCCTTCTCCATCATTTGGCTGGCCTTCTTCGCGTTGTCCGCGTTGCGCGTGGTGATGGAGCTGATTTCGGTGGTGGATGCGGAGGTTTCCTGAATGGAGGCGGCCTGTTCGGAAGCCCCCTGCGACAGACTCATACTGGAGCCCGACACCTGTCCGGCGGCGCTGGCCACCTGGTTGGCGATGTCTCCGCTGTCGCGCGTGATGCGGCGTAGCGCGTGATTCACACGGTTTATGATGAACAGCGCGAGACCGCCCGCGCCGAGGCTGCCGACCATCAGGAGACAACATAACCACAGTGCGCGGGAGACGTTATCCTCCGCGGCGGTCTTGTCTTTTTCCATTTGGCGACTCTCGAGTTCGGACAAACGGGACAAGTCTCCCAGCATCGCCTGCAGAAGTGGAAAGGTGTGAGTGACAGCGTAGTCCCACGCTTCCGTCGTCTTCCCGGCCTCGGCCAGACCGGAGATGGAACCGAAATGCCGCGTCCACGCAGCTCGGTTCTCCTCCGCATCGGCCACAAGTTGACGGCCTTCTGTAGTTACCAGAAGAGGGTTGAGGCGATCGCACGCCTGACGCAGATCCTCGCTGCTGGAGAGGAACGCGTTTTTGAGTGCGTCACGTTTCTCCGCATTGCCGGACACTTGATAAAGGATCATGCCGCGCTGATTCGCCAGCATGGTTTCTCCCGTGGCCTTGATTTCGCCGACAAGCGCGACCTTCCGCGCGGAGACGTCGACCAGTTGCTGGACTGTCTGTTCCAGAGATCGGAAGCCGAGGATGGTGGTGATGCTGAGCGCTGCCACGAACGCGAGTATCAAAGCGAAACTGGAGATGATTTTAGTGCCTATGGTCAGATTGCGTGCAACTGCGGGCTCTCCTGTCTGTGGTGCCTGATTCAGATGAATTGGATCTACGAAACATATCGACACAGCTGGCCCGGGAATCTAGATTTAATTGCGTGGATGTGTTTGGGAGGATAGGACTTGCGTTAGAAAAGTTTGCAAGACGTGGTATTTTGCAACAATACTATCGCGTGTGCAGGAACTGGGTCAGCCGCTTCATCGCTTCTTCGAGAATCGGGCGCTCGGCGGCGTAGCAAATACGGATGGAACCTTCACCCCCGGCGCCGAAAGCGACACCAGGCGCGAGTCCGACTTGTGTGTCCATGAGGAGGCGCTTGCAGAAGTCGAACGAGTCTGCCGCGGCGGCGATTTTCGGGAAGAGATAGAAAGCGCCGTCGGGAACGGGGACTGTGACGCCGGGTATTTTGCGCAGCATCGCGAGGCAGAAGTCACGGTTTTCTTTCAGGCGCGACAGCATTTCCACCAGCGTCCTTTCTCCCCACAGCAGGGCGGTTTCGCCGGCGCGTTGGGCGAAGCTGGGCGCATGCGAGACGACGAACTCGTTCAGAATGGTGGCGCGGGCGATCAGATCCTTGCGGGCAATGAGCCAGCCCACGCGCCATCCAGTCATGCACCACGCCTTTGAGAACGACTGCACCACGATAACGGCATCGTCGCGCGTGGCCAGGCGCAGGATGGTGGGCGATGGCGCGAATGGCTTCGGACCGGCGAAGTTCAGACGGTCGTAGACTTCGTCGGCGATGAGCCACAGATCGTGGTGGCGCGCAAATTCGAGCAGGCGCCGCTGATCGTCGAGCGTGGCCACCCAGCCGAGCGGATTCGAGGGCGATGTATAAAGCAGCAAGCGCGTGCGCGGGGAAACGGCGGCTTCCAGCGCATCGAAATCAATTTGATAGCGGTCGCCGCAAAGCACGTGCGGCACCTGTACGGGCTTCGCGTTAGCCATCTGCACGCTGGCTGAGCCGTTGGGCCATGCGGGCGTGAGGACCAGTCCCTCATCGCCGGCGTCGAGCGCGCAGCGGATGCTGAGATTGAGAGCCTGCACGCCGGATGCGGTGACGACGATTTCCGTTCTCGGGTCGAGCTCGACTTCCTGCTGCTCGCGGTAATAGCGGGCCAGCGCTTCGCGAGTGGAGAGCAGGCCGGCATTTTCTGTGTAGAAGGTAAAGCCGTCGGCCATGGCCTTCTGCGCCGCGCGCTTGATGTAGTCCGGCGTGGGAATGTTGGATTCGCCGAAGTAAAGCTTCAGCACGCCGTCCATGCGCATGGCGAGCTCAGCGAGTTCACGGATGCGCGAGTGTTCAACGGCCAGCGCCGAGGATGCAACCGAGGGCATAAGAAACCAGCTTATCCCGCTCTGTCACCGTCGCGGTTCGGTTTCAGCCGCTTTCTGCTTGTAGAACTCCTGCATTACATAGAATGCCTTCTTCTTCTCGCCGTGGAGGGAGATGAGTCCTTTCACGTTGAAATAATCCTGGATGCCGGGGAGAGGGCGGCGCGGGCTGCGGAAATCCATCAGAATCCAGGGCGAGGTCCCGCGGAGGAAGGGGATGCGGCTGAGCATGGCGACCTGATGCTTGTAGACATTCTCCTGATACTCTTCGGTCCAGCGCGTCATGTCGTCGCCGTGCAGGCCGTACGGGGCTTCGGCGCCGAATTCGCTCATGATGAGCGGTTTGTCGTAGATGCTTTTCCAGGTGACCTGATCGGCGCGGTCGGGAAGGCCTTCGTACCAGCCGAGGTACTCGTTGTTGCCGAGCACGTCGAGGTCGGCGCCCAGTGGATCCTCAATGGCGATTTCATTCCCATGGTGTGAGGCGAGCGTGGCGGCAGTGACCAGGCGTGTGGGATCTTCCGTGCGCACCACGTGCACCAGCTTTCGCAGGAAAGCAGTGCGTGCGTCGTTCACAGGCGTTTCATTCGCCACCGACCACAGCACGATGGCCGCGCGATTTCTATCGCGCGCGATACTGTCGCTGATTTGATTCGCGGCGTTCGCGTACGTGGCTGGGTTTTCCCACTGAATGGCCCAGTAAACGGGCACTTCCGACCACACCATCAGGCCGATTCGATCGGCCTCCCGCAGCATGTTCTCGTTATGCGGATAGTGGGCCAGCCGGACATAGTTGCAGCCCAGTTCTTTGGCCCAACCGAGAAGCGTGCGGGCGTCTTCGGTGCTGAAGGCGCGGCCGCTGCGAAACGGTGCTTCCTCATGGATGGCAACGCCCCGTAAGAAGATGGGATGGCCGTTGAGCAGAATATCCGGGCCGCGTGTCTCGATGGTACGGAAGCCGATCAGATCGTCGACGGTA
>Ga0265325_10003610_pt1 | contig 10040 bp, 5 predicted proteins | sample 41420metaG_FD_202090 | JGI IMG/M metagenome (GOLD analysis project Ga0265325, IMG submission 202090) | Rhizosphere microbial communities from Carex aquatilis grown in University of Washington, Seatle, WA, United States - 4-14-20 metaG | ecosystem: Host-associated > Plants > Roots > Rhizosphere >...
ACGCGGACCAGGAAGCCTTGCGGATCGATCTCGAGAAGAACGTCGCGGATGGTCTCGCTTTCCGGGCTCGCTCTTGGCACGCAGCGGAGGACGGAGTCCGCCGGCGCAGGATGGTATCCGCCGGGTGCCGAAGTAGGCGCTGAAGCGGCGTCCACTGGTTCAATGCTGCGGCACAGCTTGGAGATGTCCGCCTTGCCTGCCAGCAGGGCCAACGGCGTGCGCCAATCGGAGCTTTGAGAGAGTTTGGCGCGGCTGGCGGTGTGGTCGGCGGGGACGTAGAACCACACGTTTGTGCCATCGACCAGGAACAGCTTTTTTTCGGGAGATTCGTAGTCCCAGCGCATGCGGCCGGGACGGGAAAAATAAACGGTGCCGGATTCGGCCGAGACGCCTCCGTGGCCGTCGGTGTAGCTCTCAAAGAACACCGCCTTTAGTGTGCCGGCGTGGTGGTATCGCTGCTCAAGCGCGTGCACCGTTTCCTGGACGGCAGAGGCCGCCGCAGAGGCAGCCATAGCCAGGACGGTAAGGACGGCAAAAAGGCGACGCATCGCGACCATCTTAACAGCAAGCACAGAGGCGCGCCGCGGGAGGGCGTGATAGATGCAACGGAGAAGACGCCGCGAAGTTCTAATAATCCTTAGGAAACCGGGGGACAGAATCTTGGCGGGGCACAGATGCTATCTGCGAACATTAATTCGGTGTCGCGCTCAGCGACCCACACGACCCCTCTGATCCGAGGCACCCGGTGCGCGTTGAAATTGGTGAATCCGTGAGCCAGACGCTGGAAGCGCCTGTAGCAACTTCCGCGTGCGGGTGCGCGTGCTCCGGCGCGCAGGCGCAGCGATGGAAAACCCCGCTGATCGCCGCTCTTCTGGCTGTGTTTACGCTCATCTTGTACGCAGCGTCCCTGCGCAACGGATTCGTGGCGCTCGACGATCCCGTTTACATCACGGCGAATCCCCTGATCAAAAACGGCCTCGTATGGACCAACGTGGTGGGTGCGTGGAACGCCATCATTACCGGCGAGTGGCACCCGTTGACGCTGATTTCGCACATGGCGGACGTGCAGATGTTCGGTACCAAGCCGGCCGGCCACCATTTTGTGAGCACGTTGTGGCACACATTCAACGTCGTGCTGCTGTTTCTGCTGCTCAATGCGGCGACGCGGCTTAGGGGGCGCAGCGCGGTGGTGGCGGGGCTGTTCGCGGCGTTCCCGCTCAACGTGGAAGCCGTAGCGTGGGCGGCGGAACGCAAATCGCTGCTTTCCACGGCGTTTCTCCTGCTGGCGATCGGCGCCTACGGGTGGTACGTGCGGCAGCCCGGGGTTCCCCGTTATCTGCTGGTCATGCTGTTCTTCGCACTCGGGCTGATGTCCAAGCCGATGATCATTACCCTGCCCTGCGCGCTGTTGCTGCTCGATTATTGGCCGCTAGGGCGCCTCGATCTGCCGGGGCCGCGGGCGGGAATGAATCCAGGCTGGGGACGCCGGTTCCTGAAGCTGGCGGCCGAAAAAATTCCTCTTCTGCTTGTCTCCGCGGGCAGTTCGCTGATTGCAACTCATGCCATGAAGCGTTACGGAGCGGTGGTTTCGCTAGATTTCTACCCCTGGCAATGGCGGGTAAAAAACACGATCTTCTCCTACCTTCTTTATATCGGGAAGGGACTGTGGCCGACACACCTCGCCGTGTTTTATCCCTATCAGGGCTCCACGCTGCCGGTGTGGAAGGTGACGGCGGCGGGATTGGTTCTGCTGGGCATAACGGCGGCCGTCTGGCACTTCCGCGAAAAGCGATTTCTTGTTACGGGCTGGTTCTGGTATCTGGGGATTCTGGTTCCGGTGATTGGAATCGTTCAAGTGGGCCACCAGGGCCTTGCCGACCGGTATGCTTACGTGCCGTTCATAGGGATCTTCGTCATCCTTGTGTGGCTGGTAAGCGAAATTGGAGAATGGTTAAGCCTGTCCCGGGCGATGCTGTCCGCGCTCGCACTTGCTTTGATCGCCGGCTATGCCGTCACCACGTATGCGCAAATCGGCTATTGGCACGACTCCTACACACTGTGGGCCCACGCGGTAGAAGTAACCTCCCAGAACGCGTTCGCCGAAGAGAGCCTGGCCCAGATCCTCACCGATAATGGACGGCCCGACCTGGCAGCACAGCACTTTGAAGCCGCCATCGGGTATCTGCCCCGGTGGCCGATGGCGCATTTTGATTATGCCAACCTCCTGCAGCAGCAGAGGCGCTTCCCGGACGCGCTCCGCGAGTACCGCCTCGCCCTGGCCTACGAGACGGAGCCCGATGAGGCCTGCGCATCGCATATCAACATGGGCGCAATCTTCATTCAGCTGAACCAGCTCCCCGCTGCTGTTTCCGAGTTCAACGCCGCGATCGGCGTCCGGCCCAGGAACTGGCTTCCCTACTTGAACCGGGGGCTGGTGGAGTACACGCAAGGTGACCTGGAAGAGGCAATCAAGGATTTCTCTCAGTCCTTGCAGCTGGAACCCACTCCGAAAGCCTATTTGTGGCAGGGAAAGGCGCTCGAAGATAAGGAATCGCTAACGGAAGCGGCGAGCGCTTACCAGAACGCCCTCCGCATGGAACCGGATCTGAGTGAGGCGCAGGATCGCCTCAGCGCCATTCGCACGAAGCTTCGTTAGGCTGCTTTCTGCTCCGTTCGTACCCTCTGAAGGCCTCCCGTGTTACCCGATTCTGAGATACCCGGGGCGCCATCCTCCTCTAGGACGAAGTCTACACAAATTGAGCGCTTCGGCTCCGGCTCCCGTGAGCGCCACGAGCAAAGGGAGTGCGGACCCTCGTTACCTTCAGAATGACGCGGTTGCGAGGGGATGTGCCGCCGGATAACGGCGGTTCAAAGCCTCAGGCCTGTAGATGCCACCGTTGCCGTAGGCTCGGGCAAGCTAAAAAGTGCTAGTTGGAGGGAGAACCGTAGCCAAAGAAGTGGCCCGATGCTCTGGGCAATAACGGATTGAATGAGGTGGATGCTTGTGGTGAGACAAAAAAAGAGGGGAGGAAGCTTGCTTCCTCCCCTCTCGATTGCGAATCGCTTACTGCAGGATCGTGGTGTCCGTGCAGTTCGGCGAGGTTTTTGACGGGGTTCCAGCCGAATTGAACCGGATCACGCCGGAAGCATCGGAACAGAAACCGCGCTGGCCGGTGGTGCCGGTGGTAATCGGGGTCGCCGTTACCACGTAACCATCGGAGTAGCCGTAACCGCCCGAACAGGAGCTCGACGCGCTGGTGAGAACCGTGGTGCCAGGGGTGAGGGCAAAGTTGTATCCGCTCTTGGTCCCACCGGTGATAACGGAGTCAATCAGCTGTGCGTTCGTGCAGCTCACGGCGCCGGCCGAGGTGCCGACAGCAGTCAGTGACGGGGGGAAGCCATTGCCATACGTCGAGTTATATGTAATCGATGCGGTGTTCAGAGTGCGGATCGTCCCGACAGCAGACGCTTCGTTGGCCGCCATGCGCGAGCGGAGCAGGTTCGGAATAGCGATAGCCGCGATGATCAGGATGATCGCCACGACGATCAGCAATTCGATAAGCGAAAAACCCTTCTGCTTCTTTCTCAGATTCATCTTCATGTTCTTCTCTCTCTCCTGGGAGCGATTTGCTCCGAATCTCTTGTAATCCCCGGCGGGGGATGCCCGGTAAGATGCAAGCCCACTACCAAGCCCGCGGGCATGGGTTAACAGTTAGACACACTGAAGTATATAGCACGCTATCAAGGAGATGCACGGCGGCCACGGCGGCCTGTTTTCGGAGTTCGAAAACGGCACCAAGGTTCGCCCGAAAGGTTGACGTTTTTTGGCCGTCTGCATTGACAAACATAGATGAGAAAGCCGTCCTAAGTGTTTCCTTACGGACCAGCAACGGTCGGTAAGTCCAACTAAGTTCACGGGTTGTTCCGTGCCGGCGTAGCGAGCACCGCGGAGTGACGATGGGCTTCAGCAGCCTGGGACGAGCGTCCCTGCGATTGATAAAGCTCAGCGAGAACCTGCCAGCGGCCTGCTGCGCCCGGCGTCAGGTCGACGGCCTTCTGCTGGGCGGCGATAGCCAGATCGAGCTTGCCGAGCTTCCGGTAGGCTGCCGCAGTCCCCTCTGCGATGCGTGCGCTGAATTCCGGATCGGGGTCTTTACCAAGTCCCTGAACGGGACTTCTCCTCGCGGCTTCCTCAAAGGCCGACAGGGCGTTCTGAGGGTCGTCCATCAATAGGTAGACTTTTCCTAAAGCGCGGTAGCGATCGTAATCGACCTGCGAGAGGGCGGCGGATTCGCGAAGAGCGTGGACGGCATCGGAATAGCGGCCCCCGGCCGCGTAAAGACTGGCGAGGGCATACCACGCGACATCGGTTGGCCGCAGGCGCACCGAGGCCTGATATTCCTGCTCGGCCTCGGCCCGTTGATTGTGGGCTTGCGCCAGTTGTCCGTGAAGAAGATGCAAATTGGGGTCATCCGCGAAGATGGCTTGTGCGTGGGACAAATCGTCTGCGGCCTCGGCATCGCCCGAGAGCAAATAGTCGATGGAAGCCCGATTCATAAGGGATTGGAACCGCTCGGCGGAGGCGCGCCAAGATATGGGATCGGATGTGGCATCGGCGGAAGCGGTGGGGACAGGGATCGGCCCTTTCTTGCAATCGATTGCCAAGCGGTGAACCAGCGAAGCGTTCCCCGGAATGTTACGCACAAAGATAACCGCCACGCCGTCCAGGTAAACCGGCGACCAATCGCGGCTTTCGCAATCCGCCTGAAGCGGGAAATTGCCCAGTCCACCAAAGCGCGCCGCCGAAAAGATCACCGTCTGGATATTTCGTTCGGAGGCCTCCTGCCGCCACTCAGGCGAATCGAGAGGCAGACCTACGAGCGCGCGATGGCGGAAGAATAAGCCGCTCCCGAAGGGAATGAAACGGCCGTCGAAATAATCGGGATATTCAGGGCCGAGCCGCCACGTCAGATACCCGCCCAGGTTGTAATCGCCGAAGACATTCCCGGGCAGATGCTCCTCAAGAAGGAAGCCCGCCGCTCTTTCTGGAAACCACCAGGACTCGCCCGCTCCGAATAGCGCTATCTGACCGGACCAGAGGTAGTAGCGGTCGGTGATCAGGTCCGTGACGCGGATTCCGGCGAGCAAGGCCAGCAAGCCGGCAATCGCCCAGCTCGCGCGGTAGGGGACAAGCGGGCGTCGCGGAGCGCGGTCGATCGAAGCGGGGGCGCCGTCAGCAGATGGAGCCGGAGCGGTATAGAAACGCAGTTCTCGCGAAAGGATGGTGCCTCCCACGATGCACACCAAAATCGCGAATAGCGCCTGGAGGCGGATGTGGGTCAGAGAAGCGTAAGCCCCCAGAGCCAAAATGATTGCCGGGCCGATTTCTTTGCGGGAAATTGTCGCCACAATGGCCAGAGCGGCCGCTGCGAGAAGCCACCAGTCGGCGCCCGCTGGATCACGCACCGAAAATACTTGCCCCCAAACGGCGGATGAAAAATGGACACCGGACCACTCGCCGATAAAGTCCGTGTGCAGCTGAGACATCGCATTCTGCCGCCCGATTGCCTGGTAGATTCGCCATCCCCAGGGATTGAGCAGGGTCGCCGCAAACGATGCCAACAGCCAGGGCAAAGCGCGGCGCATACTATCGAGTGCGGCAGCGCGCCGCGCGGCGAACGGCAAATCGCAGAATTCCAGCACGAAATAAGCAACGACAAGCGCCAATCCCGCAACGAAGCCGGTATGTAGATTGACCCACGCGAGCATCAGCAACGGCAGCAGGAACAGGCGCGCCCTGTGGCCTTGATAATGATTCCAGAGGATTGCCGTGAAGGCGGCGAAAAGAATCGTCGTGAAGAGCTCCGCGCGCGGAACCGTGCGAAAAGCGATTGCCGGGACGGCAACGATAGCGAGAGCCGCGCTGGTTCTTGTTCCCTGTCCGGCGAGGATTGCAACCGTTGCGCAGCATGCCAGAGCGCTGAGCCAGGAGAGCGCCGCGTATCCACCGGCAAGGTAGAGCAGGTAGAAGATCACTCCCGAGAACGGAGGATACAGCCAGGGATTGCCATGCGCCGTATAGGAGAAGACTTCCGTCGAGGGAATCAGGTGATGCTGGAGGATGTAACGCCCGGTGGCCAGCTGCCAGCCCAGGTCAAAATCGGCAACGGTGCGCAGGCCCGCTAGAAAAGCGTAGGCGAGAGCGATCGCAACCAGGGATATGCGAAGCCAGTCCACGGAAGGCGGCGAATCGTTCTTATCGGCACGCATTTCCCAAGGAGGCATCTCTTTTTATCCAGCTACGCAATCGAACTACACGCCATACTTTTTAGCGTAGTGGCGGAAGGAGCGGTAGGACATTTTGAGAAGATCGGCGGCGTGCGTGCGGACTCCGCCGCAGCGCTCCAGCGCCGCCAGCAGGTAAGAGCGCTCCAGTTTCTGGATGTAGGTTTCGAGGTCGAGGCCCTCATCGGGCAGCGCGAGCGTGCCAGTGCCATTGGAACCGTTTCCATTGGGAGAAGCCGAGGGCATGACTTCCTGAAAATGCGTCCGGATGCGATCGGGCAGCGCTTCCACCGTGATGCGGTCGCGCGCTTCCAAAGCCACGGCGCGCTCAATGGTATTTTCGAGTTCGCGGACGTTTCCCGGCCAGTCGTAAACCTCCATCCGGCGCATCGCTTCGGGCTCGATGCCATCGATCTTCTTGCCCATGGATTTCGAGAAGCGCCCTAGGAATTCGCGGACCAGGAGCGAAATGTCCTCGCGGCGGTCGCGCAGTGGCGGAAGGTGAATGGGGATGACGCTCAAGCGATAGAAAAGGTCCTCGCGGAAGCGGCCCTCGGCAATCTCTTTCTCCAGGTCTTTGTTGGTGGCGGTGATCACGCGGACGTCCACGTCGGATTCCTCGGTGCTGCCGATGGGGCGAACCTTCCCTTCCTGCAGCACGCGATAGAGCTTCACCTGCATGGTGACGCTCATGTTCCCGACTTCGTCCATGAAAAGAGTGCCGCCGTGCGCGGCCTGAAAGAGTCCATGGCGATTTTCGTTGGCCCCGGTGAAGGCTCCCTTCATGTAGCCGAAGAGCTCGGATTCCAGGAGTGTTTCCGGAAAGGCTCCGCAATTGATGGTGATAAAAGGATTTTTGGCGCGGGCGCTGTTTTCATGAATGGCGCGCGCAACGAGTTCCTTACCGGTGCCGCTTTCTCCGGTGATCAGCACGCGGCTGTTCTGCGGCGCGATATTCTCGATCAGATCGAAGATCGCGCGCATCTTCGCGCTGGTGCCGATGATGTGATCGAGCCCGGTGAGGCGGCGCAGTTCGCGCCGGAGATAACCCGCTTCCTTCTTCAGGGCGAGGCTATCGACGCACTGCTGAACCGCGGGGCGAAGCTCGTCGATGAGGCGGTCGCCTTTGACAACGTAGCGATCCGCGCCGAAATTGACGGCGTCGATGGCCGTGTCGATGGTGGGGACGCCCGTTACCAGAATAAAAGTGGTCGAGGGCGACACTTCCTTGGAATAGCGCAGCAGCTCGACTCCATCCATGTCGGGCATGCAGATATCAGACACCACGATGTCGAACATCTGCGAAGCGAGGCGGCGCTTGGCGGCGTCTCCGCTGGTGGCCACTTCCACTTTGTGGCCTTGCTTGCGGAAACTGATTTCGAGCAATTCGCAGATGGATCGCTCGTCGTCGACAATTAACAGCTGAGCCATTCGAGTGCTACCCCTTCCCTGCTGGACGCGCCAATTCGGCGACGGCTACCGCTTCGGCTTCCCGCACCGCCGCAGGCCGCAAGGCCGGTCGCGCGGAAACAGACCGCGGCAACTCCACGATGAATTCGGCCCCGGTGCCTTTTTCGGTTTCGACGCGAATGAGGCCATGATGCGCCTGCAATATCTGATACACGATGGCGAGACCGAGCCCGATTCCGCCGACGAAACGTGATTGAAACGGCTCGAAAAGACGGGCGGCGTCGCGCGGGTCCAGACCCATGCCGGTATCGCGCACGGAAAAACGCACCACCTCTTCGTCGTACGATAAAGCGACGGACAGAACTCCACCCTCCGGCATCGCGCGCAGGGCGTTGTTGCAAAGATTCCAGAAGACCTGCTTCAGGGCGTCGCGGTCGGCATGAGCGCGGAGACGCTGCGGTGGAAAGTGCCGTTCGATCCGGTGTTTGCCGGCAGCGCTCTTATCCCGCTCCATGAGCAAGAGCGTTTCTTCCACGAGGCTGGAGACATCCACGTCGGTGAACTTGTAGACTTTCTCGCGAGAATAATCGAGAAACTCCGTGATGATCTGATTCAAGCGCTGTGATTCACGGCTGACGATCTGTACCAGCCTCTTGTCGTCGTCTTCGAGGGGAGCGAGTCGCGCGAGCTCTTTGAGCGCCCCGGTCATCGCAGTGAGCGGTTGACGAATTTCATGGGCGATGGCAGCGGAGAGACGCCCGAGCGCAGCCATGCGCTCCTTGGTGACAACCTCGCGTTCCAAACGCTTCAGTTCCGTAAGGTCCTGGAAATTGAATACAAAGCCGCTGGCTTGATTCTGTGCCGAACGCAGCAGCGATATCGAGATCCCCAGAAAAAGGTTTTGGCCCGACGGCGTCCGGAACTCAAGTTCCTTGCGCAGCGCGCGCGGATTCCCTTTCGGATCCAGTTCCACCGGCCAGAAGCCGGGAAACATGTCTCGAACGTGGGCGCCATGAATCGAGCCCGAAGGCTGTCCGGTAATTTCCGCACCAGCACGATTCAGCAGAAGAACACGCCCCTCAAGATCGGTGGTAAGGAGTCCGCCACGCATGGATTCGATAATGTTCTGGTTAAACGCCTGGAGGTCTTTAAGCTCTTCGCGTTTCTCCTCCAGTTCCACACCCTTGGCGCGAATGGTGCGGGTAAGCAGAGTCCCGAGGTAAGCAACCGCCAGGAATGCGAAAAGATTGATGGCCAGCCACGATTCAAGCGAGTGGGGCGCGGTGATGGAGTTGGCGGTTGGCGGGATCAGGCCGTAATAGGCCAGTTCGACCACGCATCCGAGAAGCACGAAACTGCCGCTGGCGACCAGAAAGGCGCCCCGGCCGGAGAAAAGAATGCTGCCCATCAGGATGGCCAGCAGGTAGAGCGAAATGAAATCGCTGTCCTGGGCGCCGGTCGCGTACACAACGCCCGTGATGATCACGATATCCAGGATCATCTGGAGTGGCGCGTGCCAGCGCGCCCGTGGAACCCAGCGATGCAGAATCGAATAGAGAACCGCCAGGGTGTACCACAAAACGATAATGGGAATCAGCGTGTGGAGCGGCGGCCGAACCACCGTCAACTGCCGGACGACTACGACCACCATCACGAGAAACGTGATGATCAAAAACCGCACGCGGCCAAGCCACGGCAGCCACTCGTTAGCAGTCGGCGTATTTTTCATAACGAAATAACGATTCCTTAGCCCCACTCAACCCTGCGGCCGGCACCCCGAAATGCCGCCGGCGCTTCGGATTTCGGGCAGGCGCGGCGAAAATTCCCCGCCTGCACGCGAAGGCAGCCAGGCTCTAGTGACCTGCGAGTTTGTTAATCAGCGAGAACAGCGGCAAGTACATGGAAATTACGACGCCGCCGACAACCACGCCGAGAAACACGATCATGATCGGCTCGATGGCGGTCAGCATGTCTTTCACCGCCGCATCGACTTCGTCCTCGTAGAAGTCCGCGATCTTCTGGAGCATCGCGTCCATCGCGCCGGTCTGCTCGCCGACGCCAATCATCTGCGTAACCATGCCGGGGAATACATCCGTTTCCTTCAGGGGATCGACCAGCGAGCGGCCCGCCTCCACCGCTTTCCGCGTCTCGGAAATGGCTTTTTCCACCACGGCGTTTCCCGATGTGCGGGCGGTAATATCGAGGCCCTCGAGAATGGGGACGCCGCTCGAGATCAGGGTTCCCAGGGTTCGTGTGAAGCGCGCCACGGCAATTTTGCGCAGGACGTCGCCGACGACCGGGACCTTCAGCAGCAGGCCGTCGATCATCATCCGGCCCTGCGGAGT
>Ga0265325_10003612_pt1 | contig 10036 bp, 5 predicted proteins | sample 41420metaG_FD_202090 | JGI IMG/M metagenome (GOLD analysis project Ga0265325, IMG submission 202090) | Rhizosphere microbial communities from Carex aquatilis grown in University of Washington, Seatle, WA, United States - 4-14-20 metaG | ecosystem: Host-associated > Plants > Roots > Rhizosphere >...
ACGTCAATGGGTCCATGCGGCGCATAATGCACCGCGTCGATGAACGCCATCGCGCCCGCGGCGTGCGCCAGGCGCACCACCTCCGCCACGTCATTGATGGTCCCCACCGCGTTGGCGGCGTAGCCAACCGCCACCAGCCGTGTGTTGCGCCTGATCTTGGCCTGCAAGTCGAACATGTCCAGGGTGCAGTCGGCGGTCTTGATGTCGGCGGTGCGCACCTTCACCCCGCGATCTTCCAGGCAGACCCAGGGCGAGACGTTGGCATCGTGGTCGAGACACGTGACCAGCAACTCTTCGCCAATTTTCAGTTCGCGGCCAATGGCGCGGCTGAGCGCAAAAGTCAGCGTGGTCATGTTCGCGCCGAAGAGCACCTCGTCGGCCGCACAGTTAAGGAAGTCAGCCATCGTCGCCCGCGCGTCGGCAATCGTCTGGTCGGTCGCGCGGCTGGTGGCAAACGCGCCGCCGGTATTGGCATTTGACCGCGTCAGATACTGCGCGATGGCATCGATCACCCGCTGCGGCACCTGGGTCCCGCCGGGAGCGTCGAAGAACACCGCGGGCTGGCCGTTGACCGTCTGCTGAAGCGAAGGAAACTGCTGCCGTACCCACGCGACATCCAGCGTGAGCGAGGACGCGAGTTTTGTGCTCGAAGACATGTTCATGAACTCCTGACCGCACACAGCAAATCAGCCAGCAGACCGTAGGCGGTCGCTTGCGGTCCTGGATTGCGCTCACCAACGATGAGCTCGGGAAAAATGTCGGTTTCAAAACAAATCAGCAGCGACGTGCCGTGTACCGTGCTCAGCACATCGCCGGCCTTCAGCCGCTCCGGAGCCACCGACGCCGTGATGCTGCCATCCGGCGCGCGCCGGGCGCGGCTCACCAGCTTCCAAGTCTCGCCGCCGACGCTGGCGGCGAGCAACTGCTCGGCACTAACTTCGCGAATTCCGCGACGAGCCACGTCTCCCACCTTCAGCGATCCGCCCATCAGCACCGTCGTCAGCCCGACAATCTTGACCGCTGCATCGATCCCGTCGACATCGGCCGACGGATCGGTCTCCGCCACGCCCAGCCGCTGCGCCTCGCCAACCGCCTCCTCGAAGCTCTTCCCTGCTTCCATCGCCTCCAGGATGACGGTCGTGGTCGAATTCAGCACGCCGCGAAATCCGCGTAGCTCCAACGCCGGTAGCGTCTCGCGAAAAAGCGAGAAGATGGGCACACCGTCCATCATGGCGGATTCGTGCAGAAACCGCCGGTCCTTCCTCGCGGCCAGTTCCGTCAGTTCGTGCCACGCATGGACCACCGGGCCCTTGTTGGCGCTGATGGCGTGGGCCCCAGCCTCCAGCGCCGCGCGAATGTGGTCGGTCGCCGGCTGCCCGGTCGCAGCGTTCAGCGAGCTCACTTCGAACATCGCGTCCGCTTGGCTCAGCCGCAGCCATTCGCGGATGTCTGCCGCCATCTGCGCTTCGCTGAAATCGCCCGCCAACAGCCGCTCCGGAGCGAACCCCTCCGCCGCCACCAGCCAGCCCAGCCGCCGCGAAGCCACGCCAGTCACGCGGCAGGCAATGCCGTAGCGCTGGCGGAGTTCCGTATCTTTTCTCTGGAGGAGTGCGACAAAGGCCTGGCCGACGTTACCCAACCCGACGAGGCAGAGGTTGCAGTTGCGGATGCCGTTTTCCCCCGAATGAGCTGACCTTACGCTCTGCATTGTAATCGCCTTCCGCCCGCCCGCGCCGTCTGGCTCAGAATTGTCACCCGAAATTCATACCCTGGCGCCAGCCCCGTGCACCCATTTAAGTGCCGCTTGTCCCAAGCTCTGGGCCTGCAAGAAAACTTTGACTTTCGGGACAGCAGTCCTCAGTTATAATTCCGAGTTCGACTGAATTTCTGATGTCCAGCATCATCGATCGCCGCAGTGTGTGCTTCGAAGTGAGCAGCTCCTGTTGTCAGCACGTCCGGACTCGCAGTTTCACCACGTGTACCACTCCCAAATTCGAAGGAGCGCCAGAATGGCCATCAAAGCTTCCGAACACGTTTGGCACAATGGTCAACTGATTCCCTGGGACGACGCCAAGATCCACGTGATGTCCCACGTGGTCAACTACGGCTCCTCCGTTTTCGAAGGTATCCGTTGCTACCAGACCGCGAAGGGTCCGGCGATCTTCCGTCTGCGCGACCACATGCAGCGCCTGGTCGAGTCCTGCAAGATCTACCGCATCGAGCTGGACTACACCCTCGACGAAATCTGCCAGGGAGCGGTCGATCTGGTTGCCGCCAATCGGGTTTCGCCCTGCTATGTCCGCCCCATCGTGCTGCGCGGCTATGGCCAGGTCGGCGTCAATCCCTTCAACTCGCCCACCGAGGTCTACATTGCCAACTACGAATGGGGCAAGTATCTCGGCTCGCCTGACTGCGATGACGGCGTCGAAGTCTGCGTTTCTTCCTGGACGCGCCTGGCTCCCAACACCATGCCGACCATGGCCAAGTCCGGCGCCAATTACATGAACTCGCAGCTCATCAAGATGGAAGCCATCGTGAACGGCTACGCCGAGGGCATCGCGCTCGACGTCAACGGCTACGTCAGCGAGGGCTCGGGCGAAAACGTCTTCATCGTCCACAAGGAGCGAATCTACACGCCGCCGCTGGGCAACAGCGTGCTGCCCGGCATCACCCGCAACTCGGTGCTGCACCTGGCGCACGAGCTCGGCATTCCCGTCATCGAGCAGATCATTCCGCGCGAGATGCTGTACATCTGCGACGAGCTGTTCTTCAGCGGCACCGCCGCCGAGATCACGCCCATCCGCTCGGTCGACAAAATCACCGTCGGCCGCGGTATCTGTGGCCCCATCACCAAGACCATCCGCAAAGCGTTCTACGGGATCGTGAATGGCATCGCCGAAGACCGCTTCCACTGGCTCACTCCCGTCCCGGTCAAGCAGCCGGTCAGCGTGTAGCGGAGACGGGACGCTAAGTCTGACCAAGAAGGCGCACGCCCTTACAGCGTGATGTCGCGCACGCTTTCGTTTTGAAGAGGCACGCCTTTGTTTTGAAAGGGCACGCCTTCAGGCGTGCCGCAATAGCTCCCTATATTTCCTCAGCGGATTCGCCCGTCCAGAGCTGTTGCTCTGGACGGCGAAGCCGCCGGCGGTAGAGCTTCGTTGCCGATTTTTTCCGCAGCCTGTTCGGCCGTGACGTCGCGCACGCTTTTGTCTTGAAGGGGCACGCCTTTCAGGCGTGCCCGTATGGCTCCCTATATTTTGTGAGCGGGCTCCCCAGCGCTGACAACTGGCTACTGACAACTGACTGCCGCCGCAGCGAAGCGAAAGAGTAAAGACCAGCGCGAAATGGGGTTTGACTTCGCCCCACCCCGCTGCTAGGTTCAGCCCAACGGGACCCCATATTCAAAATCTGCTTCGCACGAGGTGGTGTTATGGCCGCTATCAATGGTCGCCGGGTACTCTGGGGCGCCTTGGCCGGGGGCGTGGTATGGACCATCTGGAGCATGTGTATCAACCTGCTGATCCTGGCGCCGCACTATGCCGCCGCCCAGCAAGCGGGCGTCATGCGGACAGAGCCGCGCTATCCCTTCTTCGTCGGTCAGTGGTTCCTGGTTCTGTTCATCCTCGCCTACATCGTTGCCTGGCTCTACGCCTCGGTGCGCGCGACCCAGGGCGCCGGGCCCAAGACCGCGGCCCAGATCGGTTTTTTTGTCGGATTCGCCGCCGGCTTTCCCACCAACTTCGGTACTGCCTCCTGGGCAACATTTGAGCGCATCTTCCCTCTGTGGTGGATGCTGGAACTCTGGATCGGTGCGATTCTGGCATCGCTGGTGGCGGGCTGGCTTTATCGCGACTCGTAAACATCACAACCGAAGCCCGAGCCCTGTAGACTTCTGCCGCCGCCGTATGCAGCGCAACAACATCAGCCCGAAGGGCGAGTCATGACAGCCCAGCACGGAGCCGCAGGCGGAGTGCTGGGTAAGCTTCGTTTCCTGCAGTGAGCCCCGGCAGGGGCGGCACAAGCAAACCGCGCCGCCTGTATTTTGAAGGGGCACGCCTTCAGGCGTGCCGTTTAGCTCCTTTCATTTCGTGAGCGGGCGACCACCAAACTCCCCAGCACTGACAACTGGCTACTGACAACTGGGTCCCAGCCATCAGCTTATTGGGTTATCATTTGTTTGATAGTCGCGCCACGCCCCTCAGACCTTCACGCCGGACAATGGATCGGCTACTCACTTTATTCTGGTAATCAAGAACAATGTGTACTGTATTTCGCGCCGTCTCAGCGCTCGCTCTCCTTCTTGTCCTGCCGATCGCCCCAGTTCGGGCTCAATCTCCCGCCGCTGGATCACCGTCGGCCAAACCCCACCCTGACCCCGAAAAAGAAGCATTCATCCTTGACCGCCTCATTACCAAGGTGAATTTCGAGTCGGATGGCTCCGGCTCCCGCGAGACCACGGTGGTGTACCGCGTCCAATCCCAGGCCGGGGTTCAGGGACTGGCGGTCCTCGCCTTTCCCTACACCAGCGCGAATGAGACGGTCGAGTTTGACTACGTTCGCGTTCGCAAGCCCGACGGCTCGGTGATTGTCACTCCCGACTACAACATCCAGGACATGCCCGCCGAAGTCACCCGCTCTGCGCCCATGTACAGCGACATCCACGAAAAGCACGTCACCATAAAAGGATTAGGCGTCGGCGATGTTTTGGAATACGTGGTCCGTTACCGTACAGTGAAGCCGCAAGTTCCCGGCCAATTCTGGTTTGAGCACACCTTCCTCAAGAACGCAGTCGTGAAGGACGAGGAACTCGAGATCAGCGTTCCCCAGGGCAAGTATGTCAAGGTAAGCAGTCCCGGCCTGAGCCCCCAAATCAAGAACGATGGCCCGCGACGGACCTACATCTGGAAGACCGCGAACCTCGAGATCAAGGACGCCGCAAGTCAATCGGCGACGCCGGAGACTTCGAAGCCCTCGGTACAGCTCACCACCTTCAAGACCTGGGACGAAGTGGGCGGCTGGTATGGCGATCTTCAACGCTCGCAGGTCGTGGTCACTCCTGCGATTCAGGCCAAGGCCAACGAGCTGACCAAGGGTCTCACTACCGATGACGCCAAAATTCGTGCCATCTACGATTTTGTTTCCACGCGATATCACTACGTTTCCTTGTCCTTTGGCATTGGCCGCTATCAGCCTCACCCCGCGCAGGACGTCCTGGAAAACGAGTATGGAGACTGCAAGGACAAGCACACCTTGCTTGCGTCATTGCTGAAGGCCGCGGGATATGACGCCTGGCCGGCGTTGATCAACTCCTCGCGCAAGCTGGACCCGGATGTCCCCTCGCCCGGACAGTTCGATCACGTCATCACGGTGGCGCCGCGCGGCGATGCCTTGCAGTGGATGGACACTACTCCGGGCGTCGCGCCTCTCGGCTTGTTGCTTCCGGGCTTGCGTGACAAACAGGCGCTGGTCATGCCCACCGGCAAGGCGGCTTCCCTGATGACCACACCCGCGCAGCCGCCGTTGCCGAGTTCTCAGACCTTTACCGCCGACGGTAAGCTGGCCGCCGATGGCACCTTGACGGTAAACGTCCACGAGAACTTCCAGGCCGACTCCGCGGTGTTCTATCGGCTCGCCTTTCGCGCCATCTCACCGCCTCAATGGAAGGACCTCGGCCAGAAAATTTCTTATCTTTCCGGCTTTGGCGGAGAAGTCAGCGAAGTGACTCCCTCCGCTCTCGAGGACATCGAGAAGCCTTTCCGGCTTTCTTTTGTGTATACCCGCAAGACCTATGGAGACTGGGGCACGCACCGCATCCCGGCGCCGGTACCCTTGTTCGGCATAGAAGGCTCGGCCTCCGCCGACAAGAAGCCGCAGGAGCCGCTCTTTCTGGGCGCCCTGGGTGAAGTCGTCTATCAAGCCAAGGTCGAATTGCCTCCCGGTCTGGCCCCCAAGTACTCCGACAAAAAGGACCTGGTGGAAGACTTCGCCGAGTACCACGCTACCGCCTCCATCGAGGGCGGTGTTCTGTCGGTCACTCGCCGCCTCGTCATCAAGAAGAGCGAAGTACCTCTCGCCTCCTGGGACGCCTACAAGAAGTTCTGTGGCGTGCTGGCGGAGGAGCGAGACCGCTTCATCGACCTCGACCCCACCACCGCCGCCAAGGATGCTGAAAAGCCCTCCAACCCGGAAGCCGATCGCATATTCCAGCAAGGCTATGACGCCCTGCAGAACCGTGATTACACCAAGGCTGAAGAGTCTTTCCGCCGCCTAATCGAGATCGATCCCAAGTATCTGGACGCGCACGGAAATCTCGGCATCGTTTACATGATGCAGAACCGCGTTGACACCGGAATCGCCGAGCTGAAGAAAGAGGAGGAACTCCATCCCAAGGAAGTATTCCCCTATCGGGCACTGGCCTCGTACTTCATGTACAAGCATCGCAGCGCGGAAGCGAAGGAACAGCTGCAAGGCCTGCTGACGCTCGATCCCACTAACCACGATGCCGCTCTCAATCTGGCGCAACTGCTCCAGCATGAGAAGAAGACCGCCGAAGCCATCGCTGTTCTGGAAAAGGCGTTGCAGCTCTCGCCCGACAGTTCTGCGCTCCAGCTTCGCCTGGGCGGGACCTACCTCAAGAATGGCCAAGCGGAGAAGGGAGTGTCTCTGCTCAAGAAGGGGGTGACTGCCGACGCGGACTACGGCACCTTGAACTCAGTGGGCTACGCCCTGGCTGATGCCAACCTCGCGCTCGACACCGCCGAGGATTATCTTCTGCGCGCCCTCAAGTTGGTGGAAGCTGCTTCCGTAAAGCCCGATACCAGCGAACCTGAGCGCCTCGCCTCCACCCGCGCTCTCGCCGCTATCTGGGACTCCGTAGGCTGGCTCTACTTCCGCCAGGGCAAAGACGACCAGGCTCTTGCCTTCCTGCGCGCGGCCTGGCTCTTGTCGCAAGAGGCCACCATCGGCGACCATCTCGGGCAGCTCTACGAGCGGCAAGGGAAGAAATCCGACGCGGCTCACCTTTACCGCCTTGCTTATGCCTCCCTTACCAGCCAAACCGGAATTTCGGGCGACGTTGACAAGCAGACCATTCGCGATCACTACCAGCGGGTGATGGGCAAAAATTCCGATCCGGCGCTCTTAAGCACCACCCGCAAGCCGGACGGTACCTTCACGCCCATGCCAGGCGAGGAGCTCAGCCGTATGCGGTCGCTGAAAGTCTCAACCACTGCATCAGCCTCGAGCCATGGCCTGTTCTCCATGGTGCTTTCTCCCGGCAAGATGGACAGCGTGAAATTCATCAGCGGCGAGGAGGGTCTACAGACTATGCTCGACCACCTGAGCGTGGCGAAAATTCCCGTGGAATTTCCCGATGCCGGCCCCGTCAGCATGACACGGCACGGTGTGTTGTCTTGCAGTAAAGGCTTGGGCTGCGATCTTGTGCTTCTGCTGCCCGATAGCACCAGCCTCGGAGTTGAATAACTGAGCCGGCATCCTCATGGTGGGCCATTAGGAAAACGCGCGTTCTCCGTCCGAGCCTCAATGCCGGCAACTGACAACGGGACCGGTTTCAGAGTTAATGTAGACCCGGTGCGGGTGGAGCAGGCCTTCAGGCCTGCATTAAAGCGCCAAAGGGGACCGGCTTTAGCCGCTGAGGTAATGAAGCTTTGCGGGTTCACACTAACTCTGAAACCGCTCTAGGTCTTCAGCGCGGAGTCCCGGCCGCCGAAGACACCCGCGCACCCCAACCTCGGGCGCGACTGACAACTGGCAAACTGCTTTGTGGCTGGGCCGCTATCTCTAGCTAACCTTGTTCCCATCTCTCGTCGGGCGCAGACGCAAACCATGCCCACCTTCCGCTATTGCTTGTTTGCAGCGCTATTCATTCCCGTCGACTGGGTCAGGTCGAAGGTATAGACGACCTGGTCGGAGGTCAGCACCAGCATCCGCTTGCCGTCGCCGCTAAAGCCATTGAATACGACCGGCATGGTGAAGTCATACACCGCGCGTGGTTGCAGGGTTGCCAGATCGTAAAGCTCCAAGTGGTTGCGCTCGGTGTGGACGGTCATCAGGTCAGCCTCCGATGACACTTCGGGATGGTTTCCGGCAATCACGCCTTTTTGCTCGCCCGCAAGGGAATACACCAGCACGCGATGTTGGCTGTCGGCCAGCACCACGCGGTCTCCGGTCGCGATCGGATCGCGGATGGAGAAGGAATTCTTGCCCGTATCGATCGCCATCTGGGCGCGCAGCTTGCCTGTCTCCAGATTGAACACCTGGAGAAACTCGATCCCGTCCTTGTTTCTGAACGGCGCCAGTCTGGAGGCCGCTTCCGGATCGGCTTTCGCCAGGGCCTGCGCCGCCTGACTGCCCGCCTGCCAGCGCAGCACCAGGCTGTTGCCCGGGGCGTCCACGTAATATCCCGGCCGTTCGTGCTCGAAGTATTTCGTCCACAGCAGCTGCTGATTGGTCACGTCGCGTAATTCGAACGATACTTTTTGGTCAAACCTTCCGTTCTCCTTCGCGGGTACGAGCGTCAGCATATACCTCCCGGTCTGGACCGTATGCTCGTTCTCATTGAGCACCTTCGCCACTTGCAAGTCCACGCTCATCAGCGACGCCCGGACCAGAGAACGCTCCGTTGTCTGATGCTTGGGAAAGTCCGCATACATCATTCCGTCGGAGGCAAAGTAGCTCTGCGAAAGCCCCGCACGTGGTAGAAGCGATTGCCCGTCTGCAGGTTCCACACCGCGCCGCGCGATCCCTGAGAAATCGCCAGCCAGGTCAAGTCCGGCGACAGCGCAGCCGCCCGCAGCGTACCCAGCGGCGATTCCGGCAGTTGCACGTGTTCAATTGCTTTGATGGTGTTCAGCTCGAAAGCCTGCAGATCACCATCTATCCTTTCCGCAATATAGCTGTCGTCCCACAGGTCCATCTCCGCACGTTTGCTCGACAACACGATCTTGTTCTGCTTCAGGTCAAACACCCCCAAAGGGTTCTCCCGGATGGGCCGCAGCAAAACGTGGTCGCCATGAGCGACCCCGGAGATCTGTGAGCCACCGATCACCAGGTCCTTGTAGAGCACGCGGCCCGAGGGGAACTCCACCACCTCCGACTTTTCGCCCCTGCTCCCCGCCACTCCCATGAAACGCTTGTCTTCCAGGAAGGTGAAACTGTGGTCCAGCAGTCCTTTGACATTGCTGGGGAGCGTCACCGCGGTGCGGCTGCCCAGGTCCAGGCAGAGGGTGTTTTGCAAACTGTGCACCATCACATACTGCCCATCCCGCGAAAATGAGGTGCGGGCGTATGCCTCGAACGCTCTTTGGTTGTTGAATTCAATCGCGTACAGCAATTTGATCAGGTAGGACGTCATCAGTCCCATGGTGTTGTTCAACGTCATCCAGCCCTTCTTGTGCCAGTAGGAAGTACCGGTGGCAACGTCGAACAGATCGAGATCGAATCGCACTACTCCGGCTTCGCTGTCATTCGTCAAACAAACCAGGGTCTTGCCGTCGGGCGAAACCGCGCTGGACAGGCATCCGTCGCGTACGTAGATTTCGTGTACTTCCGCTCGTTTGCGGTCCTCAATGCTCCACCGTTCCACCCTTGGCGAAGCTTCCAGTGACGCGAACTCGAACACGATGCTGCGTGAGTCAGGCGTGAACTGCGCCGCCTCAGCTTCCGGCGCGTCGATGCGGAACAGCGGCTTCAAGGGGGTGCGAGTCAGCACAAAAATGCTGTTATCGTCCTGCGCTAGAACATACTTCCCGTCGCGGCTGATGCTGATCGTCTGAATTTCAGGCAGCAGCCGCTGGCTCATCTCATGCTTGCTCAGCAACGCGGGCAACGCTTCCTGCTGGCCCCGGGTGGCGGTGCTGTATTCGATGACCGCATTTTTCCAGCGGTTGAAGTCTGCCGCCTGGTCGTTCCGCACCGCCGCGCACGTCGGCGGCATGGCCGGCCGGTTCTTCAGGATCTGGCGCAGACGCTTGGCGTCCGGCTTGGTGGTGCCGAATAAATCCGACCAGAAGCCGCC